>Ga0316622_100002826_pt1 | contig 12173 bp, 8 predicted proteins | sample OWC_Aug_OW2_C1_D_FD_207646 | JGI IMG/M metagenome (GOLD analysis project Ga0316622, IMG submission 207646) | Wetland soil microbial communities from Old Woman Creek delta, Ohio, United States - OWC_Aug_OW2_C1_D5_C | ecosystem: Environmental > Terrestrial > Soil > Wetlands | place: USA: Ohio... | reverse complement strand
CCAAGGGAGATCTCTTGGGAGCAGCGAGGGTCTATCGGAAGCGCCTGAAGCAGGACCCTGCGGACTTCCTTGCCGCCCTATCGCTCTCGAGGGTCATGCTACGGATGAAGGACTTTCACCGTGCGATCAGGACCGCGGATATGGCGATCGGGATCGACGACCGCGATTGGGAGCCTCACAAGATCAAGGCGGATGCGTACGCCGCCCTAGGGGACGGCGAGAAGTCCCGGGCAGAGGCCGCACAGGCAAGCGCCCGGCTCGCGCTGGTGAACATGAAGCCGGAGGATTTCGAGCCGAAGGTGCTGGCTTGAGCGAGTACAGACTCCGGAAGCGCCACCGTCTGAGGCAGAAGGAGATCGCATCGCTTGCCGGGACCCTGGATTCGGTCCTAGGTACCAAGACATTCTCCGAAGGGGATGTCGTGGATATGGCTGAAGGGCCGGACTTCGAGGTGATTTTCGTCGACGGCAAGATACTTGGCTTCCTTCCGGAAGGCGTCCCCTTTCTCACGGTTCGGGGGCTGCTTAGATACGGCGCGACGAAACGCTTCGTCACGGTCGACATGGGTGCTGTCAAGTTCGTGTACAACGGTGCCGATGTCATGGGTCCGGGGATAGTCTCGTGCGACCTCTCAGTAGCGGCGGGAGACCTGGTCTGGGTGAGGGATGTGAAGAACCTGATACCGTTGGCTATCGGAAGGGCGCTCCTGGCTGGAGATGCGATGGCAAGCAAGGCCAAAGGAAAGTCGGTCCAGTCGATACACCATGTTGGTGACAAACTCTGGGCGATGGACGAACCGAAAGAAGATGTCAAGGCTGCCGAAGGCGCGTCTCCGGGAACGCAATCACGTAGTGATTGACCCCGAAAATGATCCGTCTGGCCAGTCATGAGAGAGTTTATATCCGGACAAGATTATTACACCGTCAGAGGGATGCACAGTGACGATTCTCAAGAAGAAGTCATTTCCCGTGGATGATTCCGGAGCTAAGGAAAGCCTCGGTGCTGAACAGTACATCGACCTGACGGACATGGCCTACGAGGAAGAGGGCAGCCTGGGCGTTGAGGGCGCCCAGACGGTCGTGAAGGTGGGCGAGATGTTCAGGTACGAGGACCTGTCCCTTCTCACCAACGAGGTCTACAATGGCAACATCGTCGTGGTGGACTACACATCCATCGCGAACGACGACCTGACGATGAAGCGCGTCACAGCCGAGCTGAAGAACGTGGCCCGTGACGTCGAGGGCGATGTCGCGGGAGTCGGCAAGAACCTCCTGATGGTCACGCCGAGGGCTGTCAAGATCGACAGGAACAAGATCAAGGGCGGTTTCTGAAGCTACTTGTCGCAGAACCAGTCTCAATAGCTCCGGCTCTGCGTCCTAAGCTCTCTGGACAGCGTGTCCCAGCTCATTCAGCTATTGGCGTTGTCGCCATGAACTGCCCGTCCCTGAAGATCAGAGTGAGGTATCCGTGGTGTATCTTGGAGTGTCTCATCTTGACAGCTCTGATCCTGAGTTGGACGTCAGTCTCGCCAACATCGACGAACTTCAGCTGAATGGTGCCATCCGCCAGGTAGTCTTCGTTGTACGGGCCGAAGGCGTTCCCGTTCTGCTGGGTCTCTGATATCAGGAAGGTGGTCACTCCGAGCCTCTTCAGGAAGCCGAAGAAATGGAACAGCTCCTGGCGAGGGTTCTGGATCGTGGCGAGAGAGTAGATGGCCGTCAGCGAATCCACGACGACGATCTCGACGCCTTCGTTCTCTACCTTCTTCCGCAAGTATTCCTTGAGGATCTTGAACCAGTCCCTGCCGACATCGGCGTCCGTGTGCTCCAGCCTCAAGCGGCCAATGTCTACTATGAAGAACTTGGTCTCGTCAATCCCTCCGAACCCGAGAAGGTCCATCGCAGTGAGAAGGCTCTCCTTGCTTTCCTCGATGCTGACGTAGAGAACGTTCACGCCCTTCTTCTTCACGTTGTTATACAGCAGGTTCAGGGCGACCGATGATTTCATCGTCCCCGGTGTGCCAGCGATCAGGACGACGTGTCCCTTCTTGACTCCGCCAGCAATCTTGTTGTCAAAACCATCAATGAAGGTCTGAACTCTGTCTGGTGTATCGTTCTGAACGGACTCCATCCGGGGTCCTCCTAGGCTCTTGGGGGATATACCAAGATGAACATGTGTTTTTAAAAGCGTTTGTCTATCATTATCAAAACTCAAAATGACTCTGGATGGAGGCATCTTGTTGTCCGAGGTCAGGTTTCATCTCACGCCTGAGCACGCTCAATATCCTTATATTGCGAGAGAGTGTCTCAAGAATGTTGACAGATCACAAGATCGTGCATGATTCGGTTCACGGAAGCATCAGGCTCGAGGGCCCTTCTCTGTCCCTCCTTGAGGCTCCGGAGCTCCAGAGGCTTCACAGCATACACCAGCTTGGACTCGCCTATCTTGTGTTCCCCGGTGCCAACCACACCAGGTTCGAGCATTCTCTCGGAACGTTCTGGGTCGCCCGTAAGATGTGCGGTGCTCTGCAGCTCGACCTCGAGGAGACCCACATGGTCGAGTGCGCGGCGTTCCTCCATGACATAGGCCACCTCCCATATTCTCACACTCTGGAATCCGTCCTCCACGACAAATTCGGGATCGATCACGCCGAGATATCCCGACGGCTCATCAGGGGCGAGGACTCCATAGTGTCCGAATCCGAGCGGCCGATACTCGGCGAGTTCCGCAAGATCCCGGAGATCCTGGAGCGATCCGGCATGGACCCCAAGGAGGTCGCGTCCCTGCTCGAGCCTAGATTCCAGGCACCCTCGCCCCAGAGGTCTCTGGGCAGGCAGAAGGGCCAGACCCATTTCAACGCCAAGCGCTACCTATCGCAGATAATCAGCGGTCCGGCTGACGCCGACCAGCTGGACTACCTCAAGAGGGACTCACATTACACCGGCGTGGCCTACGGGGTCATCGACCTCCCCAGGCTTTTCGAGACAGTGCAGATATTCAATGGCGACCTCGTCATCGACAGGAGCGGCCTCAGCGCGATCGAGGGGATGCTCGTCGCGCGGGCGCTCATGTTTTCGTCAGTGTACATGCACAAGACCGTCCGAATATCCGAGCTGATGCTTGCCAAGGCCGTCGAGGGGCTTGGACGAGACCAGGTCATGACCATGCACGGGATGACCGACGCGACTCTTCTCTCCCGCCTCGTCTCCGAGGGAGGGTACTGCGAGCGCATCGCTGTCATGCTCAAGTATCGCAGGCTCTACAAGCGGGCGTTCTCTCTGGCTGCGACTTCGATGAAGGACTCGGACTGGGATTTCGTGAAGGGACTTGAGGATGTCAGCACGAGAAGGTCTGTCGAGGGTGACATAGCGAGGCGGGCCGGTGTGCCTGAGGGCGATGTCATCATCGATGTCCCTTCCGGAGAGCTCACAGTGTCTGAACCAAGGCTGTCACTTACGGACGTGCGGGTGCTTGACAACGGGAAGGTTAAGATGCTTCCGAGGCTGAGCTCGATCGCGCAGTCGCTTCAGACCCGGCGTGTTCACGAGTATGTCGCGATGGTCGCTTGCCCAGAGAAGCACAAGCAGAAGGTCTCTAGGGCGGCCGAGCGTGTGTTCTCTGGCTAGCCCTTCATCACTCCGACAGGCTTCAGCCGGGCGACCATTCGTGAGATGCCCGCGCCATGGGCGACCCTGACAACCTCATCGACATCCTTGTATGCGCCCGGAGCCTCCTCGACAATGCCGTCCCTGGACGCAGCCCTGATGTAGACTCCCCTGCTCTGGAGCATCGCGATGACCTCGTTCGGCGAGAACATCTTCGTGGCGGATGTCCTGGACATCAGCCTGCCAGCTCCATGACATGTGGACCCGTAGGTCTCCTTCATGGCACCCGCGGTACCGACCAAGACGTAGCTCGCGCTTCCCATGTCCCCGGGGATCAGAACTGGCTGCCCTACGTGTCTGTATTTCGATGGCACCTCGGAGCGCGTGTTGTCGAATGCCCTCGTCGCGCCCTTCCTGTGGACATATAGCATGCGCTTCTTGCCATCGAGAGAATGCTCCTCCAGCTTGCAGATGTTGTGCGCGACGTCGTATACGCACTTCATGCCCATCTCCTCAGCGCCCCGTCCGAGCGCTTGCTCGAACGATTCTCTGACCCAGTGGAGGATGAGCTGTCTGTTGGCCCATGCGTAATTCGCCGCTGCGCTCATCGCCTTGAAGCACGCCTGCCCTTCGGGTGAGTTGACCGGCGCGCAGGCGAGCTGCCTGTCTGGAACGCTGATGTTGTACTTTCTCAGGGCGGACTCCATGACTCTGATGTAGTCGCTGGCGATCTGGTGCCCGCAACCCCTCGAGCCGGAGTGGATGCTGACCATGATCTGGTCGGGCGCTAGGATTCCGAATGACTTCGCCGCCTCGATGTCGAATATCTTGTCCACCTTCTGGATCTCAAGAAAGTGGTTTCCCCCTCCCAATGTTCCGAGCTGCGGGGCTCCCCGCTGCTTTGCCTTCTGGTCTACGGCGGTCGAATCGGCGGTCTTCATCTTGCCGTTCTCCTCACATGATGAGAGGTCGTCCTGCCATCCGTATCCCTGCGAGATCGCCCATTCCGCCCCGCCGTCGAGGACTTCGTCCATCTGCTTTCCGGACAACCTGAGCTTGCCCTTCTCGCCGACTCCGGAAGGAACGTTCTGGAAGATGGCGTCTATCAGCTTCTTGATGTCCTTGCCCACATCGGCAATCATGAGGTCCGTCCTGACCAGCTTGACGCCGCAGTTCACATCGTACCCGATTCCTCCGGGCGAGATCACGCCCGATTCTGCGTCAAATGCTGCGACACCGCCGATGGGGAACCCGTAGCCCCAATGAATGTCCGGCATTGCCAGGGATCTTCCCACAATTCCGGGCATGCATGCGACATTGGCTGCCTGCTCGGGCGCATTGTCCGCCTTGACCGACTGAATGAGCTTGTCATCAGAGTAGATGATGGCTGATGTTGACATGCACGCCTTGTACGAACTCGGTATCTCGAACCTGAAGTCGTCGAGTTTCCTCATCGTCCCCGTCCAAGCCATGTTCATCCTGCCAGAATGCGCCACAAATTTGCCAGTATATCAAAGTATCGAGAACGGTTCGTAGCTGGACGTGTTGGTCATCGCGTCTGCGCGACACCTGGTAGCACGTGCGCGTGCTCCTGCGCACCATCATAGGAATCTACGTATGCCAGATTATATATATACCTCCACATCCAATAGTCACTTTTAAGGAAGTTGCCGAGCTGGCATAACAGGCAGTTAGGCTCGCTAGCTACGATCGCACGCTCTCCCCCTGAGGTATTGAGATCTTGGCTGACGGTTCGATGATTCAATGTCCACTATGCGGTAACAAGGTCCCGGCCGGGGTTTCAAAATGTCCCGTATGCTCGACCAAGCTGGACGATGCAAAAGGCGGCTCTTCTCGAAGGGCCTCAAGAGCGGATGCTCAGCGTCAGGACTTCTTGCACAGGGAACTCCCGAAGACCGTTCTCCCGGAATCAGTTCATCTCTGTCCTCTCTGCGCATTGAAGCTTGAAGGAAAGGAGGCCAAATGCCCCAGATGCGGCGTCCCTCTCGCGCAGTTGACCAGGCCCGAGGACGAGATGCTCGAATGCCCGGAATGCGGTGCCTTGGCTAAGCTGGGATCGAAGGTCTGCCCCAAGTGCGGGGTTGGCTTCGAGGAGGAAGAGCCGGTGGCGCCAACGCCTCCTGTCCAGGAGCTTCCTCCGCCTCCGATGCCGAAGAGGCCAGAGCATGTTCCCGAGCGCCCCCTCCCGGAGATCACCCCCGTCGTGGCTTCTCCTGCTCCGATGACCACGAATCAAGGCCTCGTCAACGGTAGAGGTGCCGTCAATGGCACTGGCCTGATAAACGGCACTGGCATGGTGAACGGTTCGAAGGGCGCGAGCGGCCTTTCGCGCGAGAACAGACAGAAATCTTTCGTGAGACGGTGGCAATTCCTGGCAATCCTCGTGGCAATCGTGGTGATCGTGCCCACATTCATCTTCCTTTCATACTCCGACGAACCCTCGCCGTTCGCGGTCGACGGTGACTTCCACGAATGGTCGGGGGTCGAGGCGTTCAGCGCCCAAGTCACCTCCGGTTCGGATTCGATCGACCTCAGCGAGTGGGCCGTCCAGTTGGAGCCAGAAGGTCTCTTCCTATACCTCATGACTGAAGGAGCCCTCTGGGATTCCTCAGAGGTCACCAGCTTTTTCATGTTCATAGACTCGGACAACTCCCCTACGACGGGCTACTTGGTCTCCGATGTTGGCGCCGACTACCTTGTCGAATTCAGCGGGTGGAACAGCACGGTGCAGTCCGCTACTGCCTCGCAGTACATTGCAGTCTCCGGAGACAGACTCGACTGGAACTCATGGCGCGCCCTGGGCTCCATCAATGCGGTCTCCGGTGGCAAGCAGCTGGAGGCAATGGCTGGCATGCTTACGTCGGTGACAGCCACATCGAGATTCCTGTTGGTGTCTCAGGACAGCCTGGAGCAGAACTCCATCAGCTACGCGGTTCCCGCCCAGGGAGGCCTCCTGGTTATCAGGCAGGAGCCGGGACCGGCGATAGGGTCGGATGGAGTAATGGCGCAGTCTGCCGGGTCCGCATTCATCCGCCTGCGTCTCACCTGCGACGGTGCAGACGGCACCCTGAACAGCATATCCCCTGGGTTCGCAAATGTTCCTATAATCGCCGATTTTGAAGATGTCGACCTGAGCATCGGAGTCGAAGAGGTAATCGATGTCATGGTCGACACGACTGCGGTATCGGTCGGTTCGATGGTATACGCAGACCTCGCCCGAGCGGTCATAGGCTCGACATTTGCTGACGTTGAGATAATCGGTGACGGCGTTTCGGCATACGTCGGGGCCGCTCCTGCCACAATTGTGATAGACGGCGCATTCGGGGATTGGTCTGGCAAGACGACCTCGGATTCGGACTCCATTCCAAACATCAACCCGGACATCGACATCGCTGATGTGGGGGCTGTCAACGACACCGATGCGACATACTTCTATGTAGGCGTGCTCGGCGGCATGTGCGACGGTCATTATGTTCCTGTGATCAGGCAGATACCAAGCGGTGGCGGTGGTGGCGGCGGAGGCTTCCCTCCAAGGACTACCGGGGAAGACATAATGAACATCTACATTGACACCGACCTCTCGTCGGCTACTGGCTATCCGATTTCGCTCGCCTCCAAAGTGATCGGGGCTGAGTACAAGATGGAGATCAGAGGAGCGAACGGAAACATCGTTGCTCGCTCGCTAATGCAGTACGTGGGAGGACTGTGGAATTATGGCTCCGAAACAATCGATGTCGAGAAGGATTCGACGAGGCTTGAAGCGGGGATCTCGGCCTCGAGCATCGGCGGCGCGACATCCATTGATTTCATTGTCGAGATGACTGATTGGCGTTCGAGGACCGACATGGCGACCTCAGTGCCCCAGGGCACAAGGGCGCTGGTCGGCGGTTTAGCAGGAGCTGGAATCGACAGCTGGTTGGTCGATGGCGCAACGACCTCGAGCCAGGCAACTGCGATGTCCTACCAACGGAAGCTGTTCTTCGATGGCACGAATCTCTGGAGCTTCTTCTTTGACGGAACGAACACCCTCTACAAGTACAGCACTAACGGGGGGGCGACTTGGACTGCCGGCGGAAGAGCCTTCAGCACAGGGGGCGTGAACGAGGCGTCTCTCTGGTATGATCAATCCAACAACCAGGTCTATATCATAGGCGATACAGCATCGGCGTCTACGGGCGTCATGATACGCAACGGCACTGTCTCTCCATCGTCACACACGATAACCTGGGCGGGCAATGACTATGTGAACACGGTATCCACAAACATACTGGGTGGGAAGAACACATACATCACTCGCGACTCATCAGGATACATTTGGTTCCTCACGACCAATCAGACCTCTGTCACTCCGTCAAGATACGACCTGTCCGCTTTCAGGAGCAGGACGGTTGACAGCATCGGCTCCTTCTTCTGGACGGGAAACATGGTCGACAACTTCAATCAGATGACTCTCAAGGGGTCCATCGTGAACGTCGGGACTGGCAGCGACATGCTGGTCGTCATGACGTATCAAGGGTTCGTCGTGGCCAGGGTGTACTCCGGTTCAACATGGGGCGCTCCGACAACCATCTACGATATCGGGACCGGGAATGCGCAGAACACAGAGAATGCGCCCCCAAGCGTGGTCGTGGACGGCAAGGGGGTTGCCCACATCGTCTACGGAAACGGTCACGAGCAGGCGCTCTTATCGAAGCCTTTCATCTACTACGCCTACTACAACGGTGCCTGGTCCGCGTCGTCTAGACTTGACTCCGTGGGCAACAGATTTGGGAATGTCTATCCAACGATCTCTCTCGATAGAGCGACCGGCAATGTCTATGCCTTCTGGATCGAGACAAACACCGATGGAGTCGGGGTCAAACTGATGGGTAAGAAGAACACCATGGGCACTTGGACATTCCTGAGCCTTACCAGCGACATAACCTACCCCAAGCAATACCTCACGTCCATCTACTCGGCGCCCAGCGAGAGCTGGATATGCTGGCAGTGGACCCAGAACACCACGGGCACCCTTGAGGTGCAGCTCGACATGATTCCGGAGTTCAAGGATGTCGCGGCACCGGTCTTTGTGATGATGTGCGTGTTCATAGTCATCCAAAGGACGCGCGTTCGTGGTCGGAAGTCATCCGAATGACTGATGTACCAGTGCTAGGCAAACCAAGCTGGATTGCCCAGGTTTGATTATTTATAGGATGAAAGTGCTATTCCTACGCAGATGACTGCTGAAGGGCCTAGAGACATTTTCCTCAGCTGTTTCAAGTGCGGAAGGATTGTCCGGTCGAGCGACAACGAATGCCCTCGGTGCGGACTCCAGTTCGGTCCTGGAACGCTTTTCGAGTGTCCGTTCTGCTGCGGCCTGGTCTGGAGGAACGCTACCACATGTTCTACCTGCGGAATCGATCTCACGAAGTTCTCCGAGAGCGTCGAGAGGGCGAGCTCGGGGTTCGACATGGACGATTTCGTGGACGCGGTGATAAACACCGAAGTCAAGGAGATCAAGTCGACGATGAGGAAGCTCTCGTGCCCAGGTTGCGGCCTCATGATCCGTGGGGACGAGTCGAAGTGCCCGCGCTGCGATCTTCCGCTTGAGGAGGCAGAGGTCGACTGTCCGATATGCGGCGAGAAGACGCCGATCAAGGCCACCTCGTGCCCGAACTGTCAGGCGGTGTTCGAGCAGCCCGAGGAGGCGTCCGCCGAGAGCATCCTGAAGAAGCCCTCTGCGCCCAAGAAGCAGAGGCCCGAAGTCCCGCCCGCCAAGGCAGAGGTTAAGCCGAGTCCCGCGAAGAAGGAGACGCCTGCCAAGAAGAAGCCAGTCACCAAGAAGGGCAAGGGGAAGTCATCGAAGAAGCCTTGATACTTGTAGTCTTGCACTAGCGCGACCACTATGGGAAGAGTCCCTTCCGAAATCATTTAAGTAATCGTAGGCGCATTTTAGTATCATGGGCAAAGAACCCATGCCAGTTTTCGTCTTTGGATGCATCGCCTGCGGGAAGACCGTATCAGGGAACGAACGGAGCTGCCCTAGGTGCGGGGCATCCTTCGAAGGCGTGATGTTCGAATGCCCGTTCTGCGGGGAGCTTACATCCCCTACTCAGCGCAGGTGCGCGAGCTGCAGCACCGAGTTCGGCGCCTTCTCAGAGGAAGTATCTGAGATCTCAGCCGTCGATTTGGATGGCTCCGGGGGCCCCGTATCTGAGGTGGTCCGCCCAGCCCCAGAGACGCCCGAGGCGAAGGAAGGATCACCCGAGGCTGTCGAATTCGAGTGTCCCGCATGCGGCAAGCCCGTGGGGGAGAACGATACGACGTGCCCATCGTGCGGCGCGCGCTTTCAGTGATTCCGGGGTTCGATCATAGAAGAAGGGGCCGGGACCGGGAATTGAACCCGGGTCAAGGGATCCACAGTCCCCAAGGATACCACTACCCCACCCCGGCCATTGGGGTTTCCTCCATGGGCTTTCCCTAGATAAAGATTCTTAGGCGTAGCCAGGCGGACATTCTAATTGGCCAATCATCCGCAGAAAGGGGTATGACTCGGCTCCGGCTCGGAAAAGACCATAAGCGTTGAAAGGCGGATATCCTCAGGAAGCGCCTAAAGGAATGAAGCATGATTCGGTTCTGAAGTGGAAGAATGGATTCAGAGAGGGAGCGTCAGATCAACGTCAGCTTCACTCTCCGCCTGATCGGAACGGGATGTATGCTGATATTCTTGGCGGTCTATTCCGCGTACACAGGTCTAGCAGAATGGATATGGATTCTCCTCCTCTTATTCGGTGGGATCAGCGTCGTCTCGGCCTTCTACCTCGACAAGAGACTCTAGGTCGGGATGAAAGGAGCTGGAGCCGAACCATCAATCCGTCTTGACCGAACCGAGTTCATGGATTTCAAGCTTGATCGTCTGGACTCTCCCCAAACAAAGACTCCTGGACTGAGATGCTCGCAGGTTCCTTATCAGCCAGATTAGACCTTCGGAGCCACTTTCGCGTTCCTCTCCCTAATAGTGTCAAGCCCTCGTATCTCATCTCTCCGTCGGAGGGAGACGAGATAGAAGACAAGTCATATGGCGCGGCCCGAAGCGTCACGTCAGGGTCCCATTGCCCCGAGTGCGGGGGCATCATAGCCCACGTGTCCGGCTGTGAACACTGCATGGTCTGCGGCCATTCGAGGTGCGATGGCTGATCAAGACCCCGAGCCCGTTGGCTTGGCCGGTTCAAAAGAATTAAGAGCGGACAACTGTTTGTGACTCAAGGTGATTCTCTTGAAGCGCGACATCATCTCTGTACTTGACATGAAGGACGATTTCCAGGACATCCTAGCCAGCGCTGCTAGGATGAAGAAGGAGCTCAGAGAACCATCCAAGAAGGGCGGCCAGAAGCACAAGCCCATGGAAGGCAAGGTGCTCGGCATGGTCTTCGAGAAGCCGAGCCTGAGGACCAGAGTGTCCTTCGAGGTCGGCATGAAGCAGCTGGGTGGCCACGCTCTCTACATCGGGCCCGACGAGGTAGGCATCGGTAAGCGGGAGTCGGTGTCGGATGTGGCGAACGTCCTAAGCCGCTACGTAGACGTGATAATGTACCGTTCGTTCAGCAACAAGATCATGCGGGAGCTCGCGTCATTTGCGAAGGTCCCGGTCATCAACGGCCTTGACGACATGGAGCACCCATGCCAGTGCGCCGCGGACCTCCTGACCGTGCTGGAGAAGAAGCACAAACTGAACGGTCTGAAGCTCGTGTACGTCGGCGATGGGAACAACGTCTGCAACTCCCTCATGCTGGGCTGTGCGATCGTCGGAATGAACATGGTCGCAGCCACGCCTAAGGACTTCAGACCCAGTGCCGAACTTCTGGCCAAGTCCCAGGAGATCGCTAAGAAGACGGAATGCAAGATCGAGACACTGTCCAATCCTTTCCAGGCGACCGAGGGCGCGGATGTCATCTACACGGACACCTGGGTGTCCATGGGCCAGGAGTCCGAGAAGGAGAAGCGGGAGAAGATCTTCCTGCCCTACCAGGTGAACGAGAAGCTGGCGGAGAAGGCCAACAAGGACTGGATCTTCCTGCACTGCCTCCCTGCGCATAGGGGGCTCGAGGTCTCCGCGGATGTCATCGACGGCCCGCACAGCGTCGTCTTCGACGAGGCGGAGAACAGGATGCACGCCCAGAAGGCCATCATCGTCGCTGCGCTCTCGAAGTGAGCTGCTTCCCGACTATTCCGTCGAGGGCGTCCAGGAACTCTTCCTTCCGCCTCGTGGGAATCGTCGCGCCAGCGGCTATGTTGTGCCCTCCACCGACGCCTCCCACCATCTCGGCGGCAGACCTGATCGCGACCGAGAGGTCCATCCCCTTGGATACGAGCTCCTGAGTGCCGCGCGCGGACGCCTTGATGCTCGGTTCCTCTGAGTATTCGGTGGATTCTGCGAATGCCACCATCGGCGCCGTCCTGTCAGCTCCCTCGCTCCCCAGGAGCATTCCCGCGACAGTTCCGACAATCGTGTCCTCGATCTCGTCTCCTGCATCGAAGAACTGGATGTTCCTCATCCTGATCACGCCG
>Ga0316622_100002825_pt1 | contig 12174 bp, 8 predicted proteins | sample OWC_Aug_OW2_C1_D_FD_207646 | JGI IMG/M metagenome (GOLD analysis project Ga0316622, IMG submission 207646) | Wetland soil microbial communities from Old Woman Creek delta, Ohio, United States - OWC_Aug_OW2_C1_D5_C | ecosystem: Environmental > Terrestrial > Soil > Wetlands | place: USA: Ohio... | reverse complement strand
GACCAAGTTGTGCGACAGACATTTCCAGATAGGGGCAGACGGCCTCATATTCATCGAGAAAGCGAAGGGCGTTGACGGTTCCATGCGCCTCTTCGAACCCGCAGGGAACGAGGCGGACATGTGCGGCAACGGCATCAGATGTGTTGCGGCGTACCTGTGTGAGAAGCTGGGGAAGAGGACGGTTCGAATCATGACTCGAGATGGCGTGAAAGAGGTCGCCAGATCACGCAACGGGTACCGGGTGAACATGGGGCAGGTCCGCTCCACACTCGCCGACCTCAGGTGTTATTGCTCCGACCGAGGAGACGACTTCGGCTCGACCCTGACAGTCTCGGTAAGCGCTGGCAGGAGGCGGCTCAAGGGTTCTCTGGTTAGCACGGGCGAGCCGCATCTCGTGTTCCGGTCGAATGACCTCGCATCCGAAGACGTGGTGGAGCTCGGAGCTGCAATCAATCGCGCAAGGGAGCGATTCCCGGGCGGGGTGAACGTGAACTTCGTGCAACCGACAGGACCTCACGATGTAGAAGTCCGCACCTACGAACGCGGGGTATATGATGAGACCCTCGCCTGCGGCACGGGGGCGACGGCGGCAGCAAGCGTCTCGCTGAACAAAGGCTGGGTGAAACCCGGGCCGGTGAAGGTGCACCCGCGGGGCGGATGCATCACCATCGAGATGGATGATCAAGGCAGGGCCTACATGACTGGCCCTGCGAAACGAGTCTTCACCGGTGAAGTGACGTTCGGGACCTGATGTCCTAACCCTTCATCTTCTTGAGGACTTCCTCGGCCACCTTGAGCGTGTGGTCCACGTCCTGGTCGGTGTGCTCGGTGCAAGTATAGAACGGCTTGTCCGGGTGGAAGTGCAGTCCTCTGGCCATCATCCCGTAGTCAAGCAGCTGCCTGGATTTGGAGTCGCAGTGCGCCGCGTCCCGGTAATCCGATATCTGGCCCTTCGTGAAGACGATGTTGAACGTGGACCCTGGGCCTATCGCCTTCGCGTCGAAGCCCTTCCTCGAGAACAGGTCGTTGAAGCCGTCCCTGAGCCTATCCGAAATGCGGTTCAGGTATGGGTAGGTCCTCTCCTGCTCGAGCACGTCCAGCGTTGCCATTCCGGCTGCGAGAACCGTCGGGTGTCCGTTGAAGGTGCCTCCGTGGAACACGCGCTGATCCTTCGGCTTCGTTGCCGGGTTGACTGCGTCCATAATGTCCCGCTTTCCCATGAAGGCGCCGCACGGGAACCCTCCGCCAATTATCTTCCCAAGGCAGATCATGTCCGGCTCGACGCCGTATGTGGTGGTCGCCCCTCCGTACTTCTCCATCCTGAACCCCGACATCACCTCATCGAAGATCAGGACGATCCCGAGCTCCTCGGTAATCTCTCTGACCGCCTTCAGGAACTCCACGTCCGGGACTACGAACCCCCGCTGCACGGGCTCCATGATAATGGCCGCCAGATCGTCCTTGTGCGCCCTCAGGATGCGGTCGGTGTTCTCGATGTCGTTGTAGTTGATAACCTGGACGTTCTTCAGAATGCCATCTGGAGTCCCGAGGGATCCTGAGACGGTCGCTGGGTCGGACTCCGGACCCGCAAGATTCTCAGCAGGTGCCAAGCTCACCAGAACCTCGTCGTAGCAACCGTGGTACGCCCCCTCGAATTTGGCGATGCGCCTCTTCTTCTTGGCGCCTCTCGCGACGCGCAGCGAGTGCATGGTCGCCTCGAGGCCGGAGTTGGTGAACCTGACTGCGTCCGCGAACGGGAATATGCCTTTCAGCCGCTCGGCCATCTTAGCCTCGAGCTCGTGAGGGGCGCCGAAGATCTGCGTCCCGTCCTTGTCCAGTTGCCTGCGCATGGCCTCGAGCACCTTCGGGTGCGCGTGGCCGAGAATCAGCGGGCCGAAGCAGAGCATGTAGTCGATCAGCTCGTTCCCGTCGAGGTCCCAGACATGCGATCCCCTGGCCTTCTTGAGGTAGACCGGATACGGGGGATAGAACTTCACGTTCCCCGTGACCCCGCCTGGAAGGTGTTTGGAGGCGAACTCGAACCACTCCGCGCTCTTCTTCGTCTTCGCCTTGTACTCGGCGACCGGGTCATAAGCGCACATTGACACCCTCACCCCAGGTAGATCCTCGCGGGGTCCAGCGCCCTCAGCGTTTCGATCTCCTTGTCCGTCGGTGGAGGAGTCTGTTCGAGCTTGTCAGCGATCTTGAGTTTCCAGGGCGTGTTCTCCTGGACCTTCTCGGCCGTGACCCCTGGGTGCAACGACACGAGCGTCATCTCACCGGTGGTCTCATCGAACTTCATCGTGCAGAGGTTCGTGATGACGGCGTACGGGCCTCCGCCCTGCATCTTCAGGGCCTTCCACTTCTCTTTGCCGTCGATGAACCCGGGGCTAGTCAGGAAGTCCACGCGCTCGACGAACCTCCTCTTCTCATGGGGCGTTATCACGATGATCTTCTTCACGTTTGACGCGATGTCGCAGGCCCCCCCGCTTCCAGGGAGCCTGACCTTCGGGGTCTTGTAGCTCCCGATGATGGTGGAGTTGATGTTCCCGTACTTGTCGATCTGGGCGCCTCCGAGGAACCCCACGTCTATCCTTCCTCCCTGGAGGTAGTAGGCGAACTGCTCGTACATCGAGCACACGCTCTTCGCCCCCGTGACGAGGCACGGGTCGCCTATGGACAGAGGCATCCTCGTTGGACTCGATCCGACCGCCCCCGACTCGTAGACCATGTTCAGACCAGGTGCCTGCAGCTTCATTGCGAGGTTCGCCGCCAGGTTCGGCACGCCGACCCCGACCAGGACCGTCTCCTTGTCCTTCAGCTCCCTCGCGGCAACTATTACCATCAGCTCGGTTGGTGTGTATTCTGTCATCCTAGTCACCTCACAAGACCCCGTAGTCGACCGGCGTGCAGTACGCCGCGCGGGGCTTCAGTTTCATGAGCGTCTCCGAGGGCATCTTCTTCATGTACTGCGCCCTGTTCTCGACCCCGAAGACCCACTCCTCCATGTACTTCATGGTCGTGTCGTGCTCCTTCGTGATCTCGTCCCATTTCATGTAGAAGTCGTTGTCCCTGTCGTAGTACCCCTGCGTGTAAGACGGGTGCGCGCACCATGGCTCGTGCACGACCGCGTGCACGACGAAGTCCGGTATCAGCGTCCTGTTCGGGTCTGACCTGATGACCGATTCGTCCACGATCTCCTCGCAGCTGAGGATCACCTTCTTCGAGGCGAAGGCGGCGTCCTTCTGCTCCCCCGTGATGCCCCAGATGTGGGCGTTCCCGTTCCTGTCTGCCCTCTGGACATGCACGACGGCCACGTCGGGCTTCAGGGGCGGGACGATGGACACCTCCTCGTCCGAGTAGGGGTTCCTTATCGTCTTGATGTTCGGGTTGTTCGCTGGCAGGTCGGAGCCGAGGTTGGTCCTCATCGGCAGGAACGGCATGTTCGTCGCCCCCGCGAAGAGCCTTCCGGACAGTCCGAAGTGAGTGTACTCCTCGATCTCTATGGGTCTCGGCACGCCCTTCTCCAGGGCCCTTCTGAAGCACCTGAGCGAACCTACACCGGGGTTCCCAGCGTAGCTGAACATGACCTTCTTGCCGCACCCGGCCGCTATCATCTGGTCGTAGATGATGTCGGGGGTGGCTCTGCAGAGAGTCAGGTCCTTCCGCTTCTGCCGTATGATCTCATGCCCTGCTGCGAACGGGATCATGTGCGTGAAACCCGCCAGGTAGACAGCCTCCCCGTCCCTCACGAATTTGGAGACCGCCTCCTTCATGTCCATAACCTTGTTCGAGTCCATTCTGTCACTTCCCCTCTGCCGGGACGAACTTGAATCCGTATCTGATGACGCCTTCTTCGCTGTAGATGCGCCGAAGCTCCGTCTTGACCGGCATGCCGATCTTGACCTCCTTCGGGTCTGCATCGGCCATCTGCCCGATGACCTTGGGTCCCTCGGCCAGCTCAACGATGGCCACGGGGTACTGTCCCCCGGCCTTCTCCTGCTCGGCGAACTCCGGTGGCGCACCGCCTGCGCTTATCAGAACGAACGTGTGGACCTTCCCGAGCCCGCTCAACTTGACCTCCTCGAAGTCCGAGGAGGCGCTGCAGTACTTGCAGACCCCCTTCGGCGGAAAGTTCACGTGGCCGCACTTCTTGCACTTCTGGCCGACCAGCTTGTACCGCTGGGGTATTGTCCTCCAATACATCGGAACTGAGACATGTGCCATGCATCTCACCTCACACAATCGCTCCCTTGATCTTCAGGTACTTGACATAGTCGATGTACTCCTTCCTGTCGAGCTCGGCCTGCACCTTGAAGGGGCTCTTCCTATCACTCACGACCTTCAGGCTGATCGCATCCGAAGCCGCACCCGACCCGTACGAAATGACCATGATCCTGTCCCCGACCTTGGCGACGTCCAGGACGGCTGCGAGGCCGACCAGGGTCGACGCGGTCCCGAGGTCTCCGACCGACTTCGAGACCAGCCCTGCCGCCAGTTGGACGTCCGTGAACCCCATCCTCGAGGCGACCGTCGACGGAACGCGCGCATCCGGCTGTTGGATGACCACGTGCTGGTACTCCTCGGGCTTCCTGTTCAACATCTTGAGGACCGCGTTGCCGGCCTTGACTGTGTTCGTCAGGAGCGACCCCTCCTCGTACTTCTTCACATTGAGGTCGTGGAGCGTCTCGTCGTCCTTCGGCCTGAACCTCTCCCCGAGATACTCGCTCGCGTATGATGCACACGCCTCGACCTCGGCGATCAGGTCCTCGCTGGACAGGACGAACGCGGCGGCCCCTGCACCCATGGGGTGCTCGATGCTGTCCCACATGCTGGCTGTGGGGGCGTCTGCCGCGACGACCACTGCGCGGCCGTTGGGGCTAGCCATCATGTGCTCCAGGGCCGAGACCATCGCTTCCGTGCCGGCCCTGGTTGAGCTTGAGTGGTCACTGCAGAACGCAGTCCCGGGTATCCCGACGCTCACGATGACCGTTCCTGACAAAACCTTCTCCGTGTAGGGCGCGGACGTCGACGCGAGCGCGAACCTTGACACCTTCTCCGGGGCGAGAGGGACGGACTCAAGTGCTCTCTTCGTTACCTTCGCCGCGGATGTCAGGACGTCCTCATCGAAGCCCATGACGGACTTCTCGGCCACGCCGGCCGCGGAGAACGAGCCCCAGGCCTTCGCGTATTCCTCCTTCTTAATCCTGAGCTTCGGGATGTATGCCGCGTACCCTGAGATTCCTATCGCCATTCTTCTACCTCCTTAGAATCGTAACTGAGACGGTCCCGCCGGACCCGCCGACATTGTGTATGAGGCCGATCTCGGCGCCTTTGACCTGTCGTGTGGGTTTCTGGACCGTGCCCCTCAGCTGGTTGAACATCTCGTATGCCTGGCCCGTGCCCGTGGATCCTATCGGGTGGCCCTTGGACTTCAGTCCGCCGCTGGCGTTGACAGGCTTGTCCCCGCCAATCTGCGTGTGCCCTTCCTCTATGAACTGGCCTGCCTTGCCCTTCTCGCAGAAGCCCAGATCCTCGTAGGCGAGAAGCTCGGCTATCGTGAAGCAGTCATGGACCTCGGCGGCCTGGATGTCCTTCGGTGCCAGGCCAGCCATCGCGTACGCCTGCCCGCTCGCCCGCTTCGTGCCCTCCAAGGTGACTGTGCTCACCCTGTCGTGTATCGCAAGGTAGTCGCTCGCAGTCCCGAAGCCGGCCACGTACACTGGAGTGTCTGTGAACTGCTTGGCGATGTCCGCATCGACGACGAGAACCGCGGAGGCACCATCTGTCGTCGAACAGCAGTCGAACAGGTTCAGCGGGGCCGCGACGATGGGCCCCTTCACTGCCTGCTCCATCGTAATCTCCCTCTGGAACTGGGCCTTCGGGTTCTGTGATCCATTCTTGTGGTTCTTCACGGCAACCATCGAGAGGTGCTCTCTCTTGGTGCCGAACTCGTACATGTGCCGCTGGGCAATGAGCGCATACAGTCCCGCAAAGGTGGTCCCGGCAAGCCTCTCGTACTCTGTGTCACCCGAGACCCCGAGCCAGTACTTCTGCTTCATCCCGGAGACATCGGTCATCTTCTCGACACCTCCTGCCAGAGCGACCTTGTGGGTCCCGGACATCACGTCCATGATCGCGGCGACCAGCGCATATCCTCCCGACGCGCACGCGTTCTCAATCCTCATCGTGTTAATGTGCGGCAGGCCGACATATTCGCAAACGAGCGCCGACATGTTCCCGAGCTGGAACCCCCCTGAACCGAGGTTGCCTATGTACGCGGACTCGATCATCTTCGGGTCATAGCCGCGGTCCACGCTTACAACCATGTCCTTGTAGGCCTCAAGGAACAGCTCCTTGATGCCCTTGTCCGGGAAGTCCCCGTATCTGCTCTGCCCTGCTCCAACTAGCGCCACTTTCTTCATGACAAATCCCTCGCATCGGCCCCGAATAGTCATACCGGGGCCGCATGATCGGAACGGCCCGTCCAGACCAGCTATTTCGTGCTTTCTTGGAAGGCGGTCTCGAATCAGGATAACCCTATTTAACCATTGGCGATTTACACGGTCAGGCCGGAGCATTTAGACACGCGATTACGAGAAGGCCCGCGCCCGCGGTTTCTCGAAGGTCGAAATGGTACACGTGGTTTTCCAGTTTCGTAACAATTTCAATCGACCTCACGAGAGGATAAATATGGAATTGGACATGACTCGCACGGCGTTTCAACGGAGCGAGAATCATGCGTTCTTACAAGGAAGTGCCTCTCTGGAAGGATGTCACAAAGGCCCAGTGGGATGACTGGAAATGGCAGCTCGCCCACAGGATAACCACGCTTGACCAGCTGAAACAGGTCATCAATCTCACCCCTGAGGAGGAGGAGGGGGTCAGGAAATCCCTGGAAGTCCTGCGCATGGCCATCAGCCCGTACTTCGCGATGCTGATGGATGCGGACGACCCGCACGACCCGATCAGGATGCAGGCCGTGCCGACTATCCACGAAACGGACTTCAGCGAGTCGGATATGGAGGACCCTCTTTTCGAGGATATCGACTCTCCGGTCCACGGTCTCACCCACAGGTACCCTGACAGGGTGCTTTTCCTGATCACCGACATGTGCGGCAACTACTGCAGGCACTGCACCAGGAGGAGGCTGGCCGGGCACACTGACAAGCAGATGGACAAGGCGACCATCGACGCGGCCATCAAGTACATCAGGGATCACAAGGAGATCCGCGATGTGCTCCTGTCCGGCGGGGACGGGCTAATGGTATCCGACCAGTTCCTGGAGGACATCATCAAGAGGCTCCGCGCAATAGACCATGTCGAGATCGTGAGGATCGGAAGCAGGGCGCCCTGCACCCTCCCGCAGAGGATTACTCCCGAGCTGTGCAAGATGCTCGCGAAGTATCATCCCATCTGGCTCAACACCCATTTCAACCACCCGAAGGAGATCACCCCGGAGTCGAAGCGCGCGGTCGAGATGCTCGCCGACCACGGAATTCCGGTGGGGAACCAGACCGTGCTCTTGAGGGGCATTAACGACTGCCCGACAATCATGAAGAAGCTCATGCACGAGCTAGTCAAGATCAGGTGCAGGCCCTACTACTTCTATCAGTGCGACCTGTCCCGCGGGATCGAGCACTTCCGCACATCGGTCGAGAAGGGCCTCGAGATCGCAGAGGCGCTCCGCGGGCACACCTCCGGTTTCGCGGTTCCGACCTTCATCCTGGATGCACCTGGAGGAGGCGGAAAGGTGCCGCTCGCGCCGAACTACCTCATATCGCTCTCCGACAAGCGCGTCGTGCTCAGGAACTACGAGGGCGGGACCTTCTCCTACCCACAGCCGAAGAACCGCATAAGTGAGTGTCCGCCGACGTGCAAGATGTGCGAGGACTACAGCAGCGTCGAGAGCAAGGAGGGCGTTGCTGGCGTCCTATCTGGGAGGAAGATGTGCCTGATCCCCGAAGGCAGCCTCAGGGAGGCTAGAAGGAAGAGCTACAGGAAGAAGGACAAGTGATGCAGGCACTTCCAAGGCGCCAGAGCCATGATTTCCGAAAAGGTTAAGAATGAACATCATATTCGTCGCATCAACTTTTAAGGGATGAATCCATGGAACGAAGCATTTTCATCGAGGACCTGGACAGCACGGCCATCGAGAAGCAGGATACCGAATTCGTCGAGAGGAAGGGGATAGGCCACCCCGATTCCATTGCGGATGGGCTCGCGGAGAGCGTCAGCCGCGCGCTCTGCAAGATGTACAAGGACCGTTACGGAAGGATCCTCCACCACAACACGGATGAGGTAGAAGTGGTCGGCGGACAGTCCGCGCCGTGCTTTGGCGGAGGGTCGATCCTGGAGCCGATATACATCCTTCTCGTGGGCAGGGCGACGACCGAGGTCAACGGTCAGCGTCTGCCGTATCGAACATGTGCACTCAAGGCCGCGTCCTCCTATCTAGAGAAGAACTGCAAGAGCCTTGATGTGGAGTGGGATGTGACGCTGGACTGCAGGATAGGCCAGGGCAGCGTCGACCTCCGCGGGCTGTACGAGACGAGGCGCCTGCTCGCCAACGATACTTCGTTCGGAGTAGGATTCGCCCCATTGAGCGAGACCGAGAAGATCACGCTCGAGACCGAGAGGTTCATCAACGGCAAGCTCTGCAAGAGCATGCCAGAGCTCGGCGAGGACGTCAAGGTGATGGCCTGCAGGAAGGGCGACAACATCGACCTCACGATCGCCGTCGCGATGGTTTCCAAGAAGGTCCCCGACAAGGAGCACTACAAGAGTTCCATCGAGGAGGCGACCGACAAGATCACGGACTTCGCACAGAAGTTCACTGACAGAAGGGTGAAGGCGGAGCTCAATACGGCGGACGACTACGCCAAGGGCATCTACTACCTGACCGTCAGCGGGCTCAGCATGGAGAACGGCGATGACGGCTCTGTCGGCAGAGGGAACCGGGCGAACGGCCTGATTACACCGATGCGGCCCATGAGCATGGAGGCCTCCGCGGGCAAGAATCCCGTCACGCACGTCGGGAAGCTGTACAATATCCTCGCCAACCAGGTCGCAGGCGAGATAGTCAAGGTAGGGCGAGGCGACATTCTCGAGGTCCACACACGAATCCTCTCGCAGATCGGACACCCGATAGACCAGCCGCAGGCCGCAAGCGCCAAGCTGATATTCGCGCCCGGAGTGAACCGCAAGAAGTACGCAGCGGACATCCGCGACGTCTACGACACGATGCTAGCAAACATCACCTGCCTCACTGACCAGATCGTCGAGGGCAAGGTAAGCGTCTTCTGAAAAACATCTAGGAGCGGCAGGCCTAGCCCGTCTGCCCATCCATCCTCTTTATCTCGTCTTCCTTTGTCTTGAGAGTCCGGGCCAGGTCAGACAGCTCCTCCTCGATCGAGTGCAGCCGCGACCATTCGCTCTCGAGGCGCTGCTCATCCTTCCGGATATGGTCCTCTCGGTCGGAGATCTTGAGGTAGAGCTGGTCCAGCTCCGTCCTGCGCCGTTCGAGCTCCACTATTGTCTTCTCGTCGAGGGCTGCCGCGAGCCCCTTCTTGGACCCCTCGATTTGCTCCCAGAGGTCCTGGACTTCAGTTCGTTCCTTCTCCAGGCGCTCGAGCTCGACCGCCACGGTCCGCTCCTTCGTCTCAAGGTCATGCTCCCGCGCCTTGATGGTCTCTTCCAGGCGCCTGAGGTCGAGCTCCCTACGGATCATCTGGTCACCGGATGTGGCCTGCACCTTCGCCTCGGTTGCGACCTCCTTCTTCGCCTCCGCGATCCTCTTCTCCACGTCATCCTCGATGCGTTCCCTTGAGCTGGCCAGCTCGTTCCGCCACCTCTCCAGCTCAACCCGCAGCTGCTCTAGGCCCGCGTCCTTCTCCGCTACGAGTGCGCGTTCCTTCTCGAACTCGCTCTGGAGCATCGCAAACTCGTTGAGGCTCGCCTCCATCTGCCGCGACCGCGAATCCAGGTCCGCCTGGCGCTCCTCGAGTTCCTTCCTCTGTCTGCTGAGGTTCTCCATCAGAGCTCGGTGCTCCGACATGGATTTCTCCGCGCCCTGCTCCCGTATCGCGAGAGCGGCCTTCTCGGACTCGAGCCGGTCGAACTCCTTCAGGAGACGCGCCTCCCTCTCCATGAAGGACTTCTCCTGGACTTCAATCTCAGAAAGGCCAGCCGCCAGTCTCGTCTCCCTCTCCTGTAGCGATGAATCCTTTGAACCTATGAGCGTCTCCGCTTCCACCAAGCTGCGCTTTGACGACTCGAGATCGGCCCTCGCCTCCTCAAGTTCTATGCGCTGGGCGTCGAGGTCCACGCGCGAGCTCTCCAGCTTGGCGCGTTCCGCCTCGATGGCTCCTCTGGAAGCTTTCTCCGCCTCGGCAGCAGCCGCTTCTCTGGCGGAGAGCTTTGCCTCCCTCTCGGATATCGCCGCAAGCTCTGATTCCGCCCGAGATTTCGTCTCCGTCTCGAGCACGGTGAGGGCCGCCTCCCTCTCACCGAATTCCTTCTGCCTGGCCACGAGGTCGGCCAGAGCTGCGTCTATCCTCTCTTTGACCTGAGCTTCCTCGGCCTCCACACTCGCCTGCCTCTCCGCAAGAGCCTGCTCCTTGGTCTTCAGCTCCTGAATGGCCTGCTCCGTGCTCGAGAGGCTCTTCTCCTCTGATGCAGCAAGGGCAGAGGCTCTGTCCTCAAGCGCCTTCTCACGCTGATCCAAAGCCAGGGCATCTTGCTTGATCTTCTCCAGGCCCTGTTCTAGCCGCACCTTCTGATCCTGCAGAGCGAGTTCCTTCGCGTCGAGCTCCTTCTCGAAAGACCCAACCTCCGCGAGCCGGTCATCGAGCTGCTTCCGCATTCCGTCGGCCTCGACCTTCGAGTCGGCGAGCTTCCTCGCCTGGACATCGAGACTGCCCGAGAGCCCCTTGAACTCCTCCTCCTCTGCATGGAGGGCCGTCTGTGCCTTCCTCAGCTCTGACTCCATCGCCTTGAAGGTCGTCTCCCTCTGCGCGAGCTCGTTCAATGACTCCTCGAGCTCCTTCTCACGCCTCGACATGGAGTCCTGCTGGGTCGCCATCTCCTTGGACCGTGCCTCCAGGTCCCTCCGCATGGAGTCCAGCTCGTCCCTCGCAGCCTTCGCCTCGGCGGTTGCGTGCGTCTTCTCCGCCCTGAGGGCCTCCCTATCTTCCTCCAGTACCTTCAAATCCGAGGCGAGCGCGGCCACGTCGGCGCCAAGTTTCTGCGACCTCTCATCGAACGCCTTCCTCTCGGACTCCAGAGCCGCCTGGGATTCCTCATGCGCCCTGAGTTTCGCATTCAGGTCGTCCTCAGCTGCCTTCAGACGCTTGTCCTTCTCGAAAGAGTCGTGTTCGGTCTGCTTGAGTCTCGCTTCGAACTCCTTGACGTCGGCCTCCCTCTTTTCGATGGCCATCTCCGACTGCTCTAGTCTCGCCTTCAGGTTCTGGAGTTCCGTTTCGTGGATCGTCACTTCCCTGATCCTGGTGTCCAGGTCCGCGGTCGCCTTGTCGACCTCGTTCATCTGTTCCTGGGCGGCCGCGATCTGCGAATCGAGGTTCTTCCTGTCGTTCTCCAGGACCGCTGCCTGCTCCTTCAGCAACCGTTCCTTCTCGTCGAGGGCAGTTCGGGTGCTCTGCAGGAACTCACCTGTGCCCGTCAGGCTTTCCCGGGTCACGCCAAGCTGCTGCTCGATTGTCTCGAGCTCCTTCGAGCGCTTCTCGAACTCCTTCCGGACCGCGTCGACCGCGACCCGCTCCTCTGCGAGCTTGACCTCGGAAGAGGCTATGTCGCTGGCCCGCTGGTTGAGGATCGTCCTCATCTCCTCCACTGCGAGCGTCTTCTCTGTGATCTCCTTGCGGTCCTCTTCGAGCTTTGTGAGCTTCTCCTCGATGTCCTTCTGCGTCTCCCCGATCTGCCTCGAAGCCTCGTTGCGTTCCGTCTCGAACGCGATCTTGTCCTGCTCCAGGGTATTTCTCTCCTGAAGCAACTCCTCGTGGGCCGCCTGGGTCTCCTTCTCGAAGACCGTCTTCTCATCGTTCAGTGATGCCGCGTAATCGTCAGTCTCGCGCTTGAGCTGGTCAATTTCGTCCTCCATCTTCCTGATGGCGGCTTCGCGGGCGTCAAGCTCCTCCCTCATCTTCTGGAGGCTCG
>Ga0316622_100002824_pt1 | contig 12175 bp, 21 predicted proteins | sample OWC_Aug_OW2_C1_D_FD_207646 | JGI IMG/M metagenome (GOLD analysis project Ga0316622, IMG submission 207646) | Wetland soil microbial communities from Old Woman Creek delta, Ohio, United States - OWC_Aug_OW2_C1_D5_C | ecosystem: Environmental > Terrestrial > Soil > Wetlands | place: USA: Ohio... | reverse complement strand
CAAAGGAAGTCATCCTTTAAGAAAAAGCGCAAAGTGGTCAAAAATTTTCTGAGATTTTTGCCTACCTGCTTGTTGACAAGCATGCGGTGCCACATTAAAGTCAGGGTTTCTCGGCTGTAGCGAGCACGGTCATGGACGATCGTGCGAATCGTAGTTACGCTGTGGCATATCTGTGATTGCCATCACGGATGGCTCAATGGGTACTCTTTTTTAAGCTGTAGGGTTTGGCAGAGCCAGCGAACGCTTTGCCCGGGTCTGACGGTAGACTCAATGGACCCTATACTCTAAGGAAGGTGGTAGGGATAGCCGGCAACTGCTGGACATTATCAGCGGCCACGCCAGGTTGACCACAAGAGTCCTTCCTGCCCTTGTTCAAACGAGCGGTTTCAGTGAGGCCGGAGACTACCTGTCTCGCACGGGACCCTGGTCGCTCGTCAGTAGCGTGATTTTTGTTGGAGCTTGTGCCGGTGCACGAGTGGTTTATCGGCACCTGAGTACGGTAAGTGGTAGTCCCAAAGGGGCATTATGGCTGCCGAAAGCGAAAGAATAAGAATCAGGATGGAAGCGTACGACCATCGTACACTCGATGCTTCCGCCAAGGAAATCGTAGAGCATGCTCGCAGGACGAACGCGCGTGTGAGCGGCCCGGTCCCGCTGCCGACTCGGATTGAGCGGTACACGGTTTTGCGGAGCCCCCATATCGACAAGAAATCGCGTGAGCAATTCGAGTTGCGAACGCATAAGCGGCTTATCGACATCCACGAGGCAAACGCCAGGACGGCCGAAGTGCTGAACCGACTGGTGGTTCCCGCGGGTGTCTTCGTGAAGATAAAGGCTTAGCAGCAAAGGACATCCGGTTATGGCGATGTTACTTGGAAAGAAAGTGGGCATGACGCGGGTCTATGACGAGGCGGGCCGCATGGTGCCGGTGACGGTCATTCAGGCCGGCCCCTGCACGGTCACGCAAGTCAAGACCAGCCAGACGGATGGCTACAGCGCCGTCCAGTTGGGCTTTGAGGATGTGAAAGCCTCGCGGCGCACCCAGTCAGAACTCGGCCATGCCCGAAAGGCGAATACCAGTCCGAAGCGGTTTATGCGGGAATGGCGTCTGCCCAGTGGTTCCGAGCCGAAGTACAAGCTGGGCGACTCCCTCAACGTCTCGGTTTTTGCCGAGACTAAGCTTGTGGACATTGCGGCCACGAGCAAGGGCAAAGGATTTGCCGGACCGATGAAGCGTCACCACTTCAAAGGCTTCCCCGCCTCGCACGGCACGGAGCGAAAACACCGTGCTCCCGGCTCGATCTGCGCCTTTGCCATGAACTCCGGTATGGGCGGCGGCCTCAAGAAGGGCAAGAAAATGGGCGGGCAGATGGGCAACTGCCGAGTGACGAGCAAGAACCACGTGCTTGTGTCCGTCGATCAGGAGAACAATCTTTTGGTGGTCAAAGGAACCGTTCCAGGGCCGGCCGGCCAGTATTGTATCGTCAAGACGGCCAAGAGCCTTGGTTCGCCGAGTGGAACCTGAGATGATTGAGTTGACTGTATACAATACCAACGGCAAGCAGGTGGATACGATCCGCGTCGATGAATCCGTGTTGGGCGGCTGCATTCGTTATCCTCTGCTCAAACAGGCGATCGTGATGTACCACGCCAACAAGCGCGTCGGGACCGCCAAAACGAGGGGCCGAGGCGTCGTCGCCGGTTCGACCAAGAAGATCTACCGGCAGAAGGGAACGGGTTATGCCCGGGCGGGTACCCGCAGGACCGGCAAGCGCGTCGGTGGCGGCATGACCTTTGCCAAGACGCCCCGGGACTTCGGCCAGCGGATGCCCCGCAAGCAGAAAAGGCTTGCGAGGGATTCGGCGGTTCTCGCCAAGCTGCGCAGCAACAAGGTCCTTGTCATTGACGGCTTGAAGTTTGATCAGCCGCGGACGAAGGACTTCGCCGGCGTGTTGAAGAACCTCAAGATCAACCGGAGTTGCGTGGTCGCCGTCAGCAATTATGATGAGAATATCCATAAGTCCGCACGCAACATCCAGAAGATAGCCGTGCTGGCTGTGGCGGACCTCAATGCGGGGGATATCCTCAACCATCAGCAGATGCTCTTTACGAAGGACGCGCTGGTGTCGTTCATGGACCGCAGCCCCGGCGGCGAGAGTCAGGAGAATGCTACCGCGTAAGAGTGCGGGACCCGCAAGTTGTGAGTGTACGTTTTGAATCGAGCGTTCGATGGATGATTTCAGCGTAATAATTCGGCCGATTGTCACGGAACAGGGCATGCACTTTGCAAACGTCAAGGGCGCCTACTCGTTCGAAGTGAACAAGAAGGCGAACAAGACGGAAATAAAGAAAGCCGTAGAGAAGATTTATGGCGTGAAGGTGGACAAAGTGCGGACGGCTAATCACAAGGGCAAGCGGCGACGCAAGGGAAGGACATTTGGCGTGACCTCACGCTGGAAGAAAGCCGTCGTGTACCTGGAGCCGGATTTCCACATCGATTTGTTCTAATGGTGGGTCTTTAGAAAGAGATAGGCAGTATGGGCATTCGACTTTACAAACCGACCAGTCCGGGACGCCGGGCGGGGTCCGTCAACGACTATTCCGAGCTGACGACCGACAAGCCCGAGAAGAGCCTGTGCCATAGAATCGGCAAGTCAGGCGGCAGGAACCACAGCGGCAAGACGACCTTGCGGTTCCGTGGCGGCGGGTCCAGGGCGATCTATCGCCTCATTGATTTCAAGCGAAGCAAAGACGGGATGCCCGCGAAAGTCGCCAGCGTCGAGTACGATCCAAACCGGAGTTGCTACATCTCCTTGCTCGAGTACGGAGACGGCGAGAAGCGATACATCCTGACACCCCTGGGCGTGACCGTGGGCGACGTGCTGGAGAGCGGGACGACGTGCGAGCCCAAGCCGGGCAACTGCATGCCATTGGCGTCGATCCCCACGAGCCTTGAAGTGCACAACATCGAGATGATCGCCGGCCAGGGCGGCAAGCTGGTGCGCGGCGCCGGCAACTCCGCCCGCATCATGGCCAAGGAAGGTGACTGGGTCACCCTCGTGTTGCCGAGTGGCGAAATGCGTATGGTCCGCAAGGAGTGTCGGGCCACGATCGGCCGGCTCAGCAATCCGGACTACCAGAACATCAGCATCGGCAAAGCGGGACGCAAGCGTCACTACGGCCGGCGACCGCACGTCAGAGGCAAGGCCCAGAACCCGGTCGATCATCCCCTCGGCGGCGGCGAAGGCCGGTCCAACGGCGGACGCCATCCTTGCTCTCCGACCGGTGTGCTGGCCAAGGGCGGCAAGACCAGGAATCCTCGCAAGGTCAGCAACGCCCGAATCATCCGACGGCGAAGCAACAAACGGAATGGTCAATTGGTGCTCTAAGGCGAACAATCAAAGAAGAGACGCAAAATGGGAAGATCTCTCAAAAAAGGACCGTTTGTCGACCAGAAGCTGTTTGCCAAGGTCAACCGACAGGTGACCACCGGCACGCGGGACCCGATCAAGACGTGGGCGCGACGATGCACCATCGTCCCGGAGTTCGTCGGCTTCACATTCATGGTCCACAATGGCAAGATGTTCCACAAAGTCTTTGTGACGGAAGACATGGTGGGACATAAGCTTGGTGAGTTTTCATTGACGCGGACGTTCAGAGGACACTCGAGCAAGAAGCTCGCGACGTCGTAGCACAGGCGCCTGAGCCGGCGGCACGTCCGCTCAAGACGGGATAGGATTTATGCTTAGCCCTGCAAAACTGAAGAAAGTATCCAAACGACAAGGCGTGACGGTCGAGGCTTTGGCTCGCAGCCTCGTCCGGGGTGGCCTGGACATGAAAAAGGCGACGTCGGCGGTGCAGAACTGGCAGCGGGGGCTGATGCGTCCCCTGCCGCACACCGAGGACGTTCGCCGGCTCGCCGAGGCATTGTCCGTCGAGGCCACCGAGATCGGCGGCTGGCACTCCTCGTATATGTACGCTCCGCAGGCGCCTCGCAAGGTCCGGCTGGTCACCCAGTTGATCCAGGGCCGCAAGGTGCAGGAGGCGCTGGACCTGCTCAAGTTCACGCGCAAGCGCGCCGCCACGATGGTCGACCAGACGCTCAAGGCCGCTATCGCCGACGCGGACGAGCAGCAGGCCGACGTGGACAGGCTGGTCGTCAGCGAGGCGCGCGTCGATGAGGCAGGCATCCGGCTGGGCACGAAGCGATGGATCCCTAAAGACCGGGGTCGCGCACACCCGCTTCACAAGCTGGCCTGTCATATCCACATAACTGTGACACAAAAGTAACGAGGACAACGAGAGTCGTACTGAGATATCTGAGCTATGGGTCAGAAAACACAACCGATAGGCTTTAGAACCGGAATCACGCTGGGCTGGCAAAGCACGTGGTTTGCCCCGAAGAACAGCTATGGCGATTTCCTGGTGGAAGACCAGAAGATTCGCAAGTACATCGACGGCCGATTCAACCGCCAGATGCCTAAGGGTGCCGTGGCGAAGGTGGAGATCATTCGGACGCGGAATGAAGTGAACGTGACGATGCACAGCGGTCGGCCGGGCGTGGTGATTGGTCCGCGAGGCGGAGAGGTCGACAAGGTCCGCGAGGAGTTGGAGGCTCTGACCGGTCGCAAGGTGACCGTCAACGTAATCGAGATCAAGGAGCCGGACCTCAATGCCATGCTGGTGGCAGAGGGCATCGCCGAACAGCTTTCCAAGCGTGCCTCGTTCCGGCGCACGATGAAGCAGTTCTGCGAGGCGGCGATAAACGCGGGAGCCAAGGGTGTGAAGATTATGTGCGGCGGACGGCTGGCCGGGGCGGAAATGGCCCGGCAGGAAACCCAGAAGCTGGGAAGCATTCCGCTGCACACGCTCGATGCCGATGTTGACTATGCGACGGCGACGGCCCGCACGACATACGGCGCGATTGGAATCAAGGTGTGGATCTACAGGGGCAAGTTCGGCGAGGAGATCGAACGGACCGAGCGACGGCAACAAAGACGCCGTCCGGGGCGAGGTCGTCCGTACGGCCCGCCGACAGGTCCCGGCGCCGATGAGGCAACCGGAATGCCGGGAGGGGCCGGCAGCGCCCCTGCCGGACAAGGCGAGATCCCCGGTGGTCCGGCCCCGGAGCCGCCCGCCAGATCCGATGGACGGGCATGAAGTGCCCGTGGCAGCAGCAATCAGGCAGTAGAGGTATGAACGTATGGCGATGATGCCGAAAAGAGTCAAGTACCGCAAGGCGCAGCGCGGCCGGATGAAGGGCAACGCCCTTCGCGGCAACTACGTGGCGTTCGGCGAGTACGGACTCCAGTCGCTGGAGATGAGTTGGGTCACTGCAAAGAACATCGAAGCCGGCCGCGTGGCCGCGACGCATTATCTGCATCGCGAGGGCAGGGTCTACATCCGGATCTTCCCGCACCAGCCGGTCTCGTCGAAGCCGCTGGAAACTCGTATGGGCAAGGGCAAGGGTGAGCCGGAGTTCTGGATCGCGCGCGTGAAGCCCGGCCAGATTTGCTTCGAGGTCGGCGGCGTCAGCGAGGACGTGGCCAAGCAGGCGCTGTCGAGGGTGGCTCACAAGATGCCCGTCAAGTGCCGCTTTGTAAAGCGAAGACATTCGCTGTAGGACAGGAGATTATCGTGAAGGCCAAGCAACTGCGAGAAATGAGTCGGGACGAGCTCGGCAGCACGCTCGAAGACATGGAGAAGCGGCTGTTCGATCTGCGTTCGCAGGCGGTCACGCAGAAACTCGAAAACTCAAAGGCGATCGTCAACATGCGACGTGATATCGCGCGGATCAAGACGGTCTTACATCAGAAGAGCAAGTAGCCCTGGATGCAGGAGCAGCGGGAAGTTGCCAATATGGAAACGGGAAAGACAAAGACGTTGACCGGGATTGTCACGAGCAACAGTGGCAATAAGAGCATCCGGGTGACTATCGACTACAAGGTCCGGCATCTGAAGTACAACAAATACATCCGACGCCAGACACGACTGGGCGTTCACGACGAGCGCAACGAGGGAAAGGTCGGGGATCTTGTGGAGATCACCGAGTGCCGGCCGTTGAGCAAGACCAAGAGCTGGCGCCTCGTCCGAGTGATTCAGAAAGCAGTGCAGGCTTGAGAGTCCAAGAGATTCGAAGATTATGATTCAGCCATTTACCATGTTGGATGTCGCCGACAATTCCGGTGTGAAGGTGGCGATGTGTATTCGGGTCAAACGGGGTACGTCCTCACGGGGCAACTTCACCCGGTCGATGGCCTCCGTTGGGGACGTCATCTGGGTGGCGATCAAGAAGTCGCTGCCCACCTGCCAGCTCGACGACAAGAAGGTGCACAAGTGCGTGGTGATTCGCACCAAGAAGCCGATTCGCAGGCCCGACGGCAGCTATGTCCGGTTTGACAGCAATGCTGCGGTCATGATCGACAGCGAGGGCAATCCCGTTGGGACGCGAATCTTCGGCGCTGTGGCCCGCGAGCTTCGCGAGAAGAACTACATGAAAATCATCTCGCTGGCAGGCGAGGTTGTCTAGCAGATACGCGGATTGATGAAGAGGCGGTAAATGGCCCTACATGTGAAAAAAGGTGACACAGTGGAGATCATCGCCGGCGACCATAAGGGCGCGACCGGCAAGGTTCTGCACGTCTACCCGGATGACAATATGGTCGTGATCCAGGGGCAGAACATGGTCAAGAAGCATGTTCGTCCCTCGCGGCGCAATCCCCAGGGCGGACGCATCAGCATCGAGCAGCCGATCCATATCAGCAAGGTGCTGCCGGTGAGCCCCAAATCCTCCAAGGGCAGCCGGGTCCGCTATTCGCAGGGGCCGGATGGCAGCAAGAAACGTGTGACCGTGGATGGCGCCGAGATCGGGACCGTCAGGAAGGCGAAGAAATGACCGCACCGGCGGGCGTCGAAAAAGCCTGGTGCAAGGGATCGATACGATAGAGTAAAGATATGGCGCGTTTACGAGATCTATATAAGTCGAGAATAGTGCCGGAACTGTCCAAGGAGTTCAGCTACAAGAGCATCATGGCCGTGCCTAGGATGGAGAAGGTCGTGATTTCCATGGGCGTCGGCCGGGCCACTCAGGACAAGAAGTATATCGAGCTGGCCAGGAAGGACCTGGCCATGATCAGCGGGCAGCAACCGGTCGCGTGCAAGGCCAAGAAGAGCGTGTCGAACTTCAAGGTTCGCCAGGGACAGGAGACCGGTCTGAAGGTCACGCTGCGAGGCGTCCGGATGTACGAGTTCATGGACCGGCTCATCAACCTGGCGATCCCCCGGGTCCGCGACTTTCGCGGCTTGAATCCGAACAGCTTTGACGGCCGCGGCAACTATTCGATGGGACTGGCCGAACAGAGCGTGTTCCCCGAGATCAACCCGGCCAAGGTCGAGTTCCAGCAGGGTATGAATATCACGTTCAGCACGACGGCCAAGACCGATGAGGAGGCCCGGCGGTTGCTGGCCCTGTTCGGGATGCCGTTCCGATCTCAGACGGCTGGACAGGCCGCCAGTTAGACTCTTACGGCAGCGGTAATGTGGAGCGCATGAATGTCGACAAAGGCGTTAGAGAACAAGGTCAAGAGGAAGCAGAAGTATCGCGTCCGGGAGTACACGCGATGTGAGCTCTGTGGGCGCTCACACGCGGTCTACCGCAAATTCAAGGTTTGCCGCATCTGTTTCAGAACGCTGGCACTTGAAGGCAAGATACCGGGAGTCAAGAAGGCCAGTTGGTGAGCAGACCCAAAATCCCAACGTGCAGGATATAAGTCATGAGTTTGAGCGACCCAGTAGCAGACATGCTGACCCGCATTCGTAATGCAGTGCGGTCGGACAAGCGGCAGGTGAACATCAGAGCTACGACGCTGTGTGAAGCCATTGCGGTGGCTCTGCAACGAGAGGGCTACATCGACGGTTTCGACCGGATCGATGACGGCCGGCAGGGCGTGCTGCGCATCCAGCTCAAGTACGACCAGGAGGGCCGACCGGCCATCACGGAGATTCGCAGGGTCAGCAAGCCCGGCTGCCGCATATACGCTTCGATCGACAAGCTCCCCAGGGTCATGGGGGGCATGGGCGTGGCGATCGTATCGACAAGTAAAGGTGTGATCAGTGATCGGAATTGCCGCGAGAACAAAGTCGGCGGCGAAGTGCTTTGCACGGTAAGCTAAATGAGTCGAATTGGCAAAAAACCCGTTGAGATTCCGCAGGGCGTTAAAGTCGAACAGCAGGGCCAGACCCTGAAAGTGTCCGGTCCCCAGGGATCGCTGGACCTCCGGTGCAGCGAACGAGTCACGGTCAAGGTTGACGCCGCACAACACAAGATTGAGGTAGTCAACCCGCAGCCGGACGACCGTCAATGCCGGGAGCTCCACGGCACCACGCGCGCCTTGATCGCCAACATGGTGGCTGGCGTCAGCAAGGGCTACGAGAGGAAGATGGAGATCTACGGCACCGGCTACAGTGTCAAGGAACAAGCCGGAAAGCTGGTGCTCCAGGTCGGCTATGCCCACTCTGTGGAACTACCAATCCCGAAGGGGGTAAAAGTCACTATCGACGTGCCTGCGACGCGAGGCAACGACGTGCCGGCGAAGCTGACCATTCGATCGGCTGACAAGGCCAGCCTGGGTCAGTTTGCCTGCGACGTTCGAAAAGTCAGACCGCCGGAGCCGTACAAGGGCAAGGGCATCCGGTATGCGGATGAGCAGATCCGGCGCAAGGTCGGCAAGGCGTTCGCTTCAGGTGCGGCATAATTGAGAAGTCGGATTCTATGAAGACGGAAAAACATAAGGCAGCAGCGTTAAGGCGCAGACGTCACGTGCGGAAGAAAGTCTCGGGGACCCCGGAACGGCCGCGTCTGTCGGTGTTTCGCTCCAACAGACACATCTATGCACAGCTCATCGATGATACGGCAGGGGTCACGCTGGTGGCCGCCAGCACGAAGGGCAAAGCCGTGCGGGACCAGTTGCCCAACAACGCCAAGAAGAGGCAGGAGGCCGAGGTCGTGGGTGAAGCCCTGGCCAAGAGGGCGCTCGATGTCGGCATCAAGTGCGTCTGCTTCGATCGAAACCGTTACAGGTATCATGGCCGAGTCAAGTCTCTGGCTGATGCGGCGAGGAAGGCCGGATTGGCGTTCTGAGACAGGAAGGTAGAGACTGGGAGACGAAATTGGCGACAGAACCGGTTAGAACATCCGAACACGAAGAAAAGCCGTTGGAAGATACGGTGGTCAAAATTTACCGTTGCGCCAAAGTGGTCAAGGGCGGCCGTCGGTTCAGCTTCGCGGCCCTGGTGGTCGCCGGCGACCGCGCGGGCAACGTCGGCATTGGCTACGGCAAGGCGAACGAGGTGCCCTTGGCCGTTGAGAAAGGCGTGAAAGACGCCAAGAAGTCCCTGCATTCGGTTCCGCTCTCAGGGCGGACTCTGCCGCATCCGGTGATCGGCAAGTACAGGGCCACGAAGATCATGATGGTGCCGGCCGCGCCAGGGACAGGCGTCATCGCCGGCTCCAGCGCCAGAGCGGTGCTCGAATTTGCGGGGGTCAGCGATGTCTTGACCAAAGTCTATGGCAGCACCTCCGCCAAGAACGTCGTCAAGGCAACCCTTGACGGCCTGCTGAAGCTGCGCAGCAAGCAGGCGATTGAGTCGCTGCGAGGCGTGGCAATTTCGTAACGACAACCATGGCCAATTGGGTGAGTTCGATGTTAAGTCATGAGATTACTTCTGTCGTAGGCAAGCATAAAGCACGTAAGCGTGTTGGGAGGGGTCGTGGCACGGGCCAAGGCGGCTCGGCCGGACGCGGAACCAAAGGCAGTCTGAGCAGAGCTGGGGCCAGAAGGTTCAACATCTACGAAAGTGGGTCGACCCCTCTGTTCAGACATCTGCCGAAACGCGGGTTCAACAACAAGGAATTCGCCACCCGGTTCATGGTGGTCAACGTCTCGCAACTGGAGCGGTTCGAGGACGGGGCCCAGGTAGGTGTAGAACAGTTGTCCAAGGTTGGCCTGATTCCCGCGATCACGAACAAAGTCAAGATTCTGGGTGATGGCGAGCTGACCAAGCGATTGCAGGTGATCGCCCACAAGTTCAGCAAGTCCGCCGAGCAGAAGATCATCGGTTGCGGCGGCACCGCCACCAAGATTGCCAGCAAGAAGAAACCGTCGAGGAGGAGGACGAAGAAAGAGGTCAAGGCACAGTAGTGCCGGTCATCGAGCCGGCCCAATATCAGAATCTGCGGAGAACGCATACGTGATAGGAACAGTTGTCAATATCTTCAGGATTCAGGACCTGCGGAACAAGATCCTGTTTACCATGGCCTTGTTGATGATCTTTCGCATCGGGTCCCACATTCCGAATCCGTGCTTCAATCAGGAACAGATTGCGGCCGCGGCCAAAGACACGGATACGGAAAGCCCTCTGGGCCGGGCGGCTGCCTACCTGCAGTTGTTCACAGGTGGCAACCTGCGTCAGAGCACCCTCTTTGGCCTGGGAATCATGCCCTACATCACGGCGTCGATCATTCTGATGTTGCTGGGCGAGGTCATCCCGTCACTCAAGAAGCTGCGACAGGAGGGGCAGACAGGCCATAAGAAAATACAGGAGTATACGCGCTATCTTACCGTGCTGATATGTGTGGTTCAGGCCTTGATGTATCTGCGCATGATGGGAGGCAGTGAATACATCTATCCGGGCATGGTCACTCAGGCGATCGTCATGGGTGTGGTCGGCATGACCGCCGGCACGGTCTTCCTGATGTGGCTTGGCGAGCAGATCGACGAGTACGGCATCGGCAACGGCATCAGCTTGATCATCATGGCCGGCATCATTGCCAGGATGCCCTGGGTGGTTGGCTCACTGTTCGCCAATGTCGACCTGAGGGTCACCGCCCAGCCGGGGGCGATTGGACCGGCCAAGCTGCTGTTCCTGGCGATCGCCGGCGTGTCCGTGATTGCCGGCGCGATCCTGATCACGCAGGGCCAGAGGCGCATCCCGATCCAACAGGCCAAGCAGATGCGGGGCCGGCGCATGTATGGCGGTCAGAGGCACTACCTGCCGTTGAGAGTCAATCACGGCGGCGTCATGCCCATCATCTTTGCCTCCAGCTTCATGATGTTTCCTCCTATCATCATGCAGCAGTTGGTGAACTTCTTCCCCAATAGTGCGGCGCTCCGGATCGTGGCGTCGGCGTTGGGCACGGAGGCTTACACCTACAACGTGCTGTACATGCTGCTGATCTTCCTGTTTGCCTATTTCTGGGTCACGGTTCAGTTCCAGCCGAGAGAGATGGCGAAGAACCTGCGGGATTCCGGCAGCTTTATCCCGGGACTTCGCCCGGGTCGCAGGACCGCGGAATACCTCGAGATGGTCATGATGCGTATCACCTATTACGGTGCCGCGTTCTTGGCCGCAATCGCCGTAGTCCCCAGTGTCGCGTCGTACGCCTTGGGAATCTCGTGGACGATCACGAACTTCCTCGGCGGCACGGGCTTGCTGATTGTCGTGAGTGTCTCGCTCGACCTTGTCCAGAAGATCGAGGCGAACCTCCTGATGCGAAGCTACGACGGCTTCAGCAACTCCGGCCGGATTAAGGGAGCCTATGCATGAGAATCGTCGTCCTGGGTGCACCCGGCGCGGGTAAGGGAACACATTGTAAGCGAATCGCCGAGCGATATCGCGTTGTCCACCTGTCGAGCGGGGATATCCTCAGACGCGAGCGCGCCGAAGGCTCGGAACTGGGCAAGAAGGCGCAGAGCTATATGGATGCGGGCACGCTGGTGCCCGATGATCTGATTGTTCAGATGATGAGTAACGCGATCCAGAAAGCCGGATCGGCGGGCTATGTCCTGGACGGGTTTCCGCGGACCGTGAATCAGGCCAAAGCCCTGGATGAATCGCTGGCGGGCGCCAAAGGTGGCATCGACCTTGTCGTAAACCTTCAGGTCGATGACAGCGTAGTACTGGACAGAATCACGGGGCGGAGAAGCTGTCCTAAGTGCGGAGCTGTGTACCACGTTCGGAACATGCCGCCAAAGAAGGACGGAGTCTGCGACTTGGATGGCGCCAGGCTGGTGCAACGGCCGGATGATACGGAAGCGGTGGTCAAGAACCGCCTGGCCACGTATTATCAGCAGACCGAGCCTGTCGTGGAGTACTACAAGAGCCAGAGAACCGTCCA
>Ga0316622_100002823_pt1 | contig 12175 bp, 10 predicted proteins | sample OWC_Aug_OW2_C1_D_FD_207646 | JGI IMG/M metagenome (GOLD analysis project Ga0316622, IMG submission 207646) | Wetland soil microbial communities from Old Woman Creek delta, Ohio, United States - OWC_Aug_OW2_C1_D5_C | ecosystem: Environmental > Terrestrial > Soil > Wetlands | place: USA: Ohio... | reverse complement strand
GGGGACCAGAATCCCGTGTACACGGATGCGGAATTCGCCGCCGCCTCGAGCAAGGGCGGCATCATCGCGCCGCCGACCATGCTGCTGATCTGGGCCATGGAAGGCTACCCGATGTGCCAGCCGCAGACCGGCAAGGTGGACGTGCAGCGCGAACTGCACAATGTCTTCGAGGCGCATGGCTTCACCGGCGTGCTCGGCACCAACACGATCACGGAGTTCTACCGTGACCTGCGGCCCGGCGACCAGGTGACCGCGCATACGGTCATCGACAGCATTTCCGGCCCCAAGAAGACGGCGCGGGGCTACGGCTACTTCATCGAGACCGTGGCACGGTTCACCGACCAGAACGGCGCGGACGTAGGTCGACAGGTGTTCCGCACCCTGAGGTTCATTCCGAGCGCCGATATCGCCGCGGCCAAGGCCGAGGCCGGTGGCGACGCCAAGCTGGCGGCACCGACGCGCATCCAGTCGCCGCGGGGCCATGACAACGCCTGGTGGTGGGAGGCGATCGACCAGGGCAAGCTGCTGATACAGCGCTGCAAGAGCTGCGGCACGCTGCGCCATCCGCCACGCCCGATGTGCGGCAGTTGCCAGTCCCTCGAATGGGACAGCGTCGAGTCGTCGCTCGAGGGTGAAGTCTTCAGCTTCACCGAGATCAGCTATCCGAAATTCCCCGGCTACCCGTACCCGCTGTTGTGCGGCCTCATCCAGTTGAGTGAAGGCACGCGGCTGGTGGCCAACATCGTGGGGTGCGACCCGGCCCAGGTGCACATCGGCATGAAGGTGAAGGGCAAGGTGGAGCGAGTCGACGAGAAGACCGTGCTGCCGAACTTCTACCCCGCCTGACGACAGGACAGCGAGAACACACCATGAAAAAGACCACACGGCGTTACGGCAGCGTCGCCATCGGCGAGAAACTGCCGCCCCTGAAGATCGACATCACGGCCGGGCTGATCGTCGGCGGCGCGATCGCATCGCGCGACTTCACGCCCGTCCATCACGAGAAGGCAGCTGCGCAAGCCGCCGGCCTGCCCGACATCTTCATGAACATCCTCACCAGCAACGGCCTGATGGGCCGCTACGTGACCGACTGGAGCGGTCCCGAGGCCACACTGAAGAGCATGGAGGTGAAGCTGGGTGCACCCAATCTGCCCGGCATGGTCATGACCATCACCGGCGAGGTGACGGGCAAGGACGATGCGGCCGGGACGGTGGACATCAGCGTCAGCGGCGACAACAACGTCTGGGGAAACCACATGTCCGGCAAGGTGCGCGTGGCACTTCCGAAGGAGCCTTGAGCCATGGTCGCGAGAATTTCTGACAAGGCCGCCATCGTCGGCATCGGTTCGACGGAGTTTTCCAAGGATTCGGGTCGCTCCGAACTCGCCCTGGCCGCGGAAGCCGTCAAGAACGCGCTGGATGATGCGGGCCTCAAGCCCCCGGATGTCGATGGCCTGGTGACATTCACCATCGACCAGAACGAAGAGGTCGATGTCGCGCGCGCGTTAGGCTGCGACGACATCAGCTTCTATTGCCGCGTGCCGTACGGCGGCGGCGCGGCCACGGGGACGCTGCTCCAGGCGGCCATGGCCGTGGCCAGCGGCGTAGCCGAGACCGTCGTCTGCTACCGTGCGCTCAACGGTCGCTCCGGCCAGCGCTATTCGGCCGGCGTGTCGGGCAACCTGATCACCGGCAGCGCCATCCACTACGGCTATTACATGCCGTTCGGGCTGCTGACGCCCGCCTCCTGGGTCGCCATGTTCACCAAGCGCTACATGCACCTGACCGGCTGCACCCAGGACGCCTTGTTCGAGGTGGCTCACGCGACGCGCGAGTACGCCGTGAACAATCCCGCCGCCTTCTTCTACCAGCGCCCATTCACGCGCGCGGAGTACGACAGCGGCAAGATGATCTGCGATCCCCTCAAGCTCTACGACTGCTGCCAGGAAAGCGACGGCGGATGCGCGGTGGTGGTGACCACGCCGGAGCGTGCAAGGCACCTGAAGCAGCCGGGCGTCTCAATTCGCGGCGTGGCGCAATGCCTGGCCAAGGACCAGGAGGAGATGACCTCCTTCTATCGTCCCGAGATTGCCCGCATCCCGGAGATGGATCTCGCCGCCGGCGAAGCCTATGCCCAGTGCGGACTGAGCGCGAAGGACATCGATGCGGCGGTGATCTACGACGCGTTCACGCCGATCGTGCTCTGGCAGCTGGAGTCCTGGGGCTTCTGCAAGTACGGCGAGGCGGCGGACTTCGTCAACGCCGGCAGCCTTCGGCCGGGCGGGCGGCTGCCCACCAATACCCACGGGGGCCAGTTGTCCGAGGCCTACATTCACGGCGTGAACGGCATCGTCGAAGCGGTGCGCCTCGTGCGCGGCACATCCGTCAACCAGCCGAAGAAGCCCGTCAATCACGCGCTGGTGACTTCGGGAGTGGGTGTGCCCACCGGCGGTGCCATCCTCGGTCGAATGGCTTAGGCGCGCCGTGCGAGGCGAAGTTTTGCACGATTCCGGGAACCACCCCTCGAGCGCGGCAGCTGCGGTGCTGTCGTGCGCCGACTGAAGAGGCCAGCCGATGAATTTCCTGATGACCGAGGAGCAAGACGCAATCGTCGACATGGCGGCGAGAGTCTTTGCCGATTTCTGCACCGACGAAAAGGTCCAGCAATTCTGGTCGAGTGACGCAGCCTTCGACGAGTCTTTGTGGCAGAGCCTGCGCGACGGCGGCCTGACCGCACTGATCCTGCCCGAGGACCTCGGCGGGAGTGCTCTCGGCATGACCGAACTGTGTGCCGTCCTCGAGTGCCAGGGGCGGCACCTCGGCCCAGTGCCACTGTGGTCGCACCAGCTCGCCGTGGCCGCACTGGCCCGCTTTGCTCCTGACGCGCCTGAGCGCCCTGACTGGTCCGGGCTGGTGGAGGCGACGCGGTTGGCTACGCTGAGCCTCGAGGGCTTGCACAGCAGTCGCGGTTTGACGCTGCACGCCGAAGCCGCCGCAAATGGCTGGCGTCTGCACGGTCGCGCCGTTGCCGTGCCGCTGGCCGTGCAGGCGGCGGTGGCGGTGCTGCCAGCAAAGACGCCCGATGGGGTGCGGCTGTTCGCCGTCGACCTGGCTCAGCCCGGCATCGAGAAAATCGGCGGCCGCTTGACTCACCACGAACCGGCGGCCGACCTGGTGATCGCCGGCCTGTCGCTTCCGGGCGGGGCCGCGCTCGGCGAGGGGGCCCTGGGCTGGCTCAGCCCCCGCGTGGCGGCGTGCCTCGGTGCCCTGCAACTCGGCGTTGCCGGGGAAGCGCTCAAGCGTGTCGTGGCTTACACCAGCGAGCGCGTGCAGTTCGGGCAACCGATCGCGACGTTCCAGGCGATCTCGCAGAGGACCGCCGACTGCCTGATCGACGTCGAGGCGCTGCGTTCGTCGCTCTGGCAGCTGGTGTGGCGTCTGGACTCGGGCCTGGATGTCGTCGGCAGCGCGGGTGTCGTGAAGGGGTGGACCTGCGATACCGGTCATCGAGTCACGCACGCGGCCCAGCACATGCACGGCGGCATGGGCGTCGACGTCAGTTACCCGATACACCGCTACACCTACTGGAGCAGGGCGATCGAGGTTGCCGCTGGCGGCGCTTCCTCGAATCTCGAGGCGCTGGGCCAGTGGCTAGCCACGCCGGCGCTGACGGACGCGGATTGCTGAGCCGGGCGCTGCCGAGGACAAACGACATGTACGTGAATCTCACGCCTGAACAACAGGCCCTGAAGCAGGAAATCAGGGCCTACTTCGCCAGCGTCGTCACTCCGGAATACCGGGAGTTGATGCACGACTACAGGAATCCGAAGCGGCTGGCCGCCTACAAAGGCCTCGTACGCACGATGGGTCGCGATGGCTGGCTGGCGGTGGGCTGGCCCACGAAATTCGGCGGCAAGGGGTATACGCCCCTCGAGCAGCTGATCTTTTTCGAGGAAGCCTATCTTGCAGGGGTGTTGCTGCCCTTCGTGACCATCAACACCGTCGCGCCGGCCCTGATGGAGCATGGTTCCGACACGCACCGCAAGAAGTTCCTGCCGGGAATCGCGGCAGGCGAGATCCATTTCGCAATCGGCTACACCGAGCCGTCCGCCGGCACCGACCTCGCCACGCTCAAGACGACGGCATTGGCCGATGGCGATGGCTTCGTGGTCAACGGCCAGAAGGTCTTCACCTCCGACATCGACGCCGCGGACTACGTCTGGATGGCCTGCCGGACCGATCCCGATCGGCCGCGCCACAAGGGAATTTCCGTGCTGATCGTGGACGCCAAGGCGCAGGGCGTGTCGTTTACGCCGATCTACACCGTGGGTCACCAGACTTTCGCCAGCTACTACAGTGACGTGCGCGTGCCGGCCGACATGCTGGTCGGCGAACTGCACGGTGGCTGGAAGCTCATTACCGCTCAGCTGAATCATGAGCGCATCGGTCTGGGCGCTTACGGGATCAAGTCGCGTGGTTGCTTCTTCAAGACTCTCGACTGGGCGCGCCAGGCCGACGAGACGGGCGCGCGGCCGATCGACCGGCCCTGGGTGGCGGCGGCGCTCGCGGAGTGTTACCAGAAGCTCGAGGCGATGCGCCTGCTCAACTACCGCATGGCCGCCGACGTGACGCTGGGCAAGATGGACGTGGGCCTGGCGAACGCCTCCAAGGTGTTCGGCACGGAGACCCCCATCGCAGTGTTCCGCAAGCTGTTGGAAGTGGTCGGTTCCGGCGGCTTGTACCGGCGTGACAGCGCGGCTGCGGTGCTGGGCGCCAGGCTCGAAGAGGAATACCGCCTGGCGCTGATCAATACCTTCGGTGGTGGAGTCAATGAACTGCTGCGCGACATCGCGTCGCAATTCGGCTTAGGGATGCCCAGGGCCGGCAGGTGATGACGGCGCTCTCCTATCCGTTCAAAGCCCCCGCCTGCAACGGCGAGCTCGTGGAGGTCGTGCCCGGCTGCATCCGGTGGCTGCGCATGCCGCTGCCCATGGCCCTCGACCACATCAATCTCTATCTGGTACGGGACGATGCCGGCTGGCGCGTGATCGACACCGGTTTCGACACCGCGACGACGCGCGAGTTGTGGGAGCGGATCCTGCCCGGCCTGGGCGCTCCGATCACCGGCATCGTCTGCACGCATCATCACGGGGACCATTGTGGCCTGGCCGGCTGGCTCACCGAGAAGCTGCGCGTGCCGCTTCACATGAGCCGTGCCGAGTACTTCGCCATGCGCCTGGTGCACGACGACGCCTCCCTCGACTCATGGGAGGACCGGGCCTATTTCAGGCGTGCCGGCCTGAGCGACGAACAGGTGGCGGAACTGGCGGCGGCCTTGCGGCGATTCGCCTGGAACTCGCCACCGGCGCGTGCCTACCAGCGCCTGCGCGACGGCGAGACGCTCGTCATCGGCGACTACCAATGGCAGTTGCGCGGCGGGGAAGGTCATTCACCCGAGCACATTGCGCTCTACTGTGCCGAGCTCGGCGTGCTCCTCAGCGGCGACCAGCTCCTGGGGCGCATCAGCCCCAACGTCGGCGTGCTGCCTTTCGAGCCCGAGGCCAATCCGCTCAGGGACTGGTTCACCTCCCTCGAACGCATCGGCGAGCTGCCGGAAGACACCCTGGTGCTGCCGTCCCACGAACTGCCTTTCCACGGCCTGAGGACGCGTGCCGGCGAATTGCAGCAGCATCATCTCCGCGTGCTGGAGCGCGTGCTGGCCCTTTGCGCGGAGCGGCCCGACAGCGTGCATGGCCTGTCGCGGCGCCTGTTCCCCGGCCGTCCCGGCGCACTGGACAATATCCTGGCCATCGGCGAGACCATGGCGCACCTGGCCTACCTGCTCAAGCAACGCCGCGTGCAGCGCACGCTTACCGCGCAGGACAGTTACGAATACCGGGTGTGCGGTGCCTGAGCCGACGGAACTGGAACGACCAACTGGCCGCCTCTGATGTACACCCCGCTGATCCAGGAGTCCTCACATGCGTGAAGCCGTCATCGTCGAAGCCTGCCGTACCCCGATCGCCCGCGGCAAACCCATCGTCGGGGATCTATCCGGCCTGCACGTTACCAGGCTGCTGTCGGTCACCTTCGAAGAGCTGGTGCGCCGCGCGGGCATCGACTATGCCGACGTCGACCTGGTGGCCGGTGGCTGCGTGACCCAGGCCGGGGAGCAGTCGAACAACATCGTCCGCCACAGCTGGCTGTCGATGGGCAAGAACTACGGCACGGGCGGCTACACCGTCGATGCCCAGTGCGGCTCCGCCCAGGCCTGCAACCACCAGATCTCCGCCCTGATCGGCGCGGGCTCGATCGACATCGGCATCGCCTGCGGCGTCGAGATGATGAGCCACGTGCCGCTCGGTTCCAACGTCATCCACGGTCCCGGTTACTTCATCCCGCAGGGCTGGCCGTGGAATACCTGTCAGACCCAGTTCGAGATGGCCGAGCGCATCGCCAGGAACCGCGGCCTGACGCGCCAGATGACCGACGCGCTGGCCTGCGAGTCGCAGCGCCGCGCCAAGGTCGCCTGGGCCGAGGGACGCTTCGATCGTGAGGTGGTCAAGGTCGAGGCGCCGGTCCTCGGTGAGGACGGCAAGCCGACCGGCGCAACCAAGCTGGTCAGCCGCGACCAGGGGCTGCGCGACACCACGATGGAGGGTCTGGCCCAGCTCAAGCCGATGTGGCCCGACGGCATCATCACTGCCGGCAGCAGCTCACAGGTATCGGACGGCGCGGCGGCCGTGCTGTGGATGAGCGCGGACGAGGCCAGGAAGCGCGGACTCAAGCCGCGTGCGCGCATCGTCTCCGATTGCGTCGTCGGCGCCGATCCCTTCTACGGCCTCGACGGTCCGGTCGATGCGACGGCGCGCCTGCTGAAGCGCAGCGGCATGAAGATGAGCGACATCGACCTGGTCGAGATCAACGAGGCTTTCGCTTCCGTGGTGTTGTCGTGGGCCCAGGTGTACGAGGCCGACATGAGCAAGGTCAACGTCAATGGCGGTGCCATGGCGCTCGGCCATCCGGTCGGCTCGACCGGCGCCCGCCTGATCTGCACGGCCCTCCACGAGCTGGAGAGGCGGGGCAAGGCCACTGCGCTGATCACGATGTGCTGCGGGGCGAACGTCGGGACGGGAACCATCATCGAACGCATCTGATTGCTGATTCCAGCCAGGAGAAAGACATGGGTGATTTGACCGGCAAGGTGGCCATCGTGACCGGCTCGGGTGCCGGACTGGGCCGTGAGGAAGCGCTGCAGCTGGCGCGCCAGGGCGCACGCGTGGTGGTGAACGACATTCCTGCCGCGCAGGAGAAGGCGCAGGAGGTCGTCGCGGCCATCCGGTCGCTCGGCAGCGAGGCCATCGCCGTGCTGGGGGACTGCGCCGACACGGCTGATGCCGGGAAGGTGTTCAAGGCCGCACTGGATAAGTTCGGCGACGTGAACATCCTGGTGAACAATGCCGGCTTTACGCGCGACAAGACCCTCTACGGCATGACCGACGAGGAATTCGACTCCGTGGTGCGGGTGCATCTGCGCGGACACTTCGTCAACATGCGCAACGCCGCCCAGTACTGGCGGGAGAAGGGCAAGGGCGGCCCGGTCTACGGCCGCCTCATCAGCACGGCGTCGGAAGCCATGCTGTTCGCTGCGCCCGGACAGCCAAACTACGGTCCGGCCAAGGCCGGCATCGTCTCCCTGACCATCGGCGCCGCGGCGCTGATGCAGAAGCTGGGTGTCACGGCCAACGTGATCCTGCCGCGTGCGCGCACGGCGATGACCGAGAACATGCCTCACGCGCACCTGTTCGCCGCGCCCAAGGAAGGCTTCGACGTGTTCAGCCCGGCGAACGTGGCGCCGATGGTCGGTTACCTGGCTTCGCCCGAGGCAGCGCACATCTCCGGCGAAGTGTTCGTGGTGTGGGGCGGTCGCGTGACCATCGTTCAGCGCCCGCGCCTCGACGTGTTCTACGACAATCCGAGGGGCGGTAAGTGGGAAGTCGAGAGCCTGCACGCGACCCTCGCCCAGTACTTCACGCCGGAGCACCGGCCGGTGGTGGACGGCTACGCGCTGCCGCCGCAGTAAGGTTCTCCGGGAAGAGTCTCTCCCGCCTCGGCGGCGGGAGAGGCCGCCATCGTTCGGCGCATTCGGGGGCATACCTCAAATGAGGGTTGACGGTCCTGCGGTGCGGCCTCAAAAAACCCGGATGGTCCTGGAACGGGCGTTTCTTCCGGTGCGGTACGCGCCTGCCCGCGCAACGACATCCACTTGAGGGGCTGACAATGAAAGATCGCGACAAGATGCCGAAGCCTGACTTCATGACGGACGAGCAGTGGGCTTGGTTCAAGGAACGCACTTCCTCCATCGACCTCATCGTGAGCGATGCCCAGGCGGACGTGCAGGCCTACCTCGCCAGTCCGGCGGGCCGGGCGAGCGGGGCGACGGCCAGCGGCGGGTTCCCGACCCTGCTGCTGACGACCATCGGCCGCAAGTCCGGCGAGAAGCGCACGACCCCTGCGGTCTTCATGCGCCACGGCAATGGCTTCGTCGTCGTGGGTTCGCTGGCCGGTTACGACGAGCACCCGGCATGGGTTCGCAACCTCAATGCCAACCCGAACTGCTGGGTGCAGCTCGACTTCGACAAGTACACGGCGACCTCGCGGGACGCTACCGACGAAGAGCGCAAGGCGCTCTGGCCGGAACTGGTCAAGGTGTTCCCGGCCTGGGGCTATTTCCAGCAGCAGACCGAGCGTCCCTTCGCCATCAAGATCCTGACGCCGACCGGCCCGGCCTGATCCGCGCTGGCCGGAACATTCACCAGGGGAAAGCAGCATGAGCACTGTGAATTTCGAGCACCTGTTCACTCCGTTGCAGGTGGGGCCGATGCGGGTGCCGAACCGCATCTGCGAGACGACCAACACCATCAATTCCTCGATGGTCCCGGGGATGATCGACGAGAACTTCATCGCCCACCACCTGGCCAAGGCCAAGGGCGGCACTGGCTGGATCGGCAGCGAGACGTGGCTGCTCAACATGCCGTTTCCCCCGGAGACGCCGGACGAGGTCGGCCTCTCGATCGGCTGCGCCCCGCACGGTGCGGCGTACCAGTACCCGGCCTTCGCCGAGGGCATGAAGAAGTTCGTGGACGAGGTGCACAAGGCTGGCTCCGTCGCGATCGTGCAGCTGACCCAGCTCACGTCCGCGTGGGGGCCGTCTGCAGTGCCGATGGTCGGCGCCCAGTCCTACACGCCGCACGTGCTCGGCGAGGAAGAGATCGAGTTCTGCATCAACGTGTATGCGGACGCGGCCGAGGTGGCCAGGGCCGTGGGGGCGGACGGAATCGAGATTCACTGTGCCCACGAGACCGTCGGTCACAGTTTCCTGTCGCCCGTCAGCAACAAGCGTACCGACCGGTGGGGCGGCGGCCCGCACGAGCGCATCCGCTTCGTCGTCGAAGTGCTGAAGCGCGTCAAGGCTCGCATCGGCGATTCCCTCGCGCTGGGCATCCGCATGAGCGGACTGGAACTCCGCCAGGGCGGCTATGACAACCTGGAAATGCGCGAGATGCTGTATGCGATCGCGGAGACCGGGCTGATCGACTTCGCCGACATCGATACGGGCCACTGCTGGGGCGCGCCATCCTACGTGCCGAATTCCTACTACCCCCACGCGGAGTATCGCGAAGTCGGCAAGGCGGCGAAGGCAGACCTGAGCGACATGCCGAAGAAGGTCGCCGTCCTGTTCACCGGTCGCATCAACGACCCGGTGCTGGCGGAGAACTTGATCAAGGACGGTTACTGCGACCTCGTGGGCATGGTCCGCGCGGGCATCGCCGACCCGGAGTTCGCCAACAAGGCCAGAGAAGGCCGGCTGGGCGAGATCCGCCGCTGCATCGCCTGCACGCGCTGCATCGACGAGGCCGCCGAGTCGCTGTACATCCCCTACACGCCGATGTGCTCGATCAACCCGGTCATCGGCCGGGAACTCAAGTACGAGCAACAGTTCAAGCCCGCGGCCAGGGCGAAGCACGTCGTGGTAGTCGGCGGCGGCCTCGCCGGCTGCGAGGCGGCCCGGATCGCGGCCCTGCGCGGCCACAAGGTGACGCTGCTCGAGCAGGGCAAGCGACTGGGCGGCCAGTTGCTGCTCGCCGCGAAGGCGCCGGGGCGCGATTCCTTCGAGGACCAGATCTACTTCGAGGAAAACGCGCTGGTCCGGGCCGGCGTCGACGTGCGGCTCGAGACCGCGGCGGACGCGGCGGCCATCAGGGCGTTGAAGCCGGATGCCGTGGTCATCGCGACGGGCGCCGTGCCGCGTGTGCCGCACGACGTGACCGGCCTCGACCTGCCGCACGTCGTGCAGGGCTGGGACGTCCTGAAGGGCAAGGCCACGACGGGCAACCGCGTGGCGATCGTCTCGCAGGAAGACTATTACGATACGGCCTGCGTGGCGGACTACCTGGCCAGCAAGGGCAAGCAGGTCACGGTCTTCCACAAGAACGTGCACCTGGGCTGGGAGATCGCCCGGTACTCACTCGGCATGACAGTGGCCCGCATGGAGAGCCTGGGGGTCAACGTCGTACCGAACGTGACGCTCTCTAAGGTCGATGCCAGGGGCATCGACCTGGTTTCGGCGTTCGGCGGCAGGACGTATCGACACGACGGCTTCGACAGCGTGGTGCTCGTGTACGGTGCCGTGGCGCAGTCCGACCTGTACGACCAGCTCAAGGCGGAAGGTGGCATCGCCCAGCTTTACCTGGCGGGCTCCGCATGGCTGCCCCGTCGCATGGCCGAGGCCACGCGGCACGGCGCGGACATCGGTCTGGTGATCTAGACATCAGGGAAGGAACGAAGCACTGGTCGGCCGGGCCTGCCCGGGCAGGCCCGGCCGGCGAGTGTCGTTCCGGGGGAGTGCGTCATGCTGCTGAGGGGGAAAGTCCTGGTCGTGTCGGGCATCGGCCCGGGCCTCGGCGTGAAGCTCGCAGTCGAAGCGGCCCGCGAGGGCGCCGCCGGGCTCGCCATCGGCGCGCGGACGGCGGAGAAGCTCGACGACGCGGAGCGCCGAATCCGGGAAGCGAACCCGGACTGCCAGGTCCTCAAGCAGCCCACCGACATCCGCGACGCCGCGCAATGCAGGCGCCTCGCCGAGATGACGCGTGAGCGGTTCGGTCGCATCGACGGTCTGGTGAACAGCGCCTTCTTCTGGGGCTCGAACGCCACTGCGGATGCGGCGGACCTGGAGGGCTGGAAGTCGGTGTACGACACCAACCTCATCGGCACGATGCAGATGACCCAGGCCGTGGTCCCGATCATGAAGGCGGGCGGGGGCGGCGCCATCGTCAACGTCAGCACCATGGCGACCATCAAGCCGCACACGGGGGAGGCCGGCTACGCCGCTTCCAAGGGTGCGGTCAACGTCGTCACGAAGTACCTGGCCACCGAGCTCGGCCCGAGCAACATCCGCGTCAACGTAGTACGCATGGGCTGGATGTACGGAGCACCCGTCCGGTACTTCATCCGGCAGGCGGCCAGGCAGCAGGGCGTGACGGAGCAGCAGGTGTACGACTCGATCGCAGCCGACATACCGCTGCGGCGGCTCGTGACCGACGACGAATGCGCGCGAGCAGCCCTGTTCCTCGTCTCCGACTACGCCTCCGCGATCACCGGCGCCGCCCTGGACGCCAACGGCGGGCAAGCGATGCCGTGAGGCCGTAACGCGCCCCGCAGGCCATGATTTTCTGACTTACTGGAAGACACGACATGAAGCGGTTCGAAAGCAAGACAGCCCTCGTCACCGGCGCCGCGTCGGGAATCGGCCGGGCCACGGCGGAGCGGCTAGCGAGCGAAGGCGCCCGCGTACTCGCCTGCGACGTCAACGAGAAGTTGCTGCGCGAGGAAGTGAAGAAGCTCGCCGACGCCGGGCTCGCCGTGACGGCGCGCGTGCTCGACGTCACGGATTCCGCTTCCTGCGCCGCGGCCGTGGCCGCCGCAGTCGGGGCCTTCGGCCAACTCGACGTCCTGTGCAACGTCGCGGGCACGCTGCTCACGCGCAATTTCCTCGACATCAAGGAAGCCGAATGGATGCGCGTCATGGCGATCAACCTGAACGGCATCTTCTACCTGAGCCAGTCGGCGATGCCGCACCTGCTGAAGACCAGGGGCAACATCGTGAACGTCGCCT
>Ga0316622_100002822_pt1 | contig 12178 bp, 11 predicted proteins | sample OWC_Aug_OW2_C1_D_FD_207646 | JGI IMG/M metagenome (GOLD analysis project Ga0316622, IMG submission 207646) | Wetland soil microbial communities from Old Woman Creek delta, Ohio, United States - OWC_Aug_OW2_C1_D5_C | ecosystem: Environmental > Terrestrial > Soil > Wetlands | place: USA: Ohio... | reverse complement strand
GATCGCGCCGGTCGCGTCTTTCACGACACCGACGATGCGGCCGGTGCCCGTCTGAGCGGCAGCCGGGACGGCCAGGAACACCGCGAGGATACAGACCCCAAGAATGCGAATGCGCTGGCGCATGTTGGTTCCCCCTACGCGGGAAAACCTACGCCTCGGCGAGGGCGGAGTCAATGGGGTGCCCCCAGAACGCGGCGCCCACGGAGTCTACAGGTGCTTCCGGAGGAACGACGCCATGTAGTACCCGTCGATGAACTTGAAGGGGGCCTTGCCGGTCGTGTAGTGCCCGCACGGCAGCACGCGCACCGTGGTGGGCACCGCGTGCCTTCGCGCATCCTCGATGAATTCCTTCGACAGCGGCAGCGGGAACGACAGGTCCCAGCGCGCGTAGACCGCGAGCACCGGGCGGCTGCCGACCAGGTGGGTGAAGCACGTGGGGCTGATGGGCCGCCACAGGCTGCGCAAGGTCGGCAGGTCGAGGTGGCCGTTGAACCCCGCCCTGACGTGCGCCGTCGAGAGGCCCTCCCAGATGACGTCCGCGTACCACGAGGACACGTGGTTGAGCACGAGCGCGTCGGCATGCGGTTCGTGAGCGCCGGTCAGCAGCGCGAGACACGACCCGAGGCTCGTACCCAGGACGGCCACGCGATCGTACCCCTGCGCCTTCAGCCAGGCGACGGCCCGGCGGGCGTCGACCACGGCCTGGCGATTCACTTGCAGCGTCCGCCCGACGTTGCTCGAGACGATGTAGTCGGCGCGGGACAGTTCGGGCGGCATCCGGCGGTCATGGTACGGCAGGCTGAGCCGAACGGCGCTGATGCCGAGTGCCGCCAACATCCGGCACACGCCGACGTGCCCGCCCTCGTCGGCATTCCACTGCGGCATGACGACCACCGCGCGCCGCGGCGCCGCCTCGCCGTTTCCACCGCGCCGTGTCGCGCCAGGGAAGTAACGCAGGTAGACCGTGTTGTTCGCCGGATGCGGCGTGGTGACCGCACTCGGAAACGTGAGCATCCGCTCGCCGGGCCGGGCATCTGCAGGGAGAGGCGCAGTGCCGTACGCCGGAGCCGGATCGGCGGCGTACCACGCATGCGAGTCGCGCATGACCCGCTCCACGTACTCCCTGATGAAGGCCTCCGGATCGCCGCCCGGCTCGCGGCCGTCGTCCGTGAGCCAGTCTGCGCCCCACTCGAACGGTCGCACCACGCGGTTGTTGTCCACCGACGCGAGCGACCGCTCCCAGCGATAGAAGAGTCGTTTCAGCATCGTCGTTCGGGTTTCATGCACGGACGAGAGGCTCGCAGGCCGCCGCCGTCGCGAGCAGGCCCTCGGTGTCGTTCAGCCGTCCCACCAGCTGCAACCCGCATGGAAGCCCCGTCGGCGTGTCGCCGATCGGCACCGAGACGGCCGGGTGGCCGGTGAGATTGAACAGCTGTGTCAGCCTGAGCATCATCCCCCGAACCGGCTGAGGCGTTCCAGCGACATCGACCGTGGTCGCGCCGATTGGCGGCGCCGGAATCGGGAGCGTCGGCAGCACGAGGGCCTCACAGCCCTCGAGTGCCGCATCCACCTCGCGGCGGAGCACGGCCCTCGCGGCCTGCGCCCTGACGTAGTCTTCGGCGAGCACATATCGGCCCATCTCGAGGCGGAGACGCACGTTGCGCGTGTAGCGCTCGGGCGCCGACGCGAGCCACCCGGCGTGATACGCCGTCGCCTCCGGCAGCGACGTGTGGAGGTAGACCGGCGGCACGCCGCTCGCGTGAGGGATGATCGCGTCGACCGTCTGTGCGCCCGCCTGCCGGAGCCACGCGAGGGATGCCGCAAACCGTGCCCGCACGTCGTCGTCGAGCACGTCATGGAAGTACTGACGCGGAACCCCGAGGCGCATGCCCCTGATGGGCCGCGGGGCAGGCAGAGGCCAGCGGGCGGCCGTCAGGTCGCCGCGCAGCACCAGGTAGATCAGCCACGCGTCGGCCACCGATCGCGCCAGCGGCCCGACGTGGTCGAGGGACCGGCAGAGCGGCACCACGCCCTCGCACGGCACGTCGCCCCACCCCGGCTTCAGGCCGACCGTGCCGCATGCCGCGGCGGGGATGCGGATGGAGCCTCCCGTGTCGGTGCCGATCGAGGCCACCGACATGCCGGTGACCAGGGCCACGGCCGATCCGCCGCTCGATCCCCCGGGCGAGCGCGACGGGTCGTGGGGATTACGGACCGCGCCAAAGGCCGTATCGTCGCTCGTCGTGCCAAACGCGAACTCGTGCAGGTTGGTCTTGCCGATGAGCACGGCCCCGGCCTCGCGCAGCCGCGCGGTCACCGGCGCGTCGCACGCTGCCACGTGCCCCTCGCGGACGCGCGAAGCGGCCGTCGTCGGGACGCCGTGCTGATCGATGAGATCCTTGAGCGAAATCGGGATGCCATGCAGCGGACCGCGGTACCGCCCGGCCGCGATCTCGGCGTCGAGCTCGCGGGCCCGGGCGATCGCGCTGGCGCCCAGGACCGTGACGAACGCGTTGAGCGCCCGATCGTGCGCGTCGATCTCCGCAAGACAGGCGCGGGTCAGGTCTTCCGAGGACACGCGCCCGGCCGCGATGAGCGGCGCCAGCTCGGTGATCGCGTTGAAGTGAAGCGGCGCCGTCACCGCGACGCTCCGTCCGCCGGCGGCGCAGGCGCGTCAGCGGAGGCCGGGGCCGGCCGGCCGGCGTCCTCCCAGCCGGCGCTTCTGAGCGCCTCCGTGGATGTCGCGAGGGACTCCAGCAGCGGCTTGAGATCCGCGAGGCCTCGCCGGTCGGCGTCGGCGCAGGCGGCGGCGAGCCAGTCTTCGATTGTCATGACGGAAAGGCCGCTCCTGCTTCTTCAGCCGGTCGCTCATCGGGGGCTTCCTCGTCCCGTCTGACCGAGACCGCCACGCCGTCTCCGACAGGAAGGAACACCGTGGCGAGGCGGGGGTCGGCCGCCAGGCGCCGGCTGTACCGCGCGATGATGGCCGTGCTCTCTGCCGAGTGCGCCGGCTCCGCGCAGAATCCGGGAATCACATCGCCCTGCCACAGGATGTTGTCCGACACGAGCACCCCGCGAGGGCGGAGCAGGCCGACGAGCCGGTCGAGCGCCGGCTCGTACTGGTCCTTCGAGCCGTCCTGAACGATCAGGTCGAACGGGCCAGCCACCTTGTGCACGAGCCGCACTGCCTCGCCGACCATCACGCTGACGCAACTGGAGAGCCCGGCGCGTTCGAAGTGTTGCCGCGCGATCGCGGCCCGCGCCGGATCGCGCTCGATGGTGAAGAGCATGCCGTCCGGCCCCAGCGCCCGGGCGAGGCGCAGGCCCGAGCACCCGTAGCCCGTGCCGATCTCGAGAATCCGCCTCGAGGCCGCCAACACGGCCAGCACGTGGAGCAGCCAGCCCGTCTCCGGGGCGATAGCCGGCACGCCGTCCGCCTTCGAATGGGCGCGCGCCTCGGAGACCAACGGATCTTCGGGGCCATTCAACGCCGCCAGGTATCCGGCGACGGCCTCGTGAACGAATTGCGGCATCTCGCTCAATTCTACTGCGAGCGGTCGCAGCGGCTCCACCCGCCGTACGTTCCTCCGGCGAATCCCGAATCCCGAATCCCGAATCCCGAGTCCCTGCCTTCGCCGTGGTCCGACCTGTCAATCCCTCACACGCCTTCGGCGTGGCAGGCCTTGCCCCTTGTCCCTGTCTGACCAGCGCCCAGCCCCTAGAGATCATTCCCCGAGTACGACAGGTTGAACGACTTGTTGCAGAGCGGAAAGTCGGGCACGATGTTGTCGATGACGGCGCGCGACAGCGCGGGCCAGTTGAGGAACGACGGGTCGACGACCTTGACGCGGCGCAGCCGCCCCAGCCCGTCCCCCATCACCCAGTGCACGATCGCGCCCCGCCATCCCTCGACGATGGCAAATGCCGGCGCGAATGGCGGAAGGCCCGACACCGGGGTGGTCAGCGGGCCATCCGGCGCGGCCTCGACGGCCTGGCGGATCAGCATCGCGGAGGCCCTCACCTCCTCGACCCGGATCTGGGCCCGGGCGCGCACGTCGCCAGCGTCGAGCACCGGCACGTCGAAGCGGAGTTCATCGTACGGAGTGCGGGGGTGATCGCGGCGGGCATCCACGTCGAGGCCCGACGCGCGCGCGACGTAGCCCCTCACCGCGTGGTCACGGGCGATGGTCGCCTCCAGCACGCCCGCGCCTTCGAGACGGTCCAGCACGAGCGAGTGGCTGAGGCAGATGTCCACGACCTCGAGGAAGTCGCGCACCGCTTCGTCGACTTCGGCCGCGACATCGATCGGTCGTGCCGTTGTCGCGTCGGCACTCGCAGGTTTCTCCACTCCGGGCAAATCGCAGCCCGCGCCGCCCGGGACGACGCCCCCGCGGAGCAGCCTGTTGCCCGTCACCGCGTGATTCAAGCGGAGGAGGCGTTCGCGAATCCGGTAGCAGTGCGCGTGCGCCACGGCGAACCCGGTGTCGCTGGCGATCATGCCGAAGTCCGCGACGTGGTTGTAGATGCGCTCCAGTTCGAGGAGGATCGCGCGGACGTACGCGGCGCGTTTCGGGATTGTCACGCCGGCGGCCGACTCCACCGCCTGGCAGAAGGCGAGGGCGTGGCCGATGGTCGAGTCTCCGGAGATGCGCTCCGCCAGTTTCACGCCATCCGCCGGGCTGCGCCCCTCGAAGAGCTTCTCGGTGCCCTTGTGCGTGAAGTACAGCCTCTGCTTCAGGTCGATGATCGTCTCGCCGACCGCGCTGAAGCGGAAGTGGCCGGGCTCGATGATGCCCGCGTGCACGGGGCCGACCGGGATCTCGTACACGCCGGGCCCTTCGACCTGTCCGAAGGGGAACGGTCGCCCGTCGTCCTGGAAGGATCTCGGGACTGCGTCCCGCCGGAGCGGGTAGTAGTCCTCCGGCCAGAATCCGTGCCGCACCAGGGGACGCGGATCGGGGTGACCGAAGGGCGTGATGCCGAGGAGGTCGCGGATCTCCCGCTCGAACCGCGACGCAGGGTAGCTGTGCTGTGCCAGCGAGACCAGTTCCAGGTCCCCTGGTGCGACATCCGTCGTGACGTGGGCGTACCAGTCGTCCCGCTTGTGGTCGAACAGGTAGTGCACCTGGAAGCAGCCCGCGTCGTCTCGCCGATCGTCGCCTGCCATCAGCACGAGATCGGCGCCGAAGCGCGATTGCAGCGCGCCGGCCACGGCCGGCATGTCGCCGGTGGCCGCACGGGCATGAAGCTCCCGGCCGCGGACCAGGGTCAGCCCCGACAGCCGGCCGCCCAGTTGCTCCCCGACATCGGCGCACAGCGTGTGCAGGTCGCTCATATCGTGATGGTCTCCGCGATGCGGCCGATGAGGCGCGCGACGGTGTCCGGCAGAAGGAGGCCGAGGGCGGCCATCACGATGACCGACACGGCCAGCGGCGCCAGCATCCACCACCCGCGTTCGCCCGAGGCGACCCCGTCCGGCGCGGGCCCGTGCAGCATCCGCGCGAGATGGCCGGCCAGGCCCACGAACCCGATGCCAGCCAGCAGCAGCGCGGCCGAGGTCGCGACGGGATGGCCGCTGGTGAACCCGGCGCGGAACAGGAGGAACTCGGAGAGAAAGAGGCCGAACGGCGGCAGACCCATGAGCGCGAGCACCCCCGCGGCGAACAGCGGGCCGCTGCCGGGCATGGTCCGCACCAGGCCGGTGACGCGATCGACGTCAGCTGACTGATAGCGGGCGAGCACGCGGCCGGCCAGCAGGAAGCTCGTCGACTTCGCGAGGGCGTGGTTCAGCAGGTGCAACAGCGAGGCGAACACGCCGGCCGGGCCGAAGGTGAGCCCCAGGCAGATGAGGCCGCTGTGCTCGACGCTCGAGTACGCCAGCAGCCGCTTGTAGTTCTGCTGGCGCACCAGGCTGAGCGCGCCGATGGCGATCGACAGCAGGCCCAGCGCCATCAGCAGCTGGTTCGTGAAGGCCGGCCCGCCCGCCGCGTCGACCACCGCCTTCCAGCGGATGATCGCGTACTGCGCGACGGCCAGGAGCACGCCCGACATCATGGCCGAGAGCGGCGCGGGCGCCTCCGAGTGCGCGTCGGGCAGCCACGTATGCATGGGCGCGAGTCCCGCCTTCGTGCCGTACCCGACCAGCAGGAACACGAATGCCAGGCGCAGGACGTCCGGGTGCAGCGCCGGCGCCACCTCCATGAGCAGCGTCCAGTTCAGCGCGTCGTGGCGCCGGCCGAGGAGGCTGACGAAATCGAAGTACGCCAGCACCGTCCCGGCGAACGCGAGGGCGATGCCCACGGACCCGATCAGGATGTACTTCCACGAGGCTTCCACCGACGCCTTGGACCGATGGAGGGGGATGAGGATGGCCGATGCGATGGTCGTGGCCTCGATGGCCACCCACATGAGGGCGACGTTGTTGATGGTCACCGCCACCAGCATCGAGAGCGTGAAGAGGCTGCCGAAGATGCGGAACACGCGCGAACGGTCCGCGTCCGCCTGGCCCTTCTCCACGCCCTGCCACGGCAGCATGGCCATTCCCGAGACGGCGGCAATGCAGCCTGCGACGAGCGCCGAGAGGGCGTCGGCGCGGAACAGGGCGCCGGGTCCGGCCAGGAGGGCTTCGCCCCCGAGAACGACGATCCAGATGGCCGCCGCCGCGCCGAACGACACTGCGCCCGCGGCGGCCGTCAGCCTGGCGGCCAGGCGGGTCGACTCGCGCAGCGCCGCCGCCAGTGCCGCCGAGAACACCCACGGCGCGAGGAGCCCGGTGAAGAGCAGCGTGGCCTTCACGTCAGTGCTTCAGCCGCTTGAGCACGTCGACGTCCGTCGTGCTGAAGGTGTCGTGAATGTCGTACAGGAAGATCTGCATGACGAGGAATCCCATCAGGGCGTCCAGGAACACGCCGAGCTCGACAATCAGCGGCACCCCGTACGTCGCGAGCACGGCCAGCAGCGCGATCGCGTTCTCGAGCATGAGGAAGCCGATCACCTGCGTGATGGCCAGCTTGCGGCTGACGATGATGAACAGGCTGATGAAGAGCAGGCCCATCGCCAGCGGCATGCCCGCCCTCGTGGGCACGTCGGCGATGGCCTCGAGCGGCCTCGCCGCCGCGTACGCCAGCAGCACCAGCATGCCGCTGACCACGAGGGACGTGGCGGTGTTCACGTACGGGGCGGACTCCCGGCCGGCGGTGAAGCGCTGCGCCACCCGGCGCAGCAGTCTCGGGATGGCGACGGCCTTGATGGCGAACAGCAGCGCGGCCACCACGTACAGCTGGGGGTCGTTGCCGAAGTACCCCACTGCGGCCGTCAGGGCCGCGAGCACTCCCGACTGCCACATGAACGCCGTGATGTAGGCGGCGACGCCGCGCCGCCACAACAGGATGAGCCCGCAGAGCAGCATGCCACTCGACCCCATCACCGCGACCTGCGAGAACACAGCCTGCACGTGTCTACCTCACAGAGAACGACGAGGCCACGGCCAGCAGACCCAGGACGAAGGAGACGGCCAGCAACTCGGGCACCCGGAAGAGGCGGAGTTTCGCCACGCGCGTCTCGAGGACGGCCACGCCCACCGCGACAGCCACCAGTTTCGCCAGCGTGGTCGCGAACGCCACCGCGAGGGCGGCCGGCGCGAGCGACGTGGCAAGGCCCCACGGGACGAAGAGGTTGCCCGCCAGCGTCGCGAACACGAGGAGCTTGAGCCACGAGGCCCACTCGACCAGCGCGAGATACGGGCCGGAATACTCGAGGATCATCGCCTCGTGGATCATCGTGAGCTCGAGATGCGTGGCCGGATTGTCCACCGGCAGCCGCCCGGTCTCGGCCAGCATGACGATGAACAGCGCCACGAACGCCATGACATGGCCCGGGCTGAGCGCGCTCGACGGTCGGGCAATGGTGCGGGCGGCGATTTCGCCCAGGTTCGTCGATCCGGCGGCGAGGGCCAGCGAGAGGATGGCCAGGGCGATGGCGGGCTCGCTGATGGCCGCGATGGTCATCTCCCGGCTGCTGCCCATGCCGCCGAACGCCGAGCCGGTGTCGAGGCCGGCCAGCGCGAGGAACGCCGTGCCGAGCAGCAGCAGGTACACGACGGCGAACAAATCCGCCACGGCGTTGAAGGGCAGCGGCGTGACGAGCACGGGGACGAGCAGCGACACCACGATTGTGCTGCCGAAGATCACGAACGGCGCGAGATGGAACACCCACGACGCGTGCCGGGAGACCACCATGTCCTTGCGAAACAGCTTCCGCAACTCCGAGTAGGGCTGCCAGATGGGAGCGCCCCGCCGGTTCTGCATGCGGGCCTTCATCCACCGGATGAACCCGACGAGCGCAGGCGCCATCGCCAGCGCCAGCAGCGCCTGACCGATCTCCACTGCGACGCCCGCCATGTCGAACATCGTCATCTCCTAGAAGCCGATCACCATGCCCAGCAACACCACCAGCACGAGGACGATGTAGGCCAGGTAGGCGTTGATGGAGCCGGACTGCAGGGCCCGGACCCGCGAGGCCAGCGTCGTGGTCGCCTGCATCAGCGGGCCGTACACGCCGCGCTCGAACCAGGGATGCAGCTGCGTCCGATAGGTAATCGCCCGGATGTGGTAGGGCGAGCCCGGTTGCTCGGTCACTGTCAGGTCGTCGGTCGGCCGGTACAGTTCGCCGAAGATGCGGCGCAGCGGTTCTGCGAAGGCGGTCGACGTGTACTCCATCCTCGGCGTCTGGCCGATCCGCCCGCAGCCCCAGGTGTCGTCGATCCGCCGGCGGCCGCGAGAAACGAGCCGCATCGCCAGCCACGCGCCGGTCCCCGCCGACACGAGCACGGCCATGATCGCGACCGGCGACATCCGGGCCAGCGCCTGCGGTGTCTCGAGGGTGGCGCCTGCATGGAATCCCGTGCCCGAGACCGGGAGGCCGCCCAGGCCTCTCAGCGCGCCGCTGATAGCCGACAGCACAGGGACCGTCGCCAGGGCAAGGACCGGACAGGCGATGGCGAGGACCGCCATGCCGGCGCGCATCGCCCGGCCGGCCTCGTGAGCGTTTCCGGCCTCGGGCGAACGCGGCATCGCGAGGAACGAGATGCCGAACGCCTTCACGAACGTCGCGGCGGCGAGGCCGCCCGTCAGGGCCAGCGCGCCGACACCGAGCGTGAGCAGAACGGCGATCGACGCGCGTGAGCTCGCGACGCCCGGCAGGAACGACTGGAAGAGCAGCCATTCGCTCACGAAACCGTTGAAGGGAGGAAGCGCGGCAATGGAGAGCGAGCCGACGAAGAAGGTCGCGGCGGTCCACGGGGTGCGCTTCACCAGCCCGCCGAGGCGATTGATGTCCCGCACGCCCGTCGCGTGGAGCACCGATCCGGCGCCGAGGAAGAGCACGCCTTTGAAGGCGGCGTGGTTCACGACGTGCAGCAAGGCTGCGGCGAACGCCAGGGCGGCCGCCGTCGACTGACCGAGGCTGAGGAACAGGAACCCGGCACCGGCTCCCAGGACGATCAACCCTACGTTCTCGACCGTCGAGTACGCCAGCAGGCGCTTCAAGTCGTCGTCCACCAGGGCATAGAGGACGCCGGTCAGGGCCGTCGCTGCGCCGACGGTGACCAGAACGACTCCCCACCACGCGGGGCCACCGCCGAGCAGATCGAGTACCATTCGCAGCAGGCCGTAAACCCCCAGCTTGACCATCACCGCCGACATCAGGGCGGACACATGGCTTGGTGCGGCTGGATGGGCTCGTGGCAGCCAGACATGCAGGGGTACGACGCCGGCCTTCGAGCCGAAACCGACCAACGCCAGGAGGAAGATCGCATCGCGCGTTCCCGGAGGCGCGCCGGCAGCGCCGTCCCGCAGCGCATCGAACGTCCAGGCCCCCGTCCCATCTCCGCCGAGCAGGAAGAACGCAGCCAGCAGCGCGAGCACTCCCATGTGGGTCATCGACAGGTACCACAGCCCGCCGCGAACGGTTTCCGGGCGGTCGTGCTCGGTGATGACGAGGAACCACGAACTCAGTGCCATGAGCTCCCAGGCCAGCAGGAAGGTCAACACGTTGGCGGCCGAGACCACGAGACTCATGCTCAGCAGGAACGCGCCGCTCTGCAGCGCCATCCAGCGCATGGAGTAGCGGCCGTCGTATCCCCCGGTGTAGCCGAACCCGTAGATGGCGACTGGAATCGTCACGCCGCCGATGACAGCAAGGAAGATTGCACCGAGACGATCCAGACGGAAAGAGAGGCCGCCCGCCGCGGCCAGCACCGACGGGATGTCGATTGAGACGCTGCCCGCGCCGGCCAGCACGAGAATGGCCAGCCAAAGCCCCGCGGCGGCACCGGCCGCGCTGCCGATGGCGGTCATGCCGCGGGCCACCCGCGGTGATGGAGAGAGCGCGCCACCGCAGGCGAGTACGAAACCGCCGCACATCGCCCAGAACAGGGGCACAAGCGCATTCGCGTTCATTGACCGGGTGCCCTGTTCCGGCCGATGGCTGCCAGGATGCCCCGGAGGATATCGGCCGGCGGGGGCGGGCAACCGAGAACCGCTGCATCGACAGGAATGAAGTCCTGCACGCGGCCGGCCACCGCGTAACTGCCGGCGAAGACGCCGCAATCGTGCGCGCAGTCGCCGACCGCAACCACGAGCTTCGGATCCGGCGTCGCCTCCCAGGTTTTCCGCAGGGGGGCCCCCATGTTTCGCGTGACGGGACCGGTCACCAGGAGCAGGTCCGCGTGCCGCGGCGAGGCGACGAAGTGCAGGCCGAACCGCTCGAGGTCGTAGACGGGGCCCGCCAGGCCGCCAATCTCCATTTCGCACCCGTTGCAGGAGCCGGCATCCACGTGGCGGATCGCGACCGAGCGTCCGAAGCGGCGACGGGCGCCCGCATTGATCTCACGCACGAGTTCCTGTTCCTCGGACCACGCCTGTCCACCCCGGGAGGACGGCTCAGGCGCCTCGGGCGCGAGAACCTCGGTGGCGAGTCCGACCTGGAGGATCTTGGCAAAGAGCTTCACGACGAGCGCTCCCGCTCCTTGGAGAGCGCGCTCAGCATCGCCTGGGCATCTACGAGGTGGTTGTTGAAGATGGCGCGGGCGGTCACGAGCAGGTCGTGGATAAGCGGGTCCCGGACGGAGTAGTGAACGCTCGTGCCGGACTTCGTGGCGATGACAAGGTTCTTCGCTCGCAGGACGGCGAGCTGCTGGGAGACCGGCGGCTGGTCGAGGCCAAGCGCCTCCTGGAGCGCATGGACGGTCCGCGGACCGTGCCGGAGTTCCTCGAGAATGCGGATGCGGACGGGATGCGCGAGAGCCCTGAAGAACTCCGCCTTGAAGATCTGAAGGTCCGTCAGCGCATCGGTCATATTCTAATATTCATATATAACAATCTAGCGCCAGACGCAAGCGCCCGCGCACGGCCGCCCGTGATACCGCAACCGCAGAGCTGAAGACCCCCACTCCCGAACCAGCAGGCTCGAGCCCCGAGTTCCCCTTGCCTTGCCGAAGCCGGCCGGCAGGCCGTCTGGCAAAGGCGGGAGTCCCGACCCCGCTTTCGCGGGGGGTAACGATATGCAGGTTGCCCGTATGGCCGCGGGGCACGAGGCAGTAAGATTGTGCTCGTGCACAGCGACTCCGCCGCCCCGACCGTGCAGCCCCCGAGCCTGGAAACCGTAGCGGTCATCGACATCGGCGCCAGCGCCGTGCGCCTCGTGGTGGCGGAACTTGCCGCCGGCCGCCGGCCGTTCGTGGTCGAAGAGGTCGTGCGTGGGGTCTCGCTCGGCAAGGACACGTTCTCGGCAGGGCGGATCGGCGCGGGCGCGATGGAGGCCGCCCTCCACGCGCTCGAAGGCTTCAAGCGCATCATGAACGAGCACGGTGCGTCCCGCTACCGCGCCGTCGCGACCAGCGCCGTGCGCGAGGCGTCGAACGCGGACACGTTCCTCGATCGCGTTCAGGTGCGGACCGGGCTCCAGGTGAACGTCATCGACGTGTCTGAGGAGAGCCGCCTCGTCTACCTTGCCGTCCGGGACTGCCTGGCCGGTCATCCTGCGCTCTCGGCCTCGCACGCGCTGCTGGTCGAAGTGGGCGGCGGGTCGGCGGACATCACCCTGCTCGAGGGGGACCGGCCGAAGTACTCGGGCGTGTACGCCCTCGGCTCGGTCCGGTTGCGCCAGGGCCTCCGGCACT
>Ga0316622_100002821_pt1 | contig 12178 bp, 10 predicted proteins | sample OWC_Aug_OW2_C1_D_FD_207646 | JGI IMG/M metagenome (GOLD analysis project Ga0316622, IMG submission 207646) | Wetland soil microbial communities from Old Woman Creek delta, Ohio, United States - OWC_Aug_OW2_C1_D5_C | ecosystem: Environmental > Terrestrial > Soil > Wetlands | place: USA: Ohio... | reverse complement strand
CTCGTGCTGAACCAGAACCTGCACGCGGACGAGCGGCTGTACCCGCGTCGGGCGGCGCGGACCGAGCTCCTCCTCGGACCCCGCTACGTCCTGCTGCGCAGGGAGTTCCTCGAGGCGAGGCCGGGTCCGCGCGCGATCCCCGCAATCGCGCGCAAGATCCTCGTGACCCTGGGCGGCTCCGACGCGCCGAACCACACGCGCACGGTGCTTCGCGCCCTGGAGCGGGTCGACGAGCCCGGCCTGAGCGCGGTCGCGGTGATCGGCGGCGGGAACCCCCACGCTGCCGAGCTCGAGAAGGAGGCCCGCGGCGGCAGAGTCGCGCTGCGCATCCTGCGCGACGTGACGCAGATGCCGGAGCTGATGGCGGATGCCGAGCTCGCCGTGTCCGCCGGGGGCACGACGGTGTGGGAGCTGGCCTACATGGGGGTTCCGACCCTGGTGGGGAGCACGAGCCCTCTCGAGGAACAACTGGTCGAGGGGCTGCGGGCGGGAGGCGTGTTCCCCGACCTCGGCTGGCTCGATCGAGCCGGCGAGGAGGATCTGGCCCGGTCGATCGGGAAGCTGATCCGCGATCCCGAGGCCCGCGCGGGGATGAGCGCCCGCGGCCGGTCCCTGATCGATGGCGGCGGCTGCGCGCGTGTGCTCGACTGCATGGAGCGGATCGAAGGAGGGCGCCATGGCTGAATCCTCCTGGGCCGGAACGCGGGTCCTCGTGACCGGAAGCGCGGGCGTGATCGGGCGCGAGCTCCTCGCGCGGCTCCGCCGCCGGAACGCGACGCTTCTGTCCGTGGACCGGGAGCCTCTGCCTCCCGGCGAAGAGGGGGACCTCGAGCACCTCCGGCTGGACCTGGGGGATGCGCCGCTCGAGCGCCTGCGCGATTTCCGTCCGGAGGCGGTGTTTCACCTGGCGGCCGCCTTCGAGCGCTCCGAGGAGACCCCCGATTTCTGGGGCCCCAACTGGCACGACAATGCGCTCGTGAGCCACCGCATGGCGGACCTCGCCTCCCGCACCGCCTCGATCCGCACCTACGTCTTCGCCTCGAGCTATCTGGTCTACCGGCCCTCCCTGTACCTGTTCGCCGAGCCCAGGCCGAGCCCGGTGCTGCTGCGCGAGGACGACCCGATCGCGCCGCGCAACCTGTGCGGCGCGGCGAAGTTCCACGCGGAGCGCGAGCTCGATTTCGTGCGCGAGGTCCTGCGGCCGGACCTGAGAACGGTGCACGCGCGCATCTGCCGCTCTTACGGGCGCGGATCGCGGGACATCGTCTCGCGCTGGGTGCGCGCCGCCCTGGACTCGGAGCGGATCGATCTGTTCGGCGCGGAAGGCCGGTTCCCGTACGTCTTCGCGGGGGACGTGGCCGAGGGCCTGGTGCGGCTCGCGGAGTGCGAGGCGGCGCACGGCCCCGTGAACCTCGCCCTCGGTCGCTCCCGCACGGTGCGGGAAGTCCTGGAAGTCGTGGGGCGTCTCGTGCCCGGGGTGCTGGAGCGAGTGCGCACCCGCGAGTCGCGCGGGCCGTACGAGGCGAGCGGCGTCGATCTTTCGAGGCTCGAGCGCTTCACCGGCTGGACGCCGTCGACGGATCTCGAGCAGGGGATCGCGCAGGTCGTCGAGTACGAGGCCGACCGGCGGCGCGGAGAGCGCAGGTGAACGTCCTGATCACGAGCGCCTCCCGCAAGGTCGGACTGGTCCGTGCCTTCCAGGAGGCCCTCGCGGCGGAAGGCGGCGGGTCCGTCGTCGCCGTGGACACGAACCCGCTGTCGGCTGCGCTGTACGTGGCCGAACGCCGCCACCTCGTGCCCGCGAGCGTCCGGCCCGAGTTCGTGGAGGTACTGCTCGGGATCTGCCGCCGCGAGCAGGTCCGCCTGCTGGTCCCGACGCGGGACGAGGAACTGCCGGTCTTCGCGGCGAGCCGCGAGGCGTTTGCCGAGGCCGACGTCTTCGTGGCGGTCCCCGCGCTCGAGGTCGTGCGGACCTGCCAGGACAAGGAGCGGTTCCTCGCGGCCTGCGCGGCCGCGGGGCTGTCCGTGCCGGAGAGAATCGATCCGGCGGCGCCGCGCTTTCCGCTGTTCGTGAAGCCGCGCTTCGGAAAGGGGAGCCGCTTCACTTTCCGCGCGGACGATCCCGGCGGGCTCGCCTTCGCTCTCGCCCGGGTGCCCGAGCCGATCGTCCAGGAGTTCGTGGACGTTCCCGAGTACACCGTCGATCTCTTCGCCGACCTCAACGGCCGCGTGCTCTCGGTCGTGCCCCGGCAGCGGGTCGTGGTCCTCGGCGGAGAGTCGTTCGTGGGCCGGACCGTGAAGAGCCCGCCCGTGATCGCGGCGGCGATCCGGTTGGCCGAGGCACTCGGCCTCGCGGGGCACAACACGATCCAGTGCTTCTTCGACGGGGAGCGGGTGCTGTTCATCGAGGTCAACCCCCGCTACGGGGGGGCGGCGCACCTGAGCTTCGCCGCCGGCGCGCCGACCCCGCGCTTCCTGGTGCGTCTCCTCGAGGGACGCTCCGTCGAGCGCTCCGTCGACGATTTCCGCGACGGCCTCGTGATGCTCCGCTACACGCAGGATCTCTACCTTGAGCCCGGCCAGCTCGCGGGAGGCGGCGCGCCGTGAAGGCGATCCACGGCGTGCTCTTCGACCTCGACGACACGCTCTATCCCGAGATGGACTTCGTGCGCAGCGGATTCCGGGCCGTGGCCCGCTACCTCTCGTCGCGCCTCGCGGTCCCGGGGGACGAAGTGTTCCGGCGGATGATGGAGCATCTGGCGCGCGACGGGCGGGGGCGCGTGTTCGACAGCACGCTCGCCTCCTTCGGCGCCGCCCCGGAGCTGGTGCGGGTGTGCGTCCACGTGTACCGCTCCCATCGGCCGGACATCGCCCTTTTCGAGGATGTCCTGCCCACCGTGCGCCGGCTGCGGGAGTCCCGCGCACGCCTGGGGATCGTGACGGACGGGATGGGCGCGGTGCAGCGCGCCAAGATCGACGCCCTGGGCCTGGAGCCGCTCGTGGATGCCGTGGTCCTGAGCGACGTGCTGGGCCCGTTGAGCTCGAAGCCCGCGGGGGACGCGTATCGCGTGGCGCTCGATCTGCTCGGGACCCCTCCCGAGGAAGCCGTGTACGTGGGGGACAACCCCGCGAAGGATTTCCTCTGGCCGAACGCGGCGGGAATGCTTACGATCCGCATCCGCCGCGCCGGTCAACCGCAGCGCGGCACGGGGGAGACCCCCGAACACAGGGCGCGGCACGAGATCGGGGGGCTCCTGGAAGTCCTCCCGCTCCTCGCGAGGTGACGGGCGTGGACGCACGGCAAGCGACGCTGTGGATCGGCGGCCGGGAGATCGGAGCCGGGCGGCCCGTGTACGTCGTCGCGGAGCTGTCCGCCAACCATCGCGGCAGGTTCGACGAGGCCGTGAGCATCGTGCGCGCCGCCCGGGAGGCCGGGGCGGACGCGATCAAGCTGCAGACCTACACCGCCGACACGCTCACGATCCCGTCGAGCGCCGAGCCGTTCCGGCACGACAGCGGGTCGGTCTGGGCCGGCAGGACGCTCCACGATCTCTATGCCGAGGCCTGCACCCCCTGGGAGTGGCAGCCGAAGCTCCAGGAGCTCGCGCACGAGCTCGGAATCGAGCTGTTCTCCTCGCCGTTCGACCCGAGCGCCGTGGATTTCCTCGAGACGATGCAGGTCCCCGCCTACAAGATCGCCTCCTTCGAGCTCGTGGATCTCCCGTTGATCCGGCGTGTCGCCGCGACGGGCAAGCCTCTGATCCTCTCCACGGGGATGGCGACCCTCGAGGAGCTGGACGAAGCGCTGGGCGCGGCCCGCGAGGCAGGTGCTTCGGGCGTGGCCCTTCTCAAGTGCACGAGCGCCTATCCGGCGCCGGCCGAGGAGATGAACCTGCGCACGATCCCGGCGCTGGCCGAGCGCTTCCGGGTTCCGGTCGGGCTCTCGGATCACACGCTCGGGATCGCCGCCCCCGTGGCCGCAGTGGCCCTCGGTGCCTCGATCGTGGAGAAGCACCTGACCCTCTCCCGTGCCGCGGGAGGGCCGGACGCGGCCTTCTCCCTCGAGCCCCGGGAGTTCACGGAGATGGTCCAGGCGATCCGCTTCGCCGAGCGAGCCCTCGGCGAGGTGCGCTACGCACCGACGCCGCGGGAGGCCGAGAGCCGGCGCTTCCGGCGCTCGCTGTTCGTGGTCCGCGACGTGAAGGCCGGGGAGGCGCTCAGCGCCGACAACGTGCGCTCGATCCGGCCTGCCGCCGGCCTGCCGCCGCGGTACCTTCCGGAACTGCTCGGCCGCCGCGCGCGCCGCGCGATCGCCGCAGGAACCCCTCTCTCGTGGGATCTCGTGGAGTGACACGGGGTCACCGCGTGATCGAGGATCCGGTCCACGGGTACCGCCGTCTCGACCCGATCCCCGAGGCCGCGGAGCTGGCGAGCTTCTACCAGAGCCGCTACTACGACCTCGTGCGCCAGGGAGGACGGGGCCCCGACCTGGCACGTTTCCTCGCGGGGGGCGAGGGCGCGGAACGGGAGCGGGAGTGGCTCCGCGCGACGCTGCACGCGGACATCCTGCACCTCATCCAGGAGCACGCGCCGGGCCGCCGCGTCCTCGACGTGGGCTGCGGGACCGGCGAGCTGCTGCTGTTCCTGAAGGAGGGCGGCTGCGACGTCCGGGGCACCGAACCCTCGGAGCAGGCCGCGGCCGCCGCGCGCGCGCGCGGGCTCGAGGTCCACACGCTGCCGCTCGAGGAGTACGCCGCGCGCTGCGGGAGCGGAACGCTCGACGCCGTCACGCTCGTCAACGTTCTCGAGCACGTTCCGCAGCCCGCCGCGCTCCTGCGCGCCGCGCGCGAGGCCGTCGCTCCCGGAGGGATCGTTTGCACGCGCGTGCCGAACGACTTCAGCCCGCTGCAGAGGGCGGCGGCACGGAAGCTCGGGCTCGGCGAGTACTGGCTCGCCGTCCCCGACCACATCAACTACTTCGACTACGTCTCGCTCGCGCGGCTCTTGGTCGGGAGCGGCTTCGAGACGATCCACGCCCAGGGGGATTTCCCCATGGAGGTCTTCCTCCTGATGGGTGAGGACTACGTGCGGGATGCGCAGGTGGGGGCGCGCTGCCATGAGCGGCGGCGCTCGCTGGAGGAGGCGCTGCCCGCGCAGGTGCGGAGGCGGATCTACGCCGCCCTGGCGCGCGAGGGGCTCGGCAGGAACTGCCTGACCGTGGCGCGGCGCGCGGGATCCTAGCGCGAGCGGGCGAACGCCCGCAGCAGCGGTCCCGCCAGACTCCGGCCGTCCCCGTCGTGAACCCAAACGCGAGGTAGCCGCAACGGTTCGGCCCCGCGGCGCACGACGCCGAACCCGGTCGTGAACGCGGCGCTGAAGCCCGCGCTCCGCACGGCATCGACCGCATGGGGGCTCACGTCCTCCGGGCCGCCGAAGGGGTACGCGAACAGGGGAGGCCGGCTTCCGCCGATACGCTCGAGGGCCTGCGCGCAGGCCTCGACGTCGGCGTCGGCCACTTCGCCAGGCACGAGGCCGAGGGAAACGTGATCGTGACCGTGGCCTCCCAGGTGAAAGCGTCCGGCAAGTCGCGGGATCTCCTCGGCGTCCAGGGGCAGGTCCTCGCGCGAGAACGAGCGCGCGGGGCACCCGAGCTCGCCGAGCCAGCGCTCGCGAGCCCGCGGCTCGAGCGCCTTCGCACACCCGTACGGATCCTCGCCCGGGCGGAGCCCCTGCGGGACGGTCGCCGTCCCGATCCGGTCCATGAGGTCCCACCAGAACGGCCTGCCGCTCCCGACGTAGCCGGTGGTCAGGAACAGCGTCGCGGGAAGCTCCAGCTCCTCGAGGATCGGCAGCGCGCGGGTGAGGTTGTCGCGGTAGCCGTCGTCGAAGCTGATGCAGACGACCTGTCGCGCGGGGAGAGATCCCGCCTCGAGGTCGGCGAGGGCGCGCTCGAGGGGCAGCACGGGGTAGCGGGAGCGCAGCCAGCGCATCTGTTCCCGGAAGTTCTCCTCACCCACCTCGAGAGACCAGGGATTGCGCCCCACGCGGGGGACGACGCGGTGGTAGAGAAGCACGGCGACCGCGGGCCCGCCGGGAAGGAGCCTCGAGGCGATCCTGCCCGTAAGACCCGCCGCGGCGCGGTGGGCGAGGTCGCGCAGCGGGCTCACGCGCGGAGATCCCAGGGGCGCTCCGCCCCGTAGCCCTCCGGGAGATCCAGGATCACCCGCCTGCGGAACAGCTCGACGGCCTCTGCAGCGAGACGGTTCTCGCGCAGGCCGCCGAGCTCGGCAGGGCCGAGCTGCGCCCGCTCGGGAAGGTATGCGCCGGCCTCGGGGTACTCGCGCGGATAGTCGGGAGAGGGCCAGACCCTGTGCAGCGAGAGCCCGTCCGCCTCCGGGTGCGCGTGGTAGAGCGGGTTGAGGACCAGGTGAACGGGAGCGATCGGCGGCGGGCGGTGGAGGCGGTCGGCGTGCGTCGCGCCCGCGAGGAGCGTGAGGGTCCGCGCGCCCACGAGATCCTGCGGCGGACGGGAGGCGGAGAGGTCCACCTCGCGCCGCTCGAGCCAGCTGTCGAGCAGCGCCCGCTCGTCGAGCAGACGAGGCTGCCCCGCCTCGAAGATCGCCGCGTAGCCGGCGGGGGCCAGCGGGTTCCGCCCGCGGTACAGGTGCTCGAAGGCGGGGTTGTGGAGATGGACGACGAAGGCGGTCCCCGCCGCGTCCAGGACACGCAGGATCTCGCGCGCCAGGAGCGCCGGCTCTCCGGTGTCGTGCAGCGCGTCGGAGCACACGGCGGCGTCGAAGGACCCGCTCGGGAACGGAAGCGGACGGTCCGCGCGCGCGCAGACCAGGCGCGCGCCCGGCGCCAGATGCGTCCTCGCCAGGTAGAGCAGGGCGAAGCTCTCGTCCAGCCCCGTGATCCTCCTTCCCTGCGCGCGGGCGAGGATTCTCGTCACCTGGCCGGATCCGCAGCACAGGTCGAGGACCTCGCCGGAATCCGGGACCCCACTCGTCACGGCCTCGGCCACCAGGAACGTCGGATCCGAGGGCCGGTTGAAAAAATAGTGAAAGGAGGCGGGCTGGGGCGACGGCGGCTCCAGGAGCAGGGCCGCCAGGGCCTCGCGGTAGCTGCGGAACGGTCCGTCCCCGTGGCGGCGGCGGAAGCGCGCGACGCGCCGGGCGCGCACCAGCGCGGAGAAGCGCGGCGCGCCGCTGATGCGGTCGGCGATCCGCGCCAGCGTGTCGCTCCTTCCCCAGCGTCCCGGGGCGAGGAGCTCCGCCCGCGCCGCGGCCGCGTCGCCCGCCCGGGCCGCCTCGAGGGCCGCCCGTGCCGCGGGGGTGTCGAGGAGCACGGGGATCCCGCAGACCTCGGGGTACTCGTGCCTTCCGCAGAAGTGCACCGCCAGACCGTCCCGGCCGCTCGGCACCCGCTCGAGTTCGAGGGCGTCGAGGGGGCAGAGCAGACGGACCGGGGAAGAGGTGCTCACCTGCTTCCCGCCTGCCTCGGCACGGGCGCGCTCTTCGCAAGCGCAAGAACGGCGTCGGCGGGCGCCGCAGCCCTTCGCAGGTGTCGCTCGAGGAGCGCTCTCCGCGCCCCCGGCTCGGGCGGGGCGAGCCCCCCGGCGAGCCGTTCCGCGAGCGCGCGCCCTCCCGTGACGACCGTCATCGCTCCCGAGGCGGAGAAGTCCGGGTACAGCGGAGGCAGCCCCTCGCGCTCGAGGAGGAACACCGGCTTCCCGCACGCGAGCATCTCGAGACTCATGGTATCCCCCTCGCCCACGTGAGCGTCGGAGAGCGCCATGAGCCCGCGGATCGGCTCGTCCGGCTCGACGATCCGGGCCCGCTCGACTCCGCGGACCAGCTCGCGTAGAAGCGCCAGGCGGCGGCCGCCGTCCACGACCGGAAGCCTGGGATGGGGCTTGAGCACGAGGCGGAACCCGCGCAGCGAGGCGCAGGCCTCGAGCAGGATGCGAGCCACGCGCACGGGATCGGCGGGATCGAACGGAAGGAAGTGGGGGGCGCTGTTCTGAACGCTGGCCAGCACGACCTTCGCCGAGGGCGGGATGCTGAGGCGGCGGCGGAGCGCCGCGACGTCCTCGCGCTCGATCTCCCCGAGCAGCCGCTCGAGATACGGATCGCCGACCTCGAGGACCGATCCCGCGGGGAAACCGCGGCGCACGAACCACTCGCGCCCCGCGGGACCCCAGGCGAGCGCGCCGCCGCCGACGGGGACCCCGCCGGCTCCGACCTCGGCGAGGACTCCGTCCTGGCACGCGGCCAGGAGGATCCCCTCGCGCAGCGCGAGCAGCGCCAGATTCCGGAGATCTCCTGCCCAGGGGATCCCCGCCACGATCACGTCCGGCCTGTCCTCCGCGAGCAGGCGCCGCCATCCCTCGGTTTCCCGGCACGCCTCCGGGACGAGACGGCGCGTGGAGCGCTCGAGGACGTCGAGCGCGACCGCGTGCGCGCCGGGGATCTCCGGCCAGACCTCGCGGGCGAGGTGCTCGATGCGGGTCCGTGCGTCGGCGACGGACCGGGCCGCGGCGTCGGCCAGCGCGCGGTCCCGCGCCGCTTCCGCCCGCAGGTAACGGTTCTCTCCCAACCGCTCGAACAACCGCAACGAGATCCCCGCGGCGTCGGAGAGCGATTCGAGGAGCGCGCGGTTGCGGTAGTTCGCCAGGCCCCAGACGCGGACCGCGCCGGCTTCTCGCGGAAGAGCCCCGGACGCCACCCCCGAGCCCCGTTGCCGGGACCGCCCGCCGGCGAGCGCCCTCCGCAGCTCGAGGGCGGCGCGGCGCAGCGAGGGGCCGGGCCCCGCCGGAGCCAGGAGGCGCAGCGGCAGAGCGCCGCTCGCGAGGGCCGCGCCGGCGGCGCGGAGAGAGGGGAGGTCGAGGTCCGCCACGATCTCGCGCGCACCGCAGGCGCTCGCGAAACGCCGCAGCAGCACCAGGTGCTTGAGCGCCTGCCCCAGCTCGATCAGCGCCAGGCTCTCCACCGCGCGCCCCGCCGAGCAGGGGAGGGGAGGGAGATCGCGTTCGCCCTCGTGCCAGCGGGTGACGAAGCGCAGGCAGGCGGCCTGGATCGCCTCGGCCTCCGCGAAGGAGAGCAGGTCCCGGGCCGCAAAGGTCCGCGCCTCGCGGGGCAGGGGAGCGGTGTTCCCGGCGTCGAGCACGAAATCGCCCGCGCCCACCCTTGCGGGAGCGGGATAGCGGCCTCCGGTCAGGAGGAAGGCGCGCCCGCCGCTCACGACGGCTGTGCCCCGAAGCGCGGGAGCCGCGCCAGAACCCGCTCCCGGTCCCGGCGGTCCACCGCGCTGAACCAGAGACCCGCCCAGCACGTTCCGACGATGAGTCCCGCCGCGGCGGCGAGCGAGACGATGCCGCGCGGCTCCGGGAGCCAGCGCAGCGCCAGCCACCACGCGGCCCCCGCGGGGACCGCGACGGAGTACACGGGCCAGATCACCTCGCGCGCGAAGCGCCGGCGCGAGATCCCCAGGCGCGGGAAGAGCAGCGCGAACTGCGCGGGAAGAGCGAGCGCGTAGGCCAGGAGCGTTCCGCTGATCACGCCCGCGATCCCCCAGGTCCGGACTAGGATCAGGCTCGCGCCGAGGTTCACCGCGGCCGTCGCGATCGCGATCTTCCCCAGCAAGGCCGACTGCCCGGTCCCGAGGGCGACCTGGCCGGCGACGGAGGTCAGCGAGGCGACCAGCCAGTAGGAGAGAAAAGCCTGCGCCAGCGGGGCGAGACGCACGAATTCCTCTCCCATCCACACCCTCAGGAAAGGCGCCGCGAGGAAGATCGCCGCCAGGGTCCCCGGCACGATCACGGCCGCGCCGTAGCGGGTGCCGCGGTAGATCGCCTGCTCCGCCGCCGCGGGATTCCCGCGCGCGTGCTCCTCGGCGATCATCGGGAACAGCGCCGCGCACAGGATCCCGTTCGCCTCGCGGACCAGGTTGTGCAGGCGCGCGGCCACGTAGTAGGCGGTCAGGCTCTCCACCGACAGGAAGACGGCGAGGATCACCTGGTCGGTCTGGTAGATCAGGAGCGAGGCCAGCTCCAGGACCAGGACCCACACGCCGAAGGAGAGCAGCGGCCGCAGCTCCTCGCGCACGGCCGCGCCGCGCGTCAGGCGCGCGCCGGCGGGGGGGAGGGCATGGCGGACCAGAAGCGCCTGCACGATCCCGGATACCGCGAGAACAGCTCCGGTCGCGAGCACGACCCCTCCCGCTCCGCCGCCGCGGCGCGCCACGACCACCGACACGGCGGCGCTGACGAGTGCCGCGCCCCCCTGGACCGCGTTCAGGGCCGGCATGCGCTGCAGCCCGGTCAGGGTCGCGGAGAACACCGACAGAGGCCAGGACACGAGGAGCACCAGCGCGGTCGCGAGGAGCGCCGCCCGCGCGGATGCTTCCGCGCCGGGAGGGATCGCAAGGATCCCGAGCCCGCCCTGGACCGCGAACAGCGCGAGGAGTGCCGCCCCCACGACGCCGATCCCGCAGAACAGGAGGAACGCCAGGCGCACGAGCTGCCGTAGCCGCCCCTCCTGCTCGCGTCCCCTCAGATCCGCCACGCGCCGCACCAGCCCCGCGGGGAGGCCCAGGCCGAGAAACGAAAGGTAGCCCGCGAGGGCGGAGGCGAGTGTGACGAGACCGAACTCGGTCATTCCCAGCGAGCGCACGAGCTCCCGCGCCGCCCACAGCCCGGCCAGGGAGGAGGCCGCCTTCAGCAGCAGGTTGGCGAGGGTGTTCCCCAGGTAGCGCCGGGTGAGCGACATCAGGTGGTCTTCTGCCGGATGTGGGCGTTCAGAGCCAGAAGCTCGGGACGCCGCCCCAGAAGCGCGAGCACGTCGCGCATGTCGAACCCGGGGTTCCTCGGGTACAGCTCGTCGAGCACCTCGCGGATCAGGGCGAAATCCGCCTCGGTGTCCACGGTCCAGCGCAGGAAGGAGAGGTCGAGCGGCAGCACGAGGTCCTCGAAGCGGAACTCGTCGGGGTGGCGATAGAGGTACTGCGTCACGTGCTCCCGCTCCGGGGCGTCCGGGCCCATGCGCGCGTCGGCCGTCTCGAGGGCGGCCAGGGCCGCGACCTCCACGTCCAGCCCCCTCGGATAGCTCCGCCTCCCGGGCCTTCCGTTCGTGACCACGTCCACTCCCGCTCCGAGCGCGCGGCGCTTCAGGAACAGGGAGACCGCCTCGTCCACGACCGCGGGATCGAGGAGCGGGCAATCCGAGGTGACGCGGACCACGGGATCGAACCCGTGCTGACGCGCGGCCCCCAGGTAGCGGGACAGCACGTCCTGCTCGCTGCCGCGAAACGCGGGGACCGAATGGCGCGAGGCCTCCGCGACCACGGCTTCGTCCTCGGGCCGCGTGGTGGTCGCCACGACGACCTCGTGCACGCTCGCGCAGCGCGCGAGCCGCTGCAGGAGATGTCCCAGCAGCGTGTCCCCCTGTACCCGGAGTAACACCTTTCCCGGCAGGCGCGTCGACCCGGTGCGTGCTTGGATCACCACCCCCGGCCGCGCGCTCATCCGGCGACCTCGTCGAGCGCCGCCTCGAGCTCGCGCACCACCCGCTCCACGTCCTCGTCGCGCAGCGAGGGGTAGAGGGGCAGGGAGAGGGCGCGCTCGTAGTAGGCCTCGGCGCGCGGGAAGTCTCCCGGCCCCGTGCCGAGGAGCCTGCGGTAGTACGGCTGGAGGTGCACGGGGATGTAATGCACCTGCGCGCCGATGCCGCGCTCTCGCAGCCTCCGGTACACACGGCCCCGCGCCGGCACCTCGACCGCGAGCAGGTGCCAGGCGGGACGCACCCCGTCGGGCACGCTGCCGAGCCCGATCCGTGCGTCGCCCTCGAGGGCCGCGCGGTAGCGCGCCACGAGCTGCGCGCGCCGGGCGAGCCAGCGCTCGAGCCGCCCGAGCTGCGCGGAGCCGAGGGCGCACTGCAGATCGGTGATCCGGTAATTGAACCCCAGCTCGTGCATCTCGTAGCGCCAGCCCCCGTCGTCCGAGACGGCGGGCGAGGTCTCCCGCGTGATGCCGTGGGTGCGAAGGGCGCGGGCGCGTGCGGCCAGGTCGTCGCGGTTCGTGAGGATCGCCCCGCCTTCCCCCGTGGTCAGGTGCTTGACGGGATGGAAGCTCAGCGTGGTCAGCTCCGAGTGCGTGCAGGCGCCGACCTTCACCCAGCTC
>Ga0316622_100002820_pt1 | contig 12179 bp, 10 predicted proteins | sample OWC_Aug_OW2_C1_D_FD_207646 | JGI IMG/M metagenome (GOLD analysis project Ga0316622, IMG submission 207646) | Wetland soil microbial communities from Old Woman Creek delta, Ohio, United States - OWC_Aug_OW2_C1_D5_C | ecosystem: Environmental > Terrestrial > Soil > Wetlands | place: USA: Ohio... | reverse complement strand
GAATTCACTCCCGAGATGAAGGCGAAGGTGGAAAATACGCTTCGGACGTGGAACGCATAGCGGCTCAGGAGACAGGAGACAGGAGACAGGAGACAGGAGACAGGAACACCATATTACGAGCCGGCAAGTGCAGTAAAATCCTTGCCGGCTTTTATTATTTGCTCACCGTGATGTCCATTCCCTTGTCCACCGAATAGATGGGATAGATCCGGAAGTCCTTCACCCAGGGCTGGACCACGAAGTAATCGGTCCGGTGCCACATGAAGACCCAGGGGGCCCCGCGGACGATGCGGTCCTCTGCATCGCGGTAGAGCCGGCGCCGTTCAGCCGGGTCTGCCGTTCCCTGTGCCCGCTCGATGATGCGGTCGACCGCTTCGTCCCGGTACCGGGTGCGGTTCCCGGCCGGGCCGATGTTCGCCGAGTGGAAGAGGGGATAGAGAAAATTCTCCGGGTCGGGATAATCGGCCCACCACGACAGCCAGAAGGCATCGGCGTCCCCGCGGTTGATCCTTTCCTTGAATGCGCTCCAGTCAAGCTGCACGATCTCCGCCTCAAGCCCGGCGCGCTTCAGGTAGTATTGTATCACCTCGACGATATCGAGCACTTCCGGCTCTGCGGACACCAGGATGCTGATCTTCGCGTGCGCAAGCCCGGCGTCCCTGATGATCTGTCCGGCTGTTTGCGGATCATAGGGGTAGCCGGCGGGATCCGGCGGCGGAAAGTCCTTGCGGAGCGGCGGCGGGACCGGTCCTGCTGCCAGCACTCCCCGCTTTTCATAGATCGTGTCCAGGATCCGCTGACGGTCGATGGCCAGGTTCACCGCTCTGCGGACCCTGACGTCATCGAACGGCGGCCTGCTGCAGTTGAGGCCCAGGTAATAGCAGTTGAGCCCCGGTCTCCCGAAGACGCGGTCCCTCCACCGCGGGTCGGCGGTGTAGCGCCGGTATTCCGTGGCCGGGACCGGGAGGACATCGAGGCCGCCGGTCTCGAACTCCACGACCGCCGTCAGGTCCTCGGGAATGACGCGGTAGATGATGCCCTGCAGGCGGGGACCCTCGTCCGGCGGGTGAGGTCTGGCCGCAAGGACGATCCGCTGTCCATGACGCCATTCCTTCATCGCATAGGGGCCGCTGCCGACGGGATGGGTGCCGAAGTCCTGGCCCAGACGTTCGATCTCTTCGCGCGGCACCGCGTAGGCGGCGGTCATGCCGAGGAGCGAAAGGAAGGGGCCGAACGGCCGTTCCAGCGTGATCGCCAGGGTGCGGTCATCGATGACGCGGATCCCGGACGCGTGGTCCGTTGTTCCCGCCATGACGTCCCGTGCCCCCGCGATGCGGTCGAGGACCCAGGTGATCGGTGAACGGGTGGCGGGCCTGAGAATCCGTTCAAAGGAGAAGCGGAAGTCCCCGGCGGTCACCTCCCTGCCGTTGCTGAAGGTCATGTCCCTGCGGAGGCGGAACGTATAGGTGCGGCCGTCCGGCGAAAGCGTCCACGTCTGCGCGGCATCGGGCACGATGTCGAGGGTCTCGTTGAACCGGACAAGTCCGTGGAACAGTTTCGCGGCGATGACGGCTCCCGACACATCGACAATGAGCGCCGGGTCGAGCGTGGTAGGATTCGAGCTCAGGCGGAGATGGAGATATCCCGGTGTTCTGCCCTCGCCGCGCCAGGGGCAGCCCGGGAGAGCTGCGGCAAGGACCAGCAGAACAAGGACAAGCGCCACAGAAACGCGAGCGGGGGCCATGAGCGGATTCAACCCCTGCTGGCGGCCACCAGCGCCCCGAAAAGCTTCCGGCTTGCGGCGTCTGCCGGGGTCTTCTCGGGATGCCACTGGACGGCTACCAGGAACGTCCGCCCGCGAGACTCCAGGGCTTCGTACACGCCGTCGGACGAAACGGCGGCAAGCCGCAGCCCCCGGCCGGGATTCTTGATGCTCTGGTGGTGGGCGCTCCTGACGCGGATGATCCGGTCGCCCGTTCGCGCCCCGTTCCCCAGGATGCGGGACAGCGTCGTGCCTTCGAAGACGGACACGGGATGCAGCACTCGCTCCCCGGACCGGGAAGGGCCGTGCTGCAGGGCGCGGGGCACCTGTCGCCCGATGTCCTGGAAGAGCGATCCGCCGAGAGCCACGTTCACGAGCTGGGCGCCGTAGCAGACGGCCAGAACGGGTTTCTTCGCAGCGGCAGCGGCGCGGAAAAGCTTCATTTCGAACCGCACGCGCCTGTCCGACGCCAGGTTCAATCCCGCTCCTGCCATCGCTCGTTCGTGGTAGAACCGCGGATGGATGTCATCGCCGCCGGTGAACAGGAAGCCGTCAAGCCGCTGCACGAGGTCGGGGATGGCGCCGTCGATCCCGAGAATGGGCACCGGGAAGCCGCCGGCCCGGGCGACCGCCCTGCCGTAGTCCTGGTCCAGGATGTTCAGGTCCCGGGACGCGTGCTCCTCGAGGTTCATGGTGATGCCGATCAGCGGTTTCATGAGCAAACCTCCCCCTCGGTCATGATGCCGTGCCATCACTTATAACACAATCCCGGAAGCTTGTCAGTGTGAGATTGTAGCTTTAGATATATTGCTGGTCCGGGCACCGGCGGACGAGGGGTGGCCGTGTTCAGCGGGAGCTCCTGCGCATCGCCGTGCACGGAGACCGGCAGGCAGAGGATGACCGCCAGAGTGACGGCAGCCGCAGCGGCCAGGATGCGGAAGAGCAGGTTCGCCCGGCGCCGACGAAGAGCGAGAAAGGATGGAGTGCCGATGCGGACAGGGAAGGGAGCAGGAAAAGGAGGAGCGCGCTGCAGAGGAAGACAAGGACCGTGATCGCCGAAAAGCGCAGGAGCTTCCGGGAGCGTTGCGCATCGGGATCGCTCAGGATATGCATGGCGCGGCTCAACCGCATCATGCCGAGCGCACAGCCGCTGGCGGAAGGAAACCCGGTCTACCGGGCCATGAACATCTCGAGCACTGCCTTTTGCGTGTGGAGCCGGTTCTCCGCCTGGTCGAAGACGACCGAATGCGGCCCCTCGATCACCTCGGCGCTGATCTCCTCGCCGCGGTGAGCGGGCAGGCAGTGCATGACGATGGCGTCCGAAGCCGCCTCCCGCATCAGGCTGGCGTCGATCTGATAGCCGGCGAATGCCTTGACGCGCTGGCTCTGCTCCTGTTCCTGCCCCATGCTGGCCCAGACATCGGTGTAGAGCACATCGGCGCCCCGTGCCGCCTTCTTCGGATCGCTCGACAGCGTCAGTTCGCTGCCTGCCGCCGCTGCGGCCTGTTTGGCCTGCCGCATGATCGCCGCGTCGGGTTCGTAGCCGGGAGGACAGGCGAGGGCCATGTGCATGCCGACCTTCGCGCAGGCTTCGATCAACGAGTGCGCTACGTTGTTCCCGTCGCCGACGTAGCAGAGCCTGAGGCCCTCGAGCGTTCCGCGGCGCTCCCGGACCGTGAAAAGGTCTGCAAGCGCCTGGCAGGGATGATGGAGGTCCGTCAGGCCGTTCACGACCGGGATGCTCGCGTGCCGGGCGAGCTCCTCGACGATCTTCTGGGAGAACGTGCGGATCATGATGCCGTCCAGGTACCGTGAGAGCGTGCGGGCCGTGTCGGCGACCGGCTCGCCGCGGCCCATCTGCAGGTCCTGGGCGGGAAGGTACAGCGCCTGGCCCCCGAGCTGATACATGCCCACCTCGAAGGATACCCGCGTGCGTGTCGAGGACTTCTCGAAGATCATGCCGAGGGACCTCCCGAGGAGGGGCTGGTGGACCACACCGTCCTTCCGGGCCTGCTTCATCCATGCGGAACGCTGCAGGAGCCCCTCGATGTCCTCTCGGGTCAGGTCGTTGATCGTCAGCAGATCTTTCTTCATAGATTCTCCAGAAGACGGCGTCGTAGGAACCATGGATACACACGGCTTAGAGCGGCATCAGAACGACCATCGCATGGCAATCGGGCGTTCGACGTCATTCCTCATCGTGCATGGCCGTGGTTATCTGCGTCTCAAAAGCAACAGGCGGCTTGCGTTGAAGCCGCCTGCAGAAGGAATGCAGCCGACTCCTCTCAGCGTTTCTTGAAGATCCCGTCCAGGACGTCGATCAGCTGGTCGATCTCCTCTTCCGTGATGATCAGCGGAGGCATGAACCGCAGCACGGTGTTCGCCGTGCAGTTGATCAGGTACCCCTCGCGCATGCAGGCTGTCACGACGTCCCTGCCCTCGAAGTCCAGCTCCATGCCGAGGAGAAGCCCCTTTCCCCGGACGTCCTTGATAAAGGGGTATTTCGCCTTGAGGGACCGCAGGCCGTCGAGAAAGCGGCCGCCGAGGGCCCCGACGTTCGGGATGATGATGTTGTCCTCGAGCAGAGCCTCGATCGCCGCCAGCGCAACCGAGCAGGCGAGCGGATTGCCGCCGAAGGTGGACCCGTGCGAGCCGGGAGCAAATCCCTGGGACGCCTTGTCCGTAGCGAGGAGGGCGCCGATCGGCATTCCGCCGCCGAGCCCCTTGGCCAGGGCCATCACGTCAGGCGTGATCCCCGCATGCTCATAGGCGAAGAGCCTGCCGGTCCGGCCCATGCCGGTCTGGATCTCGTCGAGGACCAGCAGCAGCTGATGCCGGTCGCAGAGGTCGCGCAGGGCCTTGAGGTATCCGTCGCCCGGGACCTGGACGCCGCCTTCGCCCTGCACCGGCTCCACGAGCACGGCGCAGGTCCTGTCGTTCACGGTCTGCTCCACTGCCGCCACATCGTTAAAGGGCACGTACCGGAAGCCGGGGACCATGGGTTCGAAGCCGGCGTGGAACTTCTCCTGCGCCGTTGCCGAAACAGAGCCGTAGGTCCGGCCGTGGAAGGCGCCATGCATCGTAATGATCTCGTAGCGGTCCTTCTTCAGCACTTCGCGGCTGTACCGGCGGCTGAGCTTGATCGCTGCCTCGATCGCCTCGGTCCCCGAATTGCAGAAGAAGGCCTTGTCGGCGAAGGAGCGTTGTACCAGCGATTTGGCCAGGGCGATCTGCGGCTCGATGTGGAAATGGTTCGACACGTGCATGAGCCGCTGGGCCTGCTTCTGGAGCGCCACGACCACGCGCGGGTTGCAGTGGCCGAGATTGTTCACTGCAACGCCGGAGACGAAGTCTATGTATTCCTTCCCGTCAGAATCGAACACCCGCGTGCCGCGGCCCTTCACGAGCACGAGCGGCTGGCGGCTGTAGGTGTTCATGAGGTACTGCTGCGACTCCTTGATGAGATCTGCCGTGATCATGAGGCCATAAAACTAACATACCCCCCCTGAAAAATCAAATGAAAAGTGGCTCCAGGAGCGCTTCCGCGCGTCTTTGCTTCTTCGTCTTTGCTTCTTCGTTGTCTCCTGCGGCCGGTCGTGCTACTATGAAGGCCATTCCAGACAAGCGACGGAGGGACTATGGCAGCGCTGATGACGGGAGCGGAGCTTTCGGCCGAGATCATCGCCGTGGTGCGGGAGGAGACCGGGCGGCTGGCGAAGCTCGGCATCCGGGCGGGCCTGGCGCTCGTGCTCGTTGGCGAGGACCGTTCGTCGCAGATGTACTACCAGGCGGTCCAGAGCGCCGCGGTCCGCGCCGGTATCGACATCTACAACCACACGCTTTCGGCCACGGCGACCCTGAACGAGATCCTGAACCTGATCAAGAGCCTCAACAACGACGAGCGGGTGAACGGCATCCTTACCTTCATGCCGCTGCCGCGGCACATCGACACGCGCAAGGTCGTGAACGCCATCGTGCCGGAGAAGGACGTGGACGGCCAGGGCGCCATTGCCGTCGGAAGGCTGGCGGCCGACGAGTCCACGGCCCAGCTGTTCGAGCCGGGATTCTCCCTTGCAGCGAAGTCGACGTTCCTGCCCTGCACGCCCTACGGCGTGATGCGCCTGCTGGAGCACTACGGCATCGACCCGAAAGGCCGGAAGGCCGTGGTCGTCGGGAAAAGCCTCGCCGTAGGCAAGCCCCTTGCCATGATGCTGCTTGCCCGGGAGGCCACCGTCGCGGTCTGCCACCGCGCGACCGCGGACCTCGCCGCGGAGACGCGTCAGGCGGACATCCTCTGCACCGCTGTGGGAAGGCCCGGTCTCATCACCGGTGACATGGTGAAGGAAGGGGCCGTGGTGGTCGATATCGGGATCAACGTGCAGCCGAACGGCGTGACCGTGGGCGACGTGGACTTCGCCGGCGCCGCGAAGAAGGCAGGGCTGATCACGCCGGTGCCGGGCGGCGTCGGCCCGGTGACCATCGCCATCCTGCTCAAGAACACCGTGATCTCGGCGAAGCGCATGGTGGGGATGGGGTAGAACAGCAAAAGGCGATTGGACGCGGATTTGCGCGGATGAACGCGGATAAAACCCGGATCATACGTCTGTGCATCTGATGAAGAAGGGACTGCCAACATGAGCATATTGATCGGAGCGGAGATCGAAAAGGCACTGGCGGACGGGACGATAAAGATAGAACCGCTCGACCGGTCACAGGTCGGGCCCGGATCGGTCGACCTCACGCTCGGGAATGACTTCCGGGTGTTCAAAAAGAAGTTCAAGGTCTATCACGTGAAGAACGATTCGCGGTTCGAGGACATCACCAGGAGCGTGCATGTGGAAGACGGGAATTTCGTCGTGATCAAGCCGGGCGAGATGATCCTGGGGATCACGCGGGAAAAGATCACCCTTGCCGACAATATCTCCGGCAGGCTGGAAGGGCGAAGCAGGTTCGCCCGGTTCGGCCTTGCCGTCCATGTCACCGCCGGATTCATGCACCCCGGCATCTCGAACCACCAGGTCCTGGAGATCGTGAACCTGGGGCACACCCCGCTGGCACTGTATCCCGGTACCCGCATCTGCCAGTTCGTGTTCGAACGGTGCGACGGCCATGCGAAATACGAGGGAAGGTTTGTCGGGCAGATCAAGCCATGAGGCGAAGTGTGACCTGAACAGGGAATCTGATACAGTCATCAAGAGCACGCATTACTACTGTAATTTACAGTAAGCTTCACCGTAACCAGCCTAGGATTATATTGACAAGGATCGATTGATCTGCAGCAAAGGTCTTATCCGATGTGAGGCCTATGCTATTTTGTTCAATATGATCGGACAGACAGCGAAGAAAGAGATGCACATAATCGAAATTGACGGTGGCTCGCATTAGTGGTTAAATCTAAGCAGTACCCGACAAAGCCAAACTCATCGAGAGATGGCGACGGAAGGCAACGGGTTTTAGAAGATCAAAGCGGCCGAGCTGCCGAAGGAAACGCTTGGGCATGCCCGGCCTTTTATATTGCGGAGAGGTCACCATGAGCTGTCTCCGGCCAGCAAACAACCAACGCAGCGACGTATCATGAACCTTCCCTGAAAAGGAGGTCATTATCATGAGAAAGATATCTGGTCCGCTGATACTCGTCCTCTTTGCGGCGGTATTTCTGAATGGCTGTGGCGGAGGCGGCGGGGGCGGGGTACCATCACCGACGCCCAAGAAGATCATCTACAGCAGCCAGACCGGCGGTATGCGAGACCTGCATCTGATCGAGCAGGACGGCACAGGACTCGTGACACTCGCATCCAGCACCTTTGATGAATGGTTCGCCGGCATCGCAGGCAGGAGGATCCTGTTCTACCGACAGGTCGGTCCCGTTGACACGCAGCTGCACAGTGTTCTGCCTGACGGATCAGGCAGCACGCTCCTGACGACCAATGTTTATGGCTCGAAAGTCATGCCGGATGCCACGGTGCTCGTTTCCCGCATGATCGGGAACGTCAGCAATCTGTACCGGGTAATTGCCGACGGAACAGGGCTCACGCAAGTGACCTCCGGTGCCTATGTCGAGTCAGTGGACGGATTCACCTCGGATAACCGTGTTGTCTTAAGCCGTTATCCTGCAGGCGGAGGTCAGCAGGATTTATATGTCATGAATCCCGATGGTACAGGGATCACGTCCCTGGCAACCACGTCCTACTCCGAGTCCTTCGAAGCCATGACGTCAGACAACCGAGTGATCTTCTCTCGCGACATGGGCGGCGGGCAAAGCGATCTTTTTGTGGTGAACAGCAATGGCACTAGCCTCCTATCACTTGCAACAACAACATTTCCCGAAACATTCGAATCCCTGGTGTCGAATGCCGGCGCGGTCTACCTGTTCACATTAGGCGCTCAAAGCGATTTGTACCTTGTCACTTTCGGGACAGGCACGCCGATTACCACCGCTCTTGCAACGACAACGAATCAGGAGTTTTTTGTGAAGATGACATCAGACAGCCGGGTCATCTTCAGTAGCCGGACGGCGCCTGGTGCGCCCTATGACGTCAAGATCGTGAATGCTGACGGAACGGGACTGGCCTCTCTGGCATCGACGACGGATGACGAGCAGTTCGCAGGACTGACCTCTGACAATCGGGTCGTTTTTACCCGGACCGTCGGCGCGCAGAACGACATTTCCATCGTGAATGCCGATGGCACCGGCCTTGTACCACTTGCCGCAACTACCAATAACGAGTCATTCGCGGCCATCGCGCCCGATAACCGGATCATTTTCACAGGCACGGAGGGTTCTCAAACGAACCTCTACAGCATTAACGCGAACGGCACGGGGCTGACTGCATTGACCACGGGTGCTGGGATGAAATGGTTTATTACTTTGTCTCCCGAAGGACGAGTGTTGTTCGCCAAGGATACGTACAACATCTATAGCGTGAAATTGGACGGTACGGATCTGACCCCCGTGGCTACGAGCACAGGGACGGAGATATTTAACGCGTTCTTTTAGGATGAGACAGGAAAAGAGCCACTGTTTTACTTCTCAGCGACCTCTGCGCTTCTGCATGAGACGAGATTTAACGGTTTATTTAAAACACGGAAAAGCCTTTTTTGCTACTACAGACTACCTTCGACCATGATCGGGGGCGCCTGAGAGGAAGAAAAGAACGCCTGCCCAAGATATCGGGCAGGCGTTCCTGTTTCCGGCATGTGCACGGGACCTTACTTCGGCACGACCTTGAGCTCCAGCGAGTTGGCTGTCGAGCCGGTGACATCGACGGTGAAGGTCCCGAAGTCCTTGAGCGACAATTCATCGGAGAGCGTCTGGGCGCTGCCCTTCATGTCCACCGAGACCTTGGCCACGCCGTTCGCGAAGCTCCGCTCGTGCAGGCCCTTGATGCCGCGCACCTGGTTCTGCATCACGTCCTTGAACTTCACGAACTGGGCCTTGGTCAGCGTCGAGACCGTGATGTTGACCGACCGCGTGCCGCCGGTCTCCTTGGCGTACTGGGCCAGGATCTTGGCGATCATCTGGTCCGCGGCGTCGGTAGCTGCCTTCTTGAGCGCCTCGCTCCCAGCGGTCACGTCGCTGATGTGCACTGCCGCGGCGTGGGTGGCGACCGAGGCGAGCACCTGGCCGTTGTCGGTGCGGACGGCCCTCGCGGTCAGGTCCGCCTGTGCCGACTTCATGCCGCCGCCGATCGTCCCCTGCAGACGGGCCACGGCCTTGCCCACGATCACCACTTCGGCGTCAGCCTGGTTGCCCAGGGTCCGCGCCTGTTCGGACGACAGGCTGGTCACGTTGTAGGCCGGCGTGACCTTGATCTCCTTCGCGGCCACCTGGTGGTCGATCATCTCGAAGCCCTTCTCGGTGAACTTGTCCATGAGCACCGTCTCGGTCATGGCCAGGTCGGTCTGCTGTCCGTGCGTGGCTCCCCACCACCAGACGATGAACTCCTGCCCGATGTTCTGCTCGGCGATCAGGATCATGGTCCGCGGCTTGTGCACCTGGCCGAGCAGGATGCCGATGCCCGAGAGGTCGTCGGAGAGCTTGCCGAGCGACACCTCCGCGGTGATGGTGACGCGCAGCAGGTTGTCCTCCACGCGCTCGCCCATGACGTTGTACCGCTTGATGTACCCCTTGGTCTGGGAGAGGATCTTGTCGCTGATCACCTGGTAATTCTCAACCTGGGTCTGGGAGTCGATCAGGGTCCCGATGGCCTGTTCCACGGCGCGGTGCTGCGCGTCCTGGATCGCGGCATCGCGCGCAATGTCCTTGTTGCCCTGCTGGATGACGGCCACGCCCTCGGCGGTCACGGTCCGGGACTCCTCCTGGCCGAATGCCGCCGGTACGATCATCAAGACCGCAAGAACCACGAACAGCAGCTTAGCAGAACGGTTCATAATTCCTCCTCGCATGAGCGATGTTCCAACCCGGGCCCAAAGACCACAGGCATTACGCGCCAAGACGCAAAGAGAAGCCTGGGCCTCTCATGCGTTCAGGGTTTCGACCCGAGTGATCTGGCCGTTCTTTGCGAGCCTGGCGGTTTTGCGCGAACGATGCTTTTCCTGTTCAACAGGTTTTTATGCGTAACGGAATCCGGCGAATAGAGCAACTATAGCAAAGACCTCCGGCACGGTCAAGACAGGCCATCCCGCGAGCGGAAAAGCTGGATATTTTACAGGAGAGATGATAGAATTGACGCCACACGCTACCGGAAACAGGGAGGGAACAGGGTGCCGAAGCTGTCCGTGAACGTCGACCATATTGCCACGATCCGCCAGGCGCGGCGCGGCACCGAGCCCGATCCGGTCGCCGCGGCAGTGCTCGCCGAGCTTGCGGGGGCCAGCGGCATCATCGTCCACCTGCGGGAGGACCGCCGGCACGTCCAGGACCGCGATCTGCTGACCGCCCGGGAGGTCGTCCGCAGGCTCAATCTCGAGATGGCCGCGACCGAGGAGATGCAGCGCATCGCTCTCGAGGTGCGCCCCGACATGGTCACCCTGGTGCCCGAGAAGCGCGAGGAGCTGACCACCGAAGGGGGGCTGGAGGTGCATTCCCGACTCGAGCCGCTCACGGCGTATGTCGGAAGCATCCAGAGCGCCGGGATCCCGGTAAGCCTCTTCATCGACCCCGAAGAACAGCAGATCGCGGCGGCAAAGAAAACGGGCGCGGCCTGGATCGAGGTCCATACCGGGGCGTACGCCAATGCAAAGAACGACCGGGAGCGGGGATCAGAGTTGGGCAAGATCGCTGACGCTGCGAAGCTTGCCGCGAACCTGGGCCTTCGGGTCGGGGCTGGACATGGTCTGAACTACGTCAATGTCCGGCCCATTGCCCGGATAGCGGAGATACAGGAGCTGAACATCGGTCACAGCATCATCTCCCGGGCATCGCTGGTCGGCATGGACCGGGCCGTCCGGGACATGCTCGCGCTGATCTCGTTTTGATCAGATCTCGACGGACTGATAGGCCGTTGAACAGCGAAGGTGCGAAGGACGCCAGGGAGGCAACATTGACGGCTCTGATGTCGTAGCTTTCCTTCGCGTTCTTTGCGTCCTCGCGGTGAAAGCCTTTTGTTGCGTTGTTCATGTTACGGGGCTCAGCATCTTGTATAGCTCTGAGGGATTATGATCATCGGCATCGGCGTCGACCTGGTGAAGATAAGCCGCATCGAACGGGCCGCGAAGGAACATACCGCCTTCCTGGAGCGGGTGTTCACGCAGAAGGAGCGCGACTACTGCAGCCGACAGAAATATCCCGCCCAGCACTTCGCCGCGCGGTTCGCCGCCAAGGAGGCGGTCCTGAAGGCCTTCGGCACGGGCATGAGCGCCGGCATGAAGTGGACGGATATCGAGGTCCTGCACGGCGGCGGCGGGGGGCCGATCGTGAACCTTTTCGGAACGGCGCGCGATCTTGCGGACCTCAAGGGCGTCAGGCAGGTGCTCCTCAGCTACTCCCATGATGAAGGATATGCCGTGGCCCAGGCCGTTCTGGTCGGCGGCGTGCGGTACGGGACCACCGAGGTCAGGCACGAGGCGTGAAGGTGTGAAAGAAGCATCAGGAAGAAAAGCTTTACCACGAATGACACGAATAAGACAAATGTCGCGAATAAGAAAAGACCTGCCATTACGATGAGACCGGGTTCGATCTGTTGCCGTACAGTTGTGTAATTCGTCCATTCGTGCCATTCGTGTTCGGTAGTTGGCTGGTTCGATCTGTTCCATAATACAGAGAGCACATATGAAGATCGCCACTGCACAGGAGATGAGGAACATCGACCGCCGGGCCGTCCGGACGTTCGGCATCCCCGGGCCGGTATTGATGGAGAACGCCGCTTCGGCCATCCTGGCGGAAATGGAGCGGTTCTTCGACGGGCTCGCAGGCGTCCGGGTCGGCATCCTGTGCGGCAAGGGCAACAACGGCGGC
>Ga0316622_100002819_pt1 | contig 12180 bp, 14 predicted proteins | sample OWC_Aug_OW2_C1_D_FD_207646 | JGI IMG/M metagenome (GOLD analysis project Ga0316622, IMG submission 207646) | Wetland soil microbial communities from Old Woman Creek delta, Ohio, United States - OWC_Aug_OW2_C1_D5_C | ecosystem: Environmental > Terrestrial > Soil > Wetlands | place: USA: Ohio... | reverse complement strand
ACCTCGAAGCCTGACTCCACCAGGATGTTGTAAATCGTGTCCCGTTTCTTCTGGTAGTTCATCACGTCCACACTGTTCTTCTGGAATCTGCCCACAATTCTCTGCATCAGAGCAGGCGCATTGATGAACCCGAGGATTCTGTTCGCGAAGACCATTGCGCCGATAAGCGGCCTGTCTTTCTCGATCTTGGGCGAGATCGCGATATACCCGATACGTTCGCCGGGTAATGCAAGGTCTTTCGAGTGCGACGTCACCGAAATCGTATCATCATACAGGTTGAAGAAGTCAGGGAACGGTGTGTTGTCGTACATGAGCTTCCTGTATGCCTCGTCTGAAATGAGATAGATTCTCTGCCCGCTCTTTCGTTTTTCGTCGAGCACGTAGCACAGTTCTTTCAGTTCTGCTTCGTTATAGACCACCCCGGTCGGGTTGTGCGGCGAGTTGAGCAACACAGCCCTTGTCTTCTTGGTGATCGCTTTCTCGATGGCGGCGACGTCAAGGTGAAAATCCTCTTTGGTCTCTACCAGCTTGATGTGGCCACCATGATTGCCGATGTAAAACATGAACTCAACGAAGAAGGGTGAGGGTACAATGACCTCATCTCCCGGATCGAGAATCGACTTGAAGACGACATTGAGGCCTCCTGCGGCCCCGACCGTCATGACGATGTGGTCCCTCGTAAAGGGCAGGCCCGTGCCTTCGATGCAGAACTGAGCTATCTCTTCGCGCACCTCGTCGTAACCGCTGTTCGGCATGTACCGGTGAAGGCCTGTCGTGTCAGCACAGACGATGCGACACAGTTCCTCTTTCAGCGCCTGGGGCGGTTCTTCTATCGGGTTGCCCAGGGCGAAATCGTATATATTCTCCACCCCGTGTATCTTCTTCAGCTTCTCGCCCTCCTCGAACATTGCGCGGATCCATGAGGAGTTTTCCATCAGTTTTTGGATGGCCTTTGAAATGCTCATAACTCACCTCTTCTTCTGAATGTAACGTTCACCCGCCCTCAAAAAACCGGGCCTCGCCTTGCGAATCATTTCCAGCGGCACGCAGTAGGCAATCCTGAAGTAAGCTTTCTTGCCGAATCCCCTGCCGGGCACTACAAGGATTCTCTCCTCCTGCTGCATGCTCATCACAAACTTGATCTCGTCCTTAATCGGCGACTTCGGAAACATGTAGAAGGCTCCCGTAGGCTTGACGCACTCAAAACCAGCCTCCATCAATGTCCCGTACATCAGATCGCGCTTCTCCTGATATTCCCCGATACTGACGGAAGTGTTCTGAAAACCTGCCACCAAACGCTGAAACAACGCAGGTGCGTTTACAAAACCGAGCACGCGGTTCGCGATTACCATCCCAGAGACGAGCAACTCAACTTCCTTGACGTTTGGCGATATGGCGACGTACCCGATACGCTCGCCGGGCAGCGCAAGGTCCTTAGAATGTGACGTGGCGGAGATCACCCAATCATAGATGTGAAAGAGCTCAGGAAGTGTGGCATCAGAGTAAACGAGCTTCCTGTAAGCCTCATCCGAAACAATGTAGATCTCGCGCCCCTTTTTCCTCTCCGCATACAGGAGATTCGCCAGCTCCTTCAGGCTTTCTTCGCTGTAGACGACGCCTGTGGGATTGTTAGGGCTATTGATCAGGATCGCTTTCGTCTTGTCAGTCACGGCAGCTTCTATATTCCCTATGTCGAGCTGAAAATCAGGTTTCGTCTCGACAAACTTTGCAACGCCCCCGAAATTTTCTACGTAGTTCTTGAACTCCCAGAAAAAGGGGCTGGGAACAATTACCTCGTCACCGCGATTGAGCATGCTCTTGAAGACGATGTTTATCCCGCCTGCACAGCCCACGGTCATGAACACGTGATTGGACGTGAAGGGTAGCGATGTCCTCTGCTTCAGGTAGCCGCCTATCTCGTCCCTGACGTCCTCGTAACCCGCGTTCGGCATGTACCGGTGCATGCCGAGAGCAGGGTGGGATACGGCCTCGATCAACTTCTTCTGCACCTCTGGTGGGGGCTCCACGTCGGGGTTCCCCAGTGAGAAGTCATACACATTCTCCACCCCGTACGTCCGCTTCATCTGGATGCCCGCCTCAAACATCTTTCTCGTCCAGCCTTCCTGCGCCTTGATCAGCTTCATCATCTTCTGTGAAACAATCATCGCAAAACCTCCTGGCAAAAAAAAGGCCATGAACTCGCTCATGGCCTTGTAAAATCAAAAGGCCATGAGTCGTGCACCCATGGCCCTTATTCCCTGTTAAAGGGGCGAAGTACCCGGGTGCGTGCTACTAAAGTAAGAATAATAAAAGCTGAAAGTCTGTGCCACCCGGTTCATGTGCGGAAATTTAAGCAAACTATGTGCCACTTTGTCAAGGGAAATGTGCACTATCGCACCTTCCGGAGGGGGCGCATCGACCTCCGCACCTTCTTGGGCAATCTCCGGGATGGGCCCTTTCGTTCGGTCCCCCCTGGCTCGCCTTCTACATCTTCACCGTGGAGGGCTGTTTCCAACCTTGTTGGCACCATGAAACTCACTCCGCGCCGCTTGGCCTCGTCGATGAGCGCCCTGTCAGAACTGACCACCACAAGCCCTGCGGGCATCGAGCGTATCATCTCCAGGATCACATCATCCGCACTTTCGTTTCGGCCCGAGTAAATCACCTCGATCCCTTTGTAATTTGTTCTTGAACGGGCGAGGTGAATTCCGCGGGCAGCGTCAAAGACTGCAGTGATACGTATGGCTTTCTGCACCCGGTATTCCACGAGCTGATCGAGGAACATATCGCGGGACGTCTCTAGATCGGCCCCCGCAAGCGACGTCCTCATTATGTAGTTGTAGGCGTCTATGACGAGATGGGGAGGCATAACAAAACCAGGGTCCGGCTACCCGGGTCCAGGGTCCAGTACAAACAACTTCTTTCTGGTCCCAGCATCCGCGACCCCATGCTTAGTCTTGTTTCCGGGACCCAGGCCCCTGGACCCCGGCCCCTATGTTTACGGTCATTCTTCTTTACGCGCTCTCTTCTCGTACTGCTCCCTGAGTATCCTGTCGAGGATCCCATTGATGAAATCCTTCGAATCCTCGCTGCCAAACTTCTTGCCCATTTCTATCGCCTCGTCGATGGCTACTTTGGGGGGCACGTCGGGAGAAAAAAGCATCTCGTACGTGCCGATCCTCAAAATATTCTTGTCGACGTATGTGAGCCTGCTGAGCTTCCAGTGCTCGGAGGCTTTTTCAATGTAATCATCAACTCGTGTCTGATGCTTGGTTACGCCGACCAGGAGGAAACGCGCGTAATCGACAACGTCACTCTGGTAGGGAAAGATTTCGCAGTACCTGCGTAAAGCAGCCTCTGTATCTTCCTCGTTCAACTCGATCTGATAGAGCATCTTCAGTGCTAACTCTCTGGCTTTCCTTCTCCTCACAAAAAGTTTTCCTTTGGATTCTTGTATCCGTGATGATCTTAGGAATTCTCTCTTGACTGGGCGTTAACGGGTCCCTATCTCGATCTCAACCCTTACCCGGACCTTGACCTTAGCGTTAACTTTCGGTGGTCAGGCCTTTTCCTTCAACAGGTTGACCATCTCTATAACGGTCATGGCCGCATCAAAGCCCTTGTTGCCGGCCTTCGTCCCCGCCCGTTCGATGGCCTGCTCCACGCTTTCCGTGGTCAGTATGCCAAAGCCTATTGGTTTCTCACTTTCCAGGGAAACCTGCGCAATGCCCTTGGTCACCTCGGACGCCACGTAATGAAAGTGCGGGGTCCCGCCCTTTATCACAGCGCCCAGACAGATGATGCCGTCGACATCTTTCCGCTTGGCCAGCTTTTTTGCCACGAGTGGTATCTCGAACGAGCCGGGCACCTTGAAGATCTGTATCATGTTCTCTGTTGCACCGTGCCGCTTCAGGGCGTCAAGAGCGCCTTCCAGGAGCCTTTCTGAAATAAAACTGTTGAACCTGCTCACCACGATCGCAAACCGGAACCCCTTGGCTTCAAGCTTCCCCTCGTACACCATATGCGCTCCCTCAAATGTTATTGAAAATATGGCCGAGCTTTTCCTGTTTCGTTTTCAAGTAATTGATATTATCTTCAGTTGGTTCAACTTCCACGGGCACCCGCTCCACAACAGAGAGTCCGTACCCTTCCAGTCCCTTGATCTTTCGCGGGTTGTTCGTGATCAGCCTCATCTTGCGGACACCCAGGTCATTCAGGATCTGGGCCCCGATGCCGTAATCCCGGAGGTCAGCCGAAAACCCCAGCTCCTCGTTGGCTTCAACCGTGTCCTTTCCTTCATCCTGGAGACTGTATGCCCGTATCTTGTTCAAGAGACCTATGCCCCTACCCTCCTGCCGCATGTAGAGCAGCACACCCTTTCCCTCTTTCTCGATCATCGATAACGCGTGATGGAGTTGCTCACCGCAATCGCAGCGCATCGAGTGAAACACGTCCCCGGTGAGGCATTCGGAGTGGACCCGGACCAGCACCACATCTCCCGGCTCGATTTCGCCCTTCACCAGTGCCACGTGCTCCTTGCCATCCACCTCGTTCTCGTAGCCCACCACCTTGAAATCGCCGCAGTGGCGCACTGGAAGGCGCGCCTCAACCACCCTTCGAACAAACTTCTCGTATCTCATCTTGTACTTGATGAGATCAGCGATCGTCACGATCTTGAGCCCATGTCTTTCAGCAAATACCTCAAGGTCCGGAAGTCTCGCCATACTCCCGTCCTCGTTCATGACCTCACAGATGACGCCGGCAGTTTTGAGCCCTGCGAGCCTCGAAAGGTCGACGGAGGCCTCCGTGTGCCCTACCCTGACAAGCACTCCTCCATTGCGCGCAATGAGCGGGAAAATATGGCCGGGGCGGGAGAGGTCATCAGGCCCCATGGTATCATCAATGGCCGTAAGAATCGTAGTGCACCGGTCGTACGCGGAGATGCCCGTGGTCACGCCGTGGCGCGCTTCGATCGAGACGGTAAAGGCGGTCCGGTACGGGGACGTGTTGTCCCGCACCATCAGCGGGAGCTTGAGCTGGCGCGCTCTTTCCTGTGTGAGAGAAAGGCATATCAGGCCGCACGCGTACCGCGCCATGAAGTTGATCGCTTCCGGCGTCGCCTTTTCGGCCGCCATCATCACATCGCCCTCGTTCTCCCGGTCCTCGTCATCAACGATGATGACCATCTTGCCTTGCTTGATATCTTCGAGGGCCTCGTCAACTCCTGAAATCGCCATCGTTACTTACCCCGTATGTATCCGTACCTGTAAAGGAAATCGAGATCGACTCCCTCTTTCTGCCCCTTCAAAAAGTTTTCGACATAGCGTCCCAGAATGTCAGTCTCGATGTTGACCTTGTCCCCTAGAACCCGAAGCGCTATGGTCGTTTGAGAGGCTGTGTACGGGATAACATTAACCGTAAATGTAGTAGCACTTTGCTCATTTACTGTCAAGCTTATTCCATCCACTGCCACAGAGCCTTTTCGCACGATATACCGCGATATTTCCTCGGGAATCCTGATGGTATACTGGATGGAATCGCCAGCCTTGCTGATGCGTTCAATCTCACCCGTTGCGTCCACGTGGCCCATCACGATGTGGCCCCCGAACCGGGAGTCGGCACGCATCGCCCGCTCCAGGTTCACCCGGTCGTTCACCGTCTTATTGCTCAGTGTGGTCACGTTGAGCGTCTCAAGCGAGGCATCAGCAGAGAACGTCTCCTGCCCAACCTTTGTGACCGTCAGGCAAACACCGTCTACAGCTATACTGTCCCCTTCGTGGATGCCTGAGAGGCTGAGGGCGGTCCTCAGAGAGAATTCCCATCGCCCGCTCATCCGGTCGATGGCTGCGATCGTGCCCAGGTCCTCAATGATCCCTGTGAACATATCCTTCCACGCAAATATCCTCCTTCAGTTTCCTGACGGAGAAGATATCTATTCTGCATGCGTCCTTCAGAAAGTCTATCCCCTTGCCGCCGACCAGGCTTGATGCGTTCTTGCCGCCAATCAGCTTAGGTGCGTAGAAAAGGACGACTTTGTCGATGAGTCCCTCCTGGATGAAGCTGCTGTTCAACTCACCACCGCCCTCGACGAGCACGCTCACGACCTCTCTCTTTCTGAGTTCATCGCAGATGCCCTTCAGGGAGACCCTGCCGTTTTCACCCTCGGCCACGTGGACAACCTCCACCCCCATCGACTTGAGGCGGCTCTCCTTCTCCTGCCTCGAATCGGGCAGCGTGAATATCAGCGTCTTGTATTTGCTGCCTGTCTTGACAAGCTCGCAGGAGAGCGGGATGCGGAGTTTAGAGTCAAGCACGATGCGCACCGGGTACCGTTTTGGCTTGGCGACGCGCGGAAGGAGGAGCGGGTTATCCAGTATGACTGTGTTTATGCCAACCATGATACCGTCCATCACCGATCGCATTTGATTCGCGTACGCCCTCGATTCCTCGTTTGTTATCCATTTTGACTCGCCGATTCTCGTTGCTATCTTCCCGTCAAGGCTTGCTGCAGCCTTCATGATAAAGAAGGGGCGTTTCTTCTCCATGTACGCGATGAAGGCCTCATTCAGCACCCGTGCTTCACGGGCGAGCAACCCCACTTTCACGTCGATGCCCGCCTTTCTGAGCAAAGCAACGCCCTTCCCGTTTACGAGCGGGTTGGGGTCTTCCATGGCCATTACTACCTTGCGGATGCCCGCCCTGATTACACTGTTCACACACGGGGGCGTTTTCCCGGCATGGCTGCACGGCTCCAGGTTGAGAATGAGCGTGCCCCCACGCGCATGCTGGCCTGCTTTATTGAGAGCGAGTATCTCGGCATGCTCCTCTCCAGCCTTGTGGTGGTATCCTTCACCGACAATCTTGCCACCCTTGACCACAATTGCGCCTACCATGGGGTTGGGCGACGTCGTTCCCATGCCGCGCTTCGCAAGGGCGAGGGCCCTGCGCATGTACCCTTCTTCGGTCATTTCTCACCCTTTTTCGTCAAGAGATCTTTCAGCTCTTCCATGAATTCACTGATGTCCTTGAACTGCCGGTAGACCGAAGCGAAGCGGACGAATGCAACCTGGTCCAGGGTCTTCAACTCTTCCATGACCATCTGCCCGATCTCCGTGCTCTTTATCTCTTTTTCTCCCCGCTCGCTCAAGGCGTATTCGATACGGGAGAGAATCCTCTCGAGGTTCGCAATCGCCACAGGCCTCTTCTCGCAGGCCTTCTTCAATCCATTCAGTATCTTTGTGGGCTCAAAAGGCTCCCGCCTGCCATCCCTCTTCACAACAAGCGGAAGGCTCGCCTCAATGGTCTCCAGCGTGGTAAACCGCTTCTGGCACTTGAGACACTCGCGGCGCCTCCGGATGGAATCCATCTCTTTGCTCGTCCGGGAATCGAGCACCTTGCTTTCTTCGTAGCCGCAGAAAGGACATTTCATAGGAACACCAGTGATCGGTGATCAGTTAACAGTGATCAGTAGAAGACAACGGCTAAGACTAAAGATGCGACACGAGTCAGAGGCATTTTTCTCTGACTGATAACTGATCACCGATTACTGATTACTGTCTTACTGTTAACTGTTCTATTATTATACCCGATTCCTCGATGAGGCGTGAAGCAAGTTCATCCGGGTATCCTTCCAGGTAGTAGATCTTCGTAAGGCCCGCGTTCAGGATCATCTTCACGCAGATGGAACAGGGAAGGTGCGTGGAGTATATGTCCGCTCCCTTGATGGGGACCCCGTGATAGGCAGCCTGAATGATGGCGTTCTGCTCAGCGTGAAGCCCCCGGCAGAGCTCGTGGCGCTCGCCGGAAACCACGTTCTGCTGCTCACGGACGCAGCCCACGTCCTCGCAGTGGGCTAGTCCCATGGGGGGACCGTTATACCCGGTCGAGAGAATCCTTTTGTCCTTGACAATAAGGGCGCCTACGCTTCGCCTCAGGCAGGTCGACCGCTTGGAAACAATGGTTGCTATCTCCATGAAATAGGAGTTCCAGTCGGGTCGCTTCTTTGTCATAGCGAGAATCTTTTCGAGTAGACGGGAAAGCGCGTGCAGAGAGCCTCGACCTGTTCACGCGCAGAGCGTTGCGTCTCCGCGTTACGGGGATCGCGCAGCACCCCGTCGATCACCCCGGCGATGATTTCCATCTCAGGATCTTTCATGCCCCGCGTCGTGACCGCCGGCGTTCCGATCCGGATGCCGCTCCCGGTATTTGGACCCCTCGAGTCAAAGGGAATCAGATTCTTGTTTACCATGATACCGCTCTTCTCGAGCGCTACCTCCGCATCTTTGCCTGTTATGTTCCTGCTGGAGAGATCGACAAGGAAGAGGTGATTATCCGTACCGCCTGAAACGATCCGGTAGCCCTTGCGGCCGAGGCATGCTGCCAGGTGACTCGCGTTCTTGATTATCTGTTCCTGGTACGCCCTGAATTCCGGCAACATGGCCTGCTTCAGGATCACCGCCTTTGCCGCAACTACGTGCATAAGCGGCCCGCCCTGGAGGCCGGGGAATACCGCCTGGTCAATCGCCTTGGCAAACTCCTTTTTGCAGAGTACAAGGCCGCTTCTCGGCCCTCGCAGCGTCTTGTGCGTTGTCGTGGTCACAAAGTGCGCGTGAGGCACAGGGTCCGGGTGAAGGCCTGTTGCCACTGCGCCGGCTATGTGTGCTATATCAACCAGCAGGTACGCTCCGACTTCGTCCGCCACTTTTCTGAACCGCTCGAAATCTATGAGCCGGGAGTATGCGCTCGCGCCAGCCACGATCATTTTGGGTCTGGTCTTGAGCGCTATTTCTCTCACGTCATCATAATCGATGCACTCAGTCTCTTTCGAGACTCCATAGGTCGCGGTTTTGTACAGCTTCCCGGAAAAATTGGCCGGAGCACCATGGGTGAGGTGTCCGCCATGGGCGAGGCTCATGCCCAGAATCGTGTCCCCGGGCTCAAGCATCGCAAACATGACTGCCATGTTGGCGCTTGAACCAGAGTGCGGCTGGACGTTGGCGTGCTCCGCACCGAAGAGCCGACACGCACGCTCAATGGCAATGCGCTCGATCCCATCCATGAACTGACAGCCACCGTAGTAGCGCCGGTCCGGATACCCTTCCGCATACTTGTTGGTGAGAACGCTGCCTTGAACCTCAAGAATCGCTTCATCCACATAGTTCTCGGATGCGATCAGGATCAGGCTGTATTCTTCCCGCTCCAACTCCTTGCGAATGAGATCGTATACCTCTCTGTCACTTGCCTTCAGCGATTCCATCTGGTCTGTCTGGTTTATTTGGTTTCCCTGGTTTCTTTGGTTTCTCTGGTTTCTCTGGTTACGTCAAACCTCGTTACGGGTTTCGAGTTACGAGTCAAAGACTTCACGCGTCCGTTTTTTAACTCGCAACACGTAACTCGGAACACGGAACAAGTTCTTGTTACTGTTTACTGATCACTGGTCACCGATTACCGATCACTGGCTCTTAAAGCACTCTTCTTCCAGCTTGAGGATCTTCTCCAGCCTGCGCGCGTGGCGTCCACCCTCAAACGGGGTTTCAAGCCAGCTCCTCATCATTTCAGCCGCGAGACCCTTCCCTATGACTTTACCGCCAAGAACCAGGACATTCGCATCAACGTGCTGTCTGCTCTGGATAGCAGTGAAGAGGTCATGCACGAGAGCCGCGCGCACGCCCCTGATCTTGTTTGCCGTTACTGACATGCCGACGCCGGTCCCGCACACCAGAATGCCCCGGTCTACCTGTCCTTCCGACACAAGGCGCGCCACCCGGATACCAAAATCCGTGTAGTCTACAGAATCCTCATTCCCCGTGCCCACATCAGTAACTGTGTGGTTGCCCTGCTGCAGGATCGCCTTGAGGTATGTCTTCAGTTCGAATCCTGCGTGATCTGAACCGATGGCTATCTTCACGCGTCTATTCTCCGAAAAACAAGCGTCGCGTTCGTGCCGCCGAAGCCGAATGAGTTGGAGAGCACAACACTCACCGGATGCTTCCGGGCAACGTTAGGCACGTAGTCAAGGTCACATTCCGGGTCGGGTTCTTCGTAGTTGATGGTAGGCGGGCAGATCTGATCCCGTATCGACAGCATGGAGAAAACCGCCTCCACAGCCCCGGCGCCGCCGAGAAGGTGACCCGTCATCGATTTTGTCGAGCTCACCGGTATCTTATAGGCCCTCTCGCCAAAGACCTCTTTGATCGCAAGAGTCTCGGTATAATCGTTCAGTTTTGTAGACGTGCCGTGCGCGTTGATATGGTCAACCGCATCGGGAGTCATCTGTGCATCTTTGAGCGCCATCCTCATGCAGCGTGTAAAACCTTCCCCGTCCGGAGCAGGCGCTGTGATGTGATGCGCATCTGCGTTGTATCCGTATCCTATAATCTCTGCGTATATGCGGGCCCCTCTCTTGCGTGCGTGCTCCAGTTCTTCAAGTATGAGAATCCCGGCTCCCTCGGCCACGACGAACCCGTCCCTGTTTTTCTCAAAAGGGCGCGCAGCCTTTTCCGGCTCGTCATTCCTCGTGGAGAGTGCCTTCATCGCGTTAAACCCGCCGACCGTGAGAGGTGTAAGGTTCGCTTCTGCGCCCCCGGCGACGATCACGTCCGCATCACCATACTGAATGATCCTCATCCCATCCCCGATGCAGTGTGCCCCTGTTGCGCACGCTGTCACGATGCACAGGTTAGGACCTTTCATGCCGTGCTGTATGGCGATCTGCCCTGGAGCAAGGTTCGCGATCAACATAGGAATAAAGAAAGGAGTAATCCTGTCCGGTCCCCGCTCCAGCAGCACCTGATGATATTTTTCGATCGTTGGAAGCCCGCCGAGGCCGGTACCGACAACAACGCCCACCCTGTCGCTTTCCTCAGCCGCCATGTCCAGCTTCGAATCATTCACCGCTATTTTTGCCGCAGCAAGAGAGTAGTGGATGAAGAGATCCATCTTCTTTATCTCTTTATGCGACACATACTCCTCGGGGTTGAAGTTCTTCACCTCGCCCGCGATCTTCGTCTCATGGCGTGACACATCGAACCGTGTGATGGGTGCAATGCCCGACTTGCCCTGCAGCAGTTGCTCCCACACATTATCCAAGCCTATGCCAAGAGGGGTAACCAAGCCCATCCCGGTAACTACTACCCGCCGTTTCAAGTGACACCTCTTACTCTTTTTTCATGTGCTCTTCGATGTACTTTATGGCATCCCCTACCGTCTCGATCTTCTCCGCATCTTCATCGGGAATCTCAATGCCATACACATCCTCAAGGGCCATAACAAGTTCAACGATATCAAGCGAGTCCGCTCCGAGATCGTCGATAAATTTCGCCTCCGGTACCACCTCCGCTTCGCTCACTCCCAACTGCTCTACAATCATCTTCTTGACCTTTTCAGCAACTGACGACATTAGGCCACCTCCTAAGTTTGTTGAGGGTATGCGCCCTCCTAGATGTATAAACCACCGCTTACATTTATGGTTTCACCGGTCACATAGGCACTGTAATCCGACAGCAGGAAATAGACGACTCGAGCAACGTCAATCGCCTCGCCTGGCCGTTTGAGCGGTATCATGCTGACCGTCTTTTCCTTCCACGCCTCATCGAGCGTGTGCGTCATCTGCGTCACGATGAACCCGGGGGCAACGGCATTCGCCCGGATATTACGCTCACCATACTCCCGCGCCACGCTTTTCGTGAACCCGATGATCCCGGCCTTGGTCGCAGCGTAGTTTGACTGGCCCGCGTTTCCCATCAAGCCTGCGATGGACGAGATGTTGACGATGCTCCCGCCTTTCTTGAGCATGTGACGCAGCACTGCTTTCGTGCAGGCGAAGACCCCCTTCAGGTTCACCCGCATCACCTGGTCCCACTCCTCCTCAGACATGCGCAAAAGCAACTTATCCCGTGTGATGCCCGCGTTGTTGACCAGGTTATCTATACCACCGAACTCTTTCGCAACAGCCCCCACAGCCTGCTCCACGGCAGCGAGATCCGTAACATCCACCTTGAAAAACGCACTCCGCACTCCCTTGGCGCGAAGAGAAGCCGCCACCGCCTCGCCGTCCACTACATCAAAGAGAACAATGTCACTCCCCTGCTCCGCCAGGAACTCGGCAATCGTCTTACCGATCCCCTGCGCAGCCCCGGTGATGATCGTCACTTTTCCCTTCATGCGATCGACCCCTTAAAC
>Ga0316622_100002818_pt1 | contig 12181 bp, 8 predicted proteins | sample OWC_Aug_OW2_C1_D_FD_207646 | JGI IMG/M metagenome (GOLD analysis project Ga0316622, IMG submission 207646) | Wetland soil microbial communities from Old Woman Creek delta, Ohio, United States - OWC_Aug_OW2_C1_D5_C | ecosystem: Environmental > Terrestrial > Soil > Wetlands | place: USA: Ohio... | reverse complement strand
CCGAAGCGGCAGAAGTCGCCGACGCGGACCGGCTGGTCGGAGGTGATCGTGATGCCCCCGAAGAGATTCTCCAGCGTCTTCTGGGCGGCGAAGGCGACCGCGATCCCGCCGACCCCCAGGCCGGCCAGGGCCGCGGTGATATTGACTCCGGCGGCATACAGGATGACGAGCGCGCCGGCGACCATCACCGTCACCTTGCCAAGGCGCCTGAGGAGGCCGACCGTGGTCGCGCTGTGCGGGCGACCCTGGCGATCCAGGTGACGATGCGTCAGCTCGGCCAGGATGTCGATGAGACGGCCGAGGAGCCACGTCATGCCGATGACGGCCAGGGCCAGCGCCACGCGCGACCAGAACTGTCGCAGGAGCAGCGGAAGGCCGAAGAGCATGACGATCCCATGGATGGCGACGACCAGCATGAGCAGACGGATCGGCCCGGTAATCCGCTCCAGCTGGCGATCATCCTGTTCCTTGGTCACGTACCGCACCAGCGGCCGCAGGAGAGGAATCAAGCCCCGGCTGAGCAGCTTGGCAATCACGAGGGCCATCGGAATCCCGAGGAGCGTGGCGATCAGGACCCACAGCGGGTAGGTCGCGACGCGGTTCTCTACCAGCGGCGTCGGCAGGTACGACTCGAGCCACGGCGGGCCAATCTCGGCGTAGACCTCGGGGACGCGCTTGAGCGTCTCGGACGAGAAAAGCCAGAGCGACGGGCTTTTTCCGCGCTGGACGCGATCCAGGAGGATATCGAGCCCCCCGGTCTCCGTGCTGACGGTGCCGATGAGCTGGCGATCAGGCTTGGGGCTGGCCGCCGGATCCCCCTCCGGTTTGGCGCTCAGCAAATTCAGATTGACGTTTAGCCCGCGATCCAAGACGACCTTGAGCTCCTGCGTCAACCGCTGCGCGCGAACAGTGGGCAGCTTGACATCCAGGTACTCCGCAGCCCGGGCGAAGTCCTGCGCTTGGGCGGCCCGGATGAACCCAACGACGGTTCCCCGGGGCGTGTCACGTCCTAACGGGTCCTGCACCGAGACGTCGGGAGGGGCGGCTCCCGCTGGCGTTGTCCCAGAATAGGCGTGGCCCCACGGCGCAAGAAGCAGAGCGAACAGGATCAGAATGACGCTGAGACGGCGCATGTGTCTTCTCCCTCACATGTTGCGTTCCCGTCCGTTGCCGGCCACCACAGGCGACTGGGGCGGGGATTCTCGCCATGCTACCCGGGAGAGTCCTGCCCGGTCAAGGCGGCCGCGAAGCGCGGCGGGCGGACACCGGGACGGCGGAGTGGGTATGCTTGCCCGCCCCGCCGCGGTCCCGCGATGAGGCTTTGTTCGACCAGCGGTCCGTGCTAGACTCGGTCAATACTTTGCGCGGCCGACACGGACCGCGATTTCTACGCCTGCATGGGAGGATCACCGGAATGGAGCCACGCGCAGTGTCCGATATCGTTGCCGATCTCCGCAGCTTGGGGGTGTCTCGCGGGCCGGCCCCGCGGCTGCCGAACGGAGCGCGCCCCTCGAACGAGATGCTGGACCGGTGGGCCCGGGCGGCGGCCCTGGCGGAATCGGAGGTTCGGCACGCGGCCATCTGGGCCATCCGGGCGGCGGCCCACGCGGCCGGCGTCGTTCCGGCATCCGTCCATAGCCTGTACACGGCCCGGGGCAAAGATCAGTGGACGAACAAGACCGTGCCGGCCATGAACCTGCGCGGGTGGACGTACCAAACGTCCCGCGCGGCGTTCCGCGCCGCGCGGAAGATGGACGCGGGTCTCCTGATCTTCGAACAGGCACTGGCCGAGGCGATCTACGCCAAGCAGACGCCCGCCGAGTACACGGCGGCGGTCCTGGCGGCAGGCTTGCGCGAAGGGCACGCCGGGCCGATCTTCCTGCAGGCAGACCACGATCAGATCAACGCCGCGAATTACGCCAAGGATCCCGCCAAGGAAGTCGAGCGGCTCAGCGGCGTCATCCGGGAGCAGATCGCGGCGAGCTTCTTCAACATCGACGTGGACGCGTCCACGGTGGTCGACCTCTCGTTCCCGACGCTGGTGGAGCAGCAGCGGCTGAATGCCGAGCTGACGGCCAAGTTCACGCGCCTGGTGCGCGAGGTGGAGCCGAAGGGCGTGACGATCTCCGTCGGGGCCGAGATCGGCGAGGTGGGGGCGCACAACACCACGCCGGATGAGCTTCGCGCCTTCATGGCCACCTACCCGAAGGCGCTTGCCGCTGCGGGCGGCGGCGCCGGAATCACGAAGGTGAGCGTCAACTCGGGCACCTACCACGGGGGAAAGGTGCTGCCCGACGGGACGCTCGCCAAGGTGCCGGTTGCCTTCGACACACTGGCCGAGATCTCGCGGGTCGGCCGGACGGAGTTCGGCCTGGCGGGCGCGGTGCAGCACGGGGCCTCGACGCTTCCGATGGACTATTTCGGGAAGTTTCCGGAGAGCGGCACGGTGGAGATCCACCTGGCGCTCGGATTCAACAACCTCATCTTCGACCACCCGAAGCTCCCCCAAGCGATCAAGGATGAGATCCGGGCATACTGTTTCACCCATCACGCCAACGAGCGAAAGCCCGATCAGACCGAGGCGCAGTTCATCTACACGACGCGGAAGAAGGCGTGGGCGGGTATGAAGCAGCGGTTCTGGGACCTGCCGGAAGACATCCAGGAAACCCTCATGGGGTCGCTGGAAGGCATGTTCCGCGACATGTTCGAGCGCATGCGGGTCGGAGGCACGAACGAACTGGTGGCCCAGTTCGCGCAGGCGCCCGTGGTGCCCGTGGCCGCACCGCCGGTCTTGGCCGACGCCCTGGCGCGCTGATCCGGCGCAGGCATCGAGGGATAGGGATGGCGCGACACGGCGCAGGAAACCCACGGCGCGTGAAGGGTCCGTCGTCCGGGCCCCTCGGCAGGGTGTCCGTGATGACGGAGTATCGGCGAAACGCCGACGTGGGATCGCAGAGCCAGAGGGGGTAACCATCATAGGAGGAACGATGATGAAGAGATCGGCGGTGTTCCTGATGGTCTGCCTGTGCCTGGCGATGGCCCTTCCAGCGGCCTTTGCCGGCGAGGCGAAGAAGGCTCCAGAGACCAAAGCGGCGCCCACGAAGGCCGCGGCTCCCGCGATGAAGTACAAAGAAGCGCCCGAACTGGCCGCCCTGGTCAAGGCCGGCAAGTTGCCGCCGGTCGAGAAGCGCCTGCCCGACAACCCGATGGTCGTGGCGGCCGATGAGATCGGCACGTATGGCGGCGTGTGGCGCCGCGGCTTCTTGGGGCCGTCGGACTTCAACGGCGTCAACCGCGTCATCTACGACGTGCTGGTGCGCTTCGCCCCGGACGGTGCCTCCACCGAGATGAAGCTGGCGGAAAGCGTCACGCCGTCTGCGGATTTCAAGACCTGGACCGTCAAGCTGCGCAAGGGGATGAAATGGTCGGACGGCTCGCCCTTCACCAGCGACGACATCATGTACTGGTATCAGGACGTGCTGCAGAACAAGGACCTGGTGCCGGCCGTGCCGTCCTGGATGAAGAACAAGGACGGCTCCCTGGTACAGGTGCAAAAGATCGACGCCGTCAGCGTGCGCTGGACCTTCATGGAGCCCAACACCAATTTCCTGACCGAGCTGACCACCAAGGACTACGGCGACCGGCAGTATCCCGTCTTCCAGCCCTCCAGGTATATGAAGCGGTTTCACGCCAAGTACGCGAAGAAGGAAGACCTCGACAAGATGGTGGCGGATGCCAAGTTCAAGACGTGGGTCGAGCTGTACGCCAACAAGCAGAGCCCCTTCGACAATTCCGAGCGGCCCGGCATGGCCGCCTGGATCGCCTCCAACCGCATCAGCGACCAGATCTTCATCCTCAAGCGCAACCCCTACTACATCGCTGTGGATAAGGCGGGCAATCAGCTGCCGTACATGAACGAGGTCCATCTGAAATTCTTCGCCGACGCTCAAGCCCTCAACTTGGCGGCCATCGCCGGCGAATTGGACCAGCAGGAGCGCCACATCAACCTGCTGAACTACCCGGTTCTCAAGGAGAACGAGCAGAAGCAGGGCAAGTACAAGATCTTCCTGTGGTCGAGCCCCGGCGGGCACGACGCCGGCGTGGTCTTCAACCAGACGTACGCCAAGGATCCGGAGCTGGGCAAGCTCTTCGCCAACAAGGATTTCCGCATCGCCATGTCGCTGGCGATCAACCGAAAGCAGATCAACGAATCCGCTTTCCTCGGCACCGGCGAACCGCGGCAAGCCGTCCCGAAGAAGGGTCACCCGTACTACCCCGGCGACGAGTACGCCTTCAAGTACACCGAGCAGAACCTGGCCGAGGCCAACCGGTTGCTCGATTCGATCGGTCTGAACAAGAAGGACTCCGAGGGCTTCCGACTGTTCCCGAGCGGCAAGCGGGTCCTGATCGAGTTGTCGGTGGTCGAAGTGTTCGGCCCCTACCGCGACATCGGCACGCTGGTCACGAAGGACTTCGAGAAGGTCGGCATCAAGGTGAACATGCAGATCCGCGAGCGCGCGCTGCACTTCCAGATGCGGCAGGCCAACGATCTGCAGGCCGAGCTGTGGAACCAGGACACGGCTGGGTTCCCGTTCACCGGCTCGACCAAGTACGATTTCCGCAAGGATCTGTACGGGAACCTCACCTATGGACCGCTGTGGAAGCCGTGGTACGATACCAACGGCAAGGAGGGTGTGGAGCCGCCGCCCTCGGCCAAACGGGTTATCGAACTGCAGGACAACGCCAAGTCCGCCAACCCGGCGCAGAAGGTCGAGATCGCCAAGGAGATCTTCCGCCTCTGGGTGGACAACATGTATGAGATCGGCGTTGTCGGCTTGACCGCCACCGACCAGGGTGTGGCCGTGGTCAACGCGAAGCTGCACAATGTGCCGGCCAATCTGACCAAGGACTGGCCGCTGCGCACACCCGGCAACGGCCGCCCAGAGGTGTGGTTCTTCAAGCAATAGGGCTTCGACCGGCTGACAGGGAGGCGGGGAATGCGGTTCTCCCCGTCTCCCTGTCTGTCTAGAAGGACACCGACGCACTCGAATCTGGTTCGGGCTTCTTCGAAGGGCCCAGATGCAAGGTGGGCCAACGCTGGAAGCGGGCCGTTTTCAGTGGCCCGGTAGGAACCCTGCGTATGCTCCGCTTCATCGTCACACGCCTGCTGCTGCTGCCGCTCTTGATGCTCCTGTTTACGGTCGTCGTGTTTGCCATGGTCCAAGCGCCCCCGGGCGACTTTCTGACCAGTTACGTCGCCATGCTCGCGTCGTCCGGTTCGTCCATGGACGCTGCGCAGGTCGAGGCGCTCAAGCAGCAGTTCGGCCTGGACCAGCCAATCTACATCCAGTACCTGCGCTGGCTAGAAAGTCTCGTCAAGGGCGAACTGGGCTTGTCGCTGGAGTATCAGCGGCCCAACACCGAGCTGATCGGCGAGCGGATGCTGGTCACCATACTGCTGGCCCTGTTCGCGTTCGCCATCACCTGGATCGTGGCCATTCCGGCCGGCATCTATTCGGCCATGCACAAGAACACAACGCTGGATTACCTCTTCGCCGTGTTGAATTACGTCGGCGTGGCCACTCCGAACTTCATGCTGGCGCTCATTCTGATGTGGATCTGCTTCTCCAATTTCGGCTTGATGATCACCGGTCTGTTCTCCCCTCAGTACACTCAGGCGCCGTGGAGCGTCGCCCGGTTGATCGATCTGCTGAAACATATCTGGCTGCCGGCGATTGTCCTCGGTGTGGCCGGCACCGCGCGCCTGATGCGCATCATGCGCGCCAATTTGCTCGACGAGCTGAACAAACCCTACGTCGTGATGGCCCGGGCCAAGGGCATGTCGGAATGGACACTGGTCGTCAAGTACCCCGTGCGCCTGGCGTTCAGCCCGATCATCAGCACCATCGGCTGGTACCTGCCGCAGCTCTTCTCCGGCAGCCTGATCGTGGCGACCGTCATGAATCTGCCCAACATCGGCCCTCTGCTCCTGCGGTCGCTGATCCAGCAGGACATGTATCTGGCCGGCAGCATCCTGTTGATCTATTGCGGCCTCACGATCGTCGGAACCCTGATCTCGGACATCCTACTCGCCCTGTTCGACCCGCGCATACGGATGGAGGGGATGTAGCTCATGGCGGATGAGATGCAGACCGAGCCCGCCCCGTCGGCCGAAGTGTCCTCCAAGGACGAGGAGCGGGTCTCCGTTGCGTCGAACTGGAAGCTGGTCTGGTGGCGATTTCGCAAGAACCGCCTGGCGGTCGCGAGCGCGTTTGTCCTGCTCGCGTTCTACGCCGTGGTGCTGGTGCCGGACTTCTTCGGCAACCAGGATCCCGAGGCGACCGATGCCGCGCTGGCCTTCATTCCCATGCAGGGGATCTCGCTGTTCGACCAGACGGGATTTCGCCCCTCGGTGCCGGCCGTCCTCGGCAAGCGCCATCCGGTCACGCTGAAAATGGAGTGGGTCCGCGACGAGACGCAGCGGATCCCGATCGGCCTCTTCGTGCGGGGGTACAAGTACAAGGTGCTGGGCCTCTTCGAGGCCGACATCCACCTGATCGACGCCAAGGACCCCGCGTCCAAGGGGCGGCCGCACTTCCTGGGCACCGACCGGCTGGGGCGCGACCAGTGGTCGCGCTTGATGTTCGGTACGCGCACCTCGATGACGGTGGGCCTGGTGGCCGTCGCGCTGAGCACGATCCTCGGCGTCCTCCTGGGAGGAATCTCGGGATACTTCGGCGGCTGGATCGACATGCTCATCCAGCGGTCGATCGAGTTGCTGCAGTCGCTTCCGACGATTCCGATCTGGCTCATGATGACGGCGGCCCTGCCGCAGGATTGGCGGCCGGAGCAGGTGTTCCTCGCCATCACGATCATCCTCGCCTTCATCGGCTGGACGACGCTGGCGCGCGAGATCCGCGGGCGCTTCCTGTCGCTGCGCGAAGAGGACTTCATCCTGGCCGCGGAGCTGGCCGGGTGCAGCCACCTCCGCATCATCCTGCGGCACATGGTTCCCGCGTCCACCAGTCATATCATCGCCGCCAGCACCCTGGCGATCCCGGTCATGATCATCAGCGAGACTTCGCTCAGCTTTCTGGGGCTGGGGATTCGGCCGCCGGCGATCAGCTGGGGGGTGCTGCTGCAGGAGGCCCAGAACATCCAGACGGTGGCGCTGGCCCCGTGGCTGATGTTTCCCTGTCTGGTCGTGATCCTCTCGGTGCTGGCATTCAATCTCGTCGGCGACGGCCTGCGCGATGCCGCGGATCCGTATGGGCAGTGAGCGACGGTTCGACGGTTCCCCGGTTCGGCAGTCCGGCGGTTCCAGTGCCGCCGAACCGTCGAACCGTCGCACCCGAAAGACGGACAAGGACCCGCTGTGAGCAACGAGCAAGCGACCACTGCACCACTGTTATCGGTGCGCGATCTGAAGACTCATTTCCTGCTGGACGAAGGCGTCGTCAAGGCGGTCGATGGAGTCACCTTTGACGTCCGGGCCGGCCAGACGTTCGGCATCGTGGGCGAGAGTGGTTGCGGGAAGAGCGTGACCATCAAGTCCATCCTCCGCATCGTCGAGGCCCCCGGCAAGATCGTCCACGGCCGGATCCTGCTGCGCCGGCCCCGACGGGACGGAACGGGCGGCGAAGAAGAGCTGGACCTGACCGAAATGGATCCGCGCGGCGAGGAAATCCGCTCGATCCGCGGTGCCCAGATCGCGCTCATTCCGCAGGAGCCGATGACCTCCTTCAGCCCGGTGCACACCATCGGAAGCCAGATCGTCGAAGCGATCATGTTGCACCAAACGATCGGCAAGAAGGCGGCCCGCGGTCTCGCCCACGACCTGCTGCGCAACGTGGGCATTCCGATGCCCGAGCGTCGACTGGACGAATACTCGTGGCAGCTCAGTGGCGGGCTGCGTCAGCGCGCCATCATCGCCATGGCCCTCTGCTGCCATCCCCGGCTGCTTATCGCCGATGAACCGACCACGGCCGTGGACGTGACGACCCAGGCCCAGGTGCTACGCCTCCTGCGAGAGCTTCAGCAGGAGCGCAACTCGGCCATCATCTTCATCACCCACGACCTGGGTGTCATCGCCCAGATGGCCCGCTACGTCATGGTCATGTACCTCGGTCTGGTCATGGAGCAGGGGCCCGTGGACGCCATCTTCCATGCGCCGAAGCATCCGTACACCCAGGCGCTCCTGCGGTCCATTCCCAGCGTCAGCTCGCAGCCGCGCGTCAAGCTGCCGACGATCAGCGGATCCATCCCGCACCCCTTCAACAAGCCGAAGGGATGTCCCTTCCATCCGCGCTGCACGAAGCGCATCCCCGGCCGGTGCGACGTGCGAACCCCCGCGCTCCAGGCGGTGGGTGACGAACAGCTGGCGAGTTGCTTCCTGTATCACGACGCCGAGGTTCTCGAATGACCACGCCCAGCCGCACCCCGCTGCTGGAGGTGCGAAGCCTCCGGAAGTACTTTCCGATCCAGAAGGGGTTTTTCAAGAAGACGATCGGCAACGTGCGCGCCGTCGACGACGTGAGTTTCTTCATCGAGGAAGGGGAGACGCTGGGGCTGGTTGGGGAGAGTGGCTGCGGCAAGACCACCACCTCGCGCTGCGTCGTGCGCGCCATCGCCCCCTCGAGCGGCCAGATGCTGTACCGCACACGCGAAGGAAAGGTGGTGGACCTTGCCACGCTAGACCGGGCCGCACTGCGGCCGCTACGGCCGCAGATGCAGATGATCTTTCAGGATCCCTACAGCTCTCTCAGCCCGCGCATGAACCTGTTCGAGATCGTCGGCGAGCCGCTCCTGGTCAACGGCATGACCAACCGCAAGGAGCGTACCGATCGGGTGGCCGAGATGCTGCAGCTGGTGGGCCTGCGCCCCGAGTACATGCAACGCTTCCCGCACGCCTTCAGCGGCGGCCAACGGCAGCGCATCGGCATTGCGCGCGCACTGTCGCTCCACCCGCGCCTGGTCGTGGCTGACGAGCCGGTCTCTGCCCTGGACGTGTCGGTGCAGGCGCAGATCCTGAACCTGCTGCTCGATCTGCAGGAGCGGCTGAACCTCACCTACATCTTCGTGGCTCACAATCTGGGCGTGGTGAAGCACATCTGTGACCGGGTCGCCGTCATGTACGTCGGGAAGCTGGTCGAAATGGCGCAAACCGGCGAACTGTTCCACCGTCCCAGGCATCCCTACACGGCCGCCCTGATGGCGGCCGTCCCGGTCGCGGACCCGCGCGTCCAAACGGGGGACATGGAACTGAAAGGGGAGGTCCCCAGCCCCGCCAATCCGCCGTCGGGCTGTTACTTCCATCCGCGCTGCGCCTTTGCGGAAGAGGTCTGCCGCGCGCAGCCCCCCGACTTCCGCGAAATCGGCCGAGGCCATTTCGTTGCCTGCCATCGCGCGGAAGAGATCGACTTGCCCGGGATCAGCCTCGCATGCCAGCCCGTGCCGTCTCTGACGGCGTCACGGGACGGGGCGACGGCGGCCGATCCTTGACACTGGCGGTACATTACGTGGATAATCCGCCGAACGTTGCATCCGAGCCGAATCGCCGGACCGTTCAACCCCAAGCCACAACACTAGAAGAAAGGAGTCGGTCCATGTCACGTGTGGTGCGGACACTCACGGTTCTCGCGCTTGCCGCGGCGGTGCTCGTCGCGCTCGCCCCGACGGCCCAGGCCGGCCAGAAGGCCGAGGTCCGATGGTTCCAGTGGAAGACCACCGAGGTGGGCGAGAAGCTCATGAACGAGCTGAAGGCCGGCTTCGAGAAGGAGCACCCGGATATCACACTCACCCTGGTCGACAATCCCTTCCAAGGATTCCACGACAAGGCCCTGACCCTGTTCCAGGCCCAAAAGTTGGCCGACGTCCTCATGGTCCAGGTGGACTGGGTGGCGGAGTACGCGGATCTTGGCATGCTGGAGCCGCTGGATAACTGGTTGGCGAAGGAGCCCAAGGAATACCTTGGCAACATCTCGGAAGCCTTCCAGCAAAAGTGGAAGGGGAAGCAGTACTACTTGCCGCTCCACTCGGGGTGCGTGGCCCTCTACTGGAACACCGAGATCTTCAAGAACGCCGGCATCGCCGGGCCGCCCAAGACGTGGGACGAATATGTCCAGATCGCAAAAAAGGTGACCAACCCCGAGAAGAAGATCTTTGCCACGACGGCGACGCTGCAGATCGAGCCGCCGACCAACATGACCTATGACATCTACCCGCTGATCCTGCAGGCGGGCGGCGACATTCTCGACACCAAGAACAACAAGGCCGTCTTCAACACCCCGGCCGGTGTCAAGGCGATCCAGTGGTACGTGGATCTGATCAACACTCACAAGGTGGCGGTGCCCGGCGTCCTGTCCAACGGCGAGAAGGAAAAGCGGGCCAATTTCGGCGCGGGTAACATCGCCATGATGTTCGAGGGTCCGTGGGGCGTTGCCATCCAAAAGAACCTGAACCCGAATTTGAAGTATGAGACTGCCCCCCTTCCGAAGGGAGTGACGTCCGGCACTGTGGTCCGCGGCGCTCTCAATACTGTGACCACGCAGGCCCAGAACAAGGAGGCAGCCTGGAAATTCGTGCGCTGGATATCGGGCCCGGTGGGGAACGAGATGTGGGCCAAGGGGAGCGGCGATTTCCCGGGACGCAAGGACGTGGCCGAGAAGCCGTTCTTCAAGGAGAACAAGCTAGCCCAGGCCTTCGTGGAGCAGATGAAGCAGCCGAATGCGAAGTCGCCGTTCCTCGGGATGCCTAACGCCGTCCAGATGAACAAGATCATGACCACCGAGGTCCAGAACGCCGTCCAGGGCAAGAAGAACGTTAAGCAGGCCCTAGATGACGCTGCGGCCGAGTGGAACAAGATCCTGGCCAAGTAGCCAGCATGCTCTTCAAATGATCGACATGCGTCACGCCGCTCCGGTTCGCCTCCGGTGAACCGGAGCGGCGTGAGCTTCGCGCCCATGACGCTCCGCCACCGCTTCCGCCACGAAATCCAGGCCTACAGATTTCTCGGGCCGGCCCTCCTGCTTCTCGGCCTGCTCATGGTCTATCCGCTGCTCCAGGTCCTCCGGATGAGTCTCTACGAGGCCAACCTTCGGAAGGAGGTCTGGGTCGGTTTGGGCAACTACACGGCGTTGCTCCGGACCGCGCTCTTCTGGCAAGTTCTCTGGCAGACCACCCTCTTCACGGTGGGCAGCGTGGTGATGCACCTTGTGATCGGGATGGGGCTCGCGCTCCTGCTTCACACCAAGATCAACGTCCGGATCCGGAACTTTCTGCGGGGCGTTCTGATCCTCCCGTGGCTGTTCGCTCCGACCGTGGCCGGCATGATCTGGGTCCTGATGCTCGCCCCCTTCGGCGTCCTGAACGGCCTGCTCACCACCCTGGGCCTCCTGGATCCCAACGCCACGATCAACTGGCTGGGGAGTCCACAGACGTCCCTTCTGTCGGTCACGGCCATGAACATCTGGCGTGCCTTCCCGTTCTTCATGGTGATGCTCCTGGCGGGGCTGCAGGCGATCCCGGAGGACGTCTACGAGGCGGCGGATATCGACGGCACGACGGCGCGTCAGAAGTTCTGGTACATCACCCTGCCGGCGCTTCGCGGCATCATCCTGACGGTCGTGCTCCTCGATTCCATCTGGACGTTTCGGGCCTTCGACCCGGTGTATGTCATGACCGGCGGGGGCCCGATCAACTCATCCCAGGTGCTCGCGACGGTCATCTACTTTGACGCTTTTCAAAAGCTGCAGTTCGGCTACGCGTCGGCCGAGGCGGTGATCATGTTTCTGATCCTGTTTGCCTTCAGCGTGGTGTACGTGCGCCGCGCCGTGCGGGAGATCGCGTAGCATGGCGCGCGAGAGCTGGGGAATGCGGACCCGCCGGCAGATCGCCCACGCGGCGATCTATAGCCTCTTGGTGGCGGTGACGGCGATCATGCTCTTCCCGGTCGCCTGGATGCTGACCGTCTCCGTGCGGCCGAACGTGGAAGTCATGAAGATCCCGCCCCAGTGGATCCCGACCGTCTTCACGTTGGAGCCCTATCTGAAGGTGCTCAGCAGTCCCCGCTACATGTGGACCTTCGTAAATAGCTATTTCATCGCCGGGGTTGTGACTGTCTTCTCCCTGTTCGTGGGGGCGCTGGCGGCCTATGCCCTGGCGCGCTTCCGCTTCAAAGGGC
>Ga0316622_100002816_pt1 | contig 12187 bp, 10 predicted proteins | sample OWC_Aug_OW2_C1_D_FD_207646 | JGI IMG/M metagenome (GOLD analysis project Ga0316622, IMG submission 207646) | Wetland soil microbial communities from Old Woman Creek delta, Ohio, United States - OWC_Aug_OW2_C1_D5_C | ecosystem: Environmental > Terrestrial > Soil > Wetlands | place: USA: Ohio... | reverse complement strand
GTTCTCGGCGCGAGCCGTGCTCAGCTTTGTGGTGATCGTGGTCTTGCTGCCACTGCTTCTTTTCCTGGCGGCGGGACGGCTAAACTGGACCGCGGCCTGGGTGTACGTGATTATCCACTGATAAAGCCGGCGACTTGAGGGTTTGGCTATGAAACGATTCTTGCGTGGGAGACCAATCTGGGCTTTCCTCGGCTTTGCCGTCGTCGACACGATCTGCGCCGGTGCCGGGATGGGAGTGCCCATCTTTTGCATCCTGCTGGGCTTCCCTGTGGGCTACGCCATTGCCCGCCGCCTGGTGGCCCGCCCCCTCACCTTGCGCGATCTGCTGGCCACAACCCTGCGCTGTGCCGCGCTCACCTCGGCCTTCACCTTCCTCCTGATGGCGGCGATCTGGGGGCCAGTGGCCATCCGGCTGGCGGATCCGGCCTTTGACGTTGCCAATTTCGGCATCCCCTTCATTTTGTACGATCCGCTGGCCAGCTTTGTCGGCTGGCTGGTGCTTATGATCGTCGTCTCGCCCTTCCTCCAACTGCTGACTACGCTTTTTGGTGCACACCTGACTCTGCTGTGGTGGTTGGGGCGCGATCCGGATCGAGGATTCTCGTAACGCTCTGGTCGCCCTTTTGCCCTTGCTCGATGAACCGCATCCACGGCCGCGTACCATTACCCGCTGGCAGCGAGGCTTTACAGGGAGGCCCCGGCCTTGTTTTCCAAACAGGGGAACGAGGAAGGGATGGCCAGGTGCCGTGCGGGGTTGGTGGCTGTGGCCGGTGCGCCAGAACGGGTCGAGCGCCGAGGATAGGTGCCTAACGCATAGGTCCTTCCCAGCCGGGTGGCTGCTTGGCGTGAGGATGAAACCGACCAGGTGATGGAATCACGGTCAAGCGGGTTTTGACATGGACGAGCGGTGGTGTTATGATCGGCGTAAGTGCTTGTTGCCGGCTGAGAGCCAGAACCTGCAAGACTCCGGGTTTGGCACGAAAGGAGTCAGGTTCGACTCAGCAGATGACTGTACACTGACTCGGAGGTAGCCAATGAAAAGTGTGATCGTCTATGACTCGCTCTATGGGAATACGGAGAGAATTGCCAGGGCGATCGGTGAGGCGATTCCCGGTGAAGTGCAAGTGCTCCGTGTTGGTCAAGTGGATGTTTCCGAACTAAAAACGGTTGACCTGCTATTCGTCGGCTCGCCGACCCAGGGAGGCAAGGCGACGCAGGCGATTCAGGACTTTCTTGGGCAAGGGCAGGTGTTCTCTCTTGAGGGTACCAAGGTAGCTGCGTTCGATACCAGACTCACGGCAAAATGGGTCCGAATGTTTGGCTATGCCGCAGAAAAAATCGCAGCTAGTGTGAAAGCAAATGGCGGGACCCTCCTGGGGTCACCGGGAGGCTTTTTCGTCAAAGGGCGCAAAGGTCCGCTGGCAGAGGGTGAAGTTGAGCGTGCTGCCGGTTGGGCGAAAGAGATTGTGAAGAGCTCGGGCCTGGATAGCAGCAATTGATGGGCTGGCTGACGATGAGGCCCCCGTATAGGTGTCCCAGATAGCCTTGATACTCCAGGCGGGACCGGAGGTAGGCAACGCGCTGCCCCTAGCCTGCTGCACCGACGGCGAGGGGCGGTGCGATTCTGATGCGAATGTGTTCTCGGCGCCTCAGCGTTTCAACGATCCAGCCAGGAGATAGTACGCGTCGTTCCAGCGGATCTCTTTTTTGAAGCCCGCTAGATCGGTGTCGTGGTTGATTAGCAGGAACTCCATATCGGCCATGTCGGCCAGGTCTTCCATGTGCTGGGCAGTCACCGCCTGGCTGAAGCCGGTGTGATGCGCGCCGCCGGCCAAGATCCAGGCTGTGGCCGCCGTCTTTAGGTCCGGTTGCGGAAGCCAAAAGGCGCGGGCAACGGGCAGCTTGGGCAATGGCGCATCGGTCGGCACAACATCCACGGCATTGACTACCAGGCGGAAACGGTTGCCCATATCCATGATCGAGGCATTTACGGCTGGTCCGGTCCGGGTGTTGAACACCAGGCGCACCGGGTCTGCCTTGCCCCCGATGCCAAGCGGGTGGATCTCCATTGAAGGCTTCCTGTCGGCGATGGTGGGGCAGACCTCAAGCATGTGCGCCCCAAGCACTTTCATTGCGCCTTGACTCAGGTGATAGGTATAGTCTTCCATGAACGAAGCACCACCGGGCAAGCCAGCCCCCATGACCTTCATCGCCCGAACCAGGGCCGCTGTCTTCCAATCCCCTTCGGCCCCAAAGCCATACCCGTCGGCCATCAGGCGCTGAACGGCCAGGCCGGGCAGCTGCACCAGGCCGTGCAGGTCCTCGAACGTCGTGGTGAATGCTGTAAAGCTGCCAGCGACGAGGAATCTCCTCAACCCGATTTCTATGCGCGCCGCCTCACGTAGGGCAGGATGTTGATCGCCGCGGGATCGCAGCGCCGGCACGACGTCGTACTGCTCCTCGTATTCGGCCACCAGCCGGTCTATCTCGGCATCCTGCACACCGGCAACAACCTCCACCAGATTCCCCACACCGTAGCCGTAGACATCGTACCCGAGCCGGAGCTGGGCTTCCACCTTGTCCCCTTCGGTCACCGCCACGTCACGCATGTTGTCGCCAAAGCGGGCAATCTTGGCCCCTTGGGCGTCGTGCCAGGCGCAAGCGGCACGCGCCCACACGCCCAAGCTGGCCTGGACATCCTCGTCCTGCCAATGCCCAACGACGACCTTGCGGTTCAGCCGCATCCGGCTGCCGATGAAACCGAACTCCCGGTCGCCGTGCGCAGACTGGTTCAGGTTCATGAAATTCATGTCGATATCCGACCAAGGAATTTCGCGGGTGTATTGCGTGTGCAGGTGCACAAAGGGCTTCTTGAGTACACTCAATCCTCTGATCCACATCTTGGCTGGCGAAAACGTATGCATCCAGGTGATCAGTCCCACACAGTTCGCCGTGGAATTGGCTTCCAGGCACAAACTGTGTATCGCGTCAGGGGTGGTCAGGACCGGCTTGAAGACGACGTTGACCGGGATGCTGTCGGAATTCGTCAGCGCCCGGGCGATCGCTCGTGAGTTGGATGCCACCAATTCCAAGGTCTGTGGGCCATACAGGTGCTGGCTGCCAGTCACAAACCATACTTCGAATGGTTTCAGGTCAATCATTGGACGTTTCTCCTTCGCCAATGGTAGGCACAAAGTCACTGATCGGTGATATCGACGGCATAGTTTGTAAAGAGCCGCTGCTTTTTCGACTCTACGCTCAGCATGATGTAGAGGCCCTTGACGTCTTGTGGAACGGCTACCTGGGTCGTCCATTCCGCTTTACCGCCCGCCGGGGTTATGGGGACCGACACAATATCCGGGGTTTCATAGAAACCATAGAAGACGCCATCGTCCCCGATCACCGGCGGATTGCCAATATGGACGTAGGAGGGATATTCGCCAGGGTTGCTGGTCTGCCATGTGAACAGCAAGCCGGTATCCGTACGCTCTACACCGGTGAGCACGAGAATCACGTCGTTGATCGCGGTGATCTCGGTTCCGGGCTTCTGGATCAAACCCTCTATCGGTTCGGCGATCGGGTACTGCAGATCTGTGGCAACCTGGTCGAGGTTCACTTCCAGCGTCGAGTCGACTCTGTTGGTGTCCGGGTAATAATAGTTGTACTCGCCGGTAACGTAGCTATAGTCGATGGACAGTGTGGATCCGGGGGCAGCCTCTGCACCTTTGCATTCCACATAGAGTGGCTGGGTCGTTGGTTTGGCTTTTGTCCCGGCCGTGTATCCCCGCATCTGAAAGCCCGGAGCCAAACGGTGGTCGCCCGTGCCGATAAAGACTGTGTCGCAGTTGGTGGTCTTGCCGTCGGCAGCCGTGAGCACAGCCGGCTTGTCCGCTACGGCTTGCATCGCGCTCCAATCAAGAGTCTCATTCCGTATGGTGAGATCGACGTGCAGATCCCCGGCGTCGGATGTGCCGATATTCGTCACCACAGCGCTCCAACCTTTCGATTCCCCTGATTCCCCAGTATCCAAGTCCTCAGGCAATACGATGTAGTCGCAGGCACAGAGAAGCAGAGCGCATGCCAGGACTAGGAGCAGTGCCTTTCTCAGTCTCATCTCTCATACTCCTGTACTTGGTGCTCCGAACCTACTATGGAGCAGTGGCAAACCTCGGGACAATCCCTTTGACTAGTGACACAACCTGCCAATAGTCAGCCGGAGCATCTGTACCGCCATCCACGCCCTTTACGGTCTTGATGTGATCATCATAAGAAACAGTGAGGTAGTACCCATAGCATTGCCCGCAGGGGGTATGCCAGGTGTTATACATCTCGTCCGTAAACCATCCGAGGTCATTGATGCCCGCCAGCAGTGTATCCACATCAGCAGGGGTCATCTGTTTCTCAATCTTGCTCGTGCCGTCGTCGCCCACGATTCGGCCATCTGGATAGATGAAGTACAGCTCGTCGATACAGTCGGGTCCACCGTTGCGCTCGTAGGTGACCACCGCCCCGGTTTCCACGGCAATCTCGGCCTGGTCCTGCCGGAAGGGCTTGAATTCGCAAACAGAGCTTGGCGTGGAAGTCTTGGCGGCAGTTTCGTCACCTGGTGACTTGGGGATCCAGTTGATCGCAATCAAGGCCAGGACGATCACGATGACCGCGCCGCTGCCGCCGAAAACCAGCAGCCGACGGTTGCGCACGGCTGTCGGTGCCGGCGCGCCGGCCTCCCGCGCCGCGGCCCGACGGCGGCCGCGTTTTCGAGCCGCCAAGAGGCTTTGTACGCCGATGAAGATTAACATCAGCACGCCGATTACGATTCTGGTCCACCACGAGCTCAGCGCTCCGTTGAACTGGATCAAGGTCTGAGTAACGCCCAGGATGAACACTCCAAACAGCGTGCCGAACACATAGCCCACGCCGCCGCTCAGCGACGTGCCGCCCATCACCACCGAAGCGATGACTTCCAACTCAGTGCCGTTTGCATACAAGCCATGCCCGGACAGCACAAAGACACCCAGGGCGATGCCTGCCAGCGCCGAGCAAAACCCATTCAACGTGTACACCAGCACTTTGGTTCTTTTAACTGGCAGACCCATCAATCGGGCTGATTGTTCATTCCTCCCTTCATTCCCGCCAATGGCGTACACGGCGCGGCCAAACGGCCGATAGTGAGCCAAATACATCGCCACGGCCAGGACGACGAACGAGACGACCAGGAAGATGGAGACGAAATCGCCCTGTTTAGCAGTGGGATCGCTTAATCCCGGGATCAGGATCTTTGTCCCACCAAGAATCCGAAAGGTACGGTTGTTGATGGCGATCGCATCGTCGCTGATAAAGAAACACATGCCGCGGGCAAACCACATGCCCGCCAGGGTGGCAATGAACGGCTGCACCTTGAGATAGGCGATGAAGCTGCCCATCACACCGCCCAAAGCCATCCCCATGACCAGCATGAGAAGGATCACGACCCAGGCGTTCCACCCTTCGCGAAGTAACGCGGCAGAGGCTACGGTCGTCAGCGCCATCACGCCGCTGACCGAAAGATCGATGCCGCCGGTAAGGATGACGAATGTCATCCCAATGGCGCTAATCAACAGATAGGCATTGTTGCGGAATATGTTGATAAAGACCTGTGGATCCCGCATGCCCGGGTAGATGATCGCTCCGACCCCGTAAGCGACGAAAGCCAGCACTGCCGTCGCAAGAAGCGGAATAAACCTCTGATTCCTGGAAACAAGAGCGCCTATTCTTCGCATCGCAGTCAAGCCTCTTTCTGCGCGCCGATTCTACGGACAAAGCCTCTGACTTGTTCCGAATACAGGAGAATCAGAAGGATGACGACCACCCCCTTGATGGCCTGAAGGGCAAATGCCGGAACGCCGACCGCATACATGGAAATGGTGATGGCTTGGATGACCCAAGCGCCGATGATACTTCCCAGCAGGGAGAAACGGCCGCCTGACATCAAGGTGCCGCCGATCACCACCGCCAGGATGGCGTCTAGTTCGAGGGTCAGGCCGATGTTGAAGGCATCGGATGTTTTGATGTTCGAGCTGGCGACCAAGCCCGCGATGCCTGCGCAAAAGCCGCAGAACGTATAGGCCAGCAATTTAATCTTCTTTTCCTCGATGCCACTAAAGAAGCTGGAGCGGAAATTGATGCCTACCGATTCTATGAATAGTCCAATCGCCGTTTTGCGGGTCAAAATCCAGGCGATCGCGTACACAAAGGCCACAATGTACAAGGAAAAAGGTAGGACAATCCAGCCCTGGCCGATGAAGGCATACGGCTCGTAGAAGATCTGAATTCTGACCCCATTTGTGATGAGCTGGGCAATCCCACGGCCGGCGGTCATCAGGATCAGGGTGGCCACCATAGGCTGAATTCTTACGTAGGCAACCAACAGCCCGTTCCACAAACCGCAGACGATGGCCACGAACAGCGCCACCAGAATGACGATCCAAAGCGGTTGCCATGTGAAGGTTGGATCGTTGATCAGTTTCATGAGGTGCGGCGGCAGTTCTTTGGCCAAAACGTATGGGTTCATCAAGATAGCTGCCACCGAAGCCGCAATCGCCATGACCGCGCCCACGGACAGATCCACCCCACCGGTGGCGATGACCAGCGTCATGCCAATGGCCAGCAAGGCAACCGTCGAACCGTTGCGCACAATATCGATCAGGCTGCCATACAGGTTGCCCTCTCTGGTTTGAATGGTAAAGAAGCCAGGAACAAGGATGAGGTCAAAGAGCAGGATGAGCGCCAGGGCGGCGACTGGAAAAAAGAGCTTGCTCTCGCTGACCTTTCTCCACGTGAAAGAGGATCTAGACTGTCTCATGATCCACCCCCTGCCATCGATTGCATGAGTGTGTGTTCGTCTACTTCGCCGGTGAACTCAGTGACCTTTTCCCGGTCTCGCAGCACGACGATGCGGTGGCTGGTGCGCAACACCTCCTCCAGCTCGGAGGAGATAAACAGGCACGCCTTGCCTTCCTCGGCGAGGGAGAGCACCAATTTCTGGATCTCGGCTTTCGCTCCCACGTCAATACCTTTGGTGGGCTCATCCAGGATCAGGATCTGGGGGTTCGTGGCAAGCCAGCGAGCGAGGATCACCTTTTGCTGATTGCCACCGCTCAGGTTCTTGACCGGTTGATCGGCGGAGGGAGTCGCAATATTCAGCAGTTCAATATACCGATTCGCGATTTCGTACTGTTGTTGCATGCGCAGATACTTGAACCAGCCCCGGCTGGCCTGGAGAGCCAGGATGATGTTCTCCCTGACGGTCAAGTCGTCTACAATACCGGCCTCTTTTCTGTCTTCGGGACACAGGGCGACACCTCGGCTGATGGAGGCCAGCGGTGAGAAGCGCTTGACCAGGCCGCCGGCCAGCTTCACCAGGCCGCTATCGGGCTTTTCGATCCCGAACAGCAGTTGGGCCACTTCCGTACGTCCCGATCCCAGCAATCCGGCAAAACCAAGCACTTCACCGGCGTGCAGCTCCAGGTCAAGTGGCTCGATAGAGCCGGTGAGGCCAAATCCTTTCGCCTCAAGCAATGCTTCCCCCCTGATCTGCCTGCTGCTCTCGAGCTTGATCTGTGACATTTCATCAAATTCGGTCAGTTGTCGACCGATCATCCGAGCAATCAATTCCAGGCGTGGGATGCTTGCCGTCTCATAGGTGCCAACCAGGCTCCCGTTTCTGAGAACGGTAATGTGGTCGGAGACCTCATAGACCTGGTCGATAAAGTGCGTGATGAAGATGATGGCCATGCCTTCGCTTTTCAGTTTGCGCATCACCCCGAAGAGCTGCTCAGTTTCACGGGTGTCGAGACTGGAAGTCGGCTCGTCGAGGATCAGAATCCTGGCGGACGAGATCTCAAGTGCCCGTGCGATGGCCGCCATCTGCTGGATGGCCACCGAATATGAGCCCAGCGTCTGGGTCACATCAATGTCGATATCCAGGCGCTGGAGGACTTCTTTGGCGTAGGCATTCATGGCCTTCCAATTGACGCTTCCCAGTCTCCTGGGCTCCCTGCCAATCAAGATATTCTCCGCCACTGTCAGGTTCGGGCACAGGTTGATTTCCTGGTAGACCGTGCTGATGCCCAGTTTCTGAGCATGGATCGGTGACTTGATCGCGACTTCTCGCCCGTCAATTGTGATCATGCCCGCGTCCTGTTTCTCGACGCCGGTCAGCACTTTGATGAGGGTAGACTTGCCCGCGCCGTTTTCCCCCACGATGGCATGGATCTCGCCGCGATTCAGGGAAAAGTCCACTCTGGAGAGGGCTTGAACGCCGGGGAATGCTTTGTCTATCCCTTGCATCTCTACAATATGGTCCGAATCTGACATAATCCACCTCTGCTATCGTCATACAGAATCTGGATAGATCGGGTACCTGGACTGAATTCTATCAAGAAAAGCGAACCATTGCAAGAGAAAGTGCGAACCCTGGCAAACCCTGGAGCCGATTGGAGGCAATGGGTCTTCTTGTTCGAGGAGCGGCGCCACATGCACGCCGCTCCTCGGCTTGTTCTACAGGACCATCATCAACACGGTCTCCCGGACTGACGAAATCGTGCTCCAGGCTCTAGTACTTGCGGCCGTCAGCGATTTCCTGCAGATTCGGGTCTGTAGCGCGGAACACGCCTTCTTGCGAAGGAACCCACTTGGGCAGCGATTCGCCGTTGAGGGCTTTCAGGGCAGCTTCGTATACCTGCGGGGCAAGCAGTGGGTTGCACTCCACGGCCACATTCAGCTCGCCGTCCAGCATGGCCTTGAAGGCGCCAGCGGTGGCGTCGAACGTCAGGACCTTGACGTCCACGCCAGGCTTGAGGCCGGCTTCTTTGAGCGCTTCGATGGCACCCAAACCCATCTCGTCGTTCTGCGCAAAGATGCCCTGGACATCCTGGGTCTCCCTCAACCAGGCTTCCGTCACCGTCTTGCCTTCGGTGATGCTCCAGTTAGCGGTCTGGCTCTTGGTGATCGTGATTCCGCACTCTTCCATTTTCTCGCGGAAGCCCTGGCCGCGGTCCTTAGCGGCCGAGGAGCCTACGTTGCCGACCAGTTCCCAGACGTTCTTCCCTGCCATGCCCTCGAGCAGCTTGCACATCTCATCAGCGCCTTTGCGCCCTTCTTCGGCAAAGTCGGAGCCGATGTAGGTGGCATACTGGGTATCCGGCGCATCGATGCGGCGGTCTTCAATGACTACCGTTTTGCCGGCAGCCTCGGCTTCCTTCAACACCTCTTCCCAGCCGGTCGTCTCGAGTGCGGCGAGGACGATGACGTTCACTTCCGGATCTTGATTGAATTGGTGAAAGCCCGCGACCTGCTTTGCTAGATCGTTCTGGGAATCGTAGAACTTGAGGTTGATGCCCAGTTGTTCCGCCGTCTCCTTGAAGGAGGCGGTGTTGGCGGCGCGCCAGCCACCTTCCGCACCGGTCTGGAGAAAGCCGACAACCATGTCTTTGTAGTCATAGACCTTGGCGGTGGGTACCGCGGTAGGTCCGCAGGCGGAAAGCACTGGGAGCGCCACAATCAACAGCACGGACAACACGGCTAGGCACACATTCTTTGAGACTTTCATTTCTTTCTTCCTCCTTAGCTTTGTTCTCAGAAATCTACCGTGGATTATTGTGCGCGTTCGAGCTGAAATGCACCTTTTGCACTGACGTGCTCACTACCGAACCTGTCACAAGAAGCGACGAGCGTTTCGCCGGAGCTGCTCAGGCTCAACCGCAATTATGAAGCACCTTTCCCTCCTGTAAACGTCAGGCCATGGCAGGGTGAACATCCCGGCCCACGTACCTGGTCAATGCCTTGTTCAAGGCACCTGTCTCATCTCCAGCGGAGTTACTCTCTCAGCTTGGTGTAAGGTCCCGGCTCGGACCCGAGTGGCGATGGAGCTCTCACGGACAATGAGCTCCGGGCGAAGCGAAATCAGTCTGGGCTCAAAAACTGCCTGCTCCTGGCGGCTCGCCTCGATGGCCAGGACCAACTCTCGCACCGCGGTGCCCCCTGCCTTTTGCTGGTTCTGGTACACTGTCGTAAGCGGAGGCCAGTAGTAGGCTGCTTCGGGAATGCCATCAAAGCCAACAACCGCCAAGTCGTGTGGCACCTGAAGACCTTTCTCGCAAGCAACCTGCAGAACACTCAGTGCCATTTGGTCGTTGGCGACAAACAGTGCATCCATTTCCGAATATCGGTCGAGCAGCCAACGTATCGCTTGCTCTCCGCTTGCCGAGGACCAGTTGCCTGCTTCCAGGTGGTGGTCTGCAACCTGAAGACCGGCCTCGAGCAGAGCATCTTGCCAACCTGCCTTGCGCTGGCGGGCTTCCCACCAATCCAGAGGGCCGGTGATGTGACCAATGTGCCGGTACCCCTGTTCGAGGAGATGTTGCGTGGCCATGCGCCCGCCGGCATAGTTGTCGACGGCGACGATCGATACACCAGGTCGGGCCCGCATCGTCATAAAAATGATCGGCACGGGCAGCCCACCAAACTGCTGCTCGAGCCAGGTGCGGTTGTTTCCCACCTCGGGCACGGCCCACAGGATGCCGTCTACCTGCCTTTCAAGCAGCGAGTTGAGGAGGGGTTGAATGTCGGTGGCACCGAAATCGGGCAGCTCCTTGAGCAGAAGGACATAACCGAGCTCCTCTGCTTGTTCTGCAATGCCATTGAGGGTGCGCGAAGGTCCGTCATACTTGAGGCCCGCCGTGACAATGCCAAGCGTCAGGCTGCGCTGGTGGATGAGGCTGCGGGCGATGGCATTGGGTTGGTAGTTAAGTTCTTCGATGATCTGCCAGATACGAGCGCGCGTTTCCTCGGCCACATCGGGCTTGTTGTTCATCACTCGCGATACCGTTTGATGGGATACCCCAGCCGCGGCAGCGACGTCTCTGAGTGTCACCCGTTTTGATGCGCGCATGGTGTCTGTCTCTGTTACCGTTCCTGTTACCGTTCCTGTTACCGGTAACAGTATATCACAAGAGACGCACGTTGTCAATACCCCAGAATGGGAATCTGGGGCAAGTGCACGGAAATTTTAACCTTTCTGGGTATGTGGGCGTCTTTTGCAGCCGCTTAGCGGCCAGGAGAGGCTGAACTTGCCCGCACAATCAACTCCGGTGGCAGCGAAATGGCCTTGGGTTCGGACCAGGCCCTGCTTTCTCGGCTCGATTCAATCATTCGAACCAACTCTTCCACGGCGATACGCCCCAGTTGTTGTTGGTCCTGGTACACCGTTGTTAGCGGAGGCCAGTAGTGAGCCGCTTCCGGCAAGCCGTCAAAGCCGACGACGGCCAAGTCCTGAGGCACTCGTATGCCTTGCCGACACACGGTTTGCAGCACACTCAGCGCCATCTGGTCGTTGCCGACAAACACGGCGTCCATCTCGGGATGGCTTGCCAGCAGCCTCCCGATGGCCTGCTCGCCGCTGACCAAAGACCAGTTCCCTTCCTCTGCGTGCAGGTCAGCCATCGGCGCGCCGGCCGCTAGGAGGGTATCTTGCCAACCTGCTTTTCGCTGACGGGCTTCCCACCAATCCAGGGGGCCAGTGATGTGGCCGATGTGCCGGTACCCCTGTTCGAGGAGATGTTCCGTGGCCATGCGCCCGCCGGCATAGTTGTCGACGGCCACGATCGACACACCTGGCCGGGCCTGCATCGTCATGAAAATCGTTGGCACAGGCAGCCCGCCAAGCTGATCCTCGAGCCAGGCGCGGTTGTTTCCCACCTCGGGCACGGCCCAGAGGATCCCGTCGATCTGCCGGGCGATCAATGTATTAAGGAGTGGCCGCAGATCCTGCGTGTCGAAGCGGGGCAGTTCCTTCAACAACAACGAATACCCCATCCGCTCTGCCTGTTCGGTAATCCCGTTAAGTGTGCGCGAGGGCCCAATGTAGCTCAGTCCGGCTATCACCACTCCCAGGGTGAAGCTGTGTCGCTGCGTGAGACTGCGCGCGATGGCGCTGGGCTGGTATTCCAACTCCTTTATGACCTGCAACACGTGCTGGCGGGTTTCCTTGGCTACGTCGGGTCTATCGTTCAGCACGCGGGATACTGTTTGATGTGACACCCCTGCCGCAGCGGCGACGTCTCGGATGGTGATCTTTTTCCTCATCATGCTTCTCTATTTGCACCTGTCGCTACCCCGTTTCCGATTATACTCCAGTTGCCGGCATTCC
>Ga0316622_100002815_pt1 | contig 12187 bp, 9 predicted proteins | sample OWC_Aug_OW2_C1_D_FD_207646 | JGI IMG/M metagenome (GOLD analysis project Ga0316622, IMG submission 207646) | Wetland soil microbial communities from Old Woman Creek delta, Ohio, United States - OWC_Aug_OW2_C1_D5_C | ecosystem: Environmental > Terrestrial > Soil > Wetlands | place: USA: Ohio... | reverse complement strand
GGCCGCCTCCTCGGCCTGCCGTTCGCCCTCGTGCTCTTTGCGGCGCTGGCCGTCGCGACGGGTTGGTTCCTCGCGCACCACCGCCGCGGACAACAGGTGTACCTGATCGGCGGCAACGTCCGGGCGGCGAGGCTGTCCGGGGTGAACGTCGAGCGGGTGCTGCTGCTGGTCTACATGCTCTGTTCGTCGCTCGCCGGCCTGGCGGGTATCGTCGCCGCATCGCAGTATGTCAGCGCCAGCACGGGATTCGGCCAGAACTCGGAGCTGCGCGTCATCACGGCGGTGGCGATCGGCGGCGCCAGCCTGAACGGCGGCACGGGCTCGGTTGGCGGCAGTGTGCTCGGCGTGCTCTTTCTGGCGATTGTCTACAACGCCTTCGCCATGAGCGGCGTCTCGACCTACTGGCAGGACGTAGTGAGCGGCGTCATGGTGCTGGGGGCCGTGTTGCTCGCGCAAGCGGCCGCCCGGGAGGGCCGGACGCGGCGCGCGGTTGGCCCCGGCGAACGTCCCGCGGCCGCCCAGGTTCGATGAACGGCAGGCGCGGCCATCACCGCGGCGTCTCAAGCCCCGGCAGGCGTCAGCGTCACGCGGACGGTCTTCGCGGATTCGAGGCCGAGCCACACGATGAGATCGGTCCCGTCCACCGCGTGGCGGTATCCGACACGGCACTCGGGTCCAGGCCGTAGTCGCCTGCCATCAACGGTGATCTCCGGCCGCGCGTCGCCCCAGTGCCTGACGACCAGCGCGGGGTTGACGACCGGCGAGGCATCGTTGCCGGCCAGCTCCAGATCGAGGGCGCGCGTCGCCCCGGCCGTCGCACAGGTCACCTGATACGCCCGCTCCGCCTTGCTGTAGCCCTGACTCGTGAAATCCGCGTTCGCCACGCGCAGTTCCGGCGGGTTGTTCCAGCTGCGTGCCACCCGCACGAGGTCGCCGAACCCGCGTTCGGTCATCCCGTAGAGCCCGTGCCACCAGCACCGGCCGCCGCCCTCGTGGACCGGCGGGTTGGAGATGGGGAAGCCGAGAAAGTGCGTGGGGTGATCGCTGGTCTGGGCCGTGCGGCCATCGCACGGATTCTGGCTGACCGGCCAGTGGTCGCACGCGCCCTGCCGCGACAATGCCTTGATGTCGCGGTCGGTGAGGTACTCCATCACGTTGCCGGGCTCGAAGATGATGAACGGCTTGTTGGCGGACTTGAAGTTGTACATCTGAATGGTCAGGTCCCCGGGCAGGCCAGGCTTCACCTTGATCTTCGGCGGGTTCTCGACGAACGACAGCTTCCCGCTCTCGCCTTTCATGTTGCCGATGGTGACCCAGTCGGCGTGCACCACGTCGCCTTGGATCTGGCCCGGGTGAGTGAATGGCAACGACTCCTGGAACTGCCTGGGCTGTCCCAGGCTGTCCTGCTTCCAGCTCACGAAGCGCACGCCCGCCGCGTCCGGATAGATGTAGTAGTACTCGTCGACCCAGCACGGCCAGCCGGTCTTCTCGTCGACGCGCCACAGGTGGTCGTACGCGCTGATGGGAGCGTAGCGCCAGTGGACCACGGCCCGCGCATCCGAGCTTTCGATCACTCTGACGTGGGCGTGACGGCAGTGGCGGTCCTGCATGTGTTCGAAGCAGCCTTCGATCTGGTCCCAGGCCTCGACGCTCTGATCGGCCATCCAGAGGTCGTTCTCGGACACCCAGGCCGGCGAATACCGGCTGCCGCGCCAGAACACGACACGCGCCGCGGTGCGGTCGAAACGCACCAGCACGTCGGGGTCCGGGCCGACCGGCCAGAGCTCGTCCCACTCGTCGTAGTACTTCAGCCTGCAGTAGTACGCGCCGAATCGGCCGGGGCCGGGCGGGCCGGACGGCATCCGCCGCACGGGCAGGTCCGGCGCTTCGGTGGGCTTCTGCTCGGCATACGCCGCTTCAACGTCCTTCGCGGTCAGCGCCCGCCTGTAAATCCGGATGTCGTCGAGCAGGCCGTCCAGGGAGAACCAGTACGGCCGCGTGCCGAACTCGCGGTGGATGTTCGAGGGCTTCACCTTCTGATGGTTCATCCCAATCCGCACGTCGACGTCGCGGGCGTAGTCGACCCGGCCGCCGGCCGCCGACGAGGCCTCGAGGCGGCCGTTCACGTAGACGGCCAACCCCTGCCCGCTGCTGTACGTAGCCGCCAGGTACACCCACTCCCTGATCGGAATGATGAAGTCGGGCGATGTGCATGCCTCCCACTTGTCATCGAGCGAGAGCTGCAGGCTGGCCTGGCCGCGTGGCCCGATGGTCAGGCAGTAGCCCTTGTCCTCACCCTGGCGCTGGCTGACGACGGGACACCAGTTCCAGGGGCGCGCGGCGAGCGCAACCCACCCGGTGATGGTGAACGCGCCCTCCAGCGTCGGGGCACTGGCCGCCTTTCGCACGACCGAGGTCGAGAACCCGTTGAGCCTGATGGCGCGAGTGCGGACACCTCTCGCTGTCTTGAACGGTCCCTCGATGACGTCCTCGACTCCGCTCACCGCATCGCGCAACGCCGTCGCGTCCACCTCGTCGAAGGTCCACCACGCCACCAGATCCGAATCCGCCGGGCCCGCCATCGCGGGCATCGGCGCCGCGCGCAGCACCGTGGCACCCAGGCCGAGCGCCGACGTCTTGACGAAGTCTCTCCGCGTCACCCCCGATTCGGACATCAGCGTCACCTCCCGATCACGGCTCCGGGTCGGATTAGAGCCTGTCAGAAAACAAAGTTGTCACTGTTTGTTTTCCTACAGGCTCTTATGGCCGGTCCGCACACGCGCGGTGCAGACGTTATTCATTGACGGGCCCCCCGGCACGTCGATCTGGCACGCATTGTCGCATACAGCCAGGGGCGGCTGCAGGAGCACGCCGGGTCGGAACTGCAGTAGCATACGTGAGCGAATCGCCGCATTCCGGCACGCCGCGGCGCCCGTGCAGAGCCCACCGGGAGGTTGCTGATGCGACAGGCCACGATGACGGCACCAGGGGTGATCGAGATCGGCGAGGCGCCCTCGCCAACGGCCGGGGCCGGGGAGGTCCTGCTCCGCGTGCAGCGGATCGGCGTGTGCGGATCGGACGTGCACGTCTACCACGGCAAGCACCCCTTCACCCCGTATCCGGTCGTGCAGGGCCATGAGTTCTCGGCCATCGTCGAGGCCGTCGGCGCGAACGTCACCAGGGTGAAGGTGGGTGACAAGGTCACGGCCACCCCTCAGCGGGTCTGCGGCACTTGCCGGCCGTGCCTGCGCGGCGACTACCACATCTGCGACTCGCTTCGGGTCCGCGGCTTCCAGGCTCCCGGGTGCGCGCAGGATCTGTTCGTCACGGAAGAGGCGAAGATCGTCCCGCTGCCCGCGTCGTTCACCTTCGAGCAGGGCGCCCTTGTCGAGCCGGTCGCCGTCGGCGTCCACTCGGTGTCGCGGGCCGGAGACGTGAAGGGCCGGAACGTGGCCGTGCTCGGCGCCGGGCCGATAGGCAACCTCCTGGCCCAGGTGGCGCAGGCCGAGGGCGCGCGCACGCTCGTCACCGACGTCAGCGACTTCCGGCTCGATGTCGCGCGGCGCTGCGGTCTCGAGGCGACGTCGAACGCGAGGACCGAGACCCTCGCGGCCGCCGCGGCCCGCGTCTTCGGACGCGAGGGCTACGACGTCGCGTTCGAGTGCGCGGGCGTGGAAGAGACGATCAACGCCGCCATCGGCACGATTCACAAGGGCGGGACCATCGTGCTGGTCGGCGTATACGGCGACAGGCCGAAGCTCGACATCGGGCTGGTGCAGGACCGCGAGCTCAACCTCTTCGGGACGCTGATGTACAAGTACGAGGATTTCACGCGGGCCGTCGAGTTGATGGCCGCGGGACGTGTGGTCACCGCGCCGCTCGACTCTCGCCACTTCGCGTTCGAGCACTACCCGAGCGCCTACCGGTTCATCGATGGGGCGGGCGACCAGAGCATGAAGGTGTTCATCGATCTGTGAGACCGCCGTCTTGATCCGGGGAGGCGCGGGCCGGCGTCGGTGGCCGCCATCGCGGCTTCGGCTGCGCCGCTGACACAGGAGCACGAAGAATGTCGAGCGGGTTCAACTACCATCAACCGACGGCACTGCGGTTCGGGGCGGGGCGGGTCAACGAGGTCGGGGGCGAGGTCGCGCGCGTCGGGACGCGCTGTCTCCTGGTCACCGCGAAGGCGTGGCCAGGCGTCGGGCCTCTCTACGACCGGGTGCTGGCCTCGGTTCGGGAAGCGGGCGTCGAGGTGTGGCACTTCGACGAAGTCCCGCCGAACCCAACGACGGAAACGATTGCCCGCGGCGCGGCGGTCGCAAAGGCCCGCGGGGTGGATGTCGTGCTGGCGCTCGGCGGAGGGTCCAGCATGGACAGCGCCAAGGCGATCGCGGTCGAGGCCACGCATCCCGGCGGCGCCTGGGACTACCTGTTCTACAAGTCGCCCCGGCCCGACAGCCGGACGCTGCCGGTGGTCGCCGTGACGACCACCTCGGGGACCGGATCGCACGTGACGCAGGTGGCCGTCATCACCCACCCGGATCGCCGCGACAAGTCGGCTCTCTACAACGCGCTGCTCTTCCCGCGCGCGGCGATCGTCGACCCCGAGCTGATGCTGTCCGCGCCGCCTCACCTGACGGCGGCCACCGGATTCGACGCGTTCACGCACGCGTTCGAGAGCGTCCTGCATTGCGGCGGCTCCGCGTACACGGACCTGCTGGCGATCGAGGCGATTCGGCTCGTCGTCTCGAACCTGCCGCGGGCGATGGCCGACGGACAGGACCTCGAAGCCCGCACGGCCATGGCCTGGGCGGACACGCTCGCCGGTTTCAGCATCGCCAACGCCGGGGTGTCGCTGCCCCACGGCATCGGCATGGCCATCGGGGGGATGTTCCCTCACGTCATGCACGGGGAGGCGCTGGCGGTGGTCTACCCGGCCGTGATGCGGCGCACGTGGCGCGCGGACGTCGGACGGTTCGCGCGGCTGGCGCGCGCGGTCGACCCGGCCGGCCGGTCGACGACTCCGGAGGCGGACGCGGAGCGGTGCGTGGAGGCGATCGAAGCCTTCCTCGATCGCATCGGCATGCGCCTGACGCTCGCGGGGTTGCGCGTGCCGCGAGAGGAACTGCCTGCGCTCGCCCGCCAGTCGCTGGTGCTGCCCGACTACAAGAACCACCCGAAGATCGTGGACATCGATGAAGTCGAGGCGATTCTCGCAGAGAGCTTCGGAGGCCGGGTCGATCAGCCGTTCGCCTGAGCCCCTCGGAATTGGCGATCCGCGCGGCCACGACCTTGGCGCGACGATAGCATTGGAGCGGTTTCCGCCCGCCTGCCGTGCGCGGGTCCTCGAGAGCATCGGCCGGGAATGCGCCAGGCTTGGCGGACTCTTCGCCAGGTTCAAGGGAGAACCCGAAGGAGACTTCGCCACTGCCACGAAGAACTGGGGCACCGAGTTCTCGTGGGACCGGGAGACGGGCATCATCACCGTCACCGCGGCTGAAGGCGAGTGCAGTTGCCCGCGGGCAGACGGCAAGCGAACGCCGCCGTTCGTCTGCAACTGCTCCGTAGGGTACCAGAAGGAGTCGTTCGAGACTGTCTTCGGGCGACCGGTCCAGGCGGCGCTCAGGGCGTCGAAGCTCGGCGGCAGCAAGCGGTGCGTCTTCGAAGTCACGCTGTCCTGGCCGTCTGAACGAAGCGTGGCCATTGCCGTGCAGGACTCCTTGGCCGCGTGCCGGTGGGGACCGGCCGGACATCCTGGTCGCGCACCACGTCGCTCACTTCGGCACGACCACCTTCTCCTCGGTACTCACCTGGAATCTCCGGAAGTTCGAGTACCGCGCCGTCCCTTCCAGCAGGCTCTCTCCGGTCTGCCGCATCACGCCGACCTGGACCACGGCCGAGTAGCGCTCCCTCATCTCCGTGGGCACCCACAGGCCCATCTTGGTGTTGCGGGCATAGCGGACGACGATTGAGGCGAAGCACGTCGTGAGCTCGGCCGAGACGGTCGACTCGATGATCGCGCCGGTCGTCGGCTCGACGAGGAAGCGCCCCTGCACCGGCACGTCATTGCCCTCGAGGTCCCTGATCAAGGCCGGCCGGCCAACCTCCGTGAAGGTCACCGACCGGACCTTGACGCCGCCGGCCTCGGCCGCCTGGCCAAGCGCGAACTCGAAACGACCGAGATGCTCGGGCAGGAGGATCTTGAGCGGGTACAACGGTACGTTGATGGTCCGCACGATCGGACGGAGGTTGTACCGAGCGCTCTCGTCCCGGATCGCCTCCAACCGCGCCCGAGCCTCGGGCGCCGGCGCGAGGAAGAGCTTCTCGATCCGGAGGTCACGGTCACGAACGGGTTTGCCGTCCACCTCGAACACGTCCCGGAACGACACCCACTCCGCCGAGGGCTCGGACCTGACGAACAAAAGGTCCGAACGCAGGCGCCGCTGCAGGCGCTCGAACGGCACGCTCTGGCGATACGACTCTTCCGCGACCAAAGCCGAGTAGTGGCCGGTGTAGGCCTGCACGTATTCGCTGAGCTTCCCGAGGAGTACCTCGAGTTCAGGGCTCCTCGCGCTGCTCACCGGAACCGGGGGTGAGACTGGTTGGACCCGCCCCCCACCCCGGTACGACTCCGGCCGCCGCGGCTGGACCTCAGCAGGCTTCGGAGTCTGCGGCGGCTCGACATCCTCGGCTGCCGGGGCCCGAAGTCCGACAAACGACGGCGCGCGGACGACGAGGCCGGCGCGTTTCGCCTCGACTCGCAGGGGCCCGTCAGCGGCTCGTCTGTCGCCGTCCTCGCGCTGTAATCCGATCTGGAAGCACGCCTGGAGTTCCGGCATCAGCAACTCGATGCCCTTCGCCGGATTGCGCCCGAGCACGATGGACACGCCCCCCGCGGCCTCCGCCAGCCTGGCAAGCAGGTTGGCGTCTGCCGCCGAGCCACGGCCGCCGGCGGTGGCGCCCAGGTCGAGCACATAGAGGCCGGCGCGTGCATCCGCCGCCGCGCGGGCAGCCGCCGTGATTCGGGGGGCGGCACCGTCATCCAGGCCGGTCGAGATGAACGCGACGGTCTTCCGCCCGGGCACCTTCGAGAGCAACGTGAGCGTCCGCCGTAGTCCTTCCAGGCTGTCTTCCACTCCGGCGGCGCTCCCGTCGGGCACATCCGCACGGACAGCGGGCGTCGGACGCTCGGACTCCGCGGCGTTGCGACGGGGCTCGATCAGGTCCTTGCCGATGTGGCGCCAGTCGGGTGTGACGCCGTCCGGCGGGCGTTCTTCGATCCCGAAGCGGCCGGTGATCCGCCCGATGGCGTCTCGAATGACGGGCCGCTCGGTGGTGAGCGCCGGCGTGGCGTCCGACACGAGCGGCAAGCGGACGACTGCGACGCGGTCGTTCATGCCCAGTCGATCGAGCAGCGCAACCGCGACCTGGATTGCCAGCCGTTCTCCGCCGGCGTGGAGCGATCGTTCGTCGACGGCCATGACGACTGTCCGGCTGGGCTCCGCCACGAATGCCGTGTCCGGCTGCCCTGCTGCCCGCCTGACCGCCGCGTCGGACAGGGCCCCTGGCCCGCGGCTGACTCGTCGGACCCACATGACAGCACGCGCCTGGCCGCCGAGGGTCACGGCCAGGTCCGACGGAGCCAGCGAGTCGGGCGCCCTGCCAGTCTTGTCGAGCACGACGATGTCGACGGCGAGCGGCGGCATCTGCGCGGCCAGCGGCCAACACGCCAGAATGAGCGCTGCCAGCACGGCGGCGCCCGGCCAGGACGGAGTCCGGAAGAGGATCGCCAGGAGTGGCGCCCGTTCGGCGTGACCGATCGGCGTCCCAGACATCGCATCCTCCGTTCTCGGCCTCGGCGTCTGCCTGGCGGCTCGCACGGCTATCAGGATAGCTCCGTCCAATGTTGCTGTCGATTCCGGCCTGATCGTGGGTCGGGCACGCGCGGCCCCATCATCAGCGTCGACTGCGGCGCGCCGGCGAAGGTCCCACGGTCGGCGCGATGCCGGCAGGCACGTGTCCTGACAGTGCCCGTCTTCGGGGCGGTAGAGCCGTTCGCCCGCCAGCAGGCGCCGTCCGATCCCTCACTCCGCGCGAAGCACGTGCGCCGGGTCGACGCGCGTCGCCTTCCACGCGGGGTACGCGGCGGCCGCGAGGGACACGGCGACAACCAGCGCGACGCTCGAGCCGATGACGGCCGGATGGTAGGGGTTGACGCCGAAGAGCAGGCTCGACAGGGCCCGCCCCGCCGCCAGCGACAGCCCGATTCCCAGCAGGGCGCCGAGGCCGGCGAGCACGAGGCACTCGCGCAGCACCATCACGCCGATGTCGACGCGCCGCGCTCCGAGCGCCGTCCGCACGCCGATCTCGCGTGTCCGCCTCGCGACCGAATGGACGACGACACCCGCGAGACCGACAGCGGCGAGCGCCATGCCCAGCGCGGCCAGCGTGACCGACAGCACGGCCTGCAGCCAGTCCTGGTAGAGCGCGTTCCTCACGTGCTCCCGCAGCGTCGTGACGGTCAGTTGCGCGTGCGCGGGCGCCACCGCCCGCATCTCGCGCTTGATGACCGGCAGCTGCGGCGCCGGGTCGCCGGCGCCCTCGCAGACAAACGTCATCTCGCCCGACGGATACTGTGCGAAGGGGAAGTAGAGGAACGGCTGCGGCGATTCATGGAAGGAGTTGACGGGCCCGTTCTCGGCGATGCCGACAATCTGGATGTCGGCGCCGTCGACGCGGATCCAGCGGCCCACGGCGCTGCCCGCGGGCCAGAACTGGCGCGCCATCGTTTCGTTCGCCACGGCCACCCGGAGGGTGCCATCGGCGTCCGCCCGCGAGAACGCGCGGCCGGAGAGGACGCGGGTGCCGGTCGTAGCGAAGTACCCCGGGCTCACCTGGTTGTAGCGGATCCGCAGGACCTGCTGATCCGGCGGCGCGTCGCGCCCGGGGATGATCACCTCGCGCGTCGCGCCACCGCCGGACCCCGCCATCGGGAACCGGCGGGCGTAGGCCGCCCCTGTCATGCCCGGCAGGGCCGCCACGCGCTCCACGATCTCGTCGGCGACCGCCGTGAGCTCGGCGCGCGGCGTGGCCATGGACACCAGCATGACCAGCGACTCCCGGTCGATGTCGAAACCCGGCCGCGCCCGCTGCGCGCGCACGAAGCTCAGGGCGAGCAACCCGCCCGCCGAGAGCAGCGTCACGCCGAGCATGGCCTGCGACACGACCAGCAGCTGCCAGCCGCCCCATCGCCGTTTCGTCTCCCAGCCGCCCGGCTTGACGACGGCGTTGGCGTCGGCGCGTGACGCACGCAACGCGGGCACCAGGCCGAAGACGAGGACGGCCAGCGAGCAGGTCACGGCCGTCACCGCCACCACGCGGAGGTCGAGACGGATGTCGTAGCGCACGAATGACGGCCCGGGCGGCAGGAGCGACGGCACAAGCGGGATCAGCCAGCGGGCCAGGACGAGCGCCATCGCCGCGCCTGCGACCGCGAGGAGCGCGCTCTCGGTCAGCATCTGCCGCACGAGGCGCCCGCGGCTCGCGCCGAGGGCCTGCCGGATCGCCATCTCGCGGCGGCGCGCCTCGGCCACGGCGAGCAGGAGTTGCGCGACGTTCACGCAGGCGATGAGCACCAGCAGGCCGGTGATCGACAGCAGGATTGGCGGAAGCATGCGGCTCGCGCCGGACCGTTCGAACTCGGCCTGCGTCCGCGCGACCAGCCGGCGGCCCCGGACATCGCCGCTGCGCTCCAGCCGGAGCGCTTCCGCGAACGCGTCGAGCTGCGACTGCGCCGACGCGAGGCTCGCCGCGGGAGTCAGGCGCCCGATGATCTCGAATTGACCCGTGACTCGCTGCTCGAACTCCCGGGCGTTGCCCATGGCCCGCCACGTGCCCGCCGGCACCCACAGGTCGGTGACGACACCGCGCTGGAGACCGCGGAATCCCGGCGGCAGGACGCCGACGATGGTGCACGGGCGGCTGTTGATCGTCAGCGTGCGGCCCACGACGGCCGGATCCGCCCCGAAGCGCCGGCGCCACAGCCCCTCGGTGATGACGATGGCCGGCTCGTGCTCGAGGTCCGCATCCAGGTCCTCGCGGAAGAGCCGGCCGCGAGCCGCCTCGATGCCCAGGAGGGGAAAGTAGTTGTCCGACACGATCGTCAGCGGCATCAACTCCAGTTCGCCGCCGCCGGTATCGAGCAGGCCGCCGCGCCGGTTCTGCACCGCGAGATCGGCGAAGGCGCCGCCCGAGTCCCGCAGGGCCTGGAAGTCGGCCCACGCCATGTTGTCCGCGCGCCCGTCAACGCTCCGCCACTCGACGCGGACGAGACGTTCCGGATCGCGCACCGGCAACGGCCGCAGGAACATCCCGTCAACCACACTGAAGACCACGGAGTTGGCGCCGATCCCGATCGCCAGCGAGAACACGGCGACCGCCACGGCTCCCGGCCGCTTGCCGGCGACCCGCCACGCGTATCGGACGTCCTGCCAGATGCTCCGCATGTCAGAGCCTCCGGGTGGTGGACCGGAACAGGCTCCGGAGCGGCCACCATCTCTTGGGAGTAGACGATCGCTCGAGTGCCGAAGTTTGGGCGCCAGCACGGCTCGTGGACGGACGACAGGCCGCCCGGGCGCCTGAATCCGGCACGCGCGTTGCCTCGAGTGCCCCTCAGCGCGGGCCTCAACGGGTCATGGCGATCCGCCGGACGTAGGCGCTCGTACCCGCGGCGATGGGCGCCCCGATCACCAGCGCAGCGCCGACCCACTCCGGGCGCAGGTCGCGCATCAGCCACGCGGCCGCGGCAGCCGCCGCCACGAGATAGACCCCGATCACCACTCGGCCCATCGGCGTCAGGCGGCGCGGCCGCACGCGCTGCATCACCCGCGCGTCGAACGCGGGAGACAGCCGGGGCGCATCCGCGGCCATCGCGTCTCTCAGGATCCGGTCCATCACGTCGTCATCGTGCATCGAAGCCTCGCTCGGTCAGCATGACCTGCAGCAGCCGTCTGGCCCGGTGGAGGTACGACTTCACCGTGTTCTCGGGCGCGTCGAGCATCACCGCGATGTCGCTGACGCTCGCACCCAGCCAGTAGTGGAGGCGCAGCGCGGACTGGTACACCTCGGGCAGCTCGTCGATGCACGCCCGCACCGCCTGCCGGCGCCGCTCATCCTGCAGCTGATCGTGCGGATCACGTGTCGGCGTCGGTGCCGCCGCCAGCGACTCGTCGCCCACGTGAGGGGCTCGATAGCGTGCTCGCGCCTTGAGGTTGAGCGCCTGGTTGAACGCGATGCGGTAGATCCACGACCCGAGCTTCGCCTCGCCCCGGAACGAACGCAGCGAGTGGTGCACGCGCAGCATCACGTCCTGGGCGACGTCTTCGGCTTCCAACGCGAACCCCTGGCCGAGAATGGAGACGGCCACGCGGAACACGGGCGTCCGGTAACGCCGCACGATCTCGGCGAAGGCGCCCTCGTCAGCCGACTCGCGGCACTGCTCGACGAGCCACTCGTCCGACCGGTCGGCGTACGAGGCCGGCTCAGCGGGTGCGGTCGGAGGCAAGGGCGTAGTACAGGATCAACCCGAGGCCAATGGCGACAAGCGGCAGCGGCAGCGGCCACAGGGACGCGCCGCCTAGGGAAGGCCCGATCAGTCTGAGGGCGACGAGGGACCCGCCGCCCAGGGCCAGCCACACCATGCCGTGGAGCAGCGGAGCCCGGGGATCTGCCGGCTTCGGCACCCGCGGCGGATCGAGCGGGAGTTCCGGGAGCGGAATGCCCTTCTCCATCGCCGCCAGCCGTTCCTGATGGATGATCTCGACGCGCTGCCGCCGTTCGACGTGCTTGAAATAGAGATACGCCACCAGTGCCATGGCGAGCGATGCGACGATGATGCCGTCTCCGACCGAGTGTTCCATGTCTCTCTCCCTGCCCTTATGACAAGGCGAGGCGCCCGGCGGTTGCACTGGCCCATCAGATCGACACGTCGACGACGTCCCTGGCGCTGGCCGACCAGCGCGTCCCGCCGATCCGGCCGAACCCGGTCCTTGACGAGTCCATGTTGACGGAAGAGACCTTGCCGGAACTACAATCTCAGCTTGAACTTCCCAGGCGCTGTCTCCGCATGAGTTACGCGAGAATAGCCGACAAGCTGCGGCGCCACGAAATCATCATCCTCGATGGCGGC
>Ga0316622_100002814_pt1 | contig 12190 bp, 8 predicted proteins | sample OWC_Aug_OW2_C1_D_FD_207646 | JGI IMG/M metagenome (GOLD analysis project Ga0316622, IMG submission 207646) | Wetland soil microbial communities from Old Woman Creek delta, Ohio, United States - OWC_Aug_OW2_C1_D5_C | ecosystem: Environmental > Terrestrial > Soil > Wetlands | place: USA: Ohio... | reverse complement strand
TCCTCATCCCCGCCGCGGGGGTCCTCTGGTGGCGGGGGCGGGCGCTGCTCGGTGGGGGAGTGCTCTACCCGATGCCGCCCGGTGCGCGGGCGGCCGAAGGGCGGCGCGCGTTCCTCGCGCGGGCGTTCCCCCTCGCCCGGGCGCTCACCCTCGCGCTGCTCGTCCTCGCCCTCACCGGCCCGCGGCTCGGCCGCACGAAGGTGACCAGCCACTCCGAGGGCGTCGACATCGTCCTCGCCCTCGACATCTCGGGCAGCATGCGCGCGCTCGACTTCCCTCCGGGCGACCGCCTCGCGGCCGCGAAGCAGGTCGCCCGGCGCTTCATCGAGGGGCGCGCGGGCGACCGCATCGGACTCGTCGTCTTCGCCTCGGAGAGCTACACGCAGTGCCCGCTCACGACCGACTACGGCGTGCTCGTGCGCCTGCTCGACGAGATCGCGATCGGTGACATCGCCGACGGCACCGCGATCGGAATGGCGATCGGGACCTCGATCAACCGTTTGAAGGACGTGGAGGGCAAGAGCCGGGTCGTCGTCCTGCTGACCGACGGCATGAACAACACCGGGGTGCTCGACCCCCTCACCGCGGCGGGACTGGCGCGCTCGTTCGGCGTGAAGATCTACACCGTCGGGGCGGGCACGAAGGGAACGGCGCCCTATCCCTTCGACGACCCGATCTTCGGGCGCAGCATCCGGCAGGTCGAGGTGGACCTCGACGAGGGTACGCTGCAGGCGATCGCCGATTCGACGGGCGGGCTCTACTTCCGCGCGACGGACCTTCCCACCCTGGAGGCCATCTACCAGCGCATCGACGCGCTCGAGAAGACGCGCGTGGCGGCGGAGGAGTTCGTCGAGTACAACGACATCGGTGGAACGCTGCTCTGGCCGGCGGCGTTGCTGCTCGCGCTGGAGATCGTCCTCGCCGGGACGTGGCTGCGGAGGCTGCCTTGACGCGTGCGCGCGCGAGGGGCGGGGCCGTGCTCCACCGCGCGCCGGTCGGCGCGGCGACGGGCATGACGCGCCCGCGCGCGATGAATGGGGAGGCTTGAGCGGTGCGTTTCGCCCATGCCGAACTGCTCTGGTTGCTCGTCCTGCTCCCCGTCCTCGGGGCGTTCGCCCTGTGGCGCTTGAACGCCGGGCGGCGGGCCCTGTCCCGCGCCCTCGGCCCGGTCATGGCCGGCCGGTTGACCGCCCGGCTCGTGCCGCGAGCGCGAGAGGCGCGCCTCGCGCTCGCGCTCCTGGCCCTCGGCTTCCTGATCCTGGGCGGCGCGCGGCCGCAGCGCGGAACGCAGTACGTGACCGCGAAGCGGGTGGGTGGGGACGTCGTCTTCGCCCTCGACGTCTCGGAGAGCATGCTGGCCGAGGACCTGAAACCGAACCGGCTGCAGCGGGCGCGCCACGAAATCTCCGCGATCCTCGACCGGCTGAAGGGCGACCGCGTGGGGCTCGTCGCTTTCTCCGGGGAAGCGTTCCTGCAGTGCCCCCTCACCATGGACTATTCGGCCGCGCGGATGTTCCTCGACTACATGACGCCCGCTCTCATCCCGCAACCCGGCACGAACCTCGGGGCCGCCCTCCACACCGCCGTGCGCGCGTTCGCCGGCGAAGGCGAGGGCGTGCGGGCGGTCGTGTTGATCACCGACGGCGAGGACCACGAGGGGGACATCGAGGCCGCGACGCGGGAAGCGCGCGCCGCGAACGTGCGCGTCTTCGCGGTGGGCATCGGCAGCGCGGCCGGCGAGCCGATCCCGGTGCGCGACGAGTCGGGCGCGATCCGCGGATACAAGAAGGACCGCGCGGGGACGGTGGTGCTCTCCCGGCTGCAGGAGGGGGTTCTGCGCGACATCGCCGACGCAACGGGAGGCATCTACGTCGAGGCCGGGGGAACGCTCGGCCTCCATCGGATCCTCGACGCCATCGAGGGCATCGAGAAGCGCGAGCTGGAGGGCGGCGTGCGGGTGCTGTACGAGGAACGGTACCGCTATTTCGTCTGGCCGGCGCTGCTCCTCCTCTTGCTCGAGGCGGCCGTGCCTTCGCGGCGGGGAGCCGGGCGGGCGCTCCTGGCGCGGGTGGGCCGCCGCCGGACGCCGGGCGCTGCGGCCGCCTGCCTCGCCCTCGCCCTGTGCGCCTGGGGGGGCGCGTTCCCGGGATTCGCCCGCGCGGAGACGCGGCCGGCTTCCCCGCCGGTGGCACGGAACAGCGGGGCGGAGGAGGCGCGCCCGGAAGAGGAGTGGCGCAAGCTCTTCGAGGAGAACGAGGTGTTCCGCTCCCGCCACCCAGACGACGCGCGCCCCGCGTACAATCTCGGCAATCTGCTCCACGAGCGCGGCGACTGGAAGGAAGCCGAATCGTGCTATCACGACGCCGCGGCGCTGGCCGAGGGCCGGCTTCAGGCAAACGCCCTGTACAATCTCGGCAACACGCTGTTCAGGAAGCAGGAGCTGAAGGCGGCGCGGGACGCGTTCGTGGAAACGCTGCGTGCGGATCCGAGCAACGAGGAGGCGAAGCGCAATCTCGAGCTCACGCAGTGGCTCCTCGACCAGGTGTCGGCGATGCCCGACTCGAGCCAGCAGCAGGACCAGGGCCGGCAAGAGGATCAACAGCAGCAGCAACAGCAGGACCCGCAACAGCGAGACCAGCAGCAAGACCAGGAACAGCAGCAGCGGGACCAACAGCAGCAAGGCCAGCAGAGTCAGCAGAAGCAGGAGCAATCGCAGCAGCAGCAGGGACAACAGCAGCAGCAACAAGAGGAGCAGCAGCGGGAGCAACAGCAGGAGCGGGAGCGGCAGGATCAGGAGCAGCAGCAGAACGGAGAGGAGCTTCCGCCCGAGGCGCAGCAGGCGGCCGAGGCCGACAGCACGCGCTCGCTGGAGGGCATCCAGGCGCGCCAACTGCTCCGCGGGCTGGAGGGACGGGAGCGCGAGCTGCTCGAGCAACGGTTCCAGGCTCGTTCGCGCAGGCTGAACGTGGAGAAGGACTGGTAGGGAGGATGCGGTGATCCGGACGAGCGACGCCCGCGCGCGGGCGGGCAAGGAGTGCGGGGAAGGCCGGTTGGGCGCATGGCGGCCGCGGTCGGTCATCGTCTGGGCGTTCCTCGGGCTCGCAGCGCTGCAGCCCGCGCTCGCGGCCGACCCTTCGATCCGCGTCGAGATCGACCGCGCGCGCATCGCGACCGGCGGGCAGGCGGTGCTCACCGTTTCTCTGGACGGGCTGTCGAGCGGTTCGAAGCGTCCCGAGGTTCCGCCCGTGGACGGCCTCGAGTTCATCGAGACCGGGCGCAGCAGCAGCATCAGCTGGGTGAACGGGAAACTCTCGACGGCGACCATCTTCACGTATCTCGTCGTCGCGCAGCGGCCGGGCAGCTATCGCATCGGGCCCGTTTCGGTCGAGGACCGCGGGACGCGCTACGACGGGGGGAGTGTGGCGCTGGCAGTCGTCGCGGGCGCGCCGGACGCCGCGGGAGACGCGGCGCCGGGCGGCGCGCCTTCCGGCGCGGCCAGGGCCCCCGGCCGCGAGGAGGCGCAGGCCGAGGAGGGGGGCATCTTCGCCCGGGTGGAGGTCGAACCCCGCGAGGCCTTCGTCGACCAGCAGGTGACCGTCCGCTTCCGCCTCTACCAGCGCGAGGACGTGCAGCTGATGGACCTGGGCGAGTTCCAGGCCCCCTCCGCCGAGGGCTTCTGGCGGGAGAGCCTCGGCCCCCAGCGCGACTACCGCGTGACGATCGACGGGGCGCGCTACCTGGTGCGGGAGATGGCCTGGGCCTTCTTCCCGACGCGCAGCGGCGTGCTCGAGATCGGTCCGGCCCGGATCACGGCCTACCTTCCCGAGCGCTCGCGCCGGCAACGGGGCGTGTTCCCGGATTTCTTCGGCCAGGGACTGATGCACGGGCGCCCGGTGCCGCTCGCCACGGCGCCTTCGCGCGTGCGCGTGTCGCCGCTTCCCGAAGGCGGCCGGCCGGAAGGGTTCACGGGCAGCGTGGGCGACTACGCGATCTCCGCCCGCTGGGACGCGGGCGCGCGCCAGGGAGAGCCCTTCACGCTTCAGGTCACGGTGCGCGGCCGGGGGCACATCGAAACGATTGGGGCGCCCGAGTGGCCCGTCTGGGACGGGCTGCGCGTCTACGATTCGGGCGAGGCGGTCACGTCGGCGCCGGCGGACGAGGAGATCGCGGGGGAGAAGGTCTTCACGCGCGTGCTCGTTCCCTCGCGCGCCGGCCGGCTGACCGGCGAGCCGGTGCGCTTCACCTACTTCGACCCGCAGAGGCGCGCCTATCGGACCGTCGAGACCGAGCCGTTCGCGCTCGAGGTGGCACCGGGCGGCGGCACGCCAGGCGGCGGCGACGGGACCGTGCTCCCGCTCGGCGAAGACATCCTCTACATCCAGACGGGCATCGCCGGGACGCTCGAGCGCGTCAGCGGCGGCGGACTGTCGTGGGGTTGGGGCGTCCACCTATTCGTTCTCGCCTTGCTCGGCGCGGCTGGAATCGTGCGGCGCAGGCGGCTCGCGGTCGCGCGCGACCCGGTTCTCGCCCGCCGCAGCCGGGCCTGCCGCGAAGCACTGCGCACCCTGGGGGCCGGCGCGGGGCGGGATGCCGGCGGCGTGGCCGTCGCGGCGGCCGTTGCGGATGCGCTCGAGCGTTACTTGAGCGACTGGCTCGACCTCCCCGTGCGCGGCACGCGGCGGGCCGAGTTGCAGGGCGCGCTCCGGGGAGCGGGACTGACCGAGGGCCTCGTCACGCGCGTGCGCGCCCTTCTCGATTGGTGCGAGGAGGCGCGCTACGGGGCGGGCGCCGCCGGCGGCGAGGCGAACGCGCGGACGGCCGAGGCGCGCGATCTCCTTTCCGATCTCGAGCGCGCTTTCCGGGCAGCGGGCGCCGCCCGGAGATCGCGCCCGACGATCTCGTCCGCCCTGCCCGTGGTCTTGCTCCTCCTGCTCGCGACGGCCCGCGCCGGGCTCGCCGCGGTCCCGCAGGCAGTGGTCGAGGCGGTCCAACAGGGCGAGCGGGCCTACGGCGAGGGACGTTTCGAGGACGCGCTCGACGCCTATCGCCGCGCGCTCGCGGGCGGATGGGCGTCGCCCGCGCTCTACTACAATCTGGGCTGCAGCGCCTACAAGGCGGGCGAGACCGGATGGGCCGTCGCCTACTTCGAGGAGGCGCGGCGCCTCGCCCCGCGCAACGCGGAGATCCGCCACAACGCGCGCATGGCCGCAGCGCGCGTGCAGGATCGGCCGCCGGCGGGGGAAGGGTCGTGGATGCTCGGGGCGCTCTCGTCCTTCTTGGACGGCTACACGCCCGCCGACGGCGTCCGCGCCCTCCTCGTCCTCCTCTGGTGCGGCGCGCTCGCGCTCGCCGGGTGTTGGCTGCTCGCGGGCCGCGCGCGAAAGGCGGCCATGCGCGCGCTCGCCGGGACCGGGCTCGTCCTCGCCCTCGTCCTCGCGGGCATCGCTCTCAAGGCGTATCAAGTCCGCTCGGGGCCTTCGGGAGTCGTCGTCGCCCGCGAGGTGAGCGTGCGCGCCGGTCCGCGGGACGAGGAGACGGTCCGCTTCGCGCTGCATGCGGGAGCCCAGCTGCACGTGGGCCGCAACGCGGGCCCCTGGCGCGAAGTCTGGCTGACCGAGGAGATGCGCGGCTGGGCGCCCGCGGACGCGGTCGCGACCCTGCGCCCGGCTCGCTGGTTGCCGTGACGTAGGTTGCGCGCAGCCCGTCCTTTCCGGCGGGGCAAGCGGTCGGCAATGGGGAGTTGTGTGGCCGCGCGCGCCCGGCTAAGCTAGACGTTTCGCGGTCGGGCGCGATGGGGCACCCTGCCGGGCATCATGCGGGGAGGCGAGATGACGGCCGAACACTTGCTCTCCTACTTCAGCGAGAAGCGCTTCGTTCCCGAATTGCGCGCGCGCAGCAAGGACGGGGTGCTCCTGGAGATGGTTCGCGCACTGGCCGAGGACGGCGCGGTCGGAGACCCTACCTTGCTCCTCGAGATGATCCGCCGGCGCGAGAGCCTGGGGAGCACGGGCCTCGGGAAGGGAGTCGCGATCCCTCACGGGCGCAGCACGGCGGCGACCGACACCCGTGTCGTGTTCGCCCGCTCGACCAAGGGCGTCGATTTCGGCGCGATCGACAACGAACCGTGCCGGATCTTCTTCCTGATCGTGGCCCCCTACGAGGACACCAAGCACGAGTACCTTCCGCTGCTGGGGAAAATCGCCGAGTTGGCGAACTCCGCGCGGGATCCACTGGTGGCGGCCGACAGCTTCTCCGCGTTCTCGGCGGCCGTCCGGGAGGCGCTGGGTGAGTGATCGAGTTCAGAGGCTGGCCCAGGTGCAGGACCTCGAGCTGATGATCCGCGAGGTCGAAGACCCCGCCGGCAAAGAGAAGGAAGAGGCGCTCGGCTTCTCAGTCGCGGGCCTCGCTCAGCTGCACAACGCGCTCGCCCGCCTCGAGAAGCAGATCCCGCGGAGCGATCTGCAGATCTACCGGCGGGTGCGCCGCAAGTACGAGCGCGCCGTGGTTCCGGTGATGAACCGCATCTGCCTGGGCTGCTTCCAGGCCCTGCCGACGTCGTCGAAGCGCGCGCTTTCCGAGACCGGCGCTCTGCCCACCTGCGAGAACTGCGGGCGCATCCTCTACTGGCTGTGAGCCGCGCCGCGCCGGCCCTGCGGCGCCGGTCGATCGGGAGTACGGCGTGTCGACAGCGCTTGACTTCACCCTGCGCGACGTGGCCCTGCGACCGGGCGACGAGGAGCCGCCGGTGTGCGACCTCGTCTTCCACAACGGGCGCTTGAGCGCCAAGCGTCCCCTCGCCGACGAGCGGCGCCCGCGTCTTTTCGCCCACCCCGGCTTCTGGGACGCGCACGTCCACATGCTGCACCTCGGGCTGCGCCGGCAGCGTTGCGACCTGGGCGGGGCGCGCTCGCTCGACGAGGCGCTCGCCATCGTCGCCGCGTACGCCTCGGCCCACCCGGAGAAGACGGCGCTGTGGGTCGAGGACTTCGACGAGACCGCCTGGCCGGAGGCGCGCGTGCCCACGGGCGCGGAGATCGATCGCGTCGTCTCCGACCGGCCCTGCATCTGGCGGCGCGTCTGCGGCCACCTGGCCATCCTCAACTCCCGCGCGGCGGCCGAGGCCGCCGGGCGCTGGTCCGATCTCGATCCGCGCGGGATCGTGACCGAGGAGCGGGCGATGGCGCTCGCCTCCGTCTGGCCGCCGACGCCCCAGGAGCGCGAACAGGCTCTGCTGGACGCGCAGGAGCGGGCGCTGCCCCTCGGAATCGTGCGCGTGTCCGAGATGGGCAGCGAAGGAGCGCTCGATGCCTATCTCGGTCTCGTCAAGCGCGGCACGCTGCGCGGGGAGGTCCGGCTCTACGTGCGGCCGGGGCTGCTCGACGCCGCGCTGCGCCTGCGCGACGAAGGGTGGCTCGGGGGCGGGAGCCTGCAGCTGGGTGGGGTGAAGGTCTTCGCGGACGGATCGATCGGAGCGCGCACGGCCGCGTTGCGTGCACCCTACGCCGATGACCCGGGCCGGGGCCGGTTGCTTTGCAGCGACGCGGCCTTGCAGGAGACGTTCACCCGCTGCCTGCGCGCGGGAGTCTCCTGCGCGGTGCACGCGATCGGCGACGCGGCCATCGAGCAGGCGATCGCGCAGGCCGAGCGCGCGGCGGCCGCGCACGGCGACGTCCCGCGCGGCTGGGCGTCGCTCGAGCACGCCGAGATGATCGACGGCCCCCAGCTCGAACGCGCGGGGCGCGCGCGCCTGGGAATCTCGATGCAGCCCAATTTCGTCGCGCGCTGGGGCGGGCCGGGCGGCCTCTACGAGCGGGCGCTCGGCGCCGAGCGGTGGGAGCGCCTGAATCCGTTTCGCCGCGCGTGGGACTCCGGCGTGCCGCTCGTCTTCGGCTCCGACGGCATGCCCATGGATCCGAGTGTGGGCCTGCGCGGCGCCGTCGGCCACCCGCTGGCCGCCTCGCGGCTCTCCGCGGCGGAAGCGCTCACCGTCTATGCCGGCGGGCGCGAGACCGGCGCGCGCGAATGGCAACCGGACCCGCCGTGGCAGCTCGGCACCGACGGCCTCGTGCTCTTCGAGCGGGACCCCGCCCGGGCGGCCGAGGAGAAGGGAGCCCCGCTCGAGGCCTGTGCCGTGCTGCGGCGCGGCCGATGGGTCGTGCCCCCCGCGGAGACTCTCCGCCGCAGCGGGGTGTTCCATGCCGCCTGATCCGGTCGCGGCCGATCTTGCCGCCGAGCTGCGGCGCGAGCGGCGGCGCAACCAGCTCCTCGATCGCGTCGCGGTCGAGCTTGCGCGCACCCTCGAGCTCGACCAGATCCTCCCGCTCATGGTCGACCTCCTTCGCGAGCTGATCGAGTTTGAAGCGGTCGGCATCTACCTGCATCCGCCCGGCACGGACGAGGTGAACTGGTTCTACGGCCAGGGCTACCCGGAGGGGACCGAGGAGCAGGTCCGCCTGAAGCTCGGCGAAGGCGCGGTCGGCTGGGCCGCGCAGCACCAGCAGGCGCTGATCATCCCCGATGTCGAGAACGACCGGCGCTATCTCGCCGCGCGCCCGGCCACGCGCTCGGAAATGGCGGTGCCCCTGATCGTGCAGGGCGAACTCGTCGGGATCTTCAACGTCGAGAGCGACCGCCGCGACGCCTTTTCAGAGCGGGAGCTCGAGCTGCTGAACGCCTTCGGGCTCCATGCCGCGATCGCGATCCAGCGCGCCTGGCTGCATCAGCAGAGCGTGGAAAAGCGCCGCCTCGAGGACGAGCTCGGGATCGCCCGGCGCATCCAGCTGCGCCTGCTTCCCGCCGGGCCGCCGCATTTCCCGGGCTTCGACATCGCCGCCTTCAACCATCCCTCGCGGGAGGTGAGCGGGGACGTCTACGACTTCGTGCCGATCACCGCGGACCAGTTGGGCATCGTGATCGGCGACGTCGCGGGCAAGGGGGTGCCGGCGGGCATCCTGATGGCCACCTTCCAGGCGAGCCTGCGGGCCGAGATCCGCAACAACTACGCCATCGCGGTCATCCTCGGCAAGGTGAACCGGCTGATCTCGGAAAGCGTCGAGGACACGGCCTTCGTGACCGCGGTCTACGGGGTCCTGGACCGCGAGCGCCGGCGCCTGACCTACGCCAACGCCGGCCACAATCCGCCGCTGTTGCTGCGCGCGAGCGGGCGCGTCGAATGGCTGACCGCGGGAGGCCCGCTCCTCGGCCCGCTTCCCGACGCGCGCTACACCGAGGAGTTCCTCGACCTCGACGCGGGCGACCTGCTCGTCCTGTATACCGACGGCATCACCGAGGCGCGGTCGCCGTCGGGAGAGATGTTCGGCATCGAGCGGCTGCTGGAGGTCGCCCGCGCGGCCGGCCCGGCCGAGCCGGCCCGCAGCGTCTGCGCGCGCATCCTCGAAGCGGTTCGCGCCCACACGGGCGTGCACGCCGAGGACGACCTGACCGCGCTCGTTCTGCGCGTGCTGGAACCCCAGGCCGAGGGCGCTGGTCGCTGACGGGCGCAGGTGTCTTGCCGGGACGGCCGGAGCGGCCCGGAGCGTCCGCGCGATGTCTCGGTACACGGGCGAGCCGGCCGGCGGGCGAAATCCTCATCCGGCCGTTCACCCGCGGGCCGACGCAGAGGGCCGCGGCCGCGGCGAGGGTGCCAGAAAGGCGTTGAACGGCGCCTCCGCCGATGCGAGGATGAGCGCCGCGGCGAGAAGGGAGGGGGTGTGGAAGAACGCGCCACGACGATCATCGGCGGCGGTACGAGTTTCAACGGCGTACTCAAGGTGAACGGATCCTTGCGCGTCGACGGAGAGGTCGAGGGGCAGATCGCGGTCAGCGAAGCGCTGGTCATCGGGCCGACGGGCGTCGTCAAGGCCGAGATCAGCGCCGAGTCGGCGGTGATCACCGGGCGGGTCCAGGGCCTCGTGCGCGTGAAGGGCAAGGTGCAGTTGATGCGCGGCTCCCGGCTGGAAGGCGACGTGCATTCGAGCAGCTTCCAGATCGAGGATGGCGCCACCTTCCAGGGCAACTGCATGATGGGCGACGGCCGCGCGACGGCCGCGCGCGGCGGGCCGGCCGCGGAGCCGGTGAAGGCGGCGAGACCGTAGCCGGACGCCGCTGCGCGGGCGGGCGCGGGAGCGCCCCGCCGCGCGGAGGCTCTCCGGGCGGGACCCGCGACGAGAGGGCGCGCTTGACGAGCTACCGGTACGAAGGGAGCGGCGGACCGGGGTTTCCGGACGGGATCAAGTACCTGCTCATCTGGAACGGAATCGTCTTTCTCCTCCAGCAGATCCTCCGCGAGAACTTTCCCCTCGGTCTCTTCGGCCTCGTGCCGAATGCGGTCTGGCACGGCTACGTGTGGCAGCTCGCCACCTACATGTTCCTCCACGGCGGCTTCTTCCACATCCTGTTCAACATGTTCGTGCTCTGGATGTTCGGATCGGAGATCGAGCGGCTGTGGGGCACACGGCGCTTCGTCTCGTACTACTTCTTCACGGGGATCGGCGCCGCCCTGGTGAACGTCGCCGTGACACCGCACGGCCACATCCCCACGATCGGCGCCTCGGGCGCCGTCTACGGCATCCTGCTCGCCTACGCGGTGCTCTTTCCCGAGCGCCGGGTCCTGCTCTACTTCCTCATTCCGATCCCGGTGCGCGTCTTCGTGATCGGCCTCGCCGCGATCGCGCTCTTCAGCTCGCTCACCCAGCAGGGTAGCCAGATCTCGCACATCACCCACCTCGGGGGATTCGTCTTCGGCTGGCTCTACATGCGCGGCTTCGGTCCGAGCGACTTCTGGCGCCGCCTGACCCGCCGGCGCCGGCGGGGCGGCATGCGCGTGATCGACTTCACCCGGGACCGCTACGATCGCTGAAGCATTCCGGCGCGGCGCGCCCGCCCCGCAAGACCCGCTCCGTCCGCTCGCGCTCTCGGCCGAAGGCCCTCCCGGCGGGAGAACGAGAGCCCGGGCGCGAGTGCCCGGGCTCTCGGGTTTCGATCCCGTCAGGCGCGGCTCAGTCGATGCGGATCATGCGGCGCGCGGCGCTCTCCCCGTCCACCTCGAGCCGGTAGAAGTAGGTGCCCGAGGAAACCGGGCGGCCGGCTTCGTCCAGGCCATCCCACTCGAGCCGGTGTTCGCCGGCCTTCAGCGGCTGGCCCGCGACGAGACGGCGCACGCAGGCGCCGGTCACGTCGTGCACCGCGACGGTGACATGGTCGGCGGCCTCCGCGAGGCGGAAGCGGAAGCTTGTCCCCGCGCCGAAGGGGTTCGGGCGGTTGGCGAAGAGGCTGAGCGTGCTCGCGCCGGGGATGACCTCGTCGACGGCGCCGCCGTAGTAGAGTTGTTCGATGTCCGCGCGGCTGAGCGGGACCACGCGGTAGAGGTTGTACTCGTAGCGCACGAGCCCCGACAGGAGCACGGAATCGCCGACCGTGGGGATGAAGTTCAGGTCCTCGCCGTAGCCGTTCAGCGCGTGGGCGAAGTCGGTGCGGCAGGTGTCGGGCGGCGTGCCCGTGCCCGGGAGCAGCCACCATTCGCCGTAGATCCCCTCGGTGTCCACGCTGTCGAGCAGGCAGGGCTGGGCGATGCGGACGAACGCCCCTTCCCAGGGTTCGGGAATGTTGGGATCGGCCAGCACGTCTTCGAAGGAGTCGTAGATCAGTTGATTCGCCGGGAGGTCCGTCCTCACCACCGGCTGGGTCGCCGGGCCGAGATTCTCGTAGCGCTGCACGCCCGACTGGTACGAGAGCTCGGTCTCGTGGTCGTAGTACTCGGTCACCCGGCCGGCCACGATCACGCTGTCGCCGACGGCGAGATCGCCGACCGCGCTCACGCGGCTATAGAGGTGCTTCCAGGGGCCCGCGTCACCTTCCTGCAGGAAGTAGTAGCGCCCGTCGACCGCCGCCACGCGCCCCGTCGTCGTCACGACCGCGTCGCGGAAGGCCGACTGGTCGATCATCGGGTCGGCGACGTGCTGGATGTCGTAGAGCGAGAGGATGCCCTGGGTGAAGGAGTACGACGCCTGGTTCATCTCGATGCCGCCCTCTTCGGAGAAGATGCCCTCGACGTAGATGATGTCGTTCAGTCCGGGCGTGTGCGGCTCGGTCGTCAGGTGGACCAGACGGTGATCGTTCGCATCCCGCAGGGCGCCCGTCACGAGCAGCCCCGATTCGAAGTAGTAGTTATAGATCGACTGGGCGCTCGTCT
>Ga0316622_100002813_pt1 | contig 12190 bp, 9 predicted proteins | sample OWC_Aug_OW2_C1_D_FD_207646 | JGI IMG/M metagenome (GOLD analysis project Ga0316622, IMG submission 207646) | Wetland soil microbial communities from Old Woman Creek delta, Ohio, United States - OWC_Aug_OW2_C1_D5_C | ecosystem: Environmental > Terrestrial > Soil > Wetlands | place: USA: Ohio... | reverse complement strand
CACAAAGGTCTTGCCGGTGCCGGTGGCCATGGTGATCAGGATGCGCTTCTTGCCCTGGAGCACCGCCTGCACGGCGCGGTGGATAGCAGTCTCCTGATAGTAGCGTGGGCGCTTGACTGTGCCGTCGGGGTTGCGCAGCTCGCGGTTGAAAGGAAAAAGCAGGTCCTCCGCGTCGGCGTCCTCGGTCACACCCTGGTCGCCGCGCCAGCGCTGCCATAGTTCCTCGGGCGAGGGAAAGGTATCCAGGGCAGTCTGCTTGCCGGTGACAAAATCGAACTCTTCAATGCCCAGTCCGTTGGTGGCATACGCGAACTTTAATCCCAAGATCTGGGCATACTCCATTGCCTGTTGTACACCGGCGCTCGGATGCTTGTATGAAGCTTTGGCCTCGACCACGGCGATGGGGAAGCCGGGTCGGTAGCTGAGAAGGTAGTCGGCGCGCTTGCCCGGCTTGCGCACGTGCCCCCGGCCTACCGGGACCACCCGGCCGTCGGTGAAGTAGCGCTCCTGGCTGATCTGGTCGTCAATCCAGCCGGCATCGGACAGCTTGGGCAGTACATGCTGTCGGCACGTATCAGGTTCGCTGCTCAATGGGGCATCTCCGGGCCCGGGTTGGGGCGCAACGTTGAGCACAACGAAAATTACCGAAAAGACAGTCTCGGTGCCGGGTTCCCTCGACACAGACCGCTCAGGACCGGCTGGTCATTATTGTACCCCGTTCCGGCCACAAGGCAAGTCAGTATGTCATAACCTTTGCCGGCTGGCAGGTAGCGGCCAGGTGCTGGCGTCTTACATGTGCCAGATAGGGCACTGCGAGATAGCGATGCACTGGCAGAGTAAAGCGCCGTCGGATAGGGCAAGTAGGCCAATGGCACAGGGGCACAGTGGACCGTCCTGCAGGACCCTCGCGGACTGGGCCCCCCGCAGGCCATGTGCCTCGCGTCTGTCCCATGCGGAGCCGATCCACATCTTGGTTCGCCAAGATATCGCCGGATGAGGATATTCGGCCGGCACAAATGGGCAAAGGGTACGCGCCTTGGCGCGCCACTACCCCGTGAAACTGACCTCCAGCACTCGTTCGGGGGTAGGGAGGGCGGTCACGCGGGCCTCGACCTCCTGACCCACGGCGACCACTTTGTTGGGATCCCAATGCCCGCCCCGCGTCAGGTCCTGCCAGCGCACGTAGGCCGGGGTGTCGTCGCGCAGGCGAACGTCTACGCCAAAGGGCGTGACCCGCTCGACGCGGACCATGACGATCTGACCAATCTGGTAGGCACTGCTCGTGGATTTGCCCATGGACCTCCTCAAGGCACATGCCGCCGGCAACCGTGCCACTGTTTACCGTGCCACTCTAGAACCTCTCGTGCAGATGCGGCATCATGGGCGGGAACATGGCCCGCATGGCTGCCTGCATCTCGGGCGCCGGGTTGCCCCAGCCCCGCATGGCGAAATCGCCGGGATCGTGCGTGCCGTAGACCAGTGCGGCCAGCGCCTGGATCGACAGGTCACAGCCGGCCACGTTCGCGTCGGCGGCGCTGACCCGGAGCCGGCCGTCGACCGTCTCGAGCTGCCAGATCCCTTCGTTCCAGGGACAGAGCGGATCGGCGACACGCACGGTAAAGCGGCCCGGTCCGGTGTACATTCCGCCGAGCTCGGCCACGTCGACGACACGCCCCATCGGGGCGCGGATCTCCGACTCGGTCGTGACCTTGATGTCGGCCAGCCACGTCTCTGGCAGCTCAAAGGGCGGCAGGGAGATCTCGACCCGGTTCGCCTGGTCGGCGTGGCGGGCGATCCACTGGAGCAGCAGGTATTTGCCCTGGCCGGTGTCGTAGTAGAAGCGAAAGGCGCGCAGGGTGAACTCGGTGACGTCCTGGCCCTTGAGATCGTATAGCATCATGCCGGCGACCTGGCCGCCGGCCCTGGCCACCGCCAGCCAGACTCTGTTGCGCTGAACGCTGAACCTGTCGGGGTGATCAAAGAGGGCCATGCCGTGGGTGCGCTGCCGCAAGGTGCACAAATAGTCACGGTAGGTTTCGTAGCCGTCACTGATCGGTATGAGATCAACCTGGCCGCCCAGGTCTTGCTCCAACAGAGGCAGCAGGGCCAGCGGCGTGAGCTTGGCCGTGCGCGGCAGCGGGAAGGTGACGTAACCAAGCCGCTCGTAGAACGACTCGCGGAATGGGTAGAGGCAGGACAGCGGCTGCCCGGCGTCGCGAACGGCGGCGAGCAGGCGGGCCATGACAGCGCGGGAGTAGCCTTTGCGCCGGGCCGCCGGGTGGGTGGCCACGGCCCAGATGCCGCCGATGCTTAAGAGGGCACCGCGCACCTGCTGGGTCATTGCTCCAGAGGCTGCGCCGGCGACCGGGGTGTTTTCCTCAAGCAGGGCATAATAGACAAACCCCTCACGGTGCCTGATGACCTCCTGCCACTCGGCCTTGTCGGTGAGAGGCGGCGAGGCATGGAAGGCGTAGGCATTCAGGCCGTACATCGCCTCCAGCATTTCGTCGCCGTGGAGCTCGCGGATTGCGGTGTGGGTCAAGGTCGGTCCTCAAGGCCTATAGGATGTCAAACCACATCAGCACACCCATGCCCACAAACAGCACGGCGGCGATTTTGCGCAGGAGGGCTTCGGGGATGAAGCGGGTGAGCAGCTCGCCCCCCAGCACCCCAATGAGGGTGACCAAAGCCAGGGCCAGCGTTGCACCGATGAAAACATAGAGGGGCATCTTGTGCTTGGCAGTCATGCTGATCACGGCCAGCTGGGTTTTGTCGCCCAGCTCGGCCACAAAGAGGAGGGCAAAGGTGCTGAGTAGGACCTTCAATTCTTCGGGCATCGGTGTCTCCTGAGATCAGAATCTCCCCCACTGCGAGGAGAGCGATGTTAGCGTACCCACCAGACGAATTGGTACCGGGCGGGATAGATGTGGGCCAGCGCCTGGCCGGGAAAGGGATCGCCGTGACCCACGTACACCTGGCGCGGCTGCAGTCCACGGAGGTGCTCGTAGCTGCGCTGCCATGCTTTCCGGTCCGAGAGGTAGATGGGCCGGGCGGGTACGACGTAATTGACGAACAGATCCCCCACAAAGGCGTCGCCCTCGGCGGTGACAAAGCCCAGCGAGCCGGGTGAATGGCCCGGGAGGAGCACGGTGCGAGCCTCCACGCCGTAGGCCGAAAGATCCGCGCCCTCGTCGAGGAGGAGGTCGGCCTCGAGGGGGGGCACGGGGACCAGGGGCGAGAGCAGCAAGTAGAACCAGCGGGCCAGGCTCCCCTGCAGGGTCTGGGCCGGGGGCAATGCGTTGCGCCGGTCCCGGCTGAATTCGGGCTCATCACGATACGAGGCCACCGGTGCGCCGCACCAGGCCTTGACCTCGGCCGCAGCCCCATAGTGGTCCAGGTGGCCGTGCGTGATAAAGATGAGGCGGATATCTGAGGGCCGGACGCCTTCGGCTTTGGCCCCGGCGATGACCGCAGGCGCACCGCCGGGTGGCCCGGGGTCGATGAGCACCACGTCCCCATCGGTGCGGAGCAGGTAGCAATTGGTCTGACGGACGGCGATGCGCTGGATACGCATGGTTCCCTCCAATGCTGCGGCACGGTAGTGCCGTGGCAAGGGATTGTAGCACGAGTTGGAGTAAGCGCAAAGTAAGCGTGAGCGTGATACGCTTACCAAGGTTGATGCCAAGGCGTCAACAAATGGGGCGACTCACCATTCTCTTCGGCACTCCATGCCGCACTGGCGGCCGCATTCGTTGACGGTAGTAGCGGCGGGCACACTTGTCAAGCGATGCGGCTACGGCCGTGATATGCTCGCGGTGTGTCAAAGAGGATGACACAGCCCGTATCCTTTTGCGAGGTTGGACGGTATACTGAATGAGAACTCATCGCTGTACTGCACCGTAGCCCGCATCGACGGCATTAGGACGGGCGCACCCCCCGGCAACGTGGTGAAATACCAAGCCATGCGCCCGTCCGCCGTCAGCGGACGGCGGTCTTTTTTTATTCCGAAAAGCCCTCGGCAATGGCCTGCAAGGTAGCCAAGAGCACAGTACGCCAGCGATCGTCGTCGTCAAGAGGGAGCCACACGGCCCGCCGCGCGACGCGTGCCCGGTCGCTCAGACGCCGCTGCAGCCAGGCACGGTCCAGGTCCTCCAGGCTATTTGCGCGGATGGTGACCTGGCCCTCCTCGACGGTGATGGCCTTGGCCCCGGCAGCCAGGGCAAAGAGCTTGAGCCGCAATTGATAGAACAGGTTCTCCGCTTCCTCGGGCAGCGGACCGAAGCGATCTTGCAGCTCGCTGCACAGGTCCTCGATCTCCTGCTCGGTGGTCAGGCCCGCCAGCCGGCGGTAGAGCTGCAGGCGGAGGGTAGACTCGGGCACATAGTCCTCCGGCAGGTACGCGGCAAGGGGCAGGTTGATCTGAACGGCCTGTTCCAAAGGCTGCACGTAGGCGGCCATCTCTTCCGCCAATTCGTCCTTGGGCAGGGAACGCCCGGCGGTCTGCTGCTGCGTTCGGGCTACTTGTACGGCATGGGCCAGGAGCCGGGTGTAGAGGTCAAAGCCGACGGCGGCGATGTGGCCATGCTGGCGTGCTCCCAATAGCTCGCCGGCCCCGCGGATCTCCAGGTCGCGCATGGCGATGCGGAAGCCGGCGCCAAGCTCGGTAGCCTCGCTGATGGTCTGCAGGCGCTGGCGGGCAGTCTCGCTCAACGTCGCCTTGGGAGGATGGAGGAAGTAGGCGTAAGCGCGCTGGGCACCCCGCCCCACCCGTCCCCTGAGCTGGTAGAGCTGGGCAAGGCCAAAGTGGTCCGCACGGTTGACGATGAGGGTGTTGGCGTTGGGAATGTCAAGTCCACTCTCGATGATGCTGGTGCACACCAGCACGTCCACCTTGCCTCCGGCAAACTCGAGCATGACCCGTTCCAGCTCGCGCTCGGCCATCTGGCCGTGGCCGACCGCAATCTTGGCTTCTGGCACGAGCTTGTGCAGCCGCTGGGCCATCTGGTAGATGCCCATCACCCGATTATGGACAAAATAAACCTGGCCGCCGCGATCCATCTCGCGCAGGATCGACTGGCGGATGAGGGTCTCGTCGTATTCGCCGACGTGGGTACGCACCGGCAGCCGTTCCTCGGGGGGCGTGTCGATGGTGCTCATGTCGCGCACACCGGTCAATGACATGTGCAGGGTACGGGGGATGGGCGTGGCGGTCAGGGTAAGCACATCCACCTCCTGCCGCATGCGCTTGAGCCTTTCCTTGTGGACGACGCCGAAGCGCTGCTCCTCGTCGATGACGAGCAGCCCCAGGTCCTTGAAGGCCACGTCTTCGGATAGCAGGCGATGGGTACCGATGACAATGTCTATCCCGCCATTGGCCAGGCGCTCAACCACTTGCTCCTGTTCCTTGTGAGTGAGAAAGCGGGAGAGCATGGCTACCGATACTGGGAAAGAGCTGAGGCGCTCGGTGAAGGTCTGGTAGTGCTGTTGGGCCAGAACGGTGGTGGGCACCAACACGGCCACCTGTTTGCCGTCCATGACCGCCTTGAAGGCAGCTCGCAGGGCGACTTCGGTCTTGCCATAGCCCACGTCGCCGCAGACCAGGCGGTCCATTGGACGGGGCTGTTCCATGTCGGCCTTGATCTCGTCCAAGGTGCGCACCTGGGCCTCGGTCTCAATGTAGGGGAAGGAGGCCTCGAGCTCGGCTTGCCAAAGGGTATCGGCGGCAAAGGCGTGGCCCTCGACGATCTCGCGGGAGGCGTAGAGGGCCAGGAGGTCGTCGGCAATCTCTTCAACTGCCTTCTCAGCCTTTGCTTTGACCTGTTCCCATTCGGCGGTGCCCAAACGGTTGATACTCGGGGCATGGTCGGTCACGCCGACGTAGCGGCTGAGGCGATCGGCCTGGTAGACAGGCACATAGAGCTTGTCGCCGGCGGCATACTCGACCAGCAGGTATTCGCGCTCGCCGCCGTTCAGGCCCATCTTGATCAGTCCCTGGAAGAGGCCAATGCCGTGCTCGATGTGCACCACGTAGGAACCGGGTTGCACGTCTGAAAAAAAGGCTTCGGGCGCCACAGGCCGGGGCCGGCGTGCCCTCCGGGGGACCGGCCGCGCCCAGCCGAACACTTCGGCATCGGTGAGCAGCGTGCAGGCAGTAGGGGTCAGGAGAGTCGAAGGAAGCTCAGGCTCTTGCCGCGCGCCGTCCGTGGCCGGCATCGTCCACCCCTCGGCCAGCGTGCCCTGCACTAGGGTCAGGCTGCGGGGAGGGGGAGGCGTGGTTACGTCCTCGACCGGCAGGACGGCGATGGCCCGGTCCGCCAGAAGCTCAGAGATGCGCTGCGCCTGGCGGCTGACGAGCACGACCCGCTGACCGGCATCGCGCATCTCCTGGCAACCGTCCAGCACGCGCTTGAGCTGCCCACCGTACCGTTCGCCATAGCCAAAGAGGCTGGCCATGGGTCCGGGCTGACCCTCCCGCGGTGTGCCGCCCAACACCAGGAGATTCCTGGCGATCAGGGTCTCGCGTAGCTCATCCCAACTGAAATAGGGCCGGACAAAGTTCTGAGGCAGCTCCCCGGCCTTGATCAGGTCGGCCTGCAGCGCTTGCGCCTGGCGATCCAGGTCGACGGTCGCGGCCATCAGTGCGTCCCAATCGTCCACCAGGCAGAGGCCGCCCGCCGGCAAGTAGTCGAGCAAGGTGGCAGGATGCGAATAGAAGAAGGGCAGATAGAACTCGATGCCACGGAAGAATGTTCCCTGCTCCAGGCGGGCCAGATCCTCCTCGTATTCCATGCGGGCCGGAGGATGGCAGAGGCTGAGATCCAGGCCCGTAGTCTGCTGCCAGGCCTGGAAGGCCAGGCGGGGCAGGGCCTCGGTGGCCGGTGCCAGGCTAAAGCCCTCGATAAGGTGCGCGGAGCGCTGGGTGGTGGGATCAAAAATGCGCAAGCTGTCAATCTCGTCGCCGAACAGCTCAATGCGCACCGGCTGAGAGAGCCTGGGTCCGGAACCTTTCGAATCCAGTAGATTGGGTGGAAACACGTCGACGAGCCCACCACGCCGGCTGAATGTGCCCGGCTCTTCGACCACCGTCTCGGGCCGGTAGCCGTGAGCGACCCATGTGTCCAGCATGCGCGACAGGTCCACTTCCTGTCCACGCCGGTACTCGCGCAAGCCCAGGCGAAACTCGCGGACCGGCAGGGTTTTGTGCATGAGGGCCCGCGCCGACGCGACAATGAGCGGCGGCTGGGGCGGACCGGCCGGCCCTCTCTCGGCCTCGCCGAGTGCGCCTTGTCCCGGCCAGCGCAGCAAGGCGGTCAACGCCGTCAAGCGGTCGGCGATGGTTTCGCGCGTCCAAGGTACGTGCTCGTAGGGTAAGGGGTCGGGCTCGGGGAAGGGCAGGATCGCCTCGGAGCCGGACCATACGCGCAGCTGGTCCGTCCAATAGCCCACCCGCTCTGCACGGGCAGTGAGCAGGATAAGGGGCTGGCTCAACTGCTGGTAGAGGGCTGCTACCAGGTAGGGGCGTGCGGGCTGGATGACTGCCAGCACCTCCCCGCCCCGGACTCCATACGCCTCCGGCGACGCGGCCCGGGTGAGCGCCTCCAGCAGTTGCCGGTACCCAGGCGCCTCCTGGATGAAAGGCAAGAGGCCCGCAAGGTTCACGCGCCGCCCTCCTGACGATTGGCCGGCAACGAATGGTGCATCTCATTCAGGTTGTCCGTCTCTACTTCCGGGGTTAGCCGGTTGAACCGGTCCATAGCTACCAGGATCCCCTCTTCCAGCCAGCACTCGACCGCAGCCGCGGCCCGCTCCACTACTTCGGCGACGAGGATTTGCTCGTCCCTGGAAAAGGGCTGGAGGACGTATTCGGTCGGGTCCACCCCGTTTGGCGGCCGGTCGATGCCTACCCGCAGCCGGGGAAACGCCTGGGTGCCCAGCGCATCGATGATCGAGCGCATCCCTTTGTGCCCTCCTGAGCCACCTTCGGGGCGCAGCCGCAAGCGCCCCAGGGGCAGATCCAGGTCGTCGAAGACCACCAGGATCTGTTCGGGCAGGATGGCGTGCGCCCGGCTGAGCCGTACGACGGCCTGCCCACTCAGGTTCATAAAGGTCTGGGGCTTGGCCAACAGGACTGGACAGTCGCTCACTCGGGCCTCGGCCACACGCGCTTTGGCACCTTTGCGCCGGGTAAAGGCGACGCTGTGAGCTCGGGCCAACGCATCGACGACCCGAAAACCGATGTTATGGCGGTGAGCGGCATACTCACGTCCGGGATTGCCCAACCCGACGACCATCGCCGGCGACAGAGAGCGTGGCCCTCGACCGGCATCCAAATCGCTTGCCGGTTCAGTCTTCATAAAGCCCCAGCCCCTCTTTGCCGCGCTTTGCGAGCCAGCGCGCCAGAGCGGCTATCGCTGACTTGAGTGCGAAGAGGAGCCCGATCCCAACAAACACGGCCAGGGTCACCCCTGCACCCCAGCAGGTCGCATCGCCTACGCTCTGGAAAGGCAAGTTCATCGGGACGGGGGTGTCACTGGGCAGAGGCGTGGGTAGAGGGGTGGATGTCGGCTTGGGCGTCGGGCTGGCCACGGTGGGTACGCCAATGACGATCGTCGGCGTCGGAACAGGGGTATCGGTCGGTCCGGCCCGAGTAGGCGTGGCTTGCCGGGTTGGTGTCTCGGTGGGTCTGGTGTTGGAGACCAAGACGCCCCGAACGAAATAGTCCTCGTAATTTCCATCGAGCCGCACCACGCGCAGGCGCAGGCTATAGAGCCCGTCGGGAATGATCGTCGTATCCCACAAACCCAGCCGTCCCTGAACGACCGGCACCGTGAATGGCGAACCGGAGATCGGCGTCCACTGGTCACCCGGGTTGGGCTCGGGGCCATAGTGGATCTCGTACTTTAGGAACTGGGGATGGGTGGCGCTGCCTTCAATGGGCACCATGCCGCGCACCGCAGCCCGATCGCGGGGCGACGTAATCTGGCCCAGTGTTTGGGCCTGTACTTTCTGGATGCCCGGGGTTGCCAGCAGCAACAGGCCCAGCACCAGCACAAAGATGCCTCTTCTCATGGACCACTGCCCTCCAAGCGCAGCGAAGATCAGGTAAGTCTAGCATAGAACGAGCAGGATGACAAAACAGAAAGCGGGGAACGTGGGCCGCGGCCCGCAGCTGCGGCCCGAAAGAAGCCGCCATTCCCGGGAAGCGGGAATCCAGGGGCCTATCCAGCGCGTGATCACCGACTCTGCAACAACCCTGCCCGTTTGATTCGCAGAGGTTGGCGCTGCGGGACATGTGTGTTACAATAACAGCGGCGTCTTAACGGGAAGCGCATCTTTCCCCGCCGCCCACCCTGGGCCGCACATACTGGCATAGCGGCGCAAGCGTTGGGGTGGCTGAGGGTGAGAGCAGCGACCCTTCCTGCTGCACTTTGTGTATAGGGCATAGCAGAACAGTGGCACAGTAGCCACTGTACCCAGTGGCACAGTGCTGATGCCCCTGTGGGCACCACAAAGCATGCCACTCTCGACGATTTGTAGAGCATTGGGGGACGATTCGTGAACAACTGCGCTCCTGGCCAGGTGGCCATTCTCGGCTTTGCGAACCTGGCTGCCGTCTTGATTGGCTCGGCTGCCGGTGAGGCAGCCCCGCGCGGCGGCTACGGGATTGGCTTCTTTATTACCCTCGCGGTTTTCTTGTTCGTGCTGTTGGCCATCGGCCTGCGGTGGATGCACGAGACCACCGCCGCCCTGCTGGGGGCAGTGGTCCTGTGGCTGATCCACTACCTCGGCGGAACTTTCTTCCCGGCTCTGCGCATCATCAGCTTTGACGAATCCGTCGCCGTCGTAGACTGGAACGTGATCTTTTTGATCCTGGGCATGATGATCTTTATGGCCATGTTCAGCGAGACCGGCTTCTTCCGCTGGCTGGCCTTCCAGGGCTTCCGTCTGGCCAGGGGCAATGCCTGGCTCCTGGGATTGATGTTGGTGCTGATCACCGCGGCGACCTCGAGCCTGCTCAATAACGTGACGGCCATGCTGCTCCTGGTGCCACTGTCCATTGAGATCGCCCAGACGGTACGCGTCCATCCTTTCGCTTACGTGATCCCAGAAGTGATGGCGGCCAACATCGGTGGCGCAGCCACGCTCATCGGCGATCCCCCCAGCACCATTGTCGGCTCCTATCTGGGCCTGGGTTTCTTTGAGTATGCGGTGCAGGCGGTACCGGTGGCGATCGTGTCGCTTCTCGTCCTGGTGGGCCTGTCTGCCCTGCTCTATCGCCACGACCTGGCCGGTGCAAGAAAGAGTCCGGCGCCGGCCCTGGTGCAGGAATTGGAGGCACGGGGGCGCATCACCGACGTGGCCTTGCTGCGCAAGGCCAGTGTGGTAGGTGTGGTGACCCTCGTCCTCTTTTTCGTTGCCGACCTGTTTGGGCTGCCGCCCAGCGTGGTGGCGATGACCGGCGCGGTGTGGCTCATCGTCTGGGTGCGGCCGGACATGCACCTCATGTTGCGTGAAGTGGACTGGACGACCCTATTCTTCTTTGTCGGCATCTTTGTGTTGGTGGGGGGTCTCGAGAAAGCCGGGGTGATCGGGTGGTTTGCCCAGGAGATTGAGGTGCTGGCCGGCGGCAGCCTGACGCTCGCTACGGTCCTGATGGTCTGGGTGTCAGGTCTGGTTTCGGGTATCGTGGATAACATCCCTTACACCATCGCGGTTTTGCCCATTGCCGAGCATCTCAGCGCCACCATCCCCGCGGCCCAGGGCAATCCTGTCCTTTTCTGGGCGCTGATTTTCGGCGCCGATTTCGGGGGCAACTTGACCTATGTGGGTGGAGCGGCCAATATCGTCGCCGTGGGCCTGCTAGCCCAGGCGGGTTACCGGATGGGTTTTGGCCGTTTTGTGCGCGACGGCGTGCTGGCCGTGACTGTCACCCTGTTGGTGGCGACGGTCTGGTTACTCATCAGGTACTAGGTGGCGCGAATGGAAGGGCTGCGGGTCGGCGGAAGCTTGGGCGCGTCGGCCGGTGCCTGGCAGGGACCTTGGTCGGAAGGGACAAAGAGGTAACATGGGCAAGATCTTGTGTGCGACGCGAGGTGGTGCGGACAGCGAACGCACTCAGCGGGCGGCGATCACCCTGGCCAAAGAGCGAGGCGACGAACTGGTCTTTCTTTATGTGGCCGATAGCAGCTTTCTGGACAACATCGCCGCGCCGGTGGTTGTGGACGTGGAGGGGGAATTGGACCAGATGGGCCGCTTCCAACTGTCCCTGGCTCAGCAACAAGCCGCCGAACAAGGCGTGGATGCCCAGGTTGCCATCTCGCATGGCCATCTACAGATACAGCTGGTCTTGGCCGCCCGCGAGCTGGGTGCCACAACCATTGTGCTGGGCCGGCCTCAGGGCCGGTTTGCAGTCTTTGACGAAGACGACCTCCAGGCCTTTGCTCACGAACTCGAGGCAAAAACAGGGGTAGAGGTCCTCCTGGTGTAGAATATTGCAGTAGAACGTCGCTTCCGCATTTCTTGGGGGGTTGCGCGTTCCGTGCCTCAGCTCGAGATGGCTTTGATTGGCTCTTTGCGGCCACTGTCCGGATTGCTGCCCAGGACAATCTCGACCGGGAGGCCAAAGAGTGACTTGCGGGTTACGTTGAGGATCTGAAACCCAGCCTCTGCCACAGATGCCTCAACAAAGATGGGCCGGCAATCCAGGAGGCTGGGGAACGAATCGTGCCCCCTCTCGTACAGGTTCCTCATCCAGCTTGATCGCCCCGCCTTGGACAGCGAAGCGACGCACAGGCGCCCCTCCGGGCAAAGCACCTCACGGATGTTCGAGAGAACTCGGGGAATGCCGGGCGTGTCAAACAACTCCAGGGTGAAACTCATCAGAACCGCATCGAGTGTCCTGGACTTGAACGGCAGAAACTCGGCGTCACCCTGCACCAAATCCACCCTGTGGGCAAGCCCTTCCTTTGCTGCCCCGCTGTGGGCCAGGCGTGCCATGCCCGAGGATAGGTCAATCCCATAAACCCTTCCGGTTTGACTCACCGACCTGGCCAGCGCCAGAAGATCCTGCCCCGGCCCACATCCAATCTCAAGAACCCGCTCCCCTGCGCGTACGCTCAGCGTGCGCAAGGCCACGTTCCTCAGCCCCTTCTCCCAAATCCCCTCGGTCAGGTTGTACCAGCGGCTGGAA
>Ga0316622_100002811_pt1 | contig 12198 bp, 11 predicted proteins | sample OWC_Aug_OW2_C1_D_FD_207646 | JGI IMG/M metagenome (GOLD analysis project Ga0316622, IMG submission 207646) | Wetland soil microbial communities from Old Woman Creek delta, Ohio, United States - OWC_Aug_OW2_C1_D5_C | ecosystem: Environmental > Terrestrial > Soil > Wetlands | place: USA: Ohio... | reverse complement strand
GCCGGCGCACACGAGGACGACGCCCGTCAGCACGTCGTGCGTGCGCCCGGAGAGCAGACCCAGCATGCGCCGCGCGTCATCGTCGTCCGACGGCTTGGCGAGCATCAGGCCGTCGATGACGACCGTTGTATCGGCCGCGAGCACCAGATCGTCGGGATGGCGGGCGGCGACGGCCCGGGCTTTCAGCGCGGCCACGCGAAGCACATACGCCCGCGGAGCCTCGCCCGCGAGTCCGGACTCGTCGACGTGCGCCGGTTCGACGTCGAAGGCATAGCCCGCTTCGCGAAGCAGGCCCGTCCGCCTGGGCGATGCCGACGCGAGGATCAACCGCATCCCGGAATGATACACTTGCTCTCCCGCGAGCTTGAGCCGGGATTCATGCAGCCGATCCAGACCCTGATGTCCGACGCCGTCGCGCGCCTGGTGAGACCGGCGCCGCTGTCTCCCGCGAAGCTGGCGTTCGCCTGGCGGGCCGCCGTCGGCCCGGCGGTGTCGCGGGTGACGCGCGTGAGGCTGGTCGGGCTGCTCGGCGTGCTCGAGGTCGTCGTCGATGATGATCGATTCGGGGACGAACTGGAGCGGGCGGCGCCCCTGGCGCTGGCTCGCCTCCGGGCGCTGCTGGGTGCGGACGCCGTCGACCGTCTCGACGTGAAACGGCCCCACATGCCGCTGGTGCGACGGCGGCGCGCAGGAGCCAGGTCGCGAGCCGGAAGATCGAAGGGAGAAGCGTGATGATCAAGACCGTGGGCGTCGTTGGAGCGGGCACGATGGGCAACGGCATCGCCCAGGTCTTTGCCCAGGCCGGATTCCACGTGCTGGTCCAGGACGTGGCGCAGCCGGCGCTCGATCGCGGCAGGGCGACGATCGAGAAGAGCCTGGCGAAGTTCGTCGAGAAGGGCAAGCTCGACGCGGCGGCGCGCGACGCGGCCCTCGGCCGGCTCGCGTTCGCGACCAGCCTCGACGGGTTGGCCGAGGTCGACTATGTCGTCGAGGCGGCGTTCGAGGACCGCGAGACCAAGCGCGGCCTGTTCGCCACGCTCGACCAGCTGGCGCGGCCGGGCGTGATGCTGACCTCGAACACCTCGTCGATTTCCATCACCACATTGGCCGCCGCGACCAGGCGGCCCGAGCTCGTGCTCGGCATGCACTTCATGAACCCGGTGCCGCTCATGACGCTCGTCGAGCTGGTGCGCGGCCAGGCCACCTCCGCCGGGGCGATGGCGACGGCCACCGAGTTGTGCGCCAAGCTGGGCAAGACGCCGGTCGAAGCGGCCGACTATCCCGGTTTCATCGCGAACCGCATCCTGATGCCGATGATTAACGAGGCCGTCTACGCGGTCATGGAGGGTGTCGGCACGCCGGAGGCGATCGACACGGTGATGAAGCTCGGCATGAATCACCCCATGGGCCCACTGACGCTCGCGGACTTCATCGGCCTCGACGTGTGCCTCGCGATCCTCGGGGTGCTCCACGACGGGCTCGGGGATCCGAAGTACCGCCCCTGTCCCCTGCTGAAGCGCATGGTCGCCGCCGGGCACCTGGGGCGCAAGAGCGGGAAAGGGTTCTACACGTACTAGAGCCGGTTTCATGACCTGCGTGCGGCGCCTGACTCGGGCCGCCAGAACGGGTCATGAAACCGCTGGTAGGGACCGGGGGCTGGGCGCCAGGGGCTAGTCTAATCATTGGGACTCGGGACTCGGGATTCGGAAGTCGCGCTGCGGCGCTGTCCCCCACCCATCTCCGCAATCCGCCGCTGGCGAAGCCAGAACGCCGCGAGCGCGATCGGCCCGAGAATGAGACATTCGCGCGCGACGGAGACGGCGTTCTTGAGGATGAACTCGTCCGGCTTCCAGTACCGGCGGGAGACTTCGGCGAACAGGTCGATCCCGGAGCAGAAGTAGGCCGTTGAGACGGGCCAGAAGGCCATCACCCCTCGCGGCGTGTTCGAATCGCGCCCGAGCCAGTCGAGTACGATGTGGCTGGCGACGACGAGGCCGCACGTGACCGCGGTGGCAAGTTCCCGCGAACCTCGCAGGCGAGCGACCGCGCCGCCCGCCACGGCGGCAGCGACGACCGCGCCGAGACTGTGGGTGAAGGTGCGGTGGGACGCCAGCAGGATGTCGATGTCCGGGGCCAGCGCCAGGAGCGCGCACGCCAGGACGAGCGGCGTGAAGGCCCGTGAGCCCAAGACGGCGAGCGGTCGTTCCGCTGCGTTCGGCCGGCGGCGGTCCGTCTCGAGGGCCTGGGCCGCCCACGCGATGGTCAGACCGGCGATGACGTGGCCTGCTGGACTCGGCATCCAGCCAACGTAGCAATCTCTGCCATGCTCCCGCAAGCGGGAGAGGCAGAATCTGCAACAGCCTGCGCAGAGGGGCGAAAGTCTGGATAGCCGCAAAGCACTGATAATACACGAGTAGAGTGTATTTACCGCGCGATTTTCGCTTGACTTGCGGCCGGCACGCATTTAGAATCACAGGGACTCGCCCGCACGAAGCCTAAGGAGAGACCATGGCAGTTGACGACCGCACCGAGCGCACGAAGGCCCTGGACGTCGCGCTTTCGCAGATCGAGAAGCAGTTCGGCAAGGGCTCCATCATGCGCCTGGGCCAGAAGGGCGCCATCCTCCCGGTCGACTCCATTCCGACGGGCGCCGTCAGCCTGGACTACGCGCTGGGCATCGGCGGCATGCCGCGTGGGCGCGTGGTCGAGATCTTCGGGCCCGAGTCGTCGGGCAAGACCACGCTCGCCCTCCAGCTCATCGCCGAGGCGCAGAAACTCGGCGGCATGGCCGCGTTCGTGGACGCCGAGCACGCGCTCGACGCCACGTATGCGCAGAAGCTCGGCGTCGATCTCGACAACCTGCTGGTGTCGCAGCCGGACAACGGCGAGCAGGCGCTCGAGATCGTGGAAGTGCTGGTGCGCTCCGGCGGCGTGGACGTCGTGGTGGTCGACTCGGTGGCCGCGCTCGTGCCGCGCGCCGAGATCGAGGGCGAGATGGGCGAAGCCCAGATGGGCCTGCAGGCGCGCCTGATGTCGCAGGCGCTGCGCAAGCTCACGGGCGTCGTGTCGAAGTCGAAGACGTCGCTCGTGTTCATCAACCAGTTGCGCGAGAAGATCGGCGTCATGTTCGGCAGCCCCGAGACGACGACGGGCGGGCGCGCGCTGAAGTTCTACGCGTCGGTCCGCCTCGACATCCGGCGCATCGCCAGCATCAAGGACGGCGAGCAGGTCGTGGGCGGCCGCGTGCGCGTGAAGGTGGTCAAGAACAAGGTGGCGCCACCGTTCCGGGAGGCCGAGTTCGACATTCTCTACGGTGAGGGCATCTCCAAGATGGGCGACCTGCTCGACCTCGCCGTCGACCGCAAGATCGTCGAGAAGAGCGGCACGTGGTTCTCGTTCGATGGCGAGCGCCTCGGCCAGGGCCGTGAGAACGCGAAGCAGTTCCTGAAGGACAATCCCGCCGCCTACAAGACGCTCGAGGGGCGTGTGCGGAAGGAGCTCGGCCTCGTGCGCGAGGCCGCGGTGGAATCCGATGCGCCGCCCGAGAAGGAGAAGCCGACCGCGTCGCGTCGCTAGGCGTTGGCCGGCGGTTCATGGGGTCCCGGGGCTTCCCTTCGGCCTCGCTCAGGGCAGGCAGCGCTGGGGGACGCGTGATGCGGCGCGGCCTCTTGGCTGCCTTCGATCCGCGTGTTATATTGGCGATCTCGCCAGCGCGTCGACCTCAGTGCCGAGGTAGCTCAGTTGGTAGAGCACGTGACTGAAAATCACGGTGTCGGCAGTTCAATTCTGCCCCTCGGCACCACAAATCCCTGACAATTCAGCAAGTGTTGAGATCGGCGGGGAATCTGGGTCAGCATGCCGCCGGTGAACCTCGCCAACTGTGGTTCGATCCTCAGTTGGAGCATGTCGAGTTCGTCAGGGCGCGGCCCAAGGAGCGCGAGAAGCGCGTCGTCGCGTTCTTTGATCAGTATCTGCTGCAACAGTAGGCTGGCGGCGGTTCACGCCATGCGCTACACCGGAGCTTTGACCGTCGTCGTCCACACGTCATCGTGTCCCGTCGGGGATTCGACCCCGTGTGGACGCCGGTCTCGCGCAGGGCGCGGCGTGGTGGCCGAGAGATCCAGCGTCCGGTGGCGGAGTAGAGCGCTGGCCGTCGGACTAGACTGGCGGTCTACGCCCGCGCCCGCATCGGCGTCACCTTTGCCGGCGTCTCCGTCACGATCTGCGTCAGCCGTTGTGCCCAACGGTCGAGCGCCGCGCGCTTCGCCGTCTCCCGCGTCGAGTGGTCGTAGTGCCGCGTGGTGACGCCCGGCTTACGGTGGTTGAGCACCAGACCGATCGTATCGGCCTCGATCCCCAACTCCCCCATCATCGTCGCCACCGTGCGCCGCAGGTCGTGGGCCGTGAACGGAATCCCGGTCGCGGCCGCGAGGGCTGCCGCCGTGCGCTTGCTCCACACCAGGACGGACGCGTCGCTCTTGGCGCTGCTCGGGAAGACGTAGGTGCCGAGCGGATGCGCCGTGTCGCTCCGGGCCTGGAGCAGTTCGACGGCGGGCTCAGAAAGCGGCACCTGATGCGTGATCCGGTTCTTCGTTTCCGTTGCCGGAATCGTCCACCGCTTCGCGTCGAGGTCCACGTCCGCCCACTTCATGCGAGAGCTTTTCCCGAGCCGCTGCCCGCACACGAGGAGCAGCTTGAACAGGTGCCGCAGCGTTTCGCCCGTCTCGGCGGGCATCTCGATCCGCGTGTCAGACTTCGTGCCTCGGGAGAGGGAGAACGGGTTGTCGGCGTCGAGAGAGCGCCACAGATCGCGCAGTTCGTCGGCCTTCAGCACGCGATCGCGAGCCTGTTCCCTCCGCTTGTGGAGCCCGGCCGCCGAGTTCGCGGGCAGCCAGTCGGCCTCGACGCCGTAGGCGAAGAGCATGGAGAGGCGCGCCTGAAGTCGGTTCGCGGCGGTCGCGCCCGTCTTCGCCTTCCGCGTCACCAGTTCAAGCACGTCGCGCCGGCGGATGTCCGTCACAGGTCGCGTGTTCCAGTCCGGCTGCACGTCGCGTTCGAGGCTGCGCTTCACGTCGGGCCACGAGCGGTACTCTCCTGCCTCGTGCCGCACGTCCGCGTGCTCCGGATACGCCTTGAACAACGCCGCGACCGTATTCCGCTGCGCCTCGCGCTCGGCGCGCCGTTCGTCGGCCGGAAGCTGCCGCACCTTCACCTTCGCTCGCGCGTCGGCGGCAAGCTTGCGCGCCTTCGCCAGCTTCGTGTCTGGAAACGTGCCGAGCATGATTCGGCGCTTGCGTCCGTCGCCGGTTTGTCGGGTGTACTGGAGCCACGCCTTCGTCCCACCGGGCCACGCGCGAATGGCCAACCACAGTTCCTTCGGGTTCGCACTCCAGTAGTCCACTGATGAGGGCTGAGGCCTGAGAGCGTTGAGCTCGCGCGCCGTGAACCTGAGTCGTGGCATCGTGTGCCTCCAGTGAGGCTGCAGCGAGGTTGCAGCCAGAACGGCAGCACGATGACACGCACGTGACAAGCCAGAAGCGCTCAGAAAAGCGCATGTGGGCCTGAATTGACGTGATACTGGGCCTGGAGCAGGTAGCGGGCGGATACAGGCGGATACTACCCGATTCTCGGTTCCCGTGATTGACAATCACGGTGTCGGCAGTTCAGCTCTGCCCCTCGGGACCACAAGTCCCTGACAACTCGGCGAGCGCTGAGATTGGAGGGGATGCTGTGGAAGCACGGTGGAAGCATCGAGGCGCGAGTATCCATCCCTTCTCCCGCGGCGACAGCAGGGACGCGACTTTAGTCCCCGCCTCGGCCCCAGCGTCCGCCGCCTCCCCGAGTGGCGGAAGGCCGGCAGGCCATCAACCAGGAACGCGAGCGGCCACGCGTTCTCGAATCCCTGTCGGCCCCAGTGGTATAACCTCAAGGTCGAGTCGCGGGATCGGGAGGGGGATGTTGAGGGACTCGGGCGTCCGGCTGATGTGGGTCTCGGTCTGCGCCACCGGTATCCTGTTGGCGGTGCTATCGGCGGGGCTGCCGGCCGACGGCTACTTTGCCGGCGACTCGGGCGTGAAGTTGATCGCCGCCTTCAACGCCATCGACCACCCGGCACGGCCGTTCGAGATCGCACTGCCACGAATCGCCGGGCAGCCCGTGCCGTACGTCGAGCGGTTCTTCGCGGTTCACGGATTGCACGCCCACGCGTTGCAGTCGCCGCTCTTCCCGGTCATCTCGGCGCCTCTCATTGCGGCGTTCGGGCTCCGGGGCGCGTACGTGCTCCCGGTGCTGTGCTTCCTGGCGCTCATCCCTGCGGTGTACGCCATCGGCCGCCGTGCCGCGCCGGCAGCTTCCACCGGCATGCTGTTGTGCATGGCGATCCTGTCGAATCCACTGGCCTTCTACGCGTTCGAGTTCTGGGAGCACGTCCCGGCTGCCGCGTGCCTGGCCGGAGGGATTGTGCTCGCGGTCGGCTGGCGGGAATTGCCAGCCGCGCCTGCAGCGGTCTCCCTTGGAGGCGCGCTCGCCGCCGCTGCGGCTCTGTTGCGACCCGAGGCGTTCTGGGGCGCGGTCGCCGTGGGCGCCGTCGCGGTGCACCGGCGCAGAGGCATACCGTACGTGTTCGGCGCCGCCCTTCCCCTGGCGGCCTATGCGACGGCAAACTACTTCGAGGCGGGAACCCTGCTCGGGCCGCACGTGGCGGCGAACCTCGCGGCGGTGTCGGACCGATGGATCTTGAGCCGGCTGCATTACGCATGGGTGTGGCTCGTTCCGCAAGCGCCCCTCCACTGGGTGGGTCTTGCCGTTGTGGCCGGCGGGTGGCTGGTGTCGAGCCTTGAAGCAGAGGTGCGCCGCGCCCAGGCCATTGCGTTGGCTGGCATCGCGCTCATGGCCGCCGCGTCGGCGCTGGGCGCGGGGGCGCGCGCCTCTCTGTGGCATGCGTGGCCGGTCGGGTTTCTGCTGCTGGTTCCGGGACTCCGGGCGCGCGCCTCCCGTGAGCTCTGGTGGCTGGCCGGCTTCACGACCGTGGTGATCTGGCTTTCGTCGACCAACGACGGCGGCGCGCAGTGGGGCCCGAGGTTCCTCCTGATATTGGCGCCCCTGCTCATGGTGCTGGCGGCGGCAGCCGCATCGGAAGCCGCGGGGCCTGGCTGGGCGAGGCCGGCTCGCCGGCTCTTGATCGCCGCTGTCATCGCCTGCGGGCTCTGGACCACGCGCGCCGCCTACAAGGAGCTGCGTGGCGCGAAGCAGTACTATTCGAGGCTCACGGCCCACGCGGCCAAGGTAGCCGCGCCGGGCACCCACGTGATCTTCAGCGCATGGTGGTTCGATCAGGTCGTCGCGCCGCTGCACAGAGATCGGACGTTCCTCTTTGCGGATTCCACGTCCCGCGGCACGGAGATCCTGAACGCGCTCGGCGCGGCGGGCGTGAGGAATGCGGTCCTCGCCTGGTCGAGAGAGAGCGGAGAGGGCGGTTCCCTCGAACCGTCGCTTCGGTCTTCATGCTTCAGAATCGACGGCATCGTCGAGGTTCCTGAGCGCGAGATGACGTTCGCGCGGGTGAGGTGCGGTCCGTGAAGCGGCCTGTAGATACGCCTGCCCTCATCCAGGCCGGACCCGGGTGTCGCTCGCGGGAACCCAGCCGCTGGCGCGGTTGGACCGCGCCTGTGATGACATGGGTGCCAGAAACCTCGGCGGCCTCCCGGGTTTCCACCACGTGCCGGGACGCTACCCACTCGTTCCGCCGGTCACCATCGGCCCACCGCGCACTGGATGAGACGGTTCCCACCGGAGTTTCGCATTACGAGTACAGAGAGGGGCAGCGATTGAGGCTGCAGCCGGGAGGTTGCCATGCGCAGCGCGATGGCGACGGTGATTGCAGCGGCTCTCGTGGGAACCAGTCTCGCGGCGACAGGGTGGCGCAGGAACCCGCGCCGCCGGCGGTCAGCGCGCCAGACAAGCCGGAGCGGCTTCTCGCCCTCGACATCTTCGGCGGTGCGACGGTGGGTTCGATGACGATAGAGACTCCCGACACCGGAGAGGAATCGACCAACGACGACATGGTGGGGTGGGAGGTCGGGGCGACTGTTATCTACGGAAAGCGCTGGCTCGGGATCAAGAGTACAGTCGGTCGAGCCAAGCTCCTGGACGTGCCAGTCTGGCAGGTCACCGCCGGTCCGCAGGTGTACATTGGCAAGGCTAACGCCCGTTGGCTGGTGCACGCCCTCGTGGGCTTTGCCGCGACGAGCGGCGTGACTCCATCGCGAAGCAGTGTTGTGGGGGTTGTCGGGGGGGGCCTGGATTTGGCCATCTTCCGGCTCCAAGCGGACTACGTCCTGCTCAATCTCGACGGACTGCAGAAGAACTACGGCCGCGCGGTCGTTGGAGTGGTCCTCCCGCTGTGCCTCCGTACATGCGGGGACTACTATGAGCCCGTTTCCTTCGGAAGGTGATCGAGATCGTCGCGGCTGCCGGGCAGGCACCAGAATCGCCACGGTGGTGGCCCCCATCGTGTGCGCCTGAGCCGTCACGCCCGAAGTACCCCGTCCCCCAACAAGCGTCCAATTCGTTGTGCGTCCCGCCGGGGACGCCGCCCGCGACACCGACCGGATCGTCGCCACGCGGGGCGGTGAACCGTGCCGGGATTCCCGGAGGGCCCGTTCGTTCAGAGGATGGACCCTGGAGGACGATCGAGTCGGTTCTCTCCCGAGTCGAAAGAACGGGTGGTGCGGATGGCGCAGGAGCACGCCGCGAAGCTCCGCGCGAGGGGCACGGCCGATGCGCTCAGCGGTCGGTGCTCAACGGAACCGGCACCGCCCGGGCCGCCGCCATGATCCCTGGCGCAACGGAGAGCGGTGCGCGGGCGATGGTCTCCCCGCCGGCCGGCACATCTGCCAATCCGCTTCGATGGACGGCGTCGCTGCCGCGGACGACTCGCACCGCGTACCGCGCCAGTTCCTGATGCGCGCGACGGGCGGCCTTCCACCCCTTGAGGCGGGAATCGAGCGCATCCTCGTAGCGCCCAACGAACATCGCGAACTCGCGGACGCGGCGCGAGTAGAGCGGCCGGCTGAACTGGCTGCGCACCACCGCCGTCGTGAGGAAGTCCTCGATGCCGACGGGGCGGCCGGCCCGGACCTTCGCCCGAATCGACGTGTTCACGCGGCCGACGTTGTAGCAGACGCTGACCAGGGCGTCGAAGGCGTGCTGTGCGATGTTGCCGTTGAACTCCCGGCGCACGATCTCTTCGTACGTGGGCAGCTGCCTCCGGAGCTCGGCCGCCGCCTCCTCCTCCGTGACGTGCCGGGGATACGCGGGCGTCACGCGCCTGCCCCTCCACGTCCGGAAACCGTAGCCAATGCTGTAGCCACCGCCAATGTCCCGGTACGCGCTCGAGCGGAAGCCTTCGATCGACTTCAGGAAACCGATTCCGCGCGCAGACATCATCTGCGGCAGCCGGACCGTCGCCGGCCCGGTCGGCAGGGGCGCGAGCCCCGTCAGGAACGTTGCAGACGCGGTCAGCACGTCCTGCTCCTGCGCGAACGCATGAGCTGGCACGCAGAGGACGAGGGCTGCGAGTATCAGTCCGCGCATGGCTGGATGCTCCTCGCTGTATGGGCGCCGGCTGCCGAACGTAGACGCACGCCGCGCGAGCGCGGTCTCGGCCGGCGTTCTCACGCACCCGTGTCGCGGACACCACGGGCCGGACCGCATGCCTGCGGATGACGCAAAACCGGCTCCAGCCGGACTCTCAGGAAATCGGGCCTGATCTGCGGCGTGGCCTGCGTGGAAGTCGGCCTGGCGGGTGACTGTTGTCGGCGGAGGCAGCGACGCAGCCGCGGGCCCGCGTCCAGGCGAGGACCCGGCGCGGCGGCCCGCATGGAGTCGCGCCTGAAGGCCGCCAGCCGTGACGCTGCGCGGGGCGATGCGCTACGTCTTCTTCCGCTCGAAGGTGACCGCGCCGGCGTTGCCCTCTGGGTGCTGCCACTCGCCCGCCATCTTGTCGCCCGCGACCGTCAGCCTCATCTTCATCGGGGTGCCATCGGTGAGCGAGAACCCGAAGGTGAGAACGCCGTCGGCGAACGTCACCTCCCGTAGCGGTTCGCCGGAAACGACGCCCAGCGAATCCGTCATCAGCCCGCCAAACGCGCCGTTGACCCTGGTGATCGCCAGCTTGACCTGGTCCGTGCCCTGACCCGGCACCTCGGTCGCGCCGATCCAGAGGCCCGCCGGGTCTTCAGCCGCGCGGAGTGGCGCGGCCCACGCCGCGATCGCCACCAATGCCACGAACAGCACGACACACTGTTGCAGCATCCCGCCTCCTCACGCATGCGCGCTTCCTTCTCATACGCACGCGGCCAGATGGAAGTTGCCGGGGCGACCGCGGCAGTCAGCGTGGCGCCAGGGCCGAGTCCGCCGCCCACGTCACGGCTTCGACCACCGGCCGCCCCGCGTTCAACACGAAGTCGTTGTGGTCGGCGCCAGGCACCGTGACGAACGTCTTCGGGCCCGGGATGGCGTCAAAGAGGCGCCGGCTCAGCGCGAACGGCACCACGCGGTCGCGATCGCCGGCGACGACCGCCACCGGACAGGTCAAGGCGCCGACGCGGGACATGGAATCGTAGCGATCCCACAAGAGGCGGCGGACGGGAAGGAACCAGTAGTGATGCGCCGCCACGTCAGCCACGGAGGTGAAGGGCGACCGCAGCACCACGGCCATGGGCTTCGCCTCGCCCGCGATCGCCACCGCGACGCCCGTGCCGAGCGACTCCCCCAACAGGATGATCCGTCGCGCATCGACGTCAGGGCGGGCCGCCACGGCGGCATGTATGGCGCGCGCGTCCATCAGCAGCCCAATCTCCGACGGCGAGCCAGGGTTGCCTCCGTAGCCGCGGTAGTCGGACAGGCAGACATGAAAGCCGGCGTCCGCCAGCGCCCTCGCCAGCGGCGCGCGGTAGCTCCGGTTGCCGGCATTGCCGTTGAAGACGATGACGGTCGCGCGCGCCGAGTGCGATGGCGCAGGCAGGAACCAGGCGCCGAGCGACAGACCATCCGGAGTGACGACGCTGAACGGCTCGGCCTCAGGGACACCCGCCTCGGCCGGCGGCAAGACGGACCCGAGCGGAAGATACAGGAGGGAACGCTGGCCCGCCCAGAGCAGCACGAGGATCATGGCGACGGCGATCGCTGGTACGGCGAGCATGCGCAGGGCGCGAATCATGGGCGTCGCGCGGTGCCGGGGCATCGGCGCAACGCCCCGGCCGTCGAGAACCTGCCCGTCGGTCCGCACCCGCAGGGGCGCGGAGAAACCAGGGGGACCCTACTCGTCGCTGGCGACCTCGTCTTTCGGCAGGCTCGTGGCGAAGTCGTCGAATTCCGCCTCGAGCCCCATTTCGGCACGATCTTCGGCGAGGTCCGCGACGCGCCCGCCGCCCCTGACCTTGATCGGGCCCTTGGGCCCGCCTTCGCCCCGTCCCTTTGGGCCGGTCGAGCGCCTCCCCTTGGGCGGCGCCGGAGGCCCGAAGTTCCGCTCGCGCCTCACCGCGGGGTCCGCGCCTGGCGGGGCCGGCGCGCGGTACCCGCCGAACGACCCGCCGGGCGGCGGGCCGCCGGGGCTGAACGGCGGCCTCGGGCCGCGTTCCTCGCGTGGGCGAGCCTCGCTGACCGACAACGTGCGCCCCATGAAGGGCTGCCCGTTCAGCCGGCGAATGACCTCGGTCGCGGCCGCGAGATCCGGATAGTCCACGAAGGCGAAGCCTCGCGGACGCCCTGTCTCGCGATCCATCGGCAGCACGACGGACAGCGGCGGGGCAACGGCGGCGACGTGCGCGCGCAGGTCAGCTTCTGTTGCGCTGTAGGGGAGATTCCCGAGAAACAACCGGACTGGCACGCTGTTTTTTCACCTCGTGGTTATACGGCGGTCTGCCGTGTTGTGGCTGGAGATTCCGGTCGCGGCGAGGGCGCAGGATGGGCAGTCAAGGCTCAGGGCTGATGCCGATGCTAGACTCTACCAGACCCGTATATCGGCGCGCAACCGCCGGAACTGCATGGGGTCCGATTGCCTTGCGCACGGGCAGACCGTCTGGTAGCGTGAGGAGTCCCCCGTTCATGGAGCATTGGTGACCAAGAAGACTGCCGTTCTGCTGCTGGTCGCGCTCGCCGTGGCCAGCGCCTGTGCGAAGAAAGATGCGGACGCCG
>Ga0316622_100002810_pt1 | contig 12198 bp, 9 predicted proteins | sample OWC_Aug_OW2_C1_D_FD_207646 | JGI IMG/M metagenome (GOLD analysis project Ga0316622, IMG submission 207646) | Wetland soil microbial communities from Old Woman Creek delta, Ohio, United States - OWC_Aug_OW2_C1_D5_C | ecosystem: Environmental > Terrestrial > Soil > Wetlands | place: USA: Ohio... | reverse complement strand
GCGAGACCGCTGGGTGGCAGAGCGAGACCGCTGGGTGTCGGAGAGGGACCGCGCGCTGCAGGCACTCATGAATTCGCGCTCCTGGCGTGTTACCCGGCCACTACGCTGGCTGTCCGGGCGTGCCCGGCAACTGCGCAATGGGCTGATTCAACTGCTCGGTGCATTGCGCGTGGTGAATTGGCCGCGTGTGCGACGGGCACTCCCCATGCTCGCACGCGGGCGCTTCTCAGCAATCCTTGCCGGCATACAACGGCTCACCACGCCTATACCGGAAGAGAACACGCGGCGGCACTACGCACTATCCGCCGTGTTACCGTATTACGACGCCGGTGCAAGGGCGCCAGCATTCAGCGCGACGATCGACATCGTCATACCGGTTTATAACGGCATGGAATTCTTGCCGCCCCTCTTTGCATCTCTGGCACGCAATACCGACCTCCCGCACCGGCTTATCATTGTCGACGACGCCAGCTCCGATGAACGGGTGTGGCCTTATCTGCAGCAAGTGAAGCAGAAACACGCCGGAGCCGTGCTGCTGCGCAACGCATCCAACCTTGGCTTCGTGCGCACCGTCAATCGCGCCTGGCGCGAGACGCATGGCAACTTCGTGCTGCTCAATACTGATGTCGAGGTGCCGCCGGCATGGCTTTCCCGGCTCGTGGCGCCGATCATCGACGATCCGCGCGTTGCCAGCGTCACGCCCTTCACCAACGCCGCGACAATTTTTAGCTTCCCGGTATGCTGCGTCGATAATCCGTTGCCGGCTGGCTTGCATGTCGACGAAATCGACGAGTGTTTCAGGCGCGTCAACCCCGAAGCCTTCGTGGTGGAAGTGCCCACCGGCGTCGGCTTCTGCATGGCGATCAATGGCGATGTCGCCAAGCGGATCGGATTTTTCGACGAAGCATCCTTCGGCAAGGGCTACGGCGAGGAAAACGACTGGTGCATGCGCGCGCAAGTCTCGGGCTATCACCATAGGGTGGCGTCCAACCTGTTCGTCTACCATAAGCATGGCGGATCGTTTTCCGGCGCAGAGAAGAAGGCGCTACTCGATCGCAATCTGCGGATCCTGTTCGACCGCCACCCGCGTTATCCGCTGCAAGTGGATCAGTTCATCAGATGCGATCCGCTCGGGGATCTTCGTGCGTTTCTCACCATGATTGTGTTTTCGCGCGCCGCGAGCAAGAAACCGCTTTTGATTTTCGACCATAACTTTGGCGGTGGCGCCACCCAATATCGCCAACGGCTGATCGCAGCCTGTCTCGAGTCCGGTCAGCCAGTGCTTCTCGTGCAGCAGAATTTTTATAATGCTCTTTCCACGCTTGAGTTCCATCACGACAACGGCGTGGTGGTGTTCGATATTGCAAGTCTCGAAGATCTCATCGAATTGGCAGTCCATCTGCCACTGACGGAAATCCTGTACAACAATGCTGTCTCGTTCATTGCGCCTTTCGCGTTGCCCGAGCTGCTGATCCGGCTGAAGGCGGCCACCGGCGCGCGACTGACGCTGGCGTTCCACGACTTCTTCGTTATCTGCCCGTCCTACACCTTGCTCGATAATAAAGGTATGTTCTGTGACATACCGGCTGCGGACGTATGTCATCGTTGCCTGCCGCACAACCCGCACGCGCTACGCAATGCGTCCGGCAAGCGCATCGAAGAATGGCGATGGGAGTGGGCGGGTGCTATAGCGGCGGCGGATGAACTCCGCTTCTTTTCGCACAATACGGTCCAGATCGTAGGCCGTGTTTACACGTTGTTGCCCGAAAAGATCACCGTCCGGCCCCACGCCGTCCATTACGTCCCCCCGCGCAAACCGCGGCTGGATCGAGAGGCGCCGCTGCACATCGGCGTGGTGGGGACCATCGCGCCGCAGAAAGGGGCCGCTATCGTGGCCGAGATCGCCAAGCTTATCGCCGCCCGTGATCTGCCGGTGCGTCTCACCGTCATCGGCACCCTCGACCCGTCGTGCAGCGCCGACAACGTCGACATTACCGGTCCCTACGCGCAGGCAGACCTGCCAGATATCATCGAGAAGCACGGCATCAACATGTTCCTGTTTCCCTCAGTGTGGCCGGAGACCTTTTCCTACGTCACCTCGGAACTCATGGCGCTGGAAGTGCCCTTGGCCTGTTTCGATCTTGGAGCGCCTGCGGAACGGGTGCGCGACTATGCGCAGGGCCTCGTGGTGAGCCGCATCGACGCGGCGGCGGCGCTCGAGGAAATCGTTGCCTTCCATGAGCGGTTGCGTGAGCAGGCGAGACAAGCGGAGTGAGCTGCGATGTTAAGCCATAAGGGTACAAGTCTAGGAAACCTCTCTCGGTGCCTTCTTCTTGGAAGGATTACTTGGAGAACAATTTGACGAGCGACACGCGGCTGATCGCGTTCTACTTGCCGCAGTATCACCCCATCCCGGAGAACGACGCCTGGTGGGGCAAGGGGTTTACCGAGTGGACAAACGTGACCAAGGCGCGGCCCAATTTCTCGGGCCACGATCAACCGCACCTCCCAGCGGACCTTGGGTTCTACGACCTGCGCTTGCCGGAAGCGCGACAGGCTCAGGCCGATCTTGCGCGCCAGTATGGTGTCGCCGCCTTCTGCTATTACTACTACTGGTTCGGCGGCCACAAGCTGTTGCAGCGCCCCATCGAAGAGATGCAGCGACTGGGTCAGCCGGATTTTCCCTATTGCATTTGCTGGGCTAACGAAAGCTGGACTCGGACATGGGATGGCGCGGGCCACCAGGTCCTCGTGGAACAGTCCTACACCAGCGACGATGTCCGCAACTTCATACGCGACCTGCTGCCATTTCTGGGTGATCCCCGCTATCTCCGCGTGCACGGCCGTCCGCTGCTGCTCGTCTACCGCATAAGCGATCTACCTGACCCGCGACGCACGGTGGACTCATGGCGGGAAGAAGTCGTACGGGCCGGTCTGCCGGACTTGTATCTGTGCGCGGTGCAGAGCTTCGATATCCGTGATCCACGTCCCTATGGTCTCGATGCGGCGGTAGAGTTTCCGCCGCACGGCAATTTCGAGCACAGCATCAATGGTACATTCCAGTTCACTAACGCCCGCTTCAGGGGCCATGTGTATGACTACCAGCGCGCAATCGCGAAATCCCTCGCGAAGCCAGACCCGGATTACACTCTGTTCCGCAGCGTCATCCCCCGCTGGGACAACACCGCGCGCCGTCAGGACACCGGCGACATCTTCGTCAACTCCGATCCCGCAAGCTACGAATTCTGGCTGCGAATGATCGTCGGCTTGACACAGGAAAAGCGCGCCGGCGATGAGCGGCTCGTCTTCATCAATGCGTGGAACGAATGGGGTGAAGGCTGCCACTTGGAGCCAGACCGCGAGTATGGTCATCAATACCTAGAAGCCACGCGGAACGCGGTGCACAGTACACCTGGCTGGTCGCAGGGGGTCGCGAAATTGATTGCCCAACTGCCGCTCGAGTCCGCCGGAAAACCCCTACTGCACGAACTTGGCCGGCGCGCCGCAATGACCGACCCCGACTTGCGCCGCTTGGTGGATTCGCATCGGGTTTCGCATATCCGGGGCTGCGCCCCGACGGAACGTTCTCTTGTCGAGCGTGTGAAGTGGTACGCTCGACGGCGCCTGATTCAACTGCTGTCGTGAGCGCTACGCTACCTCGTATCCGCTTTTTAGCACCGACATGCGCTGGTCGGTCCGTTGAGGAATGTTCCTTGCGGGCAAGACGGCATACGTGGTTGTGATTGTGGCCTGCAGACCTATTCCTTGTATCTTGGAAGGGGACGTCGCACAATTGTGTTTAACAACTCCATTCAGCGGGCGTTGAATCCGCGAAGGCTATGGCTCGCGTTTCGGTTGTAATCGTTACGTTTAACTCCGCTGCTGCGATCGGGCGGTGTCTTAAGGCTTTGCGCAGCAGCAATGGCGACATCGAGTTAGTCGTGATCGACAATGACTCCCAGGACGAAACGGTTCCGCTGCTGGGGAAGCTGCTGGCCACCTATACCGGCGCGCAACTGACGGTCATGCCTGAGAACGTCGGGTTTGCGCGAGCGGTGAACCACGGACTGCGGATGGCGAGCGGGGAGTTCGTTGTGGTACTGAACCCCGACTGCTACGTCACGCCTACCACATTGAGCGACATGGTCGCTGTGATGGAGTCGGACCCGCGCATCGGCATCGCCGGCTGTCTGTTGCTCAACGAAGATGGTTCTGAGCAGGCGGGCTGTCGGCGATATATTCCCACGCCTTGGAGATCGCTTATGCGGGTGCTCCACCTGGGGCGCATTCCCTTCCTCCGGGGAAAGAGAATCTTTGGCAGCTTCATCATGAGTCGAGAACCGCTGCCCGATCGACCTCAGGACGTCGAGGCGCTTTCGGGTGCGTTGATGATGGTGAGGCCGGAAAGCATGGCGGAAGTAGGATTGTTCGATGAGGCGTATTTCATGCACTGTGAGGATCTGGATTGGTGCATGCGCTTTCGCTCTGGCGGATGGCGGGTCGTCTTCGTGCCCACTACGCACGCGGTGCACGCGAAGGGTGGCAGCACCCGCTCGCGACCCTTGCGTGTCGAGTATTACAAGCACGCGGGAATGATCCGCTTCTACCGGCGCCACTTGAGACACCGTTATCCCTATCCGCTCATGGTGCTCGTAGTGGCGGCGGTATGGGTGCGTTTCCTTTTCAAGGCTATCATGTTGCTGCCTCAGTCGTTCGTTGCGCTTAGGCGAGGCCAGCGGATCAAGAGCGATCAGATGCGGGGAAGGCTGGGTGTCCGGTACAGGTAGTAAGGATGGTGTTGTCCTGGTCATTGGTGCGCGAAGTCAGATCGGTCATTTCCTGCTTCCTGCGTTGACCGAGGCAGGGTACCGCGTCATCGCGTTGTCCCGAGCGGCCCAGGGTGAAGATCGGCTGGGTGTGCAGTGGATACGCCTGAAGGATTTTCAGGATACGCACCCGCCCGCACTGCAGGCACATGGCACAGACAGGCCGTATTGCGCGGTGATCCACCTGGCTCCGATATCCGCGCTCCCGTCGTTGCTGGAGCGTCTCGCAAAGGCGGGTGCAAGACGCGTGATCGCATTCAGCTCCACCAGCGTGTTCACGAAGTCCGCCTCATCGGACGAAGACGAGCGGCTACTGGTGAGCAGATTATTGTTGGCCGAAAGCGATATCGCTCGGATCTGCGAGCGGTTCGGAATGGAATGGACCATATTCCGCCCGACGCTGGTCTATAGCTGGGGACACGACCGCAACGTCTCGGAAATCGGCCGTTTTATTCGACGCTTCAAGCTTTTCCCATTACTGGGCAGGGGACAAGGATTGCGTCAGCCGGTCCATGCACATGATCTGGCCAGGGCTTGTGTGGCGGCTTTGCAGAGCAGCGCTACCTATGGACGGGCCTACAACCTAGCCGGTGGCCGCACGCTGAGTTACCGACAAATGGTTGAGGAAGTCTTCGCACATCTCGGGAAAAGGCCGCGCTTCGTCCAATTGCCCGCCTGGCTGATACGTGGCGCCATCCGCTGCGCCCGGCTGCTACCGAGATTCCGTAAGTTGTCGCCCGAACTGGCCACGAGAATGCAGCAGGACATGTGCTTCGATTCGCTTGACGCCCAGCGCGACTTCGGCTTCAGTCCCCGCCCCTTCGCGCTCCGTGGAGGCAGCGGTGGAGCGTCTTCCCGCGTCACGTGGTCGCCTGGTTCCTGTGGGAAGTAATACTTACCAATTGAGTCGGCAGTGCATGGCCGCACACATCGACCTTCTGGCCGACTAAACCATGGAGCTCTTCGCTCCGCCTCTCGCGCTTCTCGTGGCCGTGCTCACGTGTCGTGCGCTGCTGTTGCCGGTTCTTCGCCGGTGGTTTCTCGACGAGCCAAACGCACGCTCGCTGCACGTGCAGCCGGTGCCGAGGACGGGAGGTATCGGGATCATTCTCGGCGGGACGGCCGCAGCGCTATTGCTTCGACTTGATGGCGCGGCTCCGATGGTATTGCTGGCGGGGATGCTGGCAGCCCTGTCTCTGCTGGACGACTGGAAGGGTCTTTCGGCGTCCGCACGATTCCTTGCGCACCTCGTCGCCGCCCTCGCGCTCGTGCTTTCCGGCGGCTGGGGGTCCTGGAGTTGGAGTCCCGCGGTGGTGGCGTTGATCGTGCTGGGCATCGTCTGGACGACCAATCTCTACAACTTCATGGACGGCGCCGACGGCCTTGCCGGCGGGATGGCGGTATTCGGATTCGGCACATATGCCGTGGCGGCATGGTCCGCAGGGGACACTCAGCTTGCCTTGCTCAGCGCATCCATCAGCGCATCCGCGCTTGGATTCTTGCTCTTCAACTTTCCACCGGCGAAGATGTTCATGGGCGATGTCGGATCGATCCCGCTCGGCTTTCTCGCGGCCGGAATGGGACTGATGGGATGGAAGAGCGAACTGTGGCCCCTCTGGTTTCCCGTCGTTGCCTTTGCACCCTTCGTGGTGGATGCGACGGTCACTTTGGGTAAGCGTGTCCTACGGCGCGAGCGCATATGGCAGGCCCATCGAAGCCATTACTACCAGCGGCAGGTGCTGATGGGATGGAGTCATCGGCAACTGGCGCTGGCGGAATACACGTTGATGGGGGCCGGCGCATCGGTAGCGCTCGTCTCGCTGCAGTTGCGGGCCAGCTACGCGTACCTACTCCTGGTAGGGCTGGGGCTGGTCTATCTTGCCGTGATGGCGAGCATCGACGTCCGCTGGGCAAAGCGAGGAACGGCCAGTGCCTAGATGGCGGTTCAATCCGCGTACCACACTTGCCGTTTTCCATGATGTCGTTGCCGCGGGAGTGGCATGGGGTTGCGCATTCTGGCTCCGATTCAATCTGGATTTGCCGGCGCAGTACCTGGATATCATGCTGCGTACCATGCCGCTGGTGATCGGGACGCAGGCAGTCATCTTCCTCGCCTTCGGGCTGTATCGGGGGATCTGGCGTTACGCGAGCCTGCATGATCTGCGCGTGATCCTCGCCGCGGTGGGCCTGGCCGCGCTCGCGGTGCCCACTCTCTTCGTCTTGCTGCGCGTGGCGGACCCGGTGCCGCGCTCGGTGTTTCTCCTGGATCCGCTGCTGCTGCTTTTCTTCATGGGTGGGAGCCGGCTCGCCTACCGGGCATGGAAGGAAGGCGGCCTGGCAACCACAGCCAACGTCGAACGCACGCCGATTCTCATTCTCGGCGGAGGCGATGCAGCCAGTGCCCTCATCCGGGAGCTGGCGGCGCGGGGCAAGTGGCGTGCTGTCGCACTTCTCGACGACAACGACTCGCGGCAGGGGCGTCAGATCCACGGTGTCCCGGTCCGCGGACGGTTGGAACAGGTAAAACGCGTCGCGGACGAGTTGCGTGTCGTGCACGTCGTGGTCGCCATGCCATCGGAAGCGCATGCGGTGCGCCGTCGCGCCGTGGAGCTTGCCTCCCAGGCCGGCCTGAAGGTTATGACCGTCCCGTCCTTCGACGACATCGCCAGCGGCAGGGTCACGGTATCGCAGTTGCGGGAAGTCGAACTCGACGACTTGCTCGGCCGGGATCCCGTCTCCTTGGATAGTGAGCGCCTCAGCGGCCTGCTGAACGGACGAGTCGTGATGGTGACCGGCGCCGGGGGATCGATCGGGTCCGAGCTGTGCCGTCAAATCGCGCGCTTTGCTCCTGCGCACCTGGTCCTGTTCGAACTCTCCGAGTACGCGCTCTACCAGATCGAGCAAGAGTTCGCCGCACGATTCCCCCACATCGACATCGTCTGCGCGGTAGGCGACGTCCGCAACGGCGCCCGCGTGCGCCAGGTGCTCGCCACCTATCGTCCCCAGGTGCTGTTCCACGCCGCCGCGTACAAGCACGTGCCGCTGATGGAGCAGGTCAACGCGTGGGAAGCGATCCAGAACAACGTGCGGGGCACGTGGACCCTGGCGGCAGCCGCGGCTGCGCAGGGCGTGGAGAAGTTCGTGCTGATCTCCACCGACAAGGCGGTGAACCCGGTCAATGTAATGGGTGCGAGCAAGCGGCTGGCGGAGATGGTGTGCCAGGCGCTGCAGCACGAGTTAGCGACGCGCTTCGTCATGGTCCGCTTCGGAAACGTGCTCGGCAGCGCCGGCAGCGTGATTCCGAAGTTTCGCCAGCAGATCGCCGCCGGGGGGCCGGTCACCGTGACGCACCCGGAGATCACCCGCTACTTCATGTCAATCCCGGAGGCGACCCAACTCGTCCTGCAGGCCGGCTCGATGGGCGAGGGCGGGGAAATCTTCGTGCTCGACATGGGTGAGCCGGTACGCATCGTCGATCTGGCACGCGACATGATCCGCCTGTCCGGGTGCACGGATGAGGAGATCAGGATCGAGTTTACCGGCCTGCGTCGGGGCGAGAAGCTGTACGAGGAGGTGCTGGCCGACGACGAGCACACGCTCGCGACGCCGCATCCGAAGCTGCGCGTGGCGCGCGCACGCGATGCCTCCAGGGCTTGGCTGGACGACCTGCTGAAGTGGTTGTCCGAGAGCGTGCAGTCCGACGACGAGGTGCGCCGCGCCCTGCCGCAATGGGTGCCCGAATACCGGCCCAACGGCGCGGGCACCGCGGCTTCCGCAGTTCAGGAGAGGCGTGCCGGGGACGAGGCCCGTCAGCCGACGTGACCGGGGCGGTCAGGCCGATCCTGCATCACGCCACTCCGGCCCCCTGCGCCTGCTGATCAGCGTGATAGCTCGAGCGCACCAGCGGCCCGCAGGCCGCGTGCGCGAATCCCATCGCCATCGCCTCGCGCTCGAAATCCAGGAAGCGTGACGGCTCGACGTAGCGCACCACGGGAAGGTGTCCGGCCGTGGGTTGCAGATACTGCCCGATGGTGAGCATGTCGATGTCGTGCGCGCGCATCTCGCGCATCACCTGCACGATCTCTTCGTCAGTCTCACCCAGACCGACCATGATCCCGGACTTGGTCGGAATGCCGGGAAACCGATGCTTGAACGCCTGCAGCAACTGGAGCGAGTGGGCATAGTCGGCGCCCGGACGCGCCATCTTGTACAGGCGCGGCACCGTCTCGAGGTTATGGTTCATCACGTCCGGCAGTCCGGCGGCGAGAGCGTCCAGGGCCTTGTCTAGTCGGCCGCGGAAATCCGGCACCAGCACCTCGATGCGCGTGGCCGGGGAACCCGCGCGTACCGCCTGGATGCACGCGGCAAAATGCCCGGCGCCTCCGTCGCGCAGGTCGTCGCGGTCCACGCTGGTGATGACCACGTACTTCAAGCGCAGGTCGGCGATGGTGCGCGCCAGGTTGTCCGGTTCCTGTGCGTCGGGCGGCTTGGGACGCCCGTGCGCTACGTCGCAGAACGGGCAGCGGCGCGTGCACAGGTCGCCGAGGATCATAAAGGTGGCGGTGCCCTTCCCGAAGCACTCCCCGATGTTGGGGCAGGAGGCCTCTTCGCACACGGTGTGCAGCTTCTGCTCGCGTAGCTTGCGCTTGATCTCGGTGAAGGTGGCGCTGTTTCCTGCCTTCACGCGGATCCAGTCCGGCTTCTTCAGCGGCGCGATGGGAATCACCTTGACCGGGTTGCGAGCGGTCTTATCCGCGCCGGTCTGTCCTTTTTCGAGATCGCTCATGATGGTGCCGCCCGTGTCAGTGTTGCGCCGGGCTGCGCAAGGTGCGCAGCAGATGATCGACCAGGCGGGCGCCGATGCATTCGATCGGCTCGACCACCCCGAGCTCGCGCAGCTGAGTGACGGCGAGGCCTGGATGGCCGCAGGGGTCGATGTCGCGGAAAGGGGCAAGGTCCATGTCCGCGTTCAGGCTCAGGCCGTGATAGCTGCAGCCGGAGCGGATGCGCAGTCCCAGCGCGGCCACCTTGGCGCCGCGCACGTACACGCCAGGCGCGCCAGCGTGCCGCTCACCCTCGATGTCGTAGTCGGCCAGCAGGTCCAGCACCGCCTGCTCCAGCCTCTGGACCAAGCCCTTCACGCCCAGCCCCAGGCGCCGCAGGTCGAGCAGCGTGTACGCCACGATCTGGCCAGGACCGTGATAGGTGATCTGTCCGCCGCGATCGACCTTGACCAGCTCGATGTCGCGCATCGAGCGCGGCAGGTGCTCGACCCTGCCGGCCACGCCATAGGTGTAGGTCGGCGGGTGCTGCAGCACCCAGAGCTCGTCGTCGGTCCGCGCATCGCGCTGCGCGGTGAATGCCTGCATCGCCTGCAGTGTGCCCAGGTAGGGCGCGAGCCCCAGCTCGCGCACCCGCGGCGCGTGCGCCGCTGCGGCCGCAGACCGGGCGGGAGCGGCGAGGCTGCTCATAACGCCATGCTCACGTCGGGGTGGCCGCTGAGTTCGCCGTACAGCGCGTCGAGCTGCTCGCGCGAGGTCGCGCGGATGGTGCACGTGAGGCTCAAGTAGTTGTTCTGGCGGCTGGGCCGCATTTCGATCGTGGCAGGATCGAAATCGGGCGCATGCCGCAGTACGATGGCCGTGACGGACTGCGCAAACCCGGCCTTGTTCCGCCCCATCACCTTGATGGGAAAATCGAGCGGATACTCGATCGGGGAAAGAGCAGGCTGCTGAGCGTCAGGCATGGCCGGCGCGGCGCAATTGCGCCTTGAACTCGGTGAATGCCCTATGCATCCGGCGAAACACCTCGCCCGGCGCCCCGCTGCCGACCGGCTTGCCGTCCAGCCGCGTCACCGCCAATATCTCGCGCGTGGCGGAGGTGATCCAGATCTCCTCGGCGCTACGCAGCTCATCCTCGCTGACCGGCCGGATCTCGGTACGCATGCCATTGGCCTGCGCCAATTCGAGCACGACGTCGTATGTGGTGCCGGGCAGAATCAGGTTGCTCTTGGGTGGGGCCAATATCACGCCATCGCGCACCACGAATACGTTGCTGGCTGAGCCCTCGGTCAGCCAGCCGTCGCGGATCATCACCGTCTCGTGGGCCCCGGCATCGACCGCCAGCTGGCGCATTAGCACGTTGCCCAGCAGCGCGGTGGACTTGATATCACAACGCAGCCAGCGGTTGTCCACCGCGGTGATCGCCGCCGCGCCGCAGGCGACCAGCTCCGGCGCGGGCGTGGACAGCACATTGGTCATCATGAATACGGTCGGGCGAGCGTTCTTCGGGAAGGCATGATCGCGTTTCGCGACCCCGCGCGTGACTTGCAGGTACAACCCCTGGTCGTCGTGCGGGCAGCGGTCGATCAGTCCGAGCACGAGCCGGGTCCATTCTTCGTTGGTGTGCGGGTTGACCAGGCGGATGCCATCCAGGCTGTACTGCAGCCGGCGCAGGTGCTCGTCCATGCGGAACGGCTGGCGAGCGTACACCGGGATCACCTCGTACACGCCGTCGCCGAAGATGAAGCCGCGGTCGAGCACCGGCACGCGTGCCTCGCTCATCGGCATATAGCTGCCGTTCAGGAATACGATCGAGTCCTTCAAGTCTTCTGGCAGGTCGAACAGCATCATCTCCTCGCGATCACTCGAACAGCAGCCGAAGGCTGTCCCACGCCCGCACGAACAGGTTGGCAACGCCCACGCTCTCCAGCGCCACCACAGGATACTCGCCCACGCGTGCGCCGTCGTACTCCACACGCAGCGTGCCCACCTGCTGCCCCTGGGACACCGGTGCGAGCAGGGGCTGGCGGCTGACCAGATTGGCCTTGACGCGGCCCGCCCGGCCCTGCGGGACAGACACGTAAACATCGCGATCTAGTCCGGCCTTGAGCCGCTTGCCGCTGCCTTTCCACACCGGCAGTTCGGATACCACTTCTCCGCGGGCATACACGCGTGACGTCTCGTAGTGCTGCAGGGCGTAGTTGATGAGCTTCTGCGCCTCGGCCGCGCGCGCACTCTCGGAGGCGGTGCCGGTCACCACCGCCAGCACGTGGCGCGACTCGCGCCGGGCGGTGGCGATGATGCAGTAGCCGGCGTCCTCGGTGTAGCCGGTCTTGAGTCCATCCACCCGAGGGTCGCGGCCGAGCAGCGAATTGCGGTTGCTCTGGGTGATGTCCTTATAGGTGAACTCGCGTAGCTGATACAGCGGCAAATACTGCGGATAGTCGCGGATCAGCGCCGCGGACAGGCGCGCCAGATCGCCGGCTGTCGAATAGTGTTGGGGGTGCGACAAGCCGGTGGAGTCTGCAAAGCGGGTGGCGTTCAGGCCGAGCCGCCTGGCCTGCGCGTTCATGCGCTCCACGAATTTCTCT
>Ga0316622_100002809_pt1 | contig 12199 bp, 8 predicted proteins | sample OWC_Aug_OW2_C1_D_FD_207646 | JGI IMG/M metagenome (GOLD analysis project Ga0316622, IMG submission 207646) | Wetland soil microbial communities from Old Woman Creek delta, Ohio, United States - OWC_Aug_OW2_C1_D5_C | ecosystem: Environmental > Terrestrial > Soil > Wetlands | place: USA: Ohio... | reverse complement strand
TACTACTACAGCGACTGCAGGTTGAACATCACGGCGAAGAATATGACGGAGATCAACATGAACGAGCGCCCTGAGTTCCTGCCGTTCCTGAGCACCCAGACGGGAGGCACTGCGGTCCTTGACTGGCAGTGGGACTACTTGAACCACGATGTCGTCGCTGCGAGGTTCCCGCCGAACACGGCCAACTGGGACGACGGCTGGTTCTTGCGGTTCATGGGCACAACGACGCTCGACAAGCAGGGTGCGATATCGGTTCTTGGCTTGACCGACGAAGGATACAACGACTTCGCTACCTGGTGGGCGAGCAACAATGACACGAAGAGCCAAGACTACCAGGACTGGGTGATCAGTGAGGCGAATGTCCGACTCGACATCTACCCGATGTACGAGTACGCGTTCACGATAATGGACTGGAACTTCTGGGCGACGAAGGAGGGTGACAGCATAGTGATTCACCAGGACTTCGTCTCGTGGGGCATGGAAGGCCTCCTGACGAGGTGGATGCACGAGTCCTTCTTGTCTACCGAGTGGTACACGTACAATGCAGAGTTCCACATGACCATCACACCCTACTACGCGAACCTCAGCGCTGACATGGCTGTCATGTACAGCATGTATCTCTACGAGACGACCCTGGTGCCCGTTGGCCAGAAGCATGGGGACCCGTGCTGGGTCTGGGAAGCGCTCACGCAGGACTATGTCGCATCGTCGGTGGCCCACAAGTACTCGACGTTCGACGTGTACAAGGACTTCAACTACAGCAACACAGCGCCCGGCAGCTCGTGGTATGGACAGAACATGACCTATGACTATACGCCTGGTACGGCCAACCTCACCGTGGGAGAGACCATGACTTTCGAGTGGCCCGCAGGTGATCAGCTGTTCGTCGCACAGGCCTTCGACAGCAACGGGGACCCGCTGTTCGGACAGACGATCAACATGAGCGCGCCTTTGGCCCTGAAGTACTCGGAACCGATGGTTGCGGATGCTCTGGACCTGGGCATCACTCCCGGAACCATCACCATCGACAACACTAGCCGGGTTCTGAAGTTCACGGGCCCAATCGACATGTACAACTGGTCGAAGCACCAGACGAACCACACCTGGCTGGCGAGTGAGTGGGCGAGACTGGGACTACTGCCCTACGGTGCCCCGTACATAGAGTGGGCCATGGAGTCGGTGTCTCCGCCTGTCCTCGATCACTTCGAAGTGTCTGGCATGACGGACCCGGTCAAGGTCGGCGAGATGACAAGCGTCACCGTGACTGCGATGTCGCAGTACAACAGCCCGCTCACAGACTACGATGGCTGGATCCACTTCACGTCTAGCGATGCCGGGGCCACGCTGCCCGTGGACTACCAGTTCACGGTTGGCGACGCCGGTTCGCACGAGTTCGTGGACGCCGTCAGCTTCAGCGCGACGGGCACGCAATCTGTGACAGTCGCAGACACTGTACTCACAACGGCGACGGGAACTGCGAGCGTGATGGTCACCGCGGCACCGGTGGCAGACCACTTCGGACTGTCAATACTCGCCGCCAACATCGTGGTCGACGAGACGCAGTCGCTCACGGTCAGCGTCTATGACCAGTACGGCGATCTGTACCCGGACTACGAGGGCCTCGTAACATTCGCGGTGAACCGGACAGGAGCGACCTTGCCCGTTGACTACAGGTTCACACTTGCGGATGCTGGAACCCACACATTCGCGGCGAACCTGTCCTTCAGCGAGCTGGGCTGGTTCAACCTGAGCTGCGCTGACGTGGACGTCCCCGCGATAGTCGGCTGGAAGACCGACATCAAAGTTGTCCCAGAACTCCCGCGCATAGACCACTTCAATGTGTACATGGCGCTGGAGATCTCTCCCGGAGAGAGCTACGACGTCATCGTGGAGGCCATCGACCAGTATGGGGCGACGTTCACGACCTACAACGGCACCGTGTCTTTCGCGACGAACGCGACCGGAGGGACGTACACCTTGCCCGCGAACTACGTGTTCCTGCCGGGAGATCTTGGGAACAAGACCTTCTCTAGCGGAGTGTCGTTCAGCGTCGCGGGAGTGTACGAGGTGACGGTCCAGGATGTGTACAATGTCACCGCCACGGGCGGAGTGACGGGCGTGACCGTCAAGGCGTGGCCGGAGATAACCTACAGGATGTATGACATGTTCGAGCCGGAGCTGAAGGAGTGGTTCTGGACCACTGCCATCTACGGCAGGATCGCGAACTACTACCAGGACTACATCCTGGCGAACTGGACGCACAAGCATGCATGGCTCTACGCGCCTGACCCTGACACCTCGGAGCATACGGTGATATTCGCGCCCTACAGATGGAGCATCGATGCGAAGAACATCCCGACCATCAATGTGCACCACCCGGAGTTCACGTACATCAACCAGTGGTCCGGACCTGTTGCGAACGCGCGGGTCAACATGACCATCGACGAGGACTACCTCACGAAGGCGGAGTGGACCTCGTACTGGATTCCGACCTGGGGCTGGAACAGGCCTTGGCACCCGTACAACGAGACCGTGAGCATGCGTAACTGGTTCAACAGCCAGAATGACGGATACGGGATCGGGGCCATCTACAACATCACCATGAACCGAGAGGCCGCTCTGGAGTGGCTGAACATGTCCCTGTCCGCTGATGTGGCGACGTGGTACAACAACAACAACGGGCCCGAGATGATCAACTTCTCGTCCGACTGGATGGCCTGGATCGACAACGAAGGAAACAACAGAGTGGACATCTTCTCCGGATACGACGACCTCTGGTACTTCGGGTTCAACTGGATGCGCATCTTCGAGGATTCAGCCACGGGAGACGTCATCCTCCTGATAGGCGAGGTCGACTGGGGCTACGAGGTCCTCATGACCAGGTGGCTGACCGAGACTGGTCTCTGCCTCCACGAGCCATACTACGAGGACATGAAGATCTGGGTGAACTACAGCGAGACATCGGCCGACTTCTACCTCGACTCCGTCGCGACCTACAGCCTGCGGGCCGTATGTGCGAACGAGAGTGCCACCAACGAGGGCGCATGGGCCTGGGAGCCGTCCAAGATCGACTACGTATCCTCCTGGTCCGGAGGCGTCTTCCACCCGTCGTTCTTCGACCCATATGTGAACCTGACGTACAAGAGCAGAAGCCCTGGTGACTTCTTCTACGGAACGGAGGTGGGCTACGACGCTACACCGTGGTGGTTCAACCTCACTGCGCACCAGAAGCTGATCATCCAGCTCCCGACCGGAACTGATGTGGTCGGCTTCCTAGGCCAGGGAGTTCCCACGGGCAGCTTGGCGAAAGCTCAGGCGGGCGACATAAGCCCGTTCACGGCGCTGATGTACAATGGGACGATGAGCCTGGGCCACTACGTCACGGACGGAGTAGATCTTGGGTCGATGTACAACCCGGGCACGAAGACCCTGACCATAAACGGCCCCGTCAACTTCGACTACGAGAGGAACAGCAGTACCGAACTGCTCTACCATGGAGCGCCCTGGATCGAGTTCAACGTCTCGACCGGGATGAGCGCGCTGGCATTGCCCACACCGGTAGATGTGCCTGCTCCTTCGTCATCTGGGTCGGTCGCGGCCGGGTCTGCGTCGATTGTCGCAGCGGTCCTGTTGGCGACGATTGCGGTCACGTCCATAGGCGTGATGATAAGAAGGCGCGAGTAGGCCGTCGGAGCGCGAGAAACCCGATCAAACCTCTTCCCGTTATTCTCTTATTCTCTTCATCGCGACGAGCCCGCGTTCTGCGCGGCGGATGGGAGTGCAACGCAGAACCGCGCGCCAAGCTCGCTCTGGCCCGGGACTCTGTCCTCGACCCATATCCTTCCTCCGAACTTGTCCGTAAGGGCCTGGCAGATCGATAGTCCCAGGCCCGCACCGGAGACACCAGATTCGGGCTTGAGCCGCATATGTCTCTGGAAAAGCAGCGGTTTCTTGTCATCCGGAATGCCCGTCCCTCGGTCCTCGACGCATATCTTCCACATCGGCCTCGAGTCCTCGAACACCTTGGCGCAGGAGATATCAATCTCCGTCTGCTCGTGTGGGTCGTACTTCACCGAGTTGGAGAGGAGGTTGAAGAACAGCTCCTCCAGGAGGCTGTTGGCCATCACGTAGCTCGCCTCGGGGACGTCCACCTTGACGCTGATGGACTTGCCAGGGTACGAGTTCTCGAGACTGGATGAGACCTTCGCCAGCACCCGCCTGAGGTCCACGCGAACGAAGTCGGACGGGTTCATCACTCCGATCTTGGTGAGTTTCTTGACGCTCTCGATCAGTTCCGAGGTCTGGCGGATGAGCTTCATCGATTTCTCGAGCTGCAACTTCTGCTCGGGCTGGAGCTCCCCGCCCATCATCATCTGTATGTAGTTGAGAGTGGCGAAGTTGTAGTTGTTGATGTCGTGGAACATCAGGTCGTTGAGCATCTCGATCTCCTTCTTCGCCTCCTGTAGCTTGGTGAACAGCTGCGCGTTCGAGAGGGCGATCGAGGCCTGCTGCGCGAACAGCTTACCAGCTTCGAAGTCCCCTATCGTGAACAGCTGTCCCCTGGGCCTGTAGACCTCGAGGACCCCGATCACCCCTTCACCGACCGTTAGCGGGAGCGCGACCATCGAGTTGTGCTCCAGCGGGACCCCCGGGATATCAGCGGATCTGGGATCGGCGTCGACGTCATCGGTGAACTCGGCCCTCCCGGTCTTCGCGACCGCTCCCACAATGCCCTGGTCGATGGATCCCGGAGCGGCCATCACCTCGCTCGCCCAGTGGCCGACCGCATACACAGGATATATGAGCCTCCTCTGCCAGTCGATCAAGTAGAACGAAAGGTCGGAGTAATCCATAATCTCCTTCATCCCGTGAGCGATCGCCGCATAGATCTGCTGCGTGTCTATCGCCTTCTGCAGCTCCACGCCGGTCTTGACGAGTACGTCCTGGAGGGCGATCTTGGTCTGGAGCGAGTTTAGGAGCGAGATGTTGTCGATCAGCCCCGCGATCTGGTCGGCCACCATCTGGAGGGTGTCGACGGCCTCTGCCCCGTACTCAGCTGTCCGGGTCGAGGCGATGTTCAGGCTCCCGATCACACGGCCGCGGCTCGTCAGGGCAACGCAGAGCATGGATGTCATCTTGGTCGCGACGAAGAGCGTCAGCTCGCCGAATCTCTTCTTGCCAGCGTCCTTGTCGACCACGATGGCCTTGCGGCCGAACTTGAGGCTCTCGACGGTACTGCCCTCGAACGGCACCGTCCCGAGTATCTTCGTCTCGTTGGGCTGGCCCGGAGCGGGTGAGAAGACATGCACGTGCCTTCCGTTGTCCTCTGCAACCCCGATGAACAGAATGTCGAAGTTGACGAGCTTCCTGAGCTCCTCCGCCATGCTGACCAGGGCATGCCTGCGGATGTCGGTCTCCGACGACGCCATCTTGGCAATCTTGTTCATTATGTCGATCCTGAACGCCTTGTCCCGGAGCTCGTTCTCCACTCCCTTCCGGGTAGTGATGTCCCTGAGGATACCCGCGAGGCCAATCAGCGTCCCAGCCTCGTCCCGCAAGTTGGAGACGGTGACGGACGAGAAGATCGTGCTGCCGTCCTTCCTGTGGAGTCGCAGTTCGTAGTCCTGGATGATCCCGCCCTGTTCGAGCAGGGAAACCAGGGCCTGCCACTCGAGCTTCCTCTCCACGAAGTCCTTGGCCAGGTTCATCTCGCCCATCTTGTTCGCATTGCATCCGAGAATCCGTGCGAGTGCAGGGTTCGAGTAGAGTATCTCCCCCTCCTTGGAACAGACGAAGACTCCGTCTGAGAGTTCCTGAAGAAGTGCGCCCAACTCAATCGCGGAAGTCATCCCGTTCGACTCCTGACACCACTTCCGGCTAGGCCCAAAGGGGGTCAATGGACCTGGTAGACCTCCTAGGTTTTGTCTGGACTAATACCTTTCGGAGGTGTTTGCCGGGTCGGTCACTCAGCATGTCAGGGGAACCTGTGCCGCTCCCAACTGCTCTAGCCAGTGCGGACCCGCTCCAGAACGAAGGTTAAAGTACAGCATTGCAAATTCCCCGACAGCCCGGTACTGCCATTCAGTCTCGGCGACGGTGCTTTGAAGGTGGGGCCATGACTACAGAGAAGGTTTTGAAGGACCTGCAGAACGCGGTCCTGAAGTACGATTCTGACGCGGCGGTGAAGGCTGCCAAGGCTGCCGTCTCAGGGAAAGTGGATCCGCTCGTGGCTATCGAGAAGGGGCTCGTCCCCGCGATCGAGCAGATCGGTGACAAATTCGAGAAGATGGAGATCTACCTCCCCGAGCTGATGCTGGCCGGAGAGGCGATGAAGTCCGCGCTCGCCCTGTTACTCCCGCTGCTGCCCAAGGGCTCGGCCGGAACGAAGGCGACCGTCGTCATCGGCACTGTCCAGGGGGACGTGCACGAAATTGGAAAGAACATCGTCGCGAGCATGATGATGGCGGGTGGGTTCAATGTCATCGACCTGGGCGTTGATGTCAAGACGATCTCGTTCGTTGAGGAGGCCAAGAAGAACGGAGCGAAGGTCATCGGCGCGTCCGCCCTGATGTCCAGCACGATTGGGTCGCAGAAGGACATCATCGACTATCTCGTCTCCATCGGCGACCGGAAGAAGTTCGTGGTGCTCGTGGGCGGAGGGCCCACGACGAAGGAATGGGCCAAGGAGATCGGCGCCGAAGGTTGCGGCATGAACGCAGCCGAGGCCGTCAGCCTCGCTAAGAAGCACGCCAAGGGCAGGTGAGGCCCGTGGTCCAGATCCTAGACATCATGGACAAGGCCCTCAACGGGAAGCCCATGAGCGAGACCGACTACCAGCTCAGAAGCTTCGCGCCGAAGGTGATGGAGAAGGTGAAGGAGCACAAGATCAAGTACGACCCTGCAACCCCTATCCAGATGGACGGGGACATGGCGGACGAGGTCTTCGAAGCGGGAATGGAGCTCTTGCTGGACGTCGGTGCCTACTGCACGACGAGCGGCAGGGTGATGTCGTTCACGGAGCAGGAGGTCAAGGAGGCCCTGCGCAACGCCCCTTCGAAACTGTGGTTCGGCGAGGGCAGGGACCGGAAGGCGCTCGTCTCAAGGAAGGTTGGCGACAAGACGCCCCCGTGGTGCCTGCTGGGCGCTGGAGGCGGTGCTTGTTCTAGCGACCGGTCGTTCCTCACGCTCGTCGAAGGCTATGCGGAGATCCCTGAGACGAATGCCATCACGACCCCGGCGATTACCCGCGTAGGCGGGATGCGCGTTCGGCCCGCGTCTCCTCTCGAGGTGCTCGCGGCGATGAGGAACGCCGTCCTCGCACGCGAGGCCTGCAACAGGGCCGGGAGACAGGGTATCCCGATCATGAACTCGCTCGCGACCGCGGAGTCGGACATCGCGCTGGCAGCCGCCCTGCACCCGAAGTATGGTATGAGGGACTCGGACGGTTACATGATATGCTGCATGGACCCGATGAAGGTGGACTTCGCGAGGCTCAACAAGGTGGCGGTCGCGCTCTCCATGGGCGGCGCGATCGGCATGTGCTTCGGTCCTCTGCTAGGCGGGTATTCGGGCGGCCCGGAGGGGACTGCGGTCTCGAATGTCGCCCACCACATGATGGGCCTCCTCGCGTACCAGTCGTCTTGGCTGCTGCCGTTCACAATACATCTCAGACACGTGGCGAGCAGCCCAAGGGACATGCTCTGGGTCATCAGCACGATGGGACAGGCGGTGTCCAGGAACACCCACCTCCTGAGCATCAACCTGAACTACACCACCGCTGGCCCGTGCACCCCCATGGCGCTCTTCGAGACATCCGCATCCGTCACTGCCGCGGTCGTGTCCGGGCTTTCGATAGAGTCAGCTGGCATCGCAACGAACAAGCATGAGGACAGGACGACCCCGGTCGAGCCCAGGATATCGGCGGAGGTCGGGCACGCGGTTGCCGGGATGAAGCTCAGCGACGCCAACGAGCTGGCGAAGGGATTGCTGAAGAAGTACGAGGACAAGCTGTCCGCGCCGCCGCTCGGGAAGAGCCTCTACGAGTGCTGGGACGTGGAAGCCAGGAAGCCGTCCAAGGAGTATCAGGGCGTCATCAAGAAGTACAAGGCGGACATGGCCTCGCTCGGCGTCGACCTCAGGCCGGAGCCGTACGCCTGACCATTCGCAACCCCCGCAAACCCTTTCGACTGTTCTCTTTCTAGGCCAAATCATATCAACTCAGGGGCGAATACTCGACACGGCCCCGATGAACCAGAAGATCCACAAGCTCTTCTTGACGACATGCGAAGCGGGAGAGCCCCGCTCTGTGACGGCCAGCGACTGCATGAGGTGCGGGAAGGGCACCGTGATAGACAACAAGACTCGCGTGATCTGCGGAGGCTCGACGAAGTTCTTCGTCACGCCGTGCTACTTTGACATGCGGGCCTCTGCGACAGTGCACGACTGCGAGGAGTGCAAGTTCGGCGAGATCGGGGACGACAGGCTGAGAGTGTTCTGCTCGCGGCTCTGAACCTCAGCACCGACCCAGTGTTTTGCGCCGATGCGAAACCTGCCCAACAGTATTATATAAAGCCACCCGTCATAACGTCCCTTCGGATGGGATGCCTCAGTGACACAGGCTGGTAGCGCAGCCAATATTGTCAACCTGGAGCCGAAGCCAGGGAACGTGTATTTGGTGGAGGAGAAGCGCCCGCGCCTGACTTTCGCGCTCTTCGACCAGGTCATGACGTCTGGATACCCCGGCCTTGTCGTGACCAGGGACTTCCCGAAGAAGCTGCAGTCTGAGACCGAGATAAGCGGCTGCAAGATCCTGTGGCTGACGAACCTTGTCGGCGACGGCAGGATCAACCCTACCGCCGTTGGCATCCTGATGGGCCAGATGCGGTCCTTCATAGAGACCAACCATAAGAGCACAATCGTCCTCGATGGGCTCGAATACCTCATCTCCCTGAACACTTTCGAGAGGATGCTCCAGTTCATGCACCAGCTGAGGGACTTCGTGGTGACCAACGACTGCATCATGTTCGTGCCCATGGACCCAAGGACGGTCGGGCAGAGGGAGCTCGCGCTCCTCGAACGCAGCATGGAGCCTGTCGAGCCGAGAGAACAGTCGGAGCCTGCGGAGGAGTCGATGATCGGCCACGGGGACGAGGGCATTCTGCGTATATTGGACGCAGCGCACAGGTAGCCCATTTTAGTTCAATCGATGGATGATTATATTCGAGAACGACATTATTTGGTCATCTCTCGAGCAGCTCCGAGAACCAGTCGACCATTTGCCCGACGTCGCGGAAGACCGCTACGCATCCGGCAGCCCTCAGATCCCCCTCGGGGACATCTCCCGTCTCCACGGCGACGAAAGGGACTCCGGCGTTCTTTGCACACTGCGCATCGATGGGGTGATCTCCGACGAAGAGTGTCTCCTCCTTGGGGATTCCGAGGCGCTCTACCAGCCTCAGGTAGGAGGCAGGGTTCGGCTTCGCGGGCATTGTGGAGTTGCGGCATTCGAGTTCGTCCACGAGCCCAAGAAGGCCAGTTGTCCGGAGCGCCCCCTTCGCATACTCCTCGCAGCCGCGCGTGAGCACCCCGATCTTGATGTCCCGGGATCTCAGGAGCTGTAGTAGTCGTGCGGCACCTTCGACCGCCTGGGTGTCCCCCACCCTCTCCAGTTCGACCTTGTCCATGATCCTGTCGAGCTCTGCGAGTCTCCTTCTGATTTCTGGCTCTGGTATCCCCGATTGTTCCAGGTGTTCCTCGTACCTGGATACGATTGCGACTATAGTCTCTGCGGGCGAGTATAGTGACTTGTCCTCCCCGTATGACCCGATCCGCTCGATGACGAGCCTCTTGAACTTGGCGTAGTCGACGGTCGAAAGGACGAGCGTGTCGTCCAGGTCGAAGACCACTCCGCTGATCCTTCTGGCCGAGCCGCGCCCAGTGATGCCCATTGTCTCCTCGCCCGACGGTGTATCCGGTGCGGTTCATTAAAGCCTTCTCGGGGGTGCCAGACGGTGTTATCAGCGGTGATTACCGGGACAACACGTATATGAATGGTCCAGCGGCATCGCCTACTCGAGAGATTGGAAGAGGGAAAAGAGGATTTTTCCTTCTGGACCTGATGTCAGCTACTCTCTCCTCCCCCCCCAACCCCACTCTGACCGGTCCGCCAACCCTCGCCAATCTCCCATCCCCCTTCACTCCACCTTCTACGACGTTTTTTCCCTGGAGTCATGCCCTTCGATGAGGCGACCGAGCTTCCGACGGGAGAGCCAGTCTCTGCGCGGAATCCACTGGACTCTACAATTCGTTCGATAGAAGTGGATAAATACCTTCATCTCGTTCCTTTTTCCCGCAGCTGGACGCGTGCTGGCCCAGTTCGAGGCGGCACCCGCTCCGGCCGCGGGAGAAGAGGCTTGTCCCCTGAGAAGAGCAAGAGCCCCGAAGCGGCAGAGCTCGCGAAGCTGAGGACGGAGATCGTCAAGATCGCGAAGGAAGTCAAGGGCCAGATGGGGCTCTACATGAAGCACATCGAGTCGGGAAGGGAAATCGCGATCGAAGCCGACAAGATATTCCCCCTCGGAAGTGTGTTCAAGATACCACTGATGGTGGAGGTCTTCAGGCAGGCCAACGACGGCCTGATCTCGCTCGACGAGAAGCTCACGCTGGAACCGAAGTACTACTGCATCGGTACCGGGATACTGCAGTATCTCTCACCGGGGACGGAGCTCACGGTTCGGGACCTCGTCACACTCATGATCATTGCGACCGACAACACGGCCTCTGAGATGCTGTGGAAGCGGATCGGCATCCAACGGGTCAACATGCTCATCCGCGAGCTCGGCCTCGCCAGGACTTCGATCTACCTTCCGTGGAGAGCTGGTTTCCTTCTGACCATGGGCAAGGGTCCATTCAAGGAACTATCCGTGGTGGAGGCCGCGAGGACGTGGAAAGGCCTCTCGGACATAGAACGGATGAAGATACTCAACGAGATAGATGCGGAGTATTCGAACCTCTCGATCGAGGACTTCAGACAGGAGTACGAGAATCTCTACGGCATGAAGGAGGAGAAGAAGTTCAGGACCCAGAGGGAGTACGACCAGGTCTTTGACAACATCGGTACCCCGCGCGAGATCGGGCGCCTGCTCGAGAAGGTGTTCAGGGGCGAGATTGTCCCGGAGACCGCTAGCAGGCAGATGCTTAACTTGATGATGCGGAACCTCGGGCCTTCTGCCCTGCCGCAGTACCTCTCTGACGATGTGATGGTCGCGTCCAAGTCGGGCACGACCGCTGGCACGGTGAACAACGCGGGCATCATCTATGTCAACTCGAAGTCGCACATCGTCCTGTGCGTGTTCTTCAAGCGCCTCGAGGAGAAGAACCCGGAGCGCGCCCAGGTGATGGAGGCGCGGATAGCTCGCCTCCTCTTCGACCACTTCTCGCGAGTGAAGCAGGCCTAGAGGTTCTTCTCAGCCATCTCTGCTGAAGACCACTTCCTTGTCCCGCAGCTCTGCCGCCAGCCCCCCCTTCCTGGACATCTCCTTCAGGGGCACGCACATTGGAACGATCGTTATGTTCGTCTCCCCCTTCAGGGAGTCCGCGATGCTCTTGGCTTTGGTCCTGGCCTCACCCTCGGGTATGATGTCCTCACGGAACACGACTGCGATGTCCACTTCGTCCCCCGGTGCATGCTCCCCCCTTCCAATGCTCCCGAAGAGCCTGCACTCGCTGACCCAATCTTGTTCGGCCAGAAGCTTGGAATAGGTCAACGCCGCGACCCTCTGCGGGTCCGTGTCAGGAATCAGTCGGAGCATCCGCAGCTTCTCCCTATCGTCGGTGATCGAGACTATCACCGAGTTGCCGACCTTCCTCGCGCTCACGAAACCCGACTTCTTCAGGTCCTTGACCGTCCGCCATGTCGTCATCGTCGGGATGCGGGCCGTCCGGGCCAATTCATTGATTGTGAAATCTCTGCCCGGATAGGACTTAAGTGTCCTTATGATTTCGACTCTGCCTCGCTTAGCCAGTGTAGTGAGAATCTCGCGCGAGATCATCCAAATCATCCCATCTCTGATATGGATATATCTATCATGGTATAAAACGCTCATGCATAAGCGCAGCCAGTATCACAAGAGATATGACGCGAAGACCCTCGAATCTGCGAGAAAGGCAGTTCTTCGCGATTCGATGTCATCGTTGTGAT
>Ga0316622_100002807_pt1 | contig 12205 bp, 8 predicted proteins | sample OWC_Aug_OW2_C1_D_FD_207646 | JGI IMG/M metagenome (GOLD analysis project Ga0316622, IMG submission 207646) | Wetland soil microbial communities from Old Woman Creek delta, Ohio, United States - OWC_Aug_OW2_C1_D5_C | ecosystem: Environmental > Terrestrial > Soil > Wetlands | place: USA: Ohio... | reverse complement strand
GCAAGAACACGGCACCTGAAATGGTGGTGGAGCAGATCCTGAAAAAGATCGGTTCCGGCGAGATCGCCGCCGGCTCGAAGCTGCCTTCTCAACGGGATCTGGCGCTGAGCTTCGGGGTCGGCCGTTCCTCGATCCGGGAGGCATTGAACGCCCTGGCCGTCATGGGATATCTGGACGTTCAGCAGGGGCGTGGCACCTTCATTGCCAAGGAACTTCCCGGCGCGGATCCTTCGGTTGCCAAGCTCAAAACCGCTCTGCAGGCCGGAAGCCTTCTGGACCTCATCGAGCTGCGGGAATCCCTCGAGTGTCGCGCGGCGGAATTGGCGGCGGAGAGAATCGAGGCCCGCCAGCTCGGCCAGCTCAAGCAGGCGCTGCAGGACATGGAGGAAAGCCCGGATGACTACCGCCGCTTTTTCAAGGCCGACCAGCAATTTCATACGGTTCTGGCGGAAGCGACCGCCAACCGCATCTTCAGCGAGATGCTGCGTTTTCTCTTGGAAAAAGTGGTGGACCACCACGAAAAGTTCAAAACTAGTCTTTTGTCCCCGGACTACCGCGCCCATTCGATCCGCACCCTCAAACAGATTCTGGCCTGTCTCGAAAGGGAAGACGGCCGCGGCGCGGCGGAGTGGATGCGGGATCACTTGAACGCCATACGCCGGGAGCTCAAGGACATCCTCTGATAGAGGCGCCGGAAACCCAATTTCGGCGTTGCGCTTCATCCCGCACTCCCTGCGGCGTACGAAAAGTACGCCTCACTCGGCGGGGACTCGCGCGCCTTGAACTTGGGCTTCGGGCGCCTCTATCCTTGGAGGTGAAGCCGGAAGCCCAATTTTTCCCGCCCACGGCGGGAAAAATATGTTTGGGTTTTTTGCATCCGGTGATATGGTCGCTTGCAGCTACCAAGGAAGTTGGTTTGTGTTTCAGCCATGTTTTTTGTGGGAGCGGCGCCTGTCCTCGGCGAAAGCCGGGGATTCCAGCCGCGATCATCGATGCTGAACCCCGAACCCTGAGGCCTGATCCGTTACGTTCACTTTGGGTAACTTCAGCCAAAAGGGATTGGAGGACACCATTCCGAGCTGGCGCTCGATATTTGATGACTCGTGAACGCGAAGCCATTTTCAATATCGATTCGAACCGTGCTGGTGGCCTGGATGCTGGCGGTTGCCCTGGTGCCGGCGGTGCTCATCGGCGCCACCGGGGTCTACAGCATCAACACGAGCGTGCGCAGCGAGGCTCAGTCCCGGGTCAATCAAGACCTCGAGATCGTGATGACGAGCTACCGCGAGCAGCTGGCGCGCCTGGCCTATTCGCTGGAGATCTCCTCCAGCCGGGTCAGTCTTGCCGGCGACTCTCCCGCCGAAATCCTTTCCGCCATCCGCCGCGAGCTCGATCTCACCGTTCTCAACCTCTGCGACGCCGAAGGCCGGCCGATAGCCGGAAGCCACCCGGAGACGGTGCAGCGCATCCCGCTGGGCCGCGATCCGGTGCTGCGCAAGGCCCTGGAGGGGAGGTCGGCCTGGGGCACCGTGCTGCTGGATCCAGACCGGCTTCTGATGGAAGGCGGCCCGGGGCTTCAGAACGCGGTCCCGATCTACAACGGCGACAAGGGCGGCGAGCCGGTCAGCCGCGCGGCGCTGCTGTGGTGGATCGCCTGCCCGATCGTTGAAACCAGCGGCCGGGTGAAGGCCCTGCTTTACGGCGGGCGGGTGCTGAACTTCAACTCCGATCTGGTGGACAAGCTGCGCGACACGGTGTTCAGCGAGATGGACTACAAGGGCAAGCCGCGTGGCACGGTGACGATCTTCAAGAATGAGGTGCGCGTCGCCACCAACGTGCTCACCCGCGATGGGGCCCGAGCCATCGGCACCAAGGTCTCGGAAGCCGTGCGGCCCATCGTTCTCGATCAGGGGATGAACTACACCGGCGAGGCCTTGGTCGTGGACGCCTGGTACCTGAGCGCGTACACTCCTCTGCGCGACCCTTCCGGGAAAACGATCGGCATGATCTACGTCGGCCTTCTGCGGGCACCTTACGACGACATGCGCGACGGCTTCATCACCCGGTTTCTGCTGCCCGTCGGCATCGTCGGGCTGCTGGCCGTTTGGGCCGCCCTCTACATCGTCAACCGGATCACCCTGCCCGTGCGGGCCCTGGGTCATTCCGCCTCGCGGTTGGCCAAAGGCGACTGGGAGCACCAGATCACCATCCCGCACACTTACCAGGAGCTTGAAAATCTGGCCGGCGCCTACACCGACATGCGCACGGCCATTCAAAAACGCGACCAAGAGCTGCGGGCGCGCAACGATGAGCTGAGCCTCACCAATGAGAAGCTCGAGCAGTCCAACCGCAACTACATGCAGACCCTGGGATTCGTGACCCACGAACTGAAGGCCCCCTTGGCCGCCATCCAGATGCTGATCGCGACCATGGTGGACGGCTATCTTGGGAAGGTTTCGCCCCAGGTCTCGGATTTTTTCATCCGCATCCAGCGCAACTGCGAGGAGCTTCAGGACATGGTGCGGGATTACCTGGATCTGTCGCGGCTGGAGCGCGGTGAGCTCGTTGCGAACAAATCTCCCATCGATTTACCGAAGACCGTAGTGGAGATGGCGGTGGATCAAACCGCAGTGTTCTTCCGTTCCCGAAACATGAACGTCGAGGTGAGCTGCCCGAGTGAACTGCCGGTGGTTGCCGATCCGAGCCTTTTGCGCATCGCCCTCAACAATCTTCTCACGAACGCCGCCAAATACGGGCGCGAAGGCGGCCGGGCCACCGTGACCGTGAAGATCGAAGGCGACCTCGTCACCCTGAGCGTCTGGAACGAAGGCGAAGGCTTCCCGCCCGAAACCGGGGATCATCTCTTCGAAAAGTTCTTTCGCGTCAGAAATTCAAGCACGCACGCCAAACGCGGAAGCGGCATCGGGCTCTTCACGGTGAAGAACATCGCGGAACTCCACGGCGGCCGGGCCTGGGCGGAATCCGAACCGGGCGCCTGGGCCGCCTTTCACCTCAGCTTTCCCGCAAAGCCGCCCACCTTATTCCAGCCTTGACCCTGTCGGGCCGTTCATTACAAACCCGAACTAAAAAAGGCAAGCCACCTTCCCTTGCTTTGCCAGTGATAGACGCTGCCCACCTCAATGTTTCGGCAAGCTGATATGTTGCTAGTCGCTGTCAAGCACATCGTTCTTGGGAGTCGATTTTGCGGTGATATTCTCAACGTTCCGCAGCAGGGACGCGAAGCGTACCCTGCCTGCAGTTGTTAGGCATACTCTGTCGTTCAGGTGTCCCGCATGAAATACCGAGCATCAGGGTATGCTCTCCAATCGGAATTTGTCACCCGCAACGAACAGAAGTCCCCGACCATCGTCGGTCCAAGAAAAGCTTTCTCTGAAGGCTTCCATCCAAGCTTCACGTTTTTTCTTGGGAGTTATACCCAGCAAAAATCGTACAATAAGGCTTTGCTCCCCTTCGAATGCGATCTTCTGATCGAACAGGATCTTTTTTGGGACGACCAAAACCGTCTCTCCCTTTGCGTCTGTATCTATCTTTAGCACGTAGTATGTGGAAGTTGACTTTGCGTCCTTCTGTTCGCTCTCGGGCAGACGAACGGCAAGAAGATTCCCGTGTGGGGATGGCTCTATGACCACCTTAGACGCGCTATTCGCATCGATCATCTTGTTTCGCTCTTGCTCCATTGATACATGATTCGTGGCGCTCCAATCGGGATACGCGGGCAGAGGGGCGCGAGACGAATCATATTCATGATCCTCAAGAGGCAGTGGCACCATGGTCAGTTGAGACGAGGCCCCGGCTTGGATTCCCTTGATTCCTTTTTCCATCCACACAGCAGCCAAAGAGGCCGTGTTGAACAGCCAAGTCTTGTAGTACGGGTATCCGGAACTCAGGACAAAATGCTGCCCATCGCTGCACCAGACACGGCCTTGGTTGGAGGGCTTGTATGGGCTGAACTGAGATGTATCCGCCAATCGATTGGCAAGGGCCGTCAATGTTCCTCTCTCTCGCTGATACAGGTAGTAATGGTGCGTGTAGCTATAACTATCCTTTTTTCTCTGAACACCTATTACCAGGTTTCTGGACGCATCATCCCACCAGAAGGTGATCGGTGTTCCGATCAAAGGGAAGGATTTCTCTATGGTGGCGGTGGAGAGGTTGACTATCGTCAGGCTGCCGCTGTTTGCATAAACAAAGAAATGTGCATTAGGGGACAACGGGTTGTTGAATGCGAATCCGCCCGAGTCGGAAAGCCCACAGTAGTGGTAAGCGTATGCATCGGCATCACTGAGATAACCACCCGGAAAGAGAGTCTTTGGTTCGAGAACGGCGCCATCATCTGAAACGGTTGTCCGATAGACCGCCCCGGCTGCGGTGACATACACCAGGTGAGTGTCGTCTTCCCATCTGGAAGAATGAACATTCTCGGCAATCAGGGCTTTCTTGGGTTTGGCGGATATGCCAACGACCCACAGGCGGCATGGTTGCCTCTTTCCGTAAACTACTACGTTGCCCGTGGTAAAGGCCACGCTCCGGCCATTTGGGCTCCAAGTCAGACCGCCAGCGTATAGGAAGTACTGTTGGTCGGGTTCATTCGTGATTAGCGTTTCCGTAAGACTCGACTTCGTGGAGGGGGGCATCTGCTGTACTTTGAGGTATGACTTATGTGACAGGATTTTCGGATTACATTCAATTGTCGGTATGAAAACCTCGACTACCCTAATCGAGGCGATGACGCTGCCATCCGGCGAAGGGGTGAAGGAGTGCGTGCTTCCGCCTCGACAGCCAGCGCTTACAAGACTGCAAGCCATGATCGCCAACCCAAGGCTGAATCGGTTTATTTTCATAGTCTTGCCTAACGTTCCGGCTCACCGGACCCGCGCTGTTGGCGGGGTCACCCCTGTTGCCGGTGATAGAGGCATTCGACCTCACGTTTTTAGAAAACGGATATGGTGCCCAAAGCTGTCAGCAACACCTTTTTAGTACAGGTCGCTTTTTGTGGGATATATTCCAGAGGCACCAACTATCGGACTTTTGCTCGGCCAGGATGATACCCACACTTTTCTGGGAAGCGCTTAGTTTCGATTACCTGACGAATACCATCAACATTTCAGAAATTCACAAAGGTTCCATTCCGCCATTGCAGTCTTCCAAAGCCTTCCGCACCGGGATGACCAGCCGGAAGGTGGTACCTTGGCCGGCGCCGGCGCTTTCGGCCCAGATAGCGCCGGTGTGCAGCTCCACCATCTTGCGCGTGAGCGCCAGCCCCAGCCCCGTGCCCTGGTATTGGCGGCTGGCGCTTCCCTCCACCTGTTCGAACGGATTGAAAATCCGCGCCAGGTCCTGCCGCTCAATGCCGATTCCCGTATCCTCCACCCATACGCTCAACCAATTCGAATGCCCGTTCCCATCTCGGGCAATGGGGCACCCCTCCAGCTCCGAACTCTCCTGGATCTTCGCCCTCAGGCGTACTTCCCCTCCGGCCGGGGTGAATTTCACTGCATTGGAAAGCAAATTGTAGACCACCTGCTTTATCTTGCGCTCATCGACCTGCATCACCTCCGGCACGCCATCCAAATCAACCGAGAGCCGGATCGCCTGTTTCAACGCCTTCTCTTTGACCATCACCAAGCTGCCCTCCAGCAGCTCCCGGATCCTGACCTCCGCAAGCTCCAGCTCCATCTTCCCGGCTTCCACTTTCGACAGATCTAAGACATCGTTGATCAGCGACAGCAGGTGATGGCTGCTGCCCAGCACGTCCTTCAGAAACTCATCCTGCTCGGCGGTCAGCTCGCCGAAATTGCGACTGAGCACCAGGTCTGTGAAGCCGATGATGTGGTTCAATGGGGTGCGCAGCTCATGGCTCATGCTCGCTAAAAACTCGCTCTTGGCCCGGTTTGCAGCTTCGGCGACATCGATACTGGCCTTAAGACGCTCTTGGGCCTTTTTTAGCTCACCAATATCGAAAAAGCTTTCAACCAGCAGATTTCGGCCTTTCTCGGTAAAGGGGAGAACGGTCTTAAGAATCGGGACAGTTTCTCCGCTGGCCTTGATCAGTTTGCGCTCGGAGCCGTCAACTTTTTGCCCTAAATCCGTTATGGGGCATTTACCCTTCTCCGCAGGACAGATAAAGGAATGGCACTCCCTGCCGATCAATTCCTCGCGGGTTCGATCCATTAGTCTTCGGGCAAACGGATTGGCATCGACAATCTGGCGTGTCCCTTGATCAATCACTACGATTCCCGATGGGGTCGTGTCCCAGATGGCCTGCAGGTAAAGATTGGATTTTTCGGCAGCGTCTTTTGCGGTAATCAAGGCTTTAGTGGTCTGCAAAGAGAGGGCACCAGTAAGCCACACGAAGCACGAGCCGAAGAAGAACACGCCCGGAACGATGAGGTCGAGTAGTTTTGAGTGGTTGTTCCAGAAAATGCTGGCATAACCCAGATAGCCAGTAATAAACATCACGATCAAAGCCGCCATGGCGTAACAATGGTTGCGCCAGGGACCTGCCGGCAATCGCACAATCAATCGCCGAACGAGGACTATAGACCCCATCAGAATGATGGCACCCGCTACCGCGAGACCTTGTGCTAAGATGGAAATCACTGTTACCGCTCTTCTGACACTTCGCAAGAAATTGAGTGGCGGTCAAATTTCTGTATAATTGCCTGTAATTCTTGAGAACCAATCATATCGTTTCTAATTCGATTATTTTCTGTCAATTGCTGCGAAACTTAGATAGCCATTTGATTTCAGTATCTTCGATCCCTCAGCGTCGCGGCCACTACGACTTCGGCCCACGACGGTTCGTCGCAAAGCTTTCTTGAGGTAACAAGCATATCGGATCAAAACAAAAATAACTTTAATAGCTTGCGTTCAAGAACGCATCCTTGGATCAACATTGGGCTTGATATCAAGTTCGTGCCTGCAACGAATCTTGACTCGGGCAAAAGGGGTTTGGCATTAGCAGTCAAAGGTGCCGATTCGGGGAATTGCAGATTTGTTGAGGCTTCCGGTGTTTCAGGGGTCAATAGCTTCCTGACATAGGCTGAGGCTATCTCAGAATTGGCGCTTCGGTGATTTGTCGGATGAAAACGCAACTATGCAAGTACGCTTTTGAAAACTCATTTACAGACTAAACCCATCCTGGGTCAAGGAGTCGAAAACCAGCAGTTCAACCTCCGTTGCACCCGTTCCGGACCACGAGGTTGCAGTCCGTTTTTTCACGTTGTCCTTCCCGAGGCCGATCGGCCCGTCCGTGGTGATGTCGCTCAGGACCGGACGGTTCTGCCTGAGATCCGTGATGGCAAAACGGATGATGTTTTTTTGGGAAACCGCTCCTATAAAAAAACATGGCTGCAACGCAAACCAACTTCCGCAAAAGAGGTAGTTCGCTTTGCTTGACAGGGCTGCATGCATCTCCTATAGTCCCAGCCCCAAACGAAAAGGATTCTTTGAAGATGTACGCCAAGAAGATTTCCGAAATCGAAAATTTGATCCAAAAGCAGGACGAGTGGCGCTGCCAGTGCATCAACCTCATCGCCAGCGAAAACGTCATGAGCCAGCGCGCCCGAGCCGCCGGGTGCTCGGACTTCGCCCACCGTTATGCCGAGGGCCATCCCGGAGAGCGCTACTACCGGGGGACATCGTATATCGATGAAATTGAAAACCAGCTCAAGACCAACCTGAAGATCATCTTCGAGTGCGATCACTGCGAGGTGCGGCCGATCAGCGGGACCAACGCCAACGAGGCCGTGTTCAGCCGGTTCGTCGGGCCGGGCGACGTGGTCATGGTCAACTCCACCCCGGGCGGCGGGCACATCAGCCACCACCGCCGGGGCTCGCTCGGCAAGTTTACGAACAACATCATCGACTTCCCCGTGACACCGGACGGCTACCACATCGACTTCGAGAAGACGGCCTACCTGATCGAGAAGACCCGGCCGAAGCTGATCGTGGTCGGCAAAAGCCTTTTTCTTTTCCCGGAGCCCGTGGCCGAACTGGCCGAGGTCTGCCGTCACAGCAAGACCTTGATCATGTACGATGCCGCCCACGTCCTGGGCCTGATCGCCGGCAAAGGGTTCCAGAGACCACTCGCGGAGGGCGCCTGGCTGATGACGGCCAGCACCCACAAAACATTCTTCGGCAGCCAGCGCGGCGTTATCCTCAGCAATATGGAAGAAGAGCCCTGGCGCAAGATTGATCGCGGGGCGTTCCCCGGCTCGTCCAGCAACCATCACCTCGACACTCTGGCGCAGATGGCCATCTGCGCATATGAAATGATGGACTTCGGCGAAACCTATGCGGAAGACACCATCCGCAATGCCAAGGCGCTGGCGGCCGCCCTGGACCGGCTGGGGTTCGACGTCCAGGGCCGTGAATTCGGCTACACCGAAAGCCACCAGGTGGCCGTGAACGTCAAAGCCCAGGGCGGCGGAGAGAAAGTCTCCCGGACGCTGGAAGCCAACGACGTCATCCTCAACATGAACATGCTGCCCCACGAGCCGCTCAGCAGCCACGACCGGCCGGACGGCATCCGCATCGGGGTGCAGGAAATGACGCGCTTCGGCATGGGCGAGCAGGAGATGGGCCAAATCGCCGAGCTCATTCAGGCGTGCATCGTCGGCAAGAAGGACGTGAAGGAAGAGGTGAACCGGTTTCGGGCCCAGTTCCGCGAGGTCCGCTACAGCTATGACAATTTCGGGGAGCGCAAAGCCGAGCCGTTGAAACTCATGAAATCCGCTTAGGACTTTTCTCTCCGGACGGCTCCGTGAACGACACGCCATCGCCCGATCAGAAGCTTTCTCTTTTCGCGGCCACCCTGGCCGCATCCCTGTGCGTGCTGTGGGGGGCCAACACTGTCGCGATCAAGTTCAGCCTGTCGGGCTTGGGCCCCTTCACCTCGGCCGCCGTCCGGTTCGGGATCTCCGCCGTTTTCCTCTGGGCCTGGGCGAAGGTCTCCGGCCAGAGCCTGCGGCCGGCTCGGGGGCAGATGCAGTTGTTGCTGATCAATTCGCTCCTGTTCTTCGTGCAACTGGCTCTGGTCTATGTGGGCTTCACCATGACCAGCGCCTCCCGCGGCGCCCTGCTTACCAACCTGCAGCCTTTTTTTCTTCTCTTCCTGGCGCATTTCTACCTGGCCGGCGACCGCATCAACCTGCTGAAATTCATCGGCCTGATCCTTGGGTTTGCGGGCGCCGCCTGTGTCTTGCTCGACCAGCAGGGCATCGGCGGCCATCTCATGGCGGGCGACCTGCTGCTGCTCGTCGCCACCTTCTTCTGGGCCTGCGGCGCTGCTTACACCAAGCATTTGGTCCGAAGTAGCTCGTCGATTCAGATCGTGTTTTATCAGCTCCTGTTTTCAATTCCGCTGTTCGCCCTGGGTGCCCCGCTGTGGGACTCGCCCATGATCTCTCGGATCGACTTGGGGATTGCGGCCGTCATCGCATTTCAGGTGGTGCTCACGACATCCTTTGCGTTTGTGGCCTGGACCCGGCTGATGCAAACCTATGGCGCGGTGGCACTGCATTCGTTTGTTTTTCTTATTCCGGTGTCCGGTGTATTCCTGGCGGGCATCGTTCTGGACGAACCGATTACGGAAATGATCCTGCTGGCGCTGGTTCTCATCACGACGGGCATCCTGGCGGTCCAGTTCGGACATCGGCGCGCTATGAAGGCGATGCTGCGCCAGCAGAGCGGCTGAAAAATGAAGACTTCCACCTTCACGTCCGATGGCCTGCTTTTGGTCACCGCCACCATCTGGGGCTTCGCGTTCGTGGCCCAACGCGTGGGGATGGATCATGTGGGGCCCTTCACTTACAATGGGGTCCGGTTTGCCTTGGGCGGCCTATCCCTCGTGCCGCTGCTGATCGCGGGGAAAGCCTCCACCGGGCCCCTGACGGTTGCTGCCGGCTCGCGGTTGTTCATTCTGGGAGGCGGGGCTCTCGGGGTCGTCCTGTATGCCGCCGCCTCCTTGCAGCAGGTTGCGCTTCTGTACACCACCGCCGGCAAGGCCGGTTTCATCACCGGGTTGTACGTGGTCATCGTCCCGCTCTTGGGCTTGTTCTGGAAGCAGAGGCCGAACCCGGGGACCGTCGCGGGAGCGGCGCTGGCCGCCGCCGGGCTCTACCTCCTCTCCGTGACTGGGTCTTTCGAGATGGAGTTCGGGGATTTTCTGGTGCTGCTCAGCGCCTTTTTCTGGAGTGCCCAAGTGCTGATGGTCGCCTGGCTGTCACCGCGGGTCAATCCGGTGCAACTGGCATTTTACCAGTTTGCGGTGTGTTCGGTCCTTTGCCTCATCACCGCCTTTTGCTTTGAGACCGTCGCCTGGAGCCGCATTTATGCGGCCGCCCTGCCGATTTTGTACGGCGGAGTGCTCTCGGTCGGGATCGCCTATACCTTGCAGGTGGTGGCGCAGCGGGAGGCCCATCCGGCGCATGCCTCCATCATTATGAGCTTAGAGGCCGTGTTCGCGGCGTTGGGCGGCTGGATGATCTTGGGGGAGACCCTCAACGCGCGCGGCTTGATGGGGTGCGCCCTGATGTTGGGAGGGATGATTCTCTCTCAGCTGTGGGCGTTGAAAAAATGATTCCGCCAAACATCGACCCAGAAGAACTGGCCAAGTTCGAGGCGCTGGCCCCGATCTGGTGGGACCGCCACGGTGCCTTCAAAGCCCTGCACGACATCAACGCCCTGCGGGTCGGCTACATCAACGGCCGAGCGCCTCTGGCAGGAAAGACCGTCGTGGATGTCGGCTGCGGGGGCGGGATTCTCTCGGAGGCCCTGGCGGCCCTGGGCACCGAGGTGACCGGGATCGACGCCGGAGAGGCTCCGCTGGCGGTCGCGAGGCTGCATTTAAAGGAATCTGGAGTTGCCGTCGACTATCGGATGTCGACGGCGGAGCAGTTTGCGGAGGAGGCTTCCGGGCATTTCGACGTGGTCGCCTGCATGGAGTTGCTGGAGCATGTACCGGATCCCGGCTCGATTGTGGCTGCCTGCGCCCGGCTGGTCAAACCCGGCGGAGATGTCTTCTTCGCCACCCTCAACCGCAACCCGAAGTCGTTTCTATTTGCCATCATCGGCGCGGAGATCGTTCTGCGGCTGGTGCAAAAAGGCACGCACTCCTACCACCGGTTCGTCAGGCCTTTGGAACTCAAAAATTGGGCGGGGCGCTCCGGGTTGGAATTTCAGGATCTCACCGGGTTGCACTACAACCCGTTCACCCGGAACTACACTCTCGGCGGCAACACTCACGTGAACTATCTCATGCATTTCCGGAAGGCTTGACGCGGCTGGAGCAAATCAAATATCATTTTTGCATAAACCTCGGCATTGATCGTGACAACTCGGGGGCGATGGGATGCATGATATGAGCCAAAAAAACTTCAACAAGGCCTTTGTGGTCCTGCTGCTGCTGTTCATCACCGCTGTGTTTATGGCGATGATTTGGCCGTTTTTGATGACGATCATCATGGCCGCCATTTTTTCAGGCCTCACCCGCCCCATGTACCGCGGGCTGAAACGCGGTTTGGGCGGCCGCAGCAGCCTGGCGGCCGCGCTTTCCCTGGTGGTGATCGTTTTCGGTGTCCTGCTGCCCCTGGCGGCCCTGCTGGGAGCCGTGACCGCCGAGGGCATCAAAGTCAGCCAGGCCGTGAAACCCTGGATTCAAAAGCAACTCGCCGAACCCGCCGAGTTTTCGGACCTGCTGAAGAAAATTCCCTTCTACGATTACATCCTGCCTTACAAAGAAACCATTTTTTTGAAGGCCGGCGAAATGGTCGGCCGCCTCAGCAGCTTTCTCATCAACAGCCTGTCCTCGGTAACCGTGATGACGGCCCAGTTCATTTTTTTGCTGTTCATTTTCCTTTACACCATGTTCTTTTTTCTGGTGGACGGGCGGCGGATTCTGGGCGGGATTCTGCACTATCTCCCGCTGAAGCCGGAAGATCAGGAGCGCATGCTGGAAAAGTTCACCTCAGTGACGCGCGCCACCTTGAAAGGCATAGCGGTCATCGGCATGATCCAGGGGGCGCTGGTCGGGGCGGCCTTCGCGGTGGTCGGGTTTCCAAGCTCTATTTTCTGGGGAACGGTGGCCGCCGTCATGTCGATGGTGCCGGGGATCGGCACGGCGATCGTCTGGCTGCCCGGGGTTATCATCCTATTCATGGGCGGGCATTATGGCACGGCGATC
>Ga0316622_100002806_pt1 | contig 12206 bp, 8 predicted proteins | sample OWC_Aug_OW2_C1_D_FD_207646 | JGI IMG/M metagenome (GOLD analysis project Ga0316622, IMG submission 207646) | Wetland soil microbial communities from Old Woman Creek delta, Ohio, United States - OWC_Aug_OW2_C1_D5_C | ecosystem: Environmental > Terrestrial > Soil > Wetlands | place: USA: Ohio... | reverse complement strand
CGATGCCCAGCGCGAGAAGCTGCTGGGCGAGGTCTCGGCCGCGCGACCGGTGCCGACCTGGGTCTTCACCACGCTGGCGCTCGCCTTCGCCGCGCTGATCATCGGCTTCATGTTCTGGGGCGAGTACACGCGGCGCGAGCGGGTCGAGGGCTTCCTCGCACTCGATGTCGGCGCGGCGCCCATCCTGGCGCCGGAGGCGGGCGCGCTGGCCGAACTGATGGTCAGGGAGGGCGACCAGGTGACTGCCGGCGCACCGATCGCGCGGCTGTCGCTGGAACGCGGCACGGCATCGGGCGCCACCTCGGCCGACCTGGTCCAGCGCGAGCTGACCCAGCGGGTGGCCAACCTCGAGGCGGAGAAGGAAAACGTCCACCTGCTCGCCGAGCAGCAGAAGGAGCAGTTGCGCCGGCGCATCGACGACCTGAGGAAGGAGCTGTCGCAGGCCGATGCCGAGATCCACCTGCAGACCACCCGCGTGGCCTCGGCGCGCGAGGACTTCCAGCGCACGCAGCAGCTGGTCAAGGACGGCTTCGTGTCCGACACCGCGCTGTCCGCCAAGCGCAACGAGCAGCTCGACCAGCAGGTCAAGCTCGAGGCGCTGCGCCGCAGCCGGGCCGGCATCGAGCGGGACCTGCGCAGCGCGCAGAGCGACCTGCCGTCGGTCGATCTGCGCGCCCGCCAGCAGATCGACCAGCTGATGCGCGAAAAGGGCCAGCTGCAGCAGAACCTGGTGCAGGAGGAGTCACGCCGCGAGACGGTGATCCGTGCACCGATCGCCGGCGTCGTCACCAACATCGCGGTGGCGCGCGGCCAGTCGCTGGCGGCCGATGCGCCGCTGGCGACCGTACTGCCGACAGGCAGCGGGCTGGAGGCACAGCTGCTGGTGCCCACCCGCGCGGTCGGCTTCGTGCAGCCCGGCAACGCGGTCGTGCTGCGCTACGAAGCCTTCCCCTTCCAGCGCTTCGGCCAGTACAGGGGCACGGTGCACAACGTCAGCCGCACCGTGTGGTCCCCCGGCGAGAAGGTCGGTCCGATGACGGTGCGCGAGCCGGTCTACCGGATCGACGTCGAACTCGAGCGGCAGACGGTGGCCGCGGGCGGCCAGGAAGTGCCGCTGCGGCCGGGCATGCTGGTCAACGCCGACATCCTGCTCGAAAAACGCACCGTGTTCGAATCGATCTTCGAGCCGGTGCTCGAACTGCGCGGACGGCTGCAGTGAACGACGCGCAGCGACACCATCGAGAAGGCGGACCCGTTGTTCGGTAGGCACGTCCCGCTGATCCTGCAGTCCGAGGCCCCCGAGTGCGGCATCGCCTGCGTGGCGATGGTCGCCAGTTACCACGGGCACCGCACTGACCTCGCGGCGATGCGCATGCGGCTCGCGCCTTCGATGAAGGGCGTGACGCTGCAACATATCGCCACCATCGCGCAGTCGATGAAGCTGTCGCCGCGCGGCGTGCAGGCGCCGCTGGAGGCGCTCGGCAAGCTGCGCCTGCCGGCGATCCTGCACTGGGACATGAACCACTTCGTCGTCCTGACCAAGGCCGACGGGCGCAGGCTCACGGTGCTCGACCCGGCGCGCGGCAAGCGCGTGCTGCCGCTGGCCGAGGCATCGCGCCACTACACCGGCGTGGCGATGGAGTTCACGCCGGCCGAGGGCTTCGTGCGGCAGGACGAGCGTGAGCACATCACCGCCTGGCAGCTGCTGACGGCGGCCGGCGGCATGGGCGGAACCATCGCGCAGGTGATGCTGCTGTCGCTGGCGCTCGAAGTGTTCGCGGTCGCCTCGCCCTTCTTCGTGCAGCTGGTGATCGACCGGGTGATCGTCGGCCGCGACCGCGACCTGCTGACGCTGCTCGGGCTGGCCTTCTCCCTGCTGGTGCTGATGCAGGTCGCCACCGTCGCCGTGCGTGCCTGGCTCGGCGTGTATCTCTCCACGCACCTGAACCTGCGGCTGCTCGACACGCTGTTCGGGCAGCTGCTGCGGCTACCGCTGTCGTGGTTCGAGAAACGGCACATCGGCGACATCTTCTCCCGCTTTAAGAGCGTCGACGCGATCCAGCGCACGCTGACGCTGGCCTTCGTCGAGACGCTGATCGACGGCGTGATGGTGGCTCTGACACTGGCGGTGATGTTCTGGTACAGCGGGCTGCTGACCGCCATCGTCGTCGCCGCCGCGTTGGCCTACGGGTTGGTGCGCTGGATCTTCTACGGCCCGCAGCGGCGGGCGCTCGACGAGCAGATCGCGCACGAGGCGAAGTCGAACACGCACTTCATCGAGACGCTGCGCGGCATGCTGGCGATCAAGCTGAACCTGCGCGAGTCGCAGCGCCGGACCGCCTACCAGAACCTGGTCGTCGAGCACACCAACGCCGGCGTCAAGGTGCAGAACCTGGCCATCATCCACCGCGCCGCCAACGGCCTGATCTTCGGGCTGGAGAACGTGGCGGTGATCTGGCTGGCAGCGCTGCTGGTGATGGACGGCCGCTTCTCGGTGGGCATGCTGTTCGGCTTCCTCGCCTTCAAGCTGCTGTTCATCACCCGCGTCAGCAACCTGGTCGACAAGGCAATCGAGTTCCGCATGCTCGACCTGCACGCCGAACGCATCGCCGACATCGCGTTGGCCGAGCCCGAGGCCGCGCCGGCCGCCACCTTCACGCCGAGCGCCGCCCCGCTCGTCATCGAGGGCAAGGGGCTCGGCTTCGCCTACGGCATCGAAGGCTTCACCTTCCGCAACATCGACTTCCTGGTGAAGCCGGGCGAGACGGTCGCCATCGTCGGCCCGTCGGGTTCCGGCAAGACGACACTGGTCAAGGTGCTGGTGGGGTTGCTCGACCGCTCCGAAGGCCAGCTCACCTACTCCGGCCGCGACGTGCGCGACTGGGACCGCGCCGCCTACCGTGGCCGCATCGGCGTGGTACTGCAGGACGACCAGCTGTTCGTCGGCACGCTGGAGGACAACATCAGCTTCTTCGACGCGCAGCACGATCCGGCGCAGGTGCGCGAGTGCGCGCAGGTGGCCGGCATCGCCGAGGACATCGAGGCAATGCCGATGCAGTACAACACCATCGTCGGCAGCCTCGGCGTGGCGCTGTCGGGCGGCCAGAAGCAGCGCGTGCTGCTGGCGCGCGCGCTGTACCGCAAGCCGCAGGTGCTGTTCCTCGACGAGGCCTTCGACCAGCTCGACCTGGCGCGCGAGCGCGAGATCACCGAGCGGCTCAAGGCGCTCGGCGTCAGCCTGGTGATCGTCAGCCACCGTCCGGAGACGGTGCGCGCGGTGGATCGCACGGTGCGCCTCGGCGGTGAAGGGATTTGAACCGGCCGGGCCAGAAGCCGCGAAGACGCGGTCGCGAGCGCCCCGAGGTTGCGCCGAGGAGCGGAGACGTACCGGTCATCAAGTGCGTCGAGCACCGCAGGCGCAAGATCGGCGCACGCAGTAGGCTTGTTCAGGGCTGCTAGCGCTGCGCGTCGAGGCGCGTGCGATAGCCGACGTCGCGACCGCTCGAGCGGCGCAGCGTGGTGGCGATCTTCTCCCGCGCCCGGATGAACGGCGACTGACGCGCCGCCTCGCCCAGGTACTCGTCGAGGTCGCCCACCTCGCGCTGCAGGCGGCGGACCAGCGCCAGGAACAGATCGGTCAGCTCGGGGTCGAACTGGTGGCCTTTGAGGTAGGCGATCTCGTCCAGCGCGCGGGCCACCGGCCACGGCTCCTTGTACGGGCGGCGGTGCGTCAGCGCGTCGAACACGTCAGCCAGCGCGGTGATGCGCGCGGCGATGGGAATCGCCGCGCCGCTGATGCCGTTCGGATAGCCCGAGCCGTCCCACCACTCGTGGTGGAAGCGGGCGATGTCCTCCGCCATCTGCATGTGCGGTATCTCGCTCTGCGCCAGCAGCTCGGCGCCCACCGTGGTGTGCGTCTTCATGATCTCGCGCTCGGCCTCGGTCAGCCGGTCAGGCTTCAGCAGGATGCCGTCGGGAATGCCGATCTTGCCGATGTCATGCAGCCTCGCCGCGAGGTCGAGCATGAAATTGGTCTGGTCGTCGCAGCCGTACTCCTGGCCGAGCAGCGACGACAGCCGGCCGACGCGATACGAATGCTCTCCGGTGGAGTCGTCGCGCAACTCGGCGGTGACCGCCAGCCGCTCGAGCATCTCGATGCGCGAGCGCATCAGCTCCTGATGCGCCACCTGCTCCGCGAACTTGCCGCGCAGCGACTGCTCGTGGCGCTCCATCACGACCTCTTCCGAGGCCTGCTGCTGCCGCGCCAGGTTCTCCAGGTGCAGGCGGTGGTGACGCAGCGCGTTTTCCTGCTGCGTCTTCTTGGTGTGCATCATCAGCTCGCGCAGGTAGACCAGCGCGACATCGGGCTTGCCGGCGACTTCCTGCGCCTTGACCATGGCGAGAAGGGCATCGCGCAGCGCTGACTTCAGCAGGCGCGCGCGATCAACTGCCTGCGACAGTCGCGACAAGCCCACATCGAGCAAGCCCGAGTGAACCTCGCACAGCCCTTCGGCGAGCGCCGCATGGAGTTCGGCACGCTCCGACTTCGACTGGCTGGCATAGCGCCTAGCTAGTTCCGTGCGCTCCTTGGCCTTTTCGAGGCTGTCGACCTCGAGCAGCAGCCGCGCGTAATAGCACTCCGCGAATACGCGGTTGATGCATTCAGTTGCGTTCTTCGGCTCGCCCGCACACTCGATCGCCGCGCGTATGCTGCGCAGGCCCTTTGCGTGCTCCTCCAGATAGACGCAGATGCCGGCGATGTTGGTCAGTGCCAGCGGCTTGAACGCTCCCAATGACGCATCGCCATCGACCAGGGACAGTGCCCGCTCATTGCAGGCGACTGCCTCTCCAAGCTGCCCGGCATACGCCAGTGCCGTACCGACATTCACCCAGATTCCGCATTCAACTCGGTGATCCTTCAATCGCTCGGCAAGCTCGAGCGACTCGGCGTAGCACTCCACCGCGGTAGCAATGTTCCCGGTGTCGGCGAGCAGGATCCCGTGGAAGGTCAGTGCCTTGCGAAGCGACGGATCGTCCTGCATCCGCCGTGCGCATGCGACGGCGAGGCGGGCATTCTCCAGGCCAGCAAACGGCTGCCCCGACACATACGCAAACTGCGCGGACAGCAGTAACCCCTCGATCCTAGCGGTCGACTGCACTTCGAGCGGCAGGCCATGTAGCGCCTTATTCGCTGACGCAAAGAGGCGATGCGCGTCGGGACCCGGTGCGGCTAGCGCGGAACGCAGCGCAACCTCGGTCTCATCCAGAAGTGCGATTGCTTCCTCGACGGACATCGCGCTTAGGCGTGATGAGACGTCGTCGAGCTTGTCGGCCAGCACTCGCATGTTTGCGGATCTATCCCAAGTGTGAGCTATCGCGCAGACGAAATTGTTCGATAACCATCGCGTCCATCGATAGCGCTGTCGCAATCGATCAACTTCGGATAACGCATTTAGAGGATTGAATCATGGAAGCCACCGTTTGCCAAGCCGTCGAAGTCAATGCCACCGAAGCTGCCGCCGACGAGCAACTTAAGGTCGAGTCCATCACCACGCTGAGCAGCGCTGAAATGTCGTTCATCGGCGGCGGTCTCTGCGTCGCGTTTGTCTGATTCGTCACGCATTTCTTCGGCGTGCTTGGTTCGACTTGGAACTGAGCCGTCGAATCGCTGAGTGAGTGGGCGGCTGACAAGGCCGTCTGCTAAGTGGTTCCGTTCGGCGCCGTCGCGCTGAAGCCGCGCGAAACCTCCGTATGAAGCGTCCACCCCGCGTGTTTCACGCGGGGTGCGTCGTTGAAGACGGAGGTTCTTCTTTCTTGGCCGCCGTCACTTACCGGGCGACTCTCTTCCGCTCGAGCGGCGTTCTGCCGCTCGCTCGCAGCATCTTACTCAATGCTGCCGAGGCGCCGGCGGCCTCGCGTAGCGCATGCCAGGCGCGCGGCCCTCATTGGCGTCAGTACGGATCCAGATCCGCCGCCATCCCCGCCTCGCGCAGCCCCTGTAGCACCTCCTCGATGTGCTCGGGCCCGCGGGTCTGGATCACCATTTCCAATTGAGCGTTCTGTGCCGGCAGCGTCGTGAAGGCGCGCTGGTGCTGCACCTCCTCGATATTCGCGCCGGCTTGCGCGACCAGAGTCGCCGCACGCGCCAATTCGCCCGGAACGTCGCGCGTGGCAATTCGGATGCGCGCCAGTCGGCCGGCGCGGACCATGCCGCGTTCGATGATGTCGGCCAGCACCATCGGGTCGATGTTGCCACCGCAGAGAATGAGGCCCACCTTCTTGCCGGCGAACCGCTCGCGGTGGCGGATCAGCGCCGCCAGGCCGGTGGCGCCCGCCCCTTCGACCACCGTCTTCTCGATCTCCAGCAGCAGCAGGATCGCGTGCTCGATGTCGCCCTCCGACACCAGCACGATGTCATCGACGTGCCGCTTGACGATCTCGCGCGTGATCAGCCCCGGTGACTTCACCGCGATGCCCTCGGCCAGCGTGGCGTTGGCCGACGGCATGTCCACCCCCTTGAACAGCGCATACATCGCCGGGAACTGGTCGGTCTGCACGCCGATCACCTCGATCGACGGCTTGCTGGCGCGCGCCGCCAGCGTCACGCCGCTGATGAGCCCGCCGCCGCCGATCGCCACGCACAGGCAGTCCAGCTGAGGCTGCGCGGCGAGCATCTCCAGACCGATCGTGCCCTGCCCGGCAATCACACGCGGGTCATCGTAGGGGTGCACCAGCGTCAGGCCGCGCGAGCCCTGCAGCCGCAGCGCCTCGACCTTCGCCTCGTCGAAGTTCTCACCGGCGAGCACAATCTCGGCGCCGAAGCCGCGCGTGCGCTCGACCTTAACCATCGGCGTGTAGCGCGGCATCACGATCACCGCCGGAACGCCGAGCCGCTGCGCGTGATAGGCGACGCCCTGCGCGTGGTTGCCGGCCGAGACCGCGATCACGCCGCGACCGCGCTGCTCGTCGGCGAGTTGCGCCAGGCAGTTCAGCGCGCCGCGCTCCTTGAAGCTGGCGGTGAACTGCAGGTTCTCGAACTTCAGGTAGACCTCGGCGCCGGTGATCTGCGACAGCGTGCGCGAGTGCACGCACGGCGTCTCCTCGACCTGCCCGCGCAGCCGTTCGGCGGCAGCGCGAATGTCGGCGATGGTGACGACGTCTTCTCCGGCCATGGGCCCTCCTCGCGACGAAGCTTATTCGATCGAAAGCGGCGCCACGCCGCCCATCGTTCGCAAAGAGTTTTCAATGACGACACAATCGACGCCGGCATCCTGCCTACCATCCTCCTGACTCTGCCGGACGCTGCTGCGCGCCTCGCGCGCCGCGCCGCCGGCACAGCGGAGTCGTGAGGACTTGAGGGAGGCGAGATGACCGTTCCGACCCGCGCCGGATCGCCGCGCAGGCTGTATTGCGTGCTGAGTCCGCGCTCGCTGCCGTACGCGCGGCTCGCCTTTCACAGCCTCTTCGACCACTGCCTCGAACCGGTCGACCTGACGCTGATCACCGACGAGGAAGCCGACAGGGCCGCAGTCGCCGCAACGCTCGTCGAGATCGGGCCGGCCGCCGTTCACCAGTGGCGCGTCTTCGGCAAACGCGACGCCGACGAGCGTGCCGCCGCCTTCTACGCCGGCTACCCGCTGATTGCCGCCTTCCGCAACGGCCATCCCTGCTGGCGCAAGATCACCGACCCGTCGCTGTTCGCGGCTGCCGGCGAGGAAATGATCGTCCTCGACCCGGACCTGTACTTCCCCAACCGCTTCACGTTCGAGCCGACGCCGGAAGCCGGACTGGCGCTGATGTGGCAGCGGCCGAGCTGCCTGCTGCCGCACGAAGTGGTGATGGCCGCCTACGAGGCGTCGGTCCCGCTGGCGCATCACGTCGACATCGGCGTCGCGCAGCTGCGCAACCGGCTCGAGCTGCCGTGGCTCGAGCGCCTGATCCGGACGCTCGGCGGCGAGCGCCTGCCGCGCAAGATGCACGTCGAAGCGATCGTCTGGGCCGCGCTGGCCATGCGCATGGGCGGCGGCTACCTCGACGCCCGCCGGTGGTCCTGCTGGCGCAATGCGCAGTGGAAGCGCGTGGCGGTGAAGATCGGCGTCCCCGGTGAAACGATCCTTGCCGCCGAGCACTTCGCGTCGATGAAGTGCTTCCACGGCGGCGGCATCGCCAAGTGGTGGATCCCCGGCCGGGTCGCGGCGGGCCGCTTTGCGCCACCGCGGACGCTCGGCAAGGACGCGGCGCTGCGGCCTTTCGTGCCTCTGTCGAGGCGCGACTACGAGGGAACACAGCGCCGAAAGGACCTCGCGCGCCGCCTCGGCTACTACCGGGTGTTCTCTTCGCCCGCGTAGGCCCGATGACCCGGCTCCTCGCTTCGCTTGCCGGCGCCGCGGTGCGCGGCGCACCCGTCCGGCTCCTGTGGCGGGCCGCGGCGGCCGCGCTTTGCGCCCTGGCGGCGCTGCTTGCCCAACCCGCGCAGGCGGAGGTGATCGACAACTGGGGCACGGTATCGACGCCGATCGCGAGCCCGGTCACGTTCTCATTCGCCCAGTACAACGTGTCCGGCAATTTCACTCACGAGTACATCTTCACGCTCGAGGGCTCGGCGGGGGCGGCCTACAACGTCTCCTTCGAGTTCGATGCCTGCCGCAACGGCTGCGGCAACCCGGTCCTGCATTACGGCATCGGCGGCTCGCTGTCGGAATCGCCGACGGGAAGCTACGTGCTGGCGCCCGGCACCTGCTCGTTCGCCGTCAGCGCAACGGGCATGGGTGCTGGCAACTCGGTCGACTACTGGGGCGCGGTGGTGATCTCCGGCGCCGGTGGCGGCGTCGTCTCGCCGGTCCCGGAACCCGAGATCTTCATGCTCGCGCTTCCGGGCGCGCTGCTGGTGACGGCCGTCGTTCGCCGGCGCCGGGCGCGCGAGCTGAAGGATGGCAGCGAGGCGGCGGACGCGCGCCTTGACCCGCCAGCGTACGCGGCGCCCGCTGCCCTGCTGCTGGCCGCACCGGTCCTGTTCGTCCTGGCCGGCTGCTCGGACGCTCCCGGCGAGCGGCCGACGCAGGTCGTCGCGCGTGTCGGCAACAGCGAGGTCTCGGCACTGCAGCTGGACCTGGCGATGAAGGCCGAGCAAAGCCGCGCACCGGGCGATGTCGACCGCCAGCAGGTCATCGACAGGCTGATCGACCGCGAACTGGCCGTGCAGCAGGCGCTCGCGCGCAAGCTCGACCGCCAGCCTGAAGTGATGCTGCGGCTGGAGGAGATGCGCCGGGAAGTCCTTGCCAGCGCCTTCGCCGAACAACTGGCAGCCGCCCGCCCGAAGCCGACCGAGCAGGCCGTGCGCGCCTTCTACGCCGACAACCCCGAGCTGTTCGCGCAGCGCAAGATCTACCGCCTGCGCCAGCTGGTGATCCCGGCATCGTCGCCGCAGCTCGGGCAGGCGAAGGAAAGGCTGGCGAGCCGGCAACCGCTGGCGCAGATCGCTTCGTGGCTGGCGCGCGAGAACGCGCGGTTCAGCCAACAGGACGTGCTGCGCGCCGCCGAGCAGGTGCCGCTCGAGGCGCTGCGCAGGCTGCACCTGCTGGGCGAAGGCCAGACAGCGATCTTCGAGGCACCGCAGGCGCTCTATGCCTACCAGCTGCTCGGCTTCCAGTCGGCGCCGCTCGACCTCGCGGCCGCGACGCCGCTGATTGGCAGCCACCTCGCGCGGCAGGAGGGCGACCAGGCGATGCGCGCCGAGCTGAAGATGCTGCGTGCGTCGGCGAACATCCAGGTCATCGGCGCGCCGATGGCACGGGCGACACCGCAGGCGAAGCCCGGGACCTGACCGTTGCCGGCCGCGCCCGTCGTGATCGCGACTTCGCGGGCAATGACCGTCCTGCCGCCCGGCGCCGCGCTTCGTAGCGCGCGCACTGTCGGGCGTCGCGTGGCAGGCTGGTCGCTGCCGATGCTCGCCGGGCTGCTGGCGATGTACCTGCCGACCTACCTGGACCAGGCCTCCAACCAGTGGCGGACGGAGGAGCTGCGGCACGGCCCGCTGGTCGCGCTCGGTGCCGCATGGCTCTTCTGGCGACACCGTGCCCAGGTCCTGCGCGGGCCGACGACCCCCAGCGACCTGCTGGGTGTGCCGCTTCTGATGCTCGGAGTAGCGGCCTACCTCGTCGGTCGCTCGCAGGAGATCCCGCTGCTCGAGGTCGGCTCGCAGATTCCGGTGCTCGCCGCCGCGCTGCTGCTCACGCGGGGCACGCACGCCCTGCGGGCGGTGGCCTTCCCGCTGCTGTTGCTCACCTTCATGGTTCCGCTGCCCGGCATCCTCGTCAATGCGGTCACCGGTGCGCTGAAGGAATGGGTGTCGGTGGCGGTCGAGGAAATCCTCTTTCGCGCCGGCCTGCCGATCGCGCGCAGCGGCGTCGTGCTGACGCTTGGCCACTATCAACTGCTGATGGCGGACGCCTGTTCGGGCCTGCATTCGATGATCACGCTCAGCGCCCTGGGGCTGCTCTTCCTCCACCTGATGGGGCGCGCGAGCCTGCTGCACAACGGCCTGCTGATCGCCGCGATCGTGCCGGTCGCCTTCGTCGCCAACCTGGTGCGCGTGCTGGCGCTCGCGCTGGCCACCTATTGCCTCGGCGAGCGCGCGGCCCAGGGACTCCTGCATGACCTGGCCGGCGTGCTGCTTTTCGCGGTCGCCCTGGGGGCGATGTTCGCCATCGACACGCTGCTGTGCCGCGTGTTGCGCCGCTGCGCGGTTTCGTGACCTTGCAGGCGCGAATGGTGACCCGGCGCTGGGCGATCGGTGCCACCCTGATCGGCGCGGCCGTCGCCGGCACCGCACTCAGGCCGACGCAACTTCTCGCCGAGCAGCGGCCGCAGTTCGACCTGGAGGCGGCGATCCCGGCGCAGTTCGGTGACTGGCGCACCAGCGGCGACGTCGTTCCGGTGCAGGCCGACCCCGAGGCGCTCGCCAAGCTCGACCGCATCTACCGCCAGCTCCTGTCGCGCACCTACGTCGACAGGGCCAACCACCGCGTCATGCTGTCGATCGCCTACGGCGGCGACCAGCGCAACGACCGCATGCAGGTGCACCGCCCCGAGTACTGCTACGCCGCCCAGGGCTTCGAGGTCCGCCACGTCGGCGACGACAGGCTCACGACGGACCTCGGCAGTATTCCAGTGCGCCGCCTGCTGGCGCAGCGCAACGCGCGGCGCGAGCCGATCACCTACTGGATCACCGTCGGCGACCGCGCCGCCCGGCCCGGCCTTGAGCGGAAGCTGGCGCAGTTGCGCTTCGGCCTGACCGGCATCGTTCCCGACGGCATGCTGGTGCGCGTGTCGTCGCTGGAGTCGGATATGCCGTCCGGCTACGCCCTGCACGACCGCTTCGTTCGCGACCTGCTCGGCGCGCTTTCACCCGCAGCGCGCACCAGGCTGCTCGGCTCCCTCTGACGACCGGACATTCTGACAGTCGATCAAGGCCGGGCACTGCCGTCTGCGCGTCCTCGGCGCGCCGCGCGTGCCTGGCACTGGCTTCTTCTTTGCCGGTCCGCACTCGCTTCATCCGGCGGCGCGCTATCGCAAGGGTCTTCGGTACCCGCAGGCGACATCGATCGTCAGCAGCGGACCCGAAATGGCCAGTCGAGTCCCACGCAACGAGCGGCCCCGATACAGCGTATGCGGACCCTCAGTCTCGGCGCTACCAAGAGCCGCAGTCGGCCAGTGCTGCCAGTTAGCACCGGCGGCAGAGTCACCTGAAACCGGACATATCCATTCCACTTGAGCGAAGATGGTTAACCCGCAACGACCTATTTGATCTCGGTAATGTCCGGCAACGCCCACTGCTTGTTGAAGTAGGCCTCGGTCGGGCCATACAGGCGGAAGTAGGTGAACCAGCCCTTGCCCGGGACCGTTTGCACGAAGTTCGCATTGGAGCCTGCCGGTTTGCTGGGCCCGAAGTAGAGGTCGACCGAGCCGTCGCTGTTCCTGTCGAGGCCTTCCTTGCGCGAGGAGATGTCGGCAGCGCCCTGCGGCGAAAGCAACGGGCCACGCGTCAGGTTGTCGTAAAGCGTGAACGACCAGAACTGCTTGACCGGGGCGTTGGGCGGCACCCTCAGGCGATAGCTCTTGCCGCCGTCCAGCCACGCCCCCGCCTGGTCCTTGGCCGTCTCGAGATAGACCTGACCGAAACCAACCGTCTTGCCCTGCATGCCGAC
>Ga0316622_100002805_pt1 | contig 12216 bp, 12 predicted proteins | sample OWC_Aug_OW2_C1_D_FD_207646 | JGI IMG/M metagenome (GOLD analysis project Ga0316622, IMG submission 207646) | Wetland soil microbial communities from Old Woman Creek delta, Ohio, United States - OWC_Aug_OW2_C1_D5_C | ecosystem: Environmental > Terrestrial > Soil > Wetlands | place: USA: Ohio... | reverse complement strand
GCTCGGGGCGCGCGGCGACGGCTTCCGCCTCGCGCAGGCCCGGCTCGGTCCCGGGCGCATCCATCACTGCATGCGCTGGCTCGGCATCTGTGGCCGGGCGCTCGAGCTCATGGTGCGGCGCGCATCGTCGCGGCAGATCTCGCCCGATGGCCGGCGGCTCGCCGACAGCGACATCGTCAAGGCCTGGATCGCCGAGTCCGCGGCCGAGATCAAGGCCGCGCGACTGATGGTGCTGCACACGGCCTGGCGCATCGAGCACGCCGGGGCCCGCGCCGCACGCGACGACGTCAGCATGATCAAGTTCTTCGTCGCAGGCGTGCTGCAGAAGGTACTCGACCGGGCGCTGCAGGTGCACGGCGGGCTCGGCATGACGGACTACACAGTGCTCGCCTGGTACTACCGCGAGGAACGTGCGGCGCGCATCTACGACGGGCCGGACGAGGTGCACAAGCTGTCCGTGGCGCGCCACCTGCTCAAGGGCGAGCCCGCCTGACCCGCGCCGGCTGCTTCGCAGCACTGCGCCGCGGGAACCGGCACCCGTGACCGGCGAGCTGGTCGCGCTCGCCACGACCCTGGCGGGGGCAGGCGTCATGGCGGGCGTGCTCGCAGGGCTGCTCGGCGTCGGCGGCGGCATCGTGCTGGTGCCGGTCCTGGAGCTGACGTTTGCTGCCGTCGGCGTTCCTGCCGACGTGCGCATGCACCTCGCAGTCGGCACGTCACTGGCCTCCATCGTCCCGACGGCGATCGCATCGGCCCGCTCGCACCGGGCTCACGGTGCCATCGATGCGGCGCTCGCGCGCCGCTGGTCCCCGGCCATTGCCGGCGGCGCGGCGCTCGGCGCGGTCATCGCCGCGGGCGTGCGGGGCGGGGTCCTATCCGCCGTGTTCGGCATCGTGGCGCTCGCAGCCGGACTGCGAATGCTCCTGGGCCGCGGCGCCACCGATGCGGCTCGCGACAGGGAGCCAGCGGCACGGAAGTGGCTGCCGTTGCCAGTGGCGATCGGGACGGTGTCCGCGATGATGGGAATCGGTGGCGGCACGCTCTCCGTGCCGGCCATGACGGCGCTCGGCGTGCCGGTGCACCGGGCCGTCGGGACTTCCGCCTGGTTCGGGATGTGGATTGCCATCCCGGCCGCGGCAGGGTTCGCCTGGCTGGGGCGCAACGCGGCGGGCCTGCCCGCGCTTTCGGCCGGCTACGTCAACCTGGTGGCGCTCGCGGTGCTGCTGCCGGCCACGGTACTCGCGGCGCCGTTCGGCGTGCGGCTTGCCCACCGCCTGTCGAAACGGTGGCTGGCCGCGACTTTCGGCGTGTTCCTGCTGGCGACCTCGGCCAGGATGCTCTACCGCGCCTGGTCAGGCTGAATCTGACCCGTTCATCCGGTGTTCATCGGCCGCGGGCCATGCTGCATCCTGATTGCACCGCCCGCCGGTCTGGCCTATAAGTCGTGCGTCCCGGGAGAGCGGCGAGGAGACATCCATGCGCAACCGATTGATGGTGTTCCTGTCGGGTCTTCTGCTGATCGTCAGCGCCGCGTCCGCGCCGGGATCGCTTGCCGCCGAGGCCCGCCCGACCGCCGATGAGGACTGCGTGAGGCAGTGCGACGAGCAGTCCGACAAGTGCATGACCGAGGCCGGCGGCGACGAGGACAAGGCCAAGGCCTGCGACGACCAGTACGCGGAATGCCTGCAGAAGTGCCGCTGAGGTCGCGGGTCGCTGTTTGAACCCTCCACTGGCTTGCATCCGGCCGGGATGACCGGCGCAGCGGAAAGGCAGGCAGGCGCGGTGGCCGCGCCGTTCGTGACGCTGACCACCGACTTTGGCCTCGACGACCCCTTCGTCGGCCTCGTCAAGGCCAGGATCCTCGCTGCCTGTCCGGCGGCCCGCATCGTCGACCTCACCCATGCCATTCCGCCGTACGCGATCGAGGCCGGCGCGTTCTGGATCGAACGCTGCAGTGACTGGTTCCCGCCCGGCAGCTTCCACCTCGGCATCGTGGACCCGGGCGTGGGTACCTCGCGGCGCCTCCTCGCCGTCGGGACCGGCGGGCACGTGTTCCTGGGGCCGGACAACGGCCTGCTGGGGCCGGTGGCCGCAAGGTGCGGCGCCGTCGTTCGCTGGGTGGACGCTGCGATCCTGGGGCGAATCGGGCTCTCGAGGGTGAGTGCGACCTTCCATGGTCGGGACATCCTCGGCCCGCTGGTGGGTCTGCTCGCTGCGGGCAGGCTGGCGTTCGAGGACCTGGGTGCGGCGACCGAGGCCTGGCACCGGCCTGACTGGCCGGATGTCGAGGCGGGGCCGGAGGGTGTCCGGGGAAGAGTGATCCTGGTCGACAGATTTGGTAATTGTTTCAGCAACATAAAGTCTGACGCTCTCAAGTTGGTTGAAGATCCGGAGCCGGTCTTCGGCGGGCATTCCCTGCCGCTGGTCCGGACCTATGGCGAACGTCCCGCCGGGAGCCTGGTCGCGCTGGTGAATTCCTTCGACGTTGTCGAGGCGGCCTGCGTCGCGGGCTCGGCTGCGAACCGACTCAAGCTCGGACCCGGTGCGCCGGTCGAGATCCGGCGGGGCACAGGCTGAGCCAGGCGTCGCCGGGGACAGTTGATCTGCGCTGCAGTTCGTATATATTCGCTGCGCGCGGCGCAGCGCCATTCGCTGCAAGTTATTGGGCGGGCAGGGATTTCAGCTTCATGAGCGAGCGTGACGAGTTCAGTCTCGAAGACGACTTCGCCGCGGACGGCGAGGAAGACCTCGACAAGTTCATCGTCGTCGGTGAGCGCCGCCCTAAGCCGGGCCGCAAGATTCCCCAGGCGGCCTGGAGTCGCGTCGAGGACGTGCTCGCCGAGCGGCGGCTGCAGCGGGAGCTCAAGGACGACTACGACATCGACGAAGCCTGAGCTTCGTCGTCCCGCGACCAATGGTACCGCTGGGCGCGGTCGCGGCTGCCGAGCGGCCGCGACAGTTTCGCGCTGCGATGCAAAAATAGCCGCTCGCATCGGCGCCGGTCCTGCGCGCCGCAGGTGGAAGTCGCATGAAGGTTGCTCCAGGTTCGCCGTGGGTCGTGCTCAAGTTCGGCGGGACCAGCGTCTCGTCTCGCGCCAACTGGCTCAACATCGTGACGGTCGCGCGCCAGCGGCTCGCCGCGGGCGAGGCGCCCGTGGTCGTCCACTCGGCGCTATCGAAGATCACCGATTCCCTGGAATCGCTGCTCGGGCGGGCGCTGCAGGGTGACCACGCGGCATTGCTGGCGGTCATCCGTGCGCGGCACGTGGACCTTTGCAGGGACCTCGGCATCGCGCTCCCGGGTGCTGTCGAGCGCCACCTGGCCGACCTGGAGAAGATCACGGCCGGCGTTGCGCTGGTCGGCGAGATCAGCGACCGCGTACGCGCCAGGGTCATGGCAACGGGCGAGCTGATGGCGACCGAGATCGGCGCCGCGTTCCTCAACGCGCAGGGCGTGCCGACCACCCTCGTGGATGCCCGCAGCATCCTCAGGGCGGAGGAGCGGCCCGGTGCGACCGACCGCGCCTCGCTGCTGTCGGCAAGCTGCAGTTTCGAGCCGGACGAAGAAGCCTCGCGCCGGCTCGCGGCCTGCGGCACCACGATCCTGACGCAGGGCTTCATCGCCTCGGGTGCCGACGGGCACACGGTGCTGCTCGGGCGCGGTGGCTCGGACACCTCGGCAGCCTATGTCGCCGCAAAGCTCTCGGCCGCGCGGCTCGAGATCTGGACCGACGTGCCGGGCATGTTTTCCGCCAACCCGCGCGACGTGCCGACCGCGCGCCTGCTGAAGTCGCTGCATTACGACGAGGCCCAGGAGATCGCGACCAGCGGCGCCAAGGTGCTGCACCCGCGCTGCATCCTGCCGGTGCGCCAGGCCGGCATCCCTCTCTACGTCTACGCGACCCAGAGCCCCGAAGCGGCCGGCACGATCATCAGCGCCCAGCCCGCCGACAGCGGCGCACAGCTCAAGGCCATCGCCATACGCAAGGGCATCACGCTCGTGTCGATGGACAGCCCGGGCATGTGGCACCAGGTGGGCTTCCTGGCAGACGCGTTCCAGATCTTCAAGCAGCACGGGTTGTCGGTGGACCTCGTGTCGACCTCCGAGACCAACGTCACCGTGACGCTCGACCCGCAGGCGAACACGCTCGACGAGGCAGCGCTTGCCGCTCTGGTCGCCGACCTGTCGGGACTCTGCCGGGTCAAGCTGATCGGTCCCTGTGCATCGCTGTCGCTCCTCGGCAGGAACATCCGCGCCATCATCCACCAGCTCGGCGAGGCCTTCGAACTGTTCGAGGAGCAGAAGATCTACCTCGTCAGCCAGGCCGCCAACGACCTCAATTTCACGTTCGTCATCGACGAGGAACAGGGCGACAGGCTCGTCTCGCAGCTCCACGACCTGCTGATCCGCGCGACCGCAGGCGACCCGGTCATGGGACCGACCTGGGAGCAACTCTGCGCGCCGCGCCGGGAGGCGGCCAGCGTGGACACGTGGTGGCGCCGCCGCCGCGAGGCCCTGCTCTCCGTCCTCGGCGATCGTGACGCCGCGTACGTCTACGACCTGGAGACCGTCGATGCACGCGCCAGCCAGCTTGCCGGGATGAAGTCGCTGGCACGCGCGCTGTATGCGATCAAGGCGAATCCGCATCCGGGAATCCTGCGGCGCGTCGCGGCCGCGGGCCTGTCCTTCGAGTGCGTCTCGCGCGCAGAGGTCGAGCGCGTGCTCGAGTCCGTGCCGGGCATCGACCGGGGACGCCTGCTGTTCACGCCCAATTTCGCGCCGCGCGACGAATACAGCTGGGCCCTGGAAGAGGGCATCAGGCTCACCGTGGACAACGTCTACGCCCTGCGTGCGTGGCCCGAGCTGTTCCGCGGTAGCGATCTCTTCGTGCGGGTGGACACGGGGCAGGGACACGGGCATCACCAGCACGTCCGCACCGCCGGCTCACATTCGAAGTTCGGCGTGCCGTTGTTCGAGATCGACGAACTCACCGCTGCAGCCGAGTCCTGCGGTGCGCACATCGTCGGCCTTCACGCGCACACGGGCAGCGGCAACTTCGACGTGCCGACCTGGACCGAGACGGCGCGGGTGCTGGCCGGTGTTGCCGCACGCATGGGCGGGGTGCGCACGCTCGACCTCGGCGGCGGACTCGGTGTGCCGGACCGGGCAGGGCGGCCACCGCTCGACCTCGGCGCACTGGATGCCGCGCTCGCGGCGTTCGCCGTGGCGCACCCCGGCTTCGAGCTCTGGCTCGAGCCCGGCCGCTTCGTGGTCGCCGAGGCGGGCGTCCTGCTCGCGCGGGTCACGCAGCTGAAGGGCAAGGGCGCGGTGCGCTACCTCGGCGTTGCGACCGGCATGAATTCGCTGATCAGGCCGGCGCTTTATGGCGCGCACCACGAGATCGTCAACCTGACGCGCCTCGACCAGCAGGCGGAGCATGTCTTCACGGTCGTCGGGCCGATCTGCGAGTCGGGAGACGTACTCGGACACGACCGCCTGCTGCCGGCGACACGCGAGGGGGACGTGCTGCTCGTCGCCAATGCCGGCGCCTACGGCCACGTGATGAGCTCACGGTACAACCTGCGCGTACCGGCGGAAGAGGTGACCTTGTGACCTGCGGCGGTCGCCGCGCGCAGTACTCCGCGATCCGGTGAGCCCGCCGCCGGCCGTCCTCGGCCTGCCTCGAGCCGTCGTCGTGCTCGGGATGGTCTCGCTGGCGAACGACGCGGCGAGCGAGATGATGACGCCGCTGCTGCCCGTGTTCCTGACCGCGACCCTCGGCGCCGGCCCGGCCATCGTCGGGCTGGTCGAGGGCGTGGCCGAGTCCACAGCCAGCGTCCTCAAGGTCATGTCGGGACGCCTCGCCGACCGCGGCGCCAGTGCGAAGCGCCTGATGCTGGCGGGCTATGGCGCTTCCGCCTTCGCGCGCCCGGCCATCGGCCTGGCACTCGGCTGGACCTGGGTACTGGCGCTGCGCTTCATCGACCGCGTGGGCAAGGGCATTCGCACGGCGCCGCGGGACGCGCTCATCGCCGCGGCAGTGCCGGCGACGTCGCTGGGCCGGGCCTTTGGCTTCCACCGCTCCATGGACCACGCGGGCGCGGTGCTCGGTCCCCTGGCCGCCTTCGCCCTGCTGTCGGCCGGTGCGGAGGTGGACGAGGTGTTCGCCTGGTCGCTGCTGCCGGGCCTCATCGTGCTGGCCTTGATCGGGTTCGGCGTGCCGCCCGACGCATCCGCGCGGCGCGTGCCTCCGCGCATCGCCTTCGGCGCCCTGGACAGGCGATTGAAGGCGATGCTCCTCGCCGCGGGGATGCTCGCGCTCGCCGCGCTGCCGGAGGCATTCCTGGTGCTGTGGGCGACGGGCGCAGGCCTGCCCGTGGCCTTCGTGCCGCTGGTGTGGGCGCTCGCCAGCCTGGCGAAGATGGGCGTCGCGGTGACGGCGGGCATGGCCTCGGACCGGCTGGGCCGGGCCCCGGTGCTTCTGGTCGGCTGGTCCGTGCGAGTGTTCCTGCTGCTGTTGCTCGCCACCGTGCAGCCAGGCGGCATCTGGATCTGGCTGCTGTTCGTGGCCTATGCCGCATCCCTCGCGACGACCGAGGCGGCGGAGCGGTCGCTCATCGGCGAGGCGGCGCCCCGCGGGCTCGTGGCGACCGCCTACGGCGTCTATCACCTGGTGTCGGGACTCTTCGTCCTGCCAGGGGCCCTGGTGCTGGGGCTCGTGTGGCAGCGATTCGGATCCGCACTGGCATTCCTCGCCGCAGCGACGGTCACGGCAGGGGCGGCCGCGGCCATGATCCTCGCGAGCCGGCCCGGGGGCGCGACGAAGCAGTGCTAGGCGGGCTGCTCGCTCAGCCTGCCGGGCCGGCAGCGGCACGCCCGGCGTGACGCAGTGCCAGTTCGGCGGCCACGTCGGCCAGTGCCAGGCCTCGCTGCCGCAGCAGCAATACGACGTGGTAGACGAGGTCCGCCGTTTCGCCAATGACCTTCGAGTCGTCCGCACCCACCGCGGCCAACGCGACCTCGACCCCTTCCTCGCCCACCTTCTGCGCGATACGCCCCGGCCCCTGTGCGAAGAGCTCGGCCGTATAGCTGCCCTCGGGGCTGCGGGCGATCCGGTCGGCGACGATGGCCTCGAGCTGCGCCAGGAAAGAGAGCTTCCCGGCATCGGTCACCGCAGCCTGCGGGAAGCAGGTCGGTGCGCCCGTGTGGCAGACGGGGCCTGCCGGGCGCGCGAGCACCAGCAGGGTGTCGGCGTCGCAATCCGCGCTGACGGACTCGACCTCGAGGAAGTTGCCGGAGGTCTCGCCCTTGGTCCAGAGCGCCTGACGAGTGCGGCTGAAGAACGTGACGCGCCGGGCACCGAGGGTCGCGCGCAGAGCCTCGCGGTTCATGAACCCGAGCATCAACACGACACCGCTGCAGGCATCCTGCACGACGGCAGGGAGGAGCCCGTCGCCCTTGTCCCAGTCAAGCGTGCCGATGTCCTCGAGTCTCATGGCCGGACCTCGATGTGTTGCTGCCTCAGGTAGGCCTTCAGTTCGGGAATGGCGATCGCGGCGGAGTGAAACACGCTCGCCGCCAGGGCACCGTCGACCTGCGCCTCGCGGAAGACCGTCGCGAAATGCGCCATCGTCCCGGCCCCGCCCGAGGCGATCAGCGGGACCGTGGCCACGGCACGGACCGCCGCGAGCTGCTCGATGTCATAACCCTGACGGACGCCGTCCACGTTCATGCAGTTCAGCACGATCTCACCGGCGCCACGCGACTGCACTTCCCGCACCCAGTCCAGCGTGCGGCGCGCCGAGTCCTGCGTGCGGTCCGGGTCGCCGGTGTACTGGTAGACGTGCCAGCCGTCATCGGCCGGTCGGCTGTCCATGCCGACGACCACGCACTGGCAACCGAACCGGCGCGCCAGCTCGTCGACGAGGGACGGGCGCTCGAGAGCAGGGGAGTTCACCGAGACCTTCTCGGCGCCGGCTGCCAGGATCTCCTCTGCGTCGCCGACGCTGCGGATGCCGCCCGCGACACAGAACGGGATGTCGAGCACCGCGCCCACGCGCGAGATCCAGCCGCGGTCGACCGACCTTCCCTGCGGGCTCGCCGCGATGTCGTAAAAGACCAGCTCGTCAGCACCCTCGTCGCGGTACCGGCGCGCAAGGTCGAGGATGTCCCCGACCACGCGATGGTTGCGGAACTGCACGCCCTTCACGACCTGGCCGTCGCGGACGTCGAGGCAGGGGATTATGCGTCGGGCAAGAATGACTGCAGCTCCTCTGGCGCGATGCGGCCCTCGATCAGCGCCTTGCCGCTCACCGCGGCGGCAACGCCGGTCTCCGCCAGCGAGCGCAGGTCGGAGACGTCGCGGACGCCGCCCGAGGCCTGCCACGCGACTGCCGGGAACCGGGCCACGGCCTCGCGGTACAGGGCCAGATTGGGACCTGCCAGCGCGCCATCACGGCTGACGTCGGTGCAGAGCACGTGCCTCAGGCCGGCCCCGGCATAGCGGTCGATCAGGTCCCACAGCGACACGGCCGACTGCTCCCGCCAGCCATGAATCGCCACGAGCGGCACTCCGGCGGGGTCGATGCGGACGTCGAGCGCCAGCACCAGCCGCTCCGCGCCGAAGGCGCCGAGCCACTCGAGCACCTCGGCAGGCGCGGTCACGGCGACGCTGCCGATGACGGCGCGGTCCACGCCGGTGTCGAGCAGCATCTGCACGCTGCTCGACGAGCGCAGCCCGCCGCCGCACTGGACGCGTAGCCTGCCGAGCGCCACCAGCGCCGCGACGACAGGCCGGTTGCCGGCATGCCCGTCGCGCGCGCCGTCGAGGTCGACGATGTGCACTCGGCCGGCACCGGCCCGTGCGTAGCGGGCGTAGAGTTCCTCCGGGGCCAGCTCGTAGCGGGTCTCGGCGGCGAAGTCGCCCTGGAACAGCCGGACCACGCGTCCGCCGCGCAGGTCGATCGCGGGGATCAACTCCATCAGCAGGCCTCCAGGAAGTTGCGCAGGATCCTCGCCCCGGTGCTGCCCGAACGCTCGGGGTGGAACTGCGTGCCATGGAAGTTGCCGCGGCTGACTGCAGCCGTGAAGGGCCCGCCGTAATCGCAGCTTGCCACGGTGTCCTGCCCGGGCGGCACGGCGTAGCTGTGGACGAAATACGCGTAGTCCCCACTCTGCACGCGATGCAGCAGGGGCGAGTCGCGCAGCAGGTCGAGCTGGTTCCAGCCCATGTGCGGGACTGCGCGGCCGGGTGCCGGGGCAAAGCGACTGGCGGTGCCCCGGAGGATCCCGAGGCAACGGGTCGGGCCTTCCTCGCTCGCGTCGAACAGCAGCTGCATGCCGAGGCAGATGCCGAGCACGGGTTGCCCCAGGCCGGGCACGATTGCGGCGAGGCCACGCTCCTCCAGCCGCGCCATGGCGTCCGCGGCGGCGCCGACGCCAGGGAGGATCACGCGCGAGGCCGCAAGGATCGCCGCCGGGTCGCGGGTCAGGACTGCCTCGCAGCCGAGGCGGCGCAGCGCGAAGACGAGCGAGGCGATGTTTGCGCCGCCGCTGTCGATGATGGCGACGTCCGTCAAAGCACGCCCTTGCTGCTCGGCAGCTCGCGGCCTTCGACGCGCACTGCCTGCCGCAACGCGCGACCGACGGCCTTGAAGCAGGCCTCGACCATGTGGTGGGTGTTCTCGCCGCGGACGCTGACGTGGATCGCGGCGCCGAGCGAGTCACCGAGGGAGCGGAAGAAGTGGGGCACGAGCTCGGTCGGCAGCCCGCCGACCTGGTCACGGCCAAAGTTGCCCTCGAAGACCGGGTAGGGCCGGCCCGACAGGTCGAGCGCGACCTGTGCCTCGGACTCGTCCATCGGCAGCAGGAAGCCGTAGCGGGCGATACCACGCTTGTCGCCCAGGGCCTCGCGCAGGGCCTGACCAAGCGCCAGCGCGCAGTCCTCGACGGTGTGGTGCTCGTCCACCGCCAGGTCGCCGCGGCAGCGCAGTGTGAGGGAGAAGCCACCGTGGCGCGCCACCTGCTCGAGCATGTGGTCGAAAAAGCCGATGCCCGTTGCGATCGCCACCGGCGACTCCACGTCCAGGTCGACCTCCGCCTCGATGTCCGTCTCTCTGGTGCGCCGCTCGACCCGTGCACGGCGCGCCGGCGCACGGACGAGTGATGCGGCGACGGCAGCCCAGGTGGCCTCCGGTCCGGCGTCGCGCATGATGCGGATCGAACCGATTCCCAGGTTGCGCGCCAGCTCGAGGTCGGTGGCCCGGTCGCCGATGACGTAGCTCCTGGCGGGGTCCATGGGGGCGCGCGCGAGGTATGCATCGGCCAGCGCCGTCCCGGGCTTGCGGCAGTCGCAGCCGTCAGTCGGGACGTGCGGGCAGATGAGCACGTCGTCGAAGGCGATCCCCTGGGACTCGAACAGCTGCATCATCAGGCCGTGCGGGCCCGAAAAACGGTCCGTGGGGAAGCTCGGCGTGCCGAGACCGTCCTGGTTGGTGACCATGACCAGGCGGTATCCGGCGGCCTGCAGCGCGATCAGCGCCGGGACGACGCCGGGCATGAAGCGGAGCTTGGCGTAGGAGTCCACCTGTTCGTCGGCGGGCTCCTCGATGAGGGTGCCGTCGCGGTCGATGAAGAGCGTCGGCCTCGGCTGGATCATGCGGCCTCCAGGCTCGCCAGCAGCCGGTCGTTCTGCTCAGGCGTGCCGATGGTCACGCGCAGGCACTGCGCCAGGCCGGGTTGCCTGCGCACGTCGCGCACCAGCAGGCCGCCGCGAATCCCGGCCTCCAGGAGGCGCCCGGGATCGGTGCTGCCTACCAGCAGGAAGTTGGCTGCGCTCGGCCAGACCCGGGTCACGAGCGGGACGAGGGCGAGCCGCGCTGCCACGCGCTCCCGCTCGGCGCACAGCTGCGCCACGTGACGGCGCATCTCCTCGAGCCGCGCGGGCTGCAGCGCGTCGAGCACCGCCTCGACGGTCTGCACGGTCACGGCGTAGGGAGGGATCATCCGGCGCAGCAACTCGGTGACCTCGGGAGAGGCGAGCACGGCACCGCAGCGTGCGCCGGCAAGGCCGTAGGCCTTCGACAGCGTGCGCAGGATCGCGAGGTGCGGGAAGCGTGCAAGCCAGGGCACGAGGCTGCCGGCGGACGCGAACTCGACGTAGGCCTCGTCCACGACGACCAGCGCCCGACCCGTCAGCGTGCACAGCACGCGCTCGATGGCATCACGGTCGAGGAGGTTGCCGGTCGGGTTGTTGGGCGAGCAGAGGAAGACGATCTTCGTGGACTCAGTGCACGCCGCAAGGACCGCGTCCGCGTCCAGAGCGAAGCCCTCGGCTGCGCGCAACGGCACGTCGACGACGGCCGCCCCCTGCACGTCAGCGGCGAAGCGGTACATCGCGAACGTCGGCGGGCACACGACGATGCGGTCCCGGCCGGCGCGACAGAATGCCCGCACGAGCAGGTCGATGCCCTCGTCGCTGCCACGGCCTGCAAGCACCTGCCCGGGTGACACGCCGTAGAGCGCGGCGAGGCGCTCGACGAGTTCCGAAGACTGCGGCTCCGGATAGCGGTTGAGGCCGGCGCGGGTGCCGTCCGCGGCACTGCGCCACGGGTTCTCGTTGGCGTGCAGGCGGACCAGTGCCGGGTCCCAGCGGGCGGCCGAATAGGGCGAGAGCGCGACGATTTCCGGTCGCGCGAGTTCCAGCACGCTGCTCACTCGTCCTCCCGGGGCAGGCGCGACAGCCGGACCGTGACGGCGTTCGCGTGCGCGTCGAGGCCCTCGAGCATCGCCAGAGTCTGGGCGACCGGGCCGAGCCCGGCGATGCCTTCCGGGGTCAGCTCCTGCACGGTGATCTGGCGGGTAAAGTCCGAGAGGGACAGTCCACTGAAGGCACGTGCGTAGCCGTAGGTCGGCAGCACGTGGTTGGTGCCGCTGCAGTAGTCCCCCATGGACTCCGGGGACCAGGCGCCGAGGAACACGGAACCGGCATGGCGAACCTTCGGCAGCAGCTCGCGTGGTCGTTCCGTCTCGATGATCAGGTGCTCCGGCGCATACAGGTTCGAGACGTCGATGGCGGCCTCGAGGCTCTCCACGACGATGATGCGGCTCCCCGTGAGCGCCGCGCGGATGATCGGGTTGCGGGTGAGGCGGGCTGCCTGGCGCTCGACCTCGCGGTTGACGGCATGCGCCAGCTCCCGGCTCGTGGTGACCAGGAG
>Ga0316622_100002804_pt1 | contig 12217 bp, 5 predicted proteins | sample OWC_Aug_OW2_C1_D_FD_207646 | JGI IMG/M metagenome (GOLD analysis project Ga0316622, IMG submission 207646) | Wetland soil microbial communities from Old Woman Creek delta, Ohio, United States - OWC_Aug_OW2_C1_D5_C | ecosystem: Environmental > Terrestrial > Soil > Wetlands | place: USA: Ohio... | reverse complement strand
CTCGCATGGCCCAGGAGTTCGGGGCCGACGTGATCGTGATCGCGACGCACGGCGAGACCGGGTGGCGTCACGCGCTGTTCGGATCCGTCGCCGAGCGGGTCGTGCGCCTGGCTCCCTGCCCGGTGCTCACGGTCCGTCCCGACCTGGGGTGACGGCTGGAGAGAGCGCGGGGGCGGCAACCCCCCGTGCGCCGCACGGGCCGACGTTCGGTCGACCAGCGGTGCGTCCGGCGCATCGAGCGCGTGCGCGTGCCGTGCCTGTCGCTGGCCGATCTGCGCGCCTCGAAGCAGACGGGGCGCGCGTCCGATCGCGCGGACCTCAAGACGCCGCCTGGGAAGGGTGGCGGGGCGGAAGCCCGTTCGCGGGGCCCGGGCGTCAGAAGCCGAAGATCAGCCCGACGGTGAAGTCGGCCTGCCAGACGGCCCAGGTCTCGAAGCCGAGGGCACACCCGAGACCGCCGCACACGCCGGCCACGTCGACGTCGACGAAGGTGACGTACGCCCGGCCGTCGAGCCGCACGCCGAAGTTCGGCCCGGCCAGGAGCTTCACCCCGCCGCCGGTGCCCAGCGAGAAGCGCACCTCGGCGTCTCCGGGTGCCGCGTACCTCGTGAGACCGACCAGGCCCGTGAGAAAGGGGCGCACGCGTCCCCGGCCGAATTCCTGGATGCTGCCCGCCTGGACGTGATCGACCGTGACGCGCTGCCTGGTCGGGGGCTCGAGGGGATCGACGCGGACGTCGAAGCGTGCCTCCTGGTGGCTGACCAGGGCTTCGAGCCTCAGCCCCTCGGGCAGGCGCCCGGCATGGAAGTCCACCAGGACGCCCCAACTGGGCGACCCGTCGTCGTCGAGGGGCTGGCCGGTCGCCAGCTCGAACAGGCCGTTGCCGACGCGGTACCCGGCGAACGGCGTGATTTCCACCGACTGCGCCCCGGCGGCAGAAGCGTGGACGGCCAGCGCGAGCGCGGCGGCGCCAACGGCGCACGCCCAGGTCGCACGTCGGTGTCTCACGCGCCCGGAGCGGCCGTGTGCGGAGGTCACTTCGCGCGGCTGACGAGGGACGGCGTGCGCCGCGTCAGGCGAGACGCGTGGCGGACGACGTAGGAGGGATCGGAGATGGCGCGCCAGACGCGCGCCACGGGCCAATGCACCACCTTGTAGACGCGATTCGGCACGCCCCCGCCGAGACGGTCGAACCGTGCCCACGCGCGGCGCACCCGGAGACGGACGGCCTGCGCCCGCGGCAACCTGTGGCCCTGCTGGGCTTTCTGCACAATGGGGCAGGCCGTGGACTTGAGGCAGTAGGTCGGGAATCGGCCGCCAGCCAGCGCCGCGCGGATCCGCTGCAGATCCCGCGAGTTCCACGCGTCGCGGTAGCCGCTCATCGGCGCCAGCGGCTCCGCGCCGTAGCAGCAAGGGAAGACGCCGCGCCGGAGGATGTAGAGGCTCTTCCACGGCTCGGTGCAGAGCGGCTTCCGCTCGGTCCCGAGCGAAGGCAGTGCCTCAGCGGCAGGCGGGCCCTCGGCCGCCTCATCTCGTACCCGCTCCGTCAACCGGGCCTCGCCGGCCACCTCGGGGCTGGCGGTCTCCCGCGAGGCCGCCGGCTCGGGGGCGACCGGCGACGCGGCCAGCGGTGTCGGCGCGAACGCGGCCTCAGGGTCGCCCTCCGCGGCCACCTCCCGCCGGCCCTCTTCGAACCACCGGTCGAACTCCTCCCCCATCGCGCCGCCGAAGTCCATCTGGTCGGCGAGCGGCACGCCGTCGCGCCGGCACAGCTCCGCCGCACGGCCGCTCACCTTGACCAGCTCCTCGAAGGGCAGCAGTTCCTTCTGGTACTCGAACCGGTAGCCGCCGCGGGTCCAGTCGAGCGTGATGGAATCGGCGACGTTGAGCGGCCGCAGCACCAGCCGGTCGACGCGCAGGTCCGCGCAGATGCGCACGAACGCCTCCAGCTCGTGTACGTTCACGCGCATGGGCATGAAGACGAGGTGGACCCGCGGCAGCTCGCCGGGCCCGCCCTTGGCGGCGATGAGCCGGCGCAGGTTGTGCAGGATCCCGTCGAACCGGTCGTTCCGGAGCTTCGCGTAGGTCTCGGGCGTGCCCGCGTCGAGCGAGATATAGAGGTCGATGGGCCGCCCCAGCAGCCGCTGGATGTTGCGGTCGGTGAGGATCTGGCCGTTCGTGGTCATCTCCAGCACCTTCCCGCTGTCGCCGAACGCGTCGAGCAGGTCGTCGAAGTTCTTCATCATGAACGGCTCGCCGATCGAGCAGTTCACGAGGTTGACGCTGTTGTCGAAGAACGCCCCCCACTCCGCCAGCGTCTCCAGCGTGAACGGCGTGTCGACGTCGTCACCCTCCAGACGCTTGTTGTGGTCCCACTCGCAATACACGCACGGGGGCTTGACGTTGCAGACGCCGTAGAGGTCGATGCCGAGGCTCACGGGCGTGGACTGGAGCGCGGCGCGGCCCTCGAGCATTTCGTGTGCGTTCCTGACGCTGTTGGTCTGCTGCCGGGCCACGTGCGCGTGCCGGACGGGATCCTGGTGGATATGAGGCGGCCGCACGCGGATGGCGAGGCTACGGGGGTCGGCCGGGTAGTAGGCGCGCGGGAAGATCTTGTTCACCGCGAGGTCCGCGTGCACCGCGCCGGCCGGCACCGGGATCGAGAGGGGCGCCCAGCCGTGCGCCAGCGGCAGGCGGAGCTCCTGGCCACCGCTCCGGCAGGTCAGCTCCTGCGACAGGTCCTGGAACTCCGACAGGACCCAGACCTCGAGGTAGCTGGCGGCCGACGCGGGCGCGAAGCGCAGCTGCCCCGTCAGGCCCATCCACCGGAAGACGTCGAGGCCGTCGCGCTCCTCGTCGTAGAACCCGGTCCCGAACTCGACCGGCCCGCTGGTCAGGACGTGCGGCGGCTGCGGCCGGTCGAGGGGCGCGGGCAGCGCCATCTGAAGCCGTGTCATCGCAGGGCTTCAGGATAGCAGGATCCGGGGCGCCGCCCTACTTCATCGCCGCCAGCTTGGCCAGATCGGCCGCCTGCGCGAACTCGCGCAACACCTTCGGGTCCGCGATGTTGTTGCCCTCGACCTTCACGATGAACCGCTTGTTGACGACGACGTTGAGCTCGCCGTCCCGGCCGTCGCTGTCCCACCGCTCGAAGGCGGGGTAGGCGCCGACCTTCGTGCCCTTCTCGTAGCCCGAGTCCGTTTCGCGCTCGTAGCCCGCGGCGAGCATCATCATCGCCGGCGCGATCAGCATCTGGTTGAACCCCGAGTCCATGATCTCCACCTGCACCCGGGCGTCGTCCCTCTCGTAGGAGGCCTCGCTCTTGGAGAAGGGCACGGGGCTGGTCATCTTCTCGCCCTTCGGCTTCCCCATCTCCCAGCCAGCCACCGACGGCAGCACGGTCTGCAGGTCCCTGAAGCTGACCGGATCCACCGGAGCGTGCTGCTCGAGGCTCTTCGTGGCCTCCTCGGCCGATTTCGCCATCTGCTCGAACCCCTTGGCCATCTGCTCGAGGCCCGAGCCGGTCTGCTTCGTGGTCTCCTGAGCTTGCGTCTGGGCCTCCTCGGTCTTCTTCCCGCCGCCGCAGGCGGAGGCGGCGAACGCGGTGGCGACCAGTACCAACGTGGTCAGGCGGACGAACTGGCGCAGGGGCCCTCCTTCGTGGGGAGACGGGCCGGCCCGGAGCGGATCGGCGCGGATGGTGCAATCCTACACTGGCGGCGGCCTCGGACCCCGGGAAAGATGGCGGAATCGAGCCCTCCGACCAGGCCAGGCCATGGTCCCGGCCGGCGCCGGCCACGCCGACAGGGATGCGGCCGCGCGATCACCCCGCCTGCCGCAGGCCGGCCGCCTCGACGATTCCCGTGGCCGCCAGGTGCACCACGTCCTCGACGGCACTGCCGTACTGGATCAGGTGCGCCGGGAGTCGCGTGCCCATGAGCACGGGTCCCACGACGACGCCCTCGGCGAGGTGCCGGAGCACGTGCATGGCCATGTTGCCGGATTGCAGGTCGGGGAAGATGAGGACGTTCGCGTCGGCCTTCAGATCGGAGAACGGGAAGTACTGGCCCCGCACGCCGCTGTCCACGGCCGTGGCGAGCTGCATCTCGCCGTCCACGACCAGTCCGGGCGCCTGCTGCTTGACCAGCTCCGTCGCGCGCCGCACCTTGCGCGCGAAGGGGTGCTCCACGCTGCCGAAGTTCGAGAACGAGAGCATCGCCACGCGAGGCTCGATGCCCAGGGCGCGGGCGCACCCCGCGGTGAGCAGCGCCGTCTCGGCCAGCGCCTCGGGGTCCGGGTCGATGTTCACGGCGCAGTCGGCGAGGAGGAAGACGCCCCGTGGCAGGAGGACGAGGTAGTGGCTGGCGACCCGCGCCACGCCGGGTGCCGTGCCGATGATCTCGAGGATGACGCGGATCGAGTCGGCGTAGTGCGACGCGACGCCCGAGATCAGGAGGTCGGCATCGCCGCTCTGCAGCATCATCGCCCCGAAGTACGCGGGGTGGCGGAGGCGCTCGGCGGCCGCGGCCCGCATCACGCCCCGCCGGCGTCGCATCTGGAAGTACCGCTCCACGTAGGCCTCGCGCCGGACCCCTCGGTCCGGATCGACGACGGTGAAGCCGCGGGCGTCCACCTCCAGGTCCTCCACGGCCCGCCGCACGTCCGCGTCGGGGCCGAGCAGGATCGGCCGCGCGATGCCCTCGTCGACGAGGATGCTGCAGGCCCGCAGGATCGTCTCGTTGGTCCCCTCGGGGAAGACGATGCGGGGACACTCGCTCCGCGCCTTCACCATCAGGCGCCGCATGGTCTCGCGTCCCGTGCCGATCCGTTCGCGCAGGCGCTCCTCGTAGTGCGCCGGCTCGAGCGGCTGCCTGGCTGCACCCTCCTCGATGGCACGTCGCGCCACGGCGACGGACTCGCGAACCAGGATGCGCGGGTCGATGGGCTTCGGCAGGAGGTACTCCGGACCGAACGCGAAGCGCTCGTTCGCGTACGCCCGGCTCACCTCCTCCACCACCTCCTCGCGGGCGAGATCGGCCAGCGCCGCGGACGCGGCGAGCAGCATGCCGTCGGTGATTCGCGTGGCCTGCACGTCGAGGGCACCACGCAGGACGTAAGGGAAGCTCAGGAGGTCGAGCACCGCGTTGGGGAACTGCGCGAGCCCGGTGGCGACGATCGCGTCGCGCCGGGCGCCACGGGCCGCCTCGTACCCGATCTCCGGCTCGGGCGTGGCGAGCGCGAGGACGATGGGGAAGCGCGCCATCGACTGCACCATCTCGACCGAGAGCACGCCGCCCGCCGAGGCGCCGATGAAGACGTCGGCGTCCGCCAGGCCCTCGGTCAGGGAGCGCGGCGCGCCGGCGCGGGCCAGCGCCCGCTGGTACGGCGTCAGATCGTCGCGATCGGGGTGCACGAGGCCGCGCACGTCGTACAGCAGCAGGCGGTCGGGCTGCACACCCAGGGCCAGGGCGAGCCGCGCGCACCCGATGCCCACGGTGCCGGCACCGCAGATGACCACGCGGACGTCGCCGGGCTCCTTGTCCGCGAGCGCGAGGGCGTTCGACAGGGCGGCCATCGCCACGACGGCCGTGCTCTGCAGGTTCTCGTGGAACACCGGGATGCCGAGCGTGGCGCACAGCCGATCGTGGATCGCGAGCCCTTCGGGCGCGCGGACATCCTTCAGGATGATCGCGCCGAAGGTCGGCTCCAGACGCTGAATCGTCTGCACGAACTGGTCGGCGTCGCGCGCGTCGACTTCGAGATCGAACGCATCGATGTCCGCCAGGCGCTTGCAGAGCAGTGCCAGGCCCTCCTGCATCGGCTTGGCGGCCGACGGCCCGATGTCGCCCAGTCCTGGGACGGCCGACCCGTTCGTCACGACGCCCACCAGGTTGCCGCGCGCCGTGTACCGGAAGGCCGCGCCGGCGTCACCGGCGATGGCCTCGCAGGGGAAGGCCGCTCCCGGCAGGTACGCCAGACGCAGGTCCCGGGCCGTCAGGCAGGGCTTGGTGGCGCGCAGCTCGATCTTGCCGGGCCGCGGCCCCGCGTGGTACTCGAGCGCTTCGTCACGTCGAATCATGTCGCGCCTCGCTGTCGTGGCGTGCCCCCGCCAGCGCGACCGGTGGGACGGCGGGCGGCGGCGACCCGACGTCCGCCCGGTCCCCCGTGCGCATCGGGTAGCACTGGCGCGTGTCGCGCCAGACCGCCGCCGAGCCCGGCACGGGCCGCACCTGGAGAATGCGGAGGTCCGCGTCCTCGAAGCCGAACTCGATGTCGAGCGGGTACCCGTAGGCCGCCTCGAGCCGCGTCGCGACCCGCACCAGCTCGACGAGCTCCACGTACTCGAGGGCTGCCCGCAGCCGCTGGTGCGAGAGCACGTCGGCGCGCACCGTCCCGGTGCCGGTGCGCTCGTCGAAGATCACGCGCTCGCGCTTGTCGGCCGTGACGTAGCGGAACCGGAGCGGCTCGCGATCCGGATCCTCCTCCTTGGAGACGATGATGTGGTCTGCCGCGACGCGCCCGGAGACGACGCCCTCGCCCAAGCCGAGGCCCACGTCGATCACCATCTCGCGCGTGCGGCCCTCGGCGGCGTTGATCGTCTGGAGCACGCCGGCGACACGCGACCAGGCGATGCGCTGCACCAGGACACCGCCGCCCTCGCCTCGTCCGGAGCGCCCGCCGACGGCGCGTTCGTGGATGGCGCGGGCAGTCCACAGCCCGCTCCAGGCCCGCCGGAGATGGGCCAGCATCGCGTCGGCACCCCGGATGAAGAGGAACGTGTCGAACTCCCCCGCCCGCGTCGCCGCCTCGGTGTCCTCCTCGCGCGCCGACGAGCGGATGGCGACGTAGGGGCCGCTGCCGTCGCCCAGCTGGCGGTACGCGGCGACGATGTCCGCTTCCAGCGCGGGCGGCAGCCGCACCTCCGCCCAGAGCTGGCGGATCAGCGCCGCCTTCTGGCTCGCGTCTGCGTCGGTGCGCTGCACGACCGCGTCGATGGCCTGCCCGAGCGTCAAGGCGGCGCCACCTGGCGCCCAGGGGCTTCCGGGCCTCGCCGGTGCCGTCGTGGCCAGCATCTCGCCAAAGGCGCGATCGGTCACGACGAACCACGCGGGCACGAAGGCTGCAACGCCCAGCTGGTGCAGCTCCGCGAGGTTGGCCGCCTTTGACCCGGCGAGCGGCTCGATCTCGAGTCCGCCGTCCGCCGGCCACAGGACCCGTCGGGACGCGAGCTCCCGCGCGAGCGACGCGTCCCGCGCCGCGAGTGTCTGACGGTGTCGCTCGACCTCGGCACGAACGTGCTCGGCGGCGCCAATCGCGTCCGCCACGCGCTCGGCCTCCCGGACGACGTGCCGCCGGCGCGACCCCTGGCCGGAGGTCCCGGCCCGCCGGAGGTCCGCGATCAAGCCGGCCTGCAGCCGCTCCAGGCGGGCCCGGGCGGACGCATCGATCGCGCGGCTGTCGCGCACCACTGCGGGGGCCGGCTCCACCCCGCAGCCGGCCTGCAGCGTCCGCACCTGGGCGAGGGTATCCCGCAGGCGCAGCGCCGCCAGCCGCAGGGCGAGCACCTCGTGCGCGTGGCGCGCCGTGGGCATGAGGCGGCACGCCTCGTCGTGTGCCATCGCCGATCGCTCGGCCATCTCGCAGGCGACCCGCCGCAGACCGTCGGTCGCCTGGGCCCTCGTCTGCGGGCGGTCGAGCAGCAGCCGCAGCAGGTGCACCTGCTCGCCGCGGCCACCGGCGCCAGCCCCGGCCGACGCGCCCACGAGCAGTTCCCGAACCGCGTGCTGCACGAGCGCCGGCTCGTCGATCCGCGCGAAGAGCCTCTCGAGCTGGTGCACGGCACGAAGCCGGCGCCCGCGCTCGGCGAGCACGTCGAGGTCGGCCGTCGCCCGGGCCAGCCGCGCGCGCGCGGCTTCGAGGCCCCGCAGGCCATGGTGCAGCGTCAACGCCGCCGAGCCCTGCCCGAGCACCCTGAGGACGCCTTCGTCGGCGTCCACCGCCACGAGATCGCCCTCGCGAATCCGCTCCTCGTGCTCGCGCAGGTCGCGGCGCTCGACGACCCGGTAGCCGGCCACCGCGCGCTCGCGCTCGTCGAACTCGACCCGACGATAGAGCACCGACGAGGTCCCGTCCGGGTCCTCGCGCCACGTGCCGGGGAGGATGAGGGCCGGCCGGCCCGACTGCACGGCCATCAGCCCCGCATGGCTCAGGATGCCGCCGCCCGTGCCGACGATGGCCGCCGCGTGGAACAGGAACGCCTGGTCTTCCGGGACGATGGTCGCCGCGAAGAGGACCCCGCCCTCGAGGTCCTCCCCGCGGCGGCCCCGGGTTCCGAGCCGCGCCAGACCGGAAGCCCGGCCTGGCGAGGCCCTCAGGCACGCCACCGCGCGTTCGCCCGGCAGCGGTCGGGCCTGCTCCAGCGGGTTGGGTGCGGCGAACAGGGCCCGGAGGCTCCGCGCCTCCAGCGCCCCGGCGTCCGGCGGGGCGTCGATCCACGACGGCAGGAAGTTGTTGCGCCGGAGCCGCGCCGCGAGCGCGCTGACGTCGCACGACGCGTTGTCCTGCCACGACAGCCCCGCGTGGGCTCGCCGCCGGTAGAGGGCGCCACCGGGGGCGTACACGGCGAGCCGGAAGATGCCGGCGGCGTCGCGCAGCGCGCAGAGCGTGCCCGACTCGCCGCGCAGCACCAGCTCGGCCCGCTGCACCTCGTACCCGTTCACGCGACCGGTCGTCCGGAACCGCAGTGTGCGCTCCAGCGCCGCGGCCAGCTTGGCGAGGCGGGCGGATCGGGCGATGGTCTCGGCATCCGATCCGAGGATCGCCGCCAGGCGGTCGGCTTCGTGCTGCCGCTCGAAGAGCTCCGGCGGCGACGCGTGCAGGCCCGCGGCGTCCTCCACGAGCTCGCCGCGCGCAAGCGCCGCCCTGAGCGGCCGAAGCACGTGCCGCTCGAGCGCGATCTGCCCGACCTCGCGCTCGCGCTCCACGAAAGGCACGTCGACGCCGCGGGCTGCGAGGGCCGCGTGGATCTCGGCCGGGAGCTCCGGGCGCGGGCGCGCGCTCACGGCGTCCTCGTAGGGACCGTGTCCCGACCAGCGCACCTCGCGGACGCCTTCCGGGCGGGCCTCGCGTCCCGCCAGGATGCCCGTTCGGTCGGCAGTGAGCAGCCGCTCGGTCGGCAGCAGGCCCCAGCGCGCGAAGAGCTCGGCCCAGCCCAGGCCGACCGCCCGGCGCGCGTCTTCGGGCAGGTCGAGGCTGCCGACGGTCCAGTCCAGATCCATCAGGTACGGCACCAGCCTGAACAGCGCCTCGGCCTTCTCGCAGAGGTCCGCCAGGTCGAGCGCGCGCTCCTTGTCGTAGCGGGCGTGAATCCGCGTGTTGTCCACCTCGACGAAGAAGTCCAGTCGCCTGAGGCATGCCTGGACGGCGTCGAGCGCGAGGGCGGGGTGCGCGTCCAGCTCGTACTTGCTCACCCCGTAGTACGCCAGATCGATCATCCCGCCGCCGAGCGGCGGCGAGTAGTCGATCCGGATGAACACCGGGTGGTTCCTGAAGGAGACGAAGTAGTGGACCTCGTTGCCGTAGCAGAAGATGCGGACCAGCGGCAGCGAGATCTGGCCGTGGAGCCGCTGACGCACGAACGCGTCGGCCACGACGGCCACCGGGTACGGCAGGCGCGCGGGTCCCTCGGAGGCTTCGTCCTCGGGGTCGAAGTCCACGTACTCGATGCGCCGCGTGCTGTCGAGGACGCGCTCCGGCGAGGCGACGACGATGTCCACGGTGCGGTTGGTGCCCCGGCCCGATTCGAGCAGCCCGAACCCGAGCGCCAGGCCGCGCTGGTGCAGGTAGCGCTTCAGCCCGTGCAGGGTCCGCACCTTCGCGAGCGTGGGCGGATCCTCGAACATCTGCACCAGCCGGGTCAGCTCGACCGACAGGGGCCTGCCCGGCGTCGCCGACGCCAGCTCGCGCAGGATGCGGTCCTTCAGCGCGCCGTAGAGGCCGGGCAGGGCCGCGGCCTCGTCCGAGCGCGCCGCGAAGAGGGCGACGAAGTCGCCGGCGATGCCGTCCATCCGTCGCAGGATCGCGTGGACCTTCTCCGCGGTCAGCGGCGCGACGTCGAGGATGTCGCCGAGCACTTCGGCGTGCGCCAGGTTGTACGCGCGGAACCGCGTCACCGCGTGGTCGGCGGTGGAACCCGCGCCGGCCTGCTCCCAGCAGCCCCCGTGGCCGATCGCCACGACCCGCTCGAACACCCGCCGCGCGCCGGCGCACGAGGCCACCACGTCGGCCTCCGCGGGGGTGAGCAGGAACGGCAACGAGTCGTCGACGCTCACGCCAGCGACACGCTGGACCGTGAGACCCAGGTTCGTTCTGCGCCAGCCCAGCTCGCCCAGGATCTGGCCCGCCAGGGCGCGCCCGCAGGCGGCCTCCAGGGCGGCGATCGCGCCGGCCACGGGCGCCGGGCCACCCGGTCGCCGCACGAGGTCCACGAGATCGAGATGACCGGCTCTCGTGTACGCGAGGTACGGAGCCAGCGCCGCGGCGTCGGCTTCGCCGAGCAGGCGCGATGCCAGGCCGGGTGGCGGCGTGCCCCCGGCGAGGTCCAGGATTCGCGAGGCGAGGCGCCGCAGCGAGGCGCGGTCGGCATCCAGCAGCGACGCGACCGCCGGCGGGCGCGATCCGGCACCGGGCGCGAGGTGCTGCAGCAGCCTGGCGACCTTCTCGAGGCAGGCGGGCTGCAGGAGGGGGCTGGCCTCGCGCTCGGCGAGGTCGGCCAGCGCCTGGGCGACCTCGAGATTCACGTCGAGCGAGCCAGCGTCCGCGAGAGACAGCGCGTCGTCCAGCGCTTCTCCGCACACCTCAGGGTCCTTGCCGGCCAGCAGGCCCTCGACCAGCGGCCAAGGACGGGGCGTACCCCGGGCCGCCGCGCGCAGCAGCACCACGAGCGGCCGGAGGAAGGGCCCCGTGCGACCCTGCAGGAGCGGGACGAGGCGGCACAGGCCGTCGGTGTGCTCCTGGCACCTCCAGTCGCCCGCCTCCCGGCGCAGCTCGGCGCACGCCGCCTGCACGCGCTCAGCGCTGACGAACACCAGAGCGAGCTCGGCCTCGATCGCCGCGAGCGCGCGCTCGAAGGCCGACTCGGGGCCGGTGACCGTCTCACGCGGGTCCGCGGGCATGGGCTCGCTCCGCGCTGCGCCCTGGGACGCCTAGCCGCGCAGCGCCGCCGCGAATATGCCCGGCAGGTGGTGGGGCCCCGGACGGGCGGCGAGCCGGGTGACACGACGGCAGATCTCGTCCGCGCGTCGGTTCGTCAGGAACCACGGCGGCTTCGGCAGGAGCCCGAACCGGCCGTGCAGGAGCCCGCGGGGGAACGGCTCGAACGGTGCGTAGACGACCGTCCGCTCCGGCTTGTCGAAGAGCAGCGCGTTGTGCACCACGCCCTGCCCGCTCTGGATGTCGTTGTCGGGATGGCCCGGGAACGCCCCCCAGGTGGCCTGCGGCAGCATGAACGCCACGCCCACCCAGGCGTTGATGCCGATGGTGCCGTAACGGAGGGCAGCGATCGCCCGGTCGAGACCGGGGCCGAGCTCGGCCAGCGTGCGGGGGTGCGCGATGAGGTTCGCGCCGAGCGTGCCGCGCAGGGTGCCGTTGGCGAAGCGGACGGCCTCGTCGAGGAACTCCGCCGCGGTGCCGCCTGGCAGCGCGGTCTGCGCGAGCACCGCCCCGAAGAACTCCTCGGTGAAGGCGTACTGGCGCACGTCCCGCGCGTCGAGGCCTGCCAGCAGGGTCCGCGGCACCACGCCGTCGCCGGGGGCCTCGAGCAGCTCCGCCGTCGGGTAGGCGCGCACGGCGGCCTGCTGGCGCTGAGCGGCCCCCGGGTAGTACGCCGGGCGCGGCGGCAGCGACCGGATGGTGGCGCGGACGGCGTCGAGCAGCGCGTCCTTCTGATCCCATGATTCGGGCAGCACCAGCACCTGGCTGGCGACGCAGTTGCATCCGGCATTGTGCAGCTTCTGGGTGGCGATGTTCTCGGCCTGGAACTGGAGGTCGGCCCGGCTCCACGGGCCGGGCAGGACGATGGTCGGCCCCACTCCGCCCAGCTCGGCCGTGATGCGCTTGCGCGTCACCGGGTCGTTGCGCCGCTTGCGCTCGGCGGCGTCGGGGCCGGTCCCGAAACGGATCGCATCGTAGGTGTGCTCGCTCCCGGTGATGTGGATCT
>Ga0316622_100002803_pt1 | contig 12219 bp, 10 predicted proteins | sample OWC_Aug_OW2_C1_D_FD_207646 | JGI IMG/M metagenome (GOLD analysis project Ga0316622, IMG submission 207646) | Wetland soil microbial communities from Old Woman Creek delta, Ohio, United States - OWC_Aug_OW2_C1_D5_C | ecosystem: Environmental > Terrestrial > Soil > Wetlands | place: USA: Ohio... | reverse complement strand
GGCACGGTGGCTCGCGCCGCCGTGGCGGCCGCCGAGGCGCTCGCCCGGGAAGGGGTCGAGGTGGCGGTGGTGGACGCGCGGTTCGTGAAGCCGCTGGACGAGGAGCTCGTCTGCTCGGTGGCGGCGGCGGCGCGCCGGGTGGTCACGGTGGAGGAGGGCGCGCTGGCGGGCGGCTTCGGAGCGGCCTGCCTGGAGGCCTTCGACCGGCGCGGCGTCCTGGCGGCCGGCCTGCGCCTGCGCCGGCTGGGCCTGCCCGACCAGTTCGTCACCCACGGGGACGCGGGAAAGCAGCGGGCCGCCTTCGGGCTCGACGCCTCCGGCATCGCCGCCACCTGCCGGGAGCTGCTCGGCGAGCGCCGGGCCACCGAGGTGGCGTGACGCGGTCGGCCGGGCCTCGGGCGGCGGGGAAGGCCAGGCCCGGCGCGGCGGCTCGGCGCCAGCGCGTCGACCTGCTCCTGGTGGAGCGGGGACTGGCCGAGTCGCGGGCCAAGGCCCAGGCGCTGGTGATGGCCGGGGCGGTGGTGGCCGGAGAGGCGCGCGTGGAGAAGCCGGGACAGCTGGTCGATCCGGCCCTGCCGCTGCGCCTCAAGGAGGACGCGGCGCCCCGGCGCTACGTGTCCCGCGGGGCCCTGAAGCTCGAGCCGGCGCTCGACCTGTTCGGCGTGGACCCCCGCGGCAAGGTGTGCGCCGACCTCGGCGCCTCCACCGGGGGCTTCACCGACCTCCTCCTGCAGCGCGGCGCGGCCCGGGTCCACGCGGTCGACGTGGGCTACGGCCAGCTGCACCCGCGGCTGCGGGCCGACCAGCGGGTGGTGGTGCGCGAGCGCGTCAACGCGCGGACCCTCGACGCCGAGGCGCTGGGGGAGCAGGTCGACCTCCTGGTGGCGGACCTGTCCTTCATCTCGCTGAGGCTGGTGCTGCCGGCGGTGGCGCGGCTGCTGCGTCCCGGCGGGACGGCGGTGGTGCTGGTGAAGCCGCAGTTCGAGGTCGGCAAGGGCGCGGTGGGAAAGGGCGGGGTGGTGCGCGAGGAGGAGAAGCGGCGGGCGGCCCTCGAGTCGGTGAGGCAGGCGGCGCAGGACCTGGGCTTCGAGCCGGCGGGAGAGGCCGAGTCGCCCATCGAGGGCCCGGCCGGCAACCGGGAGTGGCTGCTGGTGCTCCGGGCCCCCGGGGCGCGCTGAAAGGGGCCCCGCCCCCCCGCCCAGCGGCGGCCCGGTGCCGAGCCCGTCCGGCCCGAACGGGGGAGTCCCCGGGGGCGGCTTGACGCTGGGCCCCCAGTTTGTTAGCTAACCCCTTACATTTTCGAGACTCCCGGGCGACCGGGGCGCGAAAGTGGGCCGAGTTTCGCCCACTTTTTGCTTTTTCTGACCATGGCGAGCATCGCACAGGAATCCGTGGCCGAGCGGACTCGGCAGCTCCTCGAGCCCGTGCTCGAGCGGGACGGGTACGAGCTCGTCGAGGTCGAGTGGCAGCGCGAGGGGCCGAGCTGGGTGCTCCGGCTCTTCATCGACCGGAAGGGCGGCGTGAACATCGACGACTGCCAGGTGGTTTCCCGCACCGTCGAGCCCATCCTCGACGTGGAGGACTTCATCGCGCCGTCCTACCACCTCGAGGTGAGTTCCCCCGGCGTTCAGCGCCCCATGAGGAAGCCGAGCGATTTCCAGCGCTTCGCCGGACAGCGGGCCCATCTCAGGGCCTACGGACCGGTGGCCTCCGCGCCCGGCGCCGCTCCGCGCCGGAACTGGACCGGGGTGCTCCGCGGTTTCCACGAGGGAACGGTCGAGATCGAGGTGGAGGGGACGCTCCACCGCGTTCCGCACTCCCAGCTCGCCAAGGCCCATCTCGAGTACGACTTCGAAGCCGACCTTCGGAGGAAGGAGTAGCCATGCAGCCCAGCGTCAACCTGAACCTGATCCTGGACCAGGTCGCGAAGGACAAGGGCATCGAGCGCTCGACGCTCATCCAGATCCTGGAGGAGTCGATCGCCACGGCGGCGAAGAAGCACTTCGGGATGGAGCGGGCCCTCAAGGCCCATTACGACGAGGAGAAGGGCCAGATCGACCTCTTCCAGGTCCTCACCATCGTCGCCGATCCGACTCCCGAGAACCCGCTCCCCGACCCGGTGAACATGATCCCGGTGAGCCTGGCCCAGGAGAAGGGGATCGAGGTGGAGGCGGGCGACGAGCTCGACTTTCCCATCTACTACCGCCCCGAGGACGAGGCCGAGGCCCGCGCCCAGGACGACCAGTGGGGCGACCTGCTCCGCCTCAAGACCTACCGCCGCAGCTTCGGCCGCATCGCCGCGCAGACCGCCAAGCAGGTGGTGATCCAGGGGACGCGCAACGCCGAGCGCGAGAACGTCTACAACGAGTACAAGGACCGCAAGGGCGAGGTGATCACCGGCATCGTCCGCCGATTCGAGCGGGGCAACGTGATCGTGGACCTGGGGCGCGCCGAGGCGGTACTGCCGGTCCGCGAGCAGGTGCCGCGCGAGAGCTACCGCGCCGGCGACCGCATCCAGGCCTTCGTGCTCGACGTCCTGCGCGAGTCGAAGGGCCCGCAGATCATCCTCTCCCGCGCCTCGGTGGAGCTCCTGAAGAAGCTCTTCGAGATGGAGGTCCCGGAGATCGCCGAGGGCGTGGTGATCATCGAGGCGGCCTCCCGCGAGCCCGGCGGCCGCGCCAAGATCGCCGTCTCGTCCCGCGATTCGGACGTGGACCCGGTGGGGGCCTGCGTCGGCATGAAGGGCAGCCGCGTCCAGGCGGTGGTCCAAGAGCTGCGCGGAGAGAAGATCGACATCGTCCCCTGGCACGAGGACCCGGCCCGCTTCGTCTGCAACGCCCTGGCGCCCGCCGAGGTTTCCCGGGTGCTGCTCGACGAGCAGAACCGGGCCATGGAGATCATCGTCCCGGACGATCAGCTCTCGCTGGCCATCGGCCGCCGCGGGCAGAACGTGCGGCTGGCGTCCCAGCTCTCGGGCTGGAAGCTCGACATCAACAGCGAGTCCCGCGTCAAGGAGATGCACGAGTTCGCGCGGAAGAGCTTCACCGCCATCGGCATCCCGGAGCAGACGCAGGAGATGCTCTACGCCCACGGCTTCCGCAAGTCGCAGGACGTCGCCAACGCCTCGGCCGAGATGCTGACGCAGTTCCCCGGCTTCACCATGGACATGATCGCGGACCTGCAGAAGCGGGCCCACGAGCAGGCCATCCTGGACGCGGAGGAGGAGATCCGGCTGGAGCAGGAGCGGGAGGCGGCCCGCATCGCCGAGGCCCGCCGGCACCCGGACGAGCTGTCCCAGGACGAGCGGCTGGCCCGGGTGCGAGGGGTCGGCGAGAAGACCATCGAGCAGCTCAAGGGAGCGGGCTACAACACGGTCGAGGCGGTGAACAACGAGGGAGACGTGATGAAGCTCGCCGAGTCCAGCGGGCTCGGCATCAAGAAGGCCCGCCAGATCAAGCACGCGGTGGCGGTCTACCTGGAGGAAGAGGCGAAGCTCCGGGTGGAGCTCGATGCCGAGCGCCAGGCGGAGGCGGCGGGCGGGTCGCCGGCCTAGCCGGGGCCCCGATCCGGAACCCATGACACGCGAGCGAGCCGCCAGGGACGTCAGCGGTACGGCTCCGCCCGGAGGGCGGGCGCCGGAGCGCACCTGCATCGGGTGCGGGACCCGGGCTCCGGCCGGGCGGCTGGTCCGCCTGGCGGCCGTCGAGGGAAGGGTGGCGGTGGACCGGGAGCGCCGCGGCGGGCGGGGGGCCTGGCTCCACCCGTCCGAGGAGTGCCTCGACCGGGCGGCGAAGCGAAGGGCCTTCGGCCGGGCGTTCCGGCGGGAGGTGGTTGCGGATGCGGTGCTTTTGCGGGTTCAGTTGACGGGAAACGCCCGTAAGGATTAGGAGTGCTGTCCATGTCGAAGAAGCGGGTCCACGAGCTCGGCAAGCAGCTCAAGGAACAGGGCATCGAGCTCTCCAACCAGGAGCTCGTGGAGAAGCTGCACGCGCTGGGCTACGACGTGAAGAGCCACTCCTCGTCGCTCGAGGAGGACCAGTCCCAGGCCGCCTACGAGAAGATCCTGGCGGAGCGGCGGCCCAAGCCGGCGGCGGCGCGTTCGACCGGCCCGGGCTTCGTCGTGCGCAAGCGGGCCCACGTCGAGCCGGGCCCCGTCGCCGAGCCGCCGCGCCCCGCGCCGCTCCCCCCGGTGGCGGCTGCGCCGCCCGAGCCCGTTTCCGAGCCGGCGGCCGAGCCGGCTCCGATGGCCGCCGAGGCCCCCCCGGCGCCGGTGGTGGAGGCCGCCCCGCCGACCGCGGCCCCGACCCCCGCCCCGACGCCGGCCGCCGAGCCGCCGCTGCCTCTCGCCGCTTCGGCGGCGCAGCCCCCCAGGCCGGCCTCCGCGCCCGCTGCGCGCCCCACCTCGACCCAGGCGGTGGTCATCTCCCGGCCCACCGTCCCGGTGCGGCGGGTGACGCCCCCCTCGACCACGCGGCAGAGCTTCCCGGTGGCGCCGGGCCCGCGGGCGCTGGGCGAGGTGCGCGAGCTCAAGGTGGTGCCCGGCATGCTCGGGCGCGAACGCGAGTTCATCGACGTTTCCAAGGACAAGAAGCGCCGCGGCACGGGCCGGCCGCCCGGCGAGGGCGATCGGTCGCTGAGCGGGAAGGAGCTGCTCCAGGCGGCCATCTCCGACCGGGCCTACATCCCCATTCGCGGCAAGAAGAAGAAGGCCACCAAGAAGGGAGCCAAGACGCAGATCACCGAGCGCGCCGAGCACAAGAAGGTCATCCGCATCGAGGAGTCGATCAGCGTCTCGGACCTCTCGCAGCTCATGGGGGTCAAGGCCGCCGACCTCATCCGCAAGCTGATGCAGGCCGGCAACATGGCCACCATGAACCAGCTCATCGACGCCGACACCGCCGCCTTCCTGGCGAGCGAGTTCGGCTTCACGGTGGAGAAGAAGGGCTTCGAGGTGGAGGAGTTCATCCCCGAGGAGCAGGTGGACGCCAGCAAGCTGGTGACGCGCCCGCCGGTGGTCACGGTGATGGGACACGTCGACCACGGCAAGACCTCGCTGCTCGACGCCATCCGGGAGTCCGAGGTGGCGGCCGGCGAGGCGGGCGGCATCACCCAGCACATCGGCGCCTACTCGGTGCAGACCGCCCACGGGCCCGTCACCTTCCTCGACACGCCCGGCCACGAAGCCTTCACCGCCATGCGGGAGCGCGGCGCCAAGGTCACCGACCTGGTGGTGCTGGTGGTGGCGGCCGACGACGGCGTCATGCCGCAGACGGTGGAGGCCATCAAGCACGCCCAGGCCGCCAAGGTCACCATCCTCGTCGCCATCAACAAGATCGACAAGCCGGGCGCAACGCCCGAGCGCGTCATGCAGCAGCTCACCGAGCACGGCCTGGTCGCCGAGCGCTGGGGCGGGACCACCATCATGGTGCCGGTGTCGGCCCGCACCAAGCAGGGGCTGCCGGAGCTGCTCGAGTACATCGCCCTCCAGTCCGAGGTCCTGGAGCTCAAGGCCAACCCGGACAAGCTCGCCCTGGGGGTGGTCATCGAGGCCAAGCTGGAGAAGGGGCGCGGGCCGGTGGCCACCGTCCTGGTGCAGGAGGGGACGCTGCGGGTCGGTGACGCGCTGGTCACCGGCATCGAGTACGGGCGGGTCCGCGCCATGATGAACGAGCGCGGCGAGCAGGTGAAGGAGGTCCCGCCGGGCTTCCCGGTGGAGGTGCTGGGCCTCTCCGGCGTCCCCACCGCCGGCGACGAGTTCAACGTCGTCGAGGACGAGAAGGCGGCCAAGGAGGTCGCCGAGCACCGGGCCGAGAAGGCGCGGAAGAAGGAGCTGGGCGCCGTCAAGAAGGCCACGCTCGAAGACCTGTTCGCCAAGGCCAAGACCGGCGGCCCCAAGGAGCTGAACGCCGTCGTCAAGGCGGACGTGCAGGGCTCGGCCGAGGCCGTCTCCCAGGCGCTGCAGAAGCTGGCCACCCGCAAGGTGGGGGTGAAGATCCTCGACTCCGGCGTGGGCGCCATCACCGAGTCGGACGTCCTGACCGCGGCGGCCGGCAAGGCCGTCATCGTGGGCTTCAACACCAAGCCCGAGACCAAGGTGGAGCAGATCGCGAGCCAGCAGGGGGTCAAGATCCTGCTCTTCTCCATCATCTACGAGACCGTGGACGCGATCCGCGCGGAGATGGAGAACCTGCTCGAGCCCATCATCAAGGAGAAGCCGCTCGGGAAGGCCGAGGTCCGCCAGATCTTCAACATCCCGCGGGCGGGCGTCATCGCCGGCTCGGCGGTCACCGAGGGGGTCATCAAGCGCACCGCCCACTGCCGCGTCCTCCGCGACCGGAAGGTGGTGTTCACCGGCAAGATCACCTCGCTCAAGCGGATCAAGGACGACGTGCGCGAGGTCCAGGCCGGCTTCGAGTGCGGCATCGGCATCGCCGACTTCCCGGACATCAAGGCGGGGGACATCGTCGAGGCCTACGAGCTCGAGGAGATCCGGCCCTCGCTCGACTAGCCCGGGGCGCGCCCGCCCCGGCCCCGAGGTCCCATGTTCGTCGGAGTCCTGCGGCTCACGCTGCACCTGCCGGCCCCGGGGTCGCTCAAGTCCAAGCGGCACCTGGTGCGCTCGGCCATCGACCGCGTCAAGGCGCGCTTCAACGTCTCGATCGCCGAGGTGGCCGAGAACGACCTGTGGCAGAAGAGCGTCCTCGGGGCCAGCGCGGTCGGGAACGACCGCGCCTTCGTGGAGGAGACACTCGCCAAGGTGGCCCAGTTCGTGACCGGGATGCACGGCGGGCAGCTGCTGGTCACCGATCAGGAGACGGAGGTGGTCTCCTACGCGGCCCACCTCGGCGGGGAGTCGTGGCGGACGCTGGCCGAGGCGGAGGAGGGGAACGATGTCGACCCGTGACCGGCCGGCCCGGGTGGCGAGCGAGTTCCAGCGGGAGCTCGGGGCGCTCATCGCCCGCGGCCTCAAGGATCCGCGCATCACCGGCTTCGTCACCGTCACCGGGGCCAAGATGTCGCCCGACCTCAAGGAGGCCACCGCCTACGTCTCGGTCCACGGGGACGAGAAGATCCGGAAGGAGACGATGGCCGGGCTGGCGGCGGCCACCCGCTTCCTGCAGCGCGAGGTGGCGCGCAACCTGGGCCTGCGCTACGTGCCCCACCTGCGCTTCGTCTACGACCAGAGCGTCGAGGAGGGCGACAAGATCGAGCGCCTGCTCCGGGAGGTGAAGGCCAAGGAGGGCTGGTGAGCGGTGGGGTCCTGGTGGTCGACAAGCCCGCGGGGCCGACGAGCTTCGACGTGGTCCTGCGGGTGCGGCGGATGCTGCACGCCCGCAAGGCCGGCCACACCGGCACCCTCGACCCGCTCGCGACGGGCGTTCTGGCCATTTGCGTCGACGAGGCGGTGAAGCTGCAGCACTACCTCACCGAGGGCGACAAGGAGTACGAGGCCGAGGTGGCCTTCGGCGCCGCCACCGACACCGAGGACGCCGAGGGGCGGGTCACCGAGCGCGGCGATCCGGCCGGCCTCGACGCCGAGCGGGTGCGGGCGGCGCTGCCGGGCCTCACCGGGACCATCTCCCAGGTCCCGCCCATGTACTCGGCGGTGCGGGTGGCCGGACGCCGCCTCCACGAAGCGGCGCGGGAGGGGCGGGAGGTGGAGCGCCGCCCGCGCTCCGTGCAGGTCCACCGGCTGGAGCTGCTCCGCTTCCGGCCCTCCGACGGGGGCCTGGCGTCGGCCACCCTCCGGGTCCGCTGCGGGAAGGGCACCTACGTGCGCACCCTGGCCGCCGACCTGGGCCGGGCGCTGGGCGTCCCGGCCCACCTGGCCGGCCTGCGGCGCACCGCCGCCGGCCCCTTCACCCTGGCGGGGGCGGTGACGCTCGCCGAGGCCGAGGCGCTCGCCGCCGCCGGCCCGGAGCCGCTGCGGGCCCGCCTGCTGGCCCCGGCCGAGGCGCTGGCCTTCCTGCCGGCGGTGCCCCTCGAGCCCGGCCAGGCGCGGGAGCTGGCCCACGGTCGAGCGGTGGCCGCCCCGGCCCCGGCCGGGCTTTGCCGGGCGCTCGCGCCGGACGGAAGCCTGCTCGCCATCTGCTTCGCCGACGCCGGGGGGACGGTGCGCCCGGTGCGCGTTCTCTCGCCGGCAGGGCAGCGGGAGAAAAGAGAGGCGTAACCCCTCGATAGCATTGACTGGAGCCGCGGGATGCCTTAAGACCCGGGCCTGACCCTCCGTCGACGGCCCCTGCGGCGCGCGCCTTCGCCCTGGCGGCGGTGACGGATCATCGAGGAAGGGAGCAGGATCTATGGCGATCGTGGCAGAGAAGAAGACCGAGCTGGTGCAGAAGTACAAGCGGCACGAGAAGGACACCGGCTCGCCCGAGGTGCAGGTGGCGCTCCTCACCGAGCGCATCGCCTACCTCACCGAGCACTTCAAGACGCACAAGAAGGACCACCACAGCCGCCGCGGGCTCCTCAAGCTGGTGGGCCAGCGGCGCCGGCTGCTCGACTACCTCCGGACGGTGGACCAGAACCGCTACAAGGCCCTCATCGACAAGCTGGGCATCCGCAAGTAGCCCAACGCAGGTGCGGGCGGCGGCCGAGGGCCGGCGCCCGATCGACCCCGGCATGGGGCCGGGGCGCAGGAGAAAACGAATCAGCCGCCCACGCGGGCGGCCAGCGCGAAACCGACCGGGCGCTTCCGTTTCCGACTCGGCCTTCCCTCCCGGCGAGGGGAGCCCCAGTGAGGAACTGAGGCACCAGGTAGGCTCTCGCAGGCCAAACGCCGCGGCGGCCAGCCAAGGACCGGAACCCGGCTCTCCCCGAGAGGAGCGCCACCGGTACCGAGAGAAAGAGGTGCCGCAGATGAATCCCGTACAGCAGCGCACGAAGGTCGGCGACCGCGAGATCCTGCTCGAGACCGGCAAGGTCGCCAAGCAGGCCGACGGCTCGGTTTGGGTCCGCAGCGGCGACAGCATCGTCCTGGTCACGGTGGTGTCCGCCCGGGAGCGCAAGGAGGGGATCGACTTCTTCCCCCTCACCGTCGACTACCAGGAGAAGCTCTTCGCCGCCGGCCGCGTGCCGGGCAGCTACTTCCGCCGCGAGGGGCGCCCCACCGAGAAGGAGACCCTGGTCTCCCGCATCGTCGACCGGTCTTGCCGGCCGCTGTTCCCCGACGGCTACTCCAACGAGACCCAGGTCATCGCCACGGTGGTCTCCTTCGACCAGGAGAACGACACCGACGTGCTGGCGCTGACCGGCGCCTCGGCGGCCCTCCAGGTCTCGGACGTCCCCTTCCACGGCCCCATCGCAGGGGTGCGCGTCGGCCGGGTGAACGGGCAGTTCGTGGCCAACCCCACCCTGGCGCAGCGGGCCGAGGCCGACCTGGACATCGTGATGGCCGCCTCCCGCGACGCCATCGTCATGGTGGAGGGCGGCGCCCGGGAGGTCTCCGAGTCCGTCATGGTGGACGCGCTGCTCTTCGGCCAGGCGGCGGTGCGCGGCCTGCTCGACGCGCAGGAGGCGCTGGCCCGGGACGCCGGCGCCAAGCCCAAGCGCTCCTTCGACCCGCCCAAGAACGACGCCGACCTGCGCGCCAAGGTGAAGGCCCTCACCTGGGAGAAGGTGCGCGAGGCGTACGGCCGCCACGAGAAGCACGACCGCTACGGTCGCCTCTCGGAGATCAAGAAGGAGCTGCTGGAGCAGCTCCGGGCCGAGGCCGCCGGCGACGCCGCCGCGCTCGCCTCGCTGGCAGCCCGCGAGAAGGAGATCAAGGGCTACTACGAGGACGTCAAGTACGAGTACATGCGCCGGATGATCACCGACGAGGGCCGCCGCATCGGCGGCCGCGGCATGGCCGACGTCCGCCGCATCACCTGCGAGGTGGGCCTCCTGCCCCGCGTCCACGGGTCGGCCCTGTTCACCCGCGGCGAGACGCAGGCACTGGTGGCCACCACCCTCGGCACCGCCGAGGACGAGCAGCGGGTCGAGCAGCTCACCGGCATGACCTTCAAGAAGTTCATGCTCCACTACAACTTCCCGCCGTTCTCGGTGGGCGAGGTGAAGTTCCTGCGCAGCCCGGGCCGCCGCGAGATCGGCCACGGGGCGCTGGCCGAGCGCGCGCTGCGCCAGGTGATGCCCGCCGACGACAAGTTCCCTTACACCGTGCGGGTGGTCTCCGACATCACGGAATCGAACGGCTCCTCGTCGATGGCCTCGGTGTGCGGCGGCTGCCTCTCGCTCATGGACGCCGGCGTGCCCATCAAGGCCCCGGTGGCCGGGATCGCCATGGGCCTCATCAAGGAGGGGGAGAAGATCGCCATCCTCTCGGACATCCTCGGCGACGAGGACCACCTCGGAGACATGGACTTCAAGGTGTGCGGCACCGGCGAGGGCATCACCTCCATCCAGATGGACATCAAGATCGGCGGCGTGACCCGCGAGATCCTGGAGCGGGCGCTGGCGCAGGCCGCCGACGGGCGCAGGCACATCCTCGGCGAGATGCAGAAGTCGATCGAGAAGCCGCGGGCCGACATCAGCGCCTACGCGCCGCGCATCACCACCATCCGGATCCGGCCCGAGCGCATCAAGGACGTCATCGGCCCGGGCGGCAAGGTGATCAAGGACATCACCGCCCGCACCGGATGCAGCATCAACATCGAGGACGACGGCAGCATCTCCATCGCCAGCGCGAACCAGGAGCAGGTGGAGGCCGCCATCAAGATGATCCGCAACCTCACGCAGGAGGCGGAGGTGGGCAAGACCTACCTGGGAACGGTGCGCAAGATCGCCGAGTTCGGGGCCTTCGTGGAGATCTTCCCGGGCACCGACGGCCTGATCCACATCTCGGAGCTGTCCGACAAGCGGGTGAAGAGCGTCTCGGACGTCCTGTCGGAGGGCGAGGAGGTGCTGGTGAAGGTCATCTCGGTCGACCGCCAGGGCAAGATCCGCCTCTCCCGCAAGGAGGCCCTGGCCGAGGCCGCCGGCAAGAAGGCCGAGACCGAGGCCGCCAAGTCCTGACGCCGGCATGCCGGTGACGGTCAAAGTCCGGCGGGTCGGCGGGCGCGGTCCGCCCCTCGACCTCCCGCGCTACATGACGCCGGGCGCGGCCGGGCTGGACCTGTGCGCCGACGAGGCGGTGGAGCTCTCCCCCGGGGAGAGGCGCCTCGTCCCCACCGGGCTCTCGCTGGAGATCCCGCCCGGCTACGAGGGCCAGGTGCGCCCCCGCTCCGGGCTGGCGCTGCGCCACGGAGTGGGGATGGTGAACGCCCCGGGGACCGTCGACTCGGACTACCGGGGCGAGGTCGGGGTGCTGCTCGTCAACTGGGGCCGCGACCGGGTCTCCCTCGCCCGCGGCGAGCGCATCGCCCAGCTGGTGGTGGCGCCGGTCGAGCGGGTGGACCTCGACCTGGTGGACCGGCTCGGCGAGAGCCAACGCGGCGGCGGGGGCTTCGGCTCCACCGGGAAGTGATAAGCTCCCGGCCCCCCTCGATGGAGGTCGCGGCATGATCCCCCGCTACACCCGTCCCGAGATGGCGCGCATCTGGTCGCCGGAGTGGCGCTTCCGCATCTGGCTCGACGTGGAGCTCGCCGCGGCCGAGGCCATGGTCGCGCTCGGCGAGGTACCCGCCGCCGACCTGGCCGCCCTGCAGAAGACCTTCGCCGACTTCCGCTTCACCGCCGCCGACGTGGCCCGCATCGACGAGATCGAGAAGACCGTCAAGCACGACGTCATCGCCTTCCTCACCTTCGTCGAGGAGCGGGGCGGGCCGGCGGCGCGCCACCTGCACAAGGGCATGACCTCCTCGGACGTGCTCGACACGACCTTCGCCGTCCAGCTCAAGGAGGCCACCGCGCTGCTGCTGGCCGGGATCGACCGGGTCCAGGCGGCGATCCGCAAGCGGGCCTTCGAGCACCGCCGGACCCCCATGATGGGCCGCAGCCACGGGATCCACGCCGAGCCGACCACCTTCGGGCTGAAGCTGGCCGGCTGGTACGACGCCTGGAGCCGGCGCCGGGAGACACTGGAGCGCGCCGGAAGGCTGGCGGCGGTGGGGAAGATCTCCGGCGCGGTGGGGACGTTCGCCAACGTCGACCCGCGGGTGGAGGCGGCGGTGATGCGCAAGCTGGGCCTGGCCGGCGGCGAGGCCGCCGCGACGCAGGTGGTGAACCGCGACCGCCACGCCGAGTTCTTCTGCGCCCTGGCCCTGTGCGGGGCCACGCTGG
>Ga0316622_100002802_pt1 | contig 12220 bp, 13 predicted proteins | sample OWC_Aug_OW2_C1_D_FD_207646 | JGI IMG/M metagenome (GOLD analysis project Ga0316622, IMG submission 207646) | Wetland soil microbial communities from Old Woman Creek delta, Ohio, United States - OWC_Aug_OW2_C1_D5_C | ecosystem: Environmental > Terrestrial > Soil > Wetlands | place: USA: Ohio... | reverse complement strand
TGACCAACGGTGCCGCGCCGCGGAGCATCCTTGCCGGGATCAGGCGCCGCGGAGTGCACGTGCTGGTGGCGGGAAGGCGCGCGCACGGCGAGAAAAGAAGCGACTAGATCTCAACCACAGATTACGCAGATTACGCAGAGGTTTCGAACGGTGGCCGGGGCGCCGCCGGAAGGAAAACGTGCATGGGACTCCACGCTGGCGGTAAGCCACAAGGAAGGCGTCGGCCCCTAGCTGCCGTCCTTCGGCCGTACCTCTACCTCCTGCCGACATTTTTCTTCCTCTTCGTCTTCACCCACTGGCCGATCCTGCGTACGTTCTACGTCAGCTTCTTCAAGTGGAACATGGCCAGCCCGAAAATGGAGTTCGTCGGCCTCGCGAACTACGCCCAGGCCTGGAACGCCCCGGTGTTCTGGGAAGTGCTCGGGAACAACCTCCTCTTCGCCGCCGGGACGGTGCCTCTCACGCTAGGACTCGCGCTCGCGCTGGCCCTGCTCATCAATCAGAAGATCCGCAGCCTCGCCATCTACCGAGTGTTCCTGTTCTATCCGACGATGATCCCCATGGCGGCAGCGGCCATGATCTGGCTCTGGATCCTGACGCCCAATTACGGGCTACTGAACTACTACGGGCGATGGTTCGGGCTCCCGGACGTCCACTGGCTGGGGGACAACAAACTGGCCCTCTGGGCCCTGGTTCTGGTTGGAGTCTGGAAGCGAGTCGGGTATTACATGGTGATCTATCTGGCGGGCCTCCAGGTCATCCCCGAGTACCTCTACGAGGCGGCCCGCATCGAAGGGGCGGGGCCCTGGCAACGGTTCTGGAAAGTCACATTTCCGCTCGTGTCACCCACGACATTCTTCGTGGCGGTCATGGTCGTGATCGACTCGTTCCAGGCCATCGATCAGGTGTACCTCATGACTGGAGGCGGGCCCGGAAACGCGACGAACTTGTTCATCTATTACATTTATCAACACGCGTTCCGGTTCTTCGACTTCGGCTACGCGTCGGCCATTTCGGCGATCTTGTTCTTGATCCTGTTGGCGCTGACGGTCCTCGCATTCCGCACGCTTCATCGGAAGGTGCACTATGCGTAGGCGGAACGGATGGAGTCTCGCGGTTCACGCGACGTTGGCCGCGGCTGGCCTCGTCATGGTCGTGCCGCTGGTCTGGATCATGCTCACGGCCTTCAAGGAGCGGAACGAGGTCTTCTCGCAGATCCCGCAATGGCTCCCAGCCCATCCGACGTTTGCGAATTTTTTCGGCGTCCTGGACGCGATGCCTTTCTGGAGGTATTACTGGAACACGATCGTGGTAGCGTTCGGCCTCTTGGCGCTTCAGCTGGTGACCGTCACGCTGGCCGCCTACGCGTTCGCCCGGATGGAGTTCTGGGGGCGGGACGTCCTCTTCATCCTGCTCCTGGTGCAACTCATGATCGCGCCTCAGAGCACCGTGGTCCAGAATTACATCACCGTGACGCGGCTGGGCCTGCTGGATACCAAGCTCGCCATCATGGCGCCGTATCTCGCGTCGGCGTACGGGACCTTCTTGCTGCGTCAGACGTTCAAGGGGATTCCGAAGGAATTGGAGGAGGCGGCGGCCCTGGACGGCTGCGGCGGCATCCGTTTCCTGCTGCATGTCGCCATTCCGCTCGCGCTACCAGGGTATCTGGCATTTGGCCTCGTCAGCATCACGTATCACTGGAACGAGTTCTTCTGGCCGCTGGTGGTGACCGAGACGACGAACTCCCGCACACTCACCCTCGGGCTCGGCATCTTTGCGCAGACGGCGGAGGGATCGGCCGACTGGACCATGCTGATGGCCATGACGTTGATGGTGATCGCCGTGCCGCTGGTCGTGTTCGTGATCTTCCAGCGGCGATTCATCAACAGCTTCATGCAATCGGGACTCGGCGGTTAGGAACGAGGGCAGCAGAGGCGTGCCCTCACGACAGGAGGGAGTGTCATGAGACGAATGGCGTGGATGGTGGCTGCAATGCTCCTGCTGGCCGCGCCCGCGTGGGCGGGGACGACGATCAAGTTCTACTATCCCGTCCACCTGACCGGCCCGCTGCTCAAGGAGGTCGAGGCCATCGTGGCCGAGTTCCACAAAGCCAAGCCCGAGATCAAGGTGGAGCCGGTCTGGGGCGGCACCTACCCCGAGAACATGCAGAAGACCGTGGCGGCAATCCAGGCCGGCAGCCCGCCGGACGTCGCCATCCACCTGGCGGTGGACCTGATCACGCTGCGGGACATGGATGCCGTCATCCCGCTGGATGACTACGTGCAGCGCGATGGCGGCAGCGAGAAGGTGCTCGGCGACTTCATCCCGGCCTTCGTGTCGGATCTGCGTGCGGAGGGCAAGGTCTGGGCGCTGCCCTTCCAGCGCAGCACCCCCATCCTCTACATCAACAAGGAGCTGTTCCGGAAGGCCGGGCTGGATCCCGGCAAGCCGCCCACGACCTGGGACGAGTTGCTGGCGGCGGCCCAGAAAGCCACCGTCCGGAATCCTCAGGGACAGGCGACGACGTGGGGACTCACCATTCCCGACGACATCTGGCTGCTCATGTGCTTTATCTACCAGAACGGCGGCCGCACCAGCAGCCCGGACTTCAAAAAGGTCTACCTGGGTGAGCCGGAGGCCATCGGGGCGGTGCAGTTTTGGGCGGACATGGCCAACAAACACAAGGTCATGCCGCGCCACCGCACGTTCCCTCAGGGGGTGCAGGATTTCGCGGCGGGCAACACCGCCATGCTTATCCACTCCACCGGCAACCTTCGCTTCGTCAACGACTCGGCCAAGTTCGAGTGGGCGACGGCCTTCCTGCCCAAGAACAAGAAGCAGGCCGTGCCCATCGGCGGGGCCGGGTTCTACATTTTCAAGAAGGCGCCCAAGGAGAAACAGGACGCGGCGTGGGAGTTCGCCAAGTTCGCAACCTCGCCCGAGATGCAGGCCCGCTGGAACATCGGCTCGGGCTACATCGCCACCCGCAAGTCCGCCTTCGACCTGCCCATCATGAAGGAGTACACGGCGAAGCTCCCGCAGGCGCTGGTGGCCCGCGACCAATTGCCCTATGGCCTCCCAGAGATGAGCACGCACGACAACTGGAAGATGCGCAACGTCTTCATAACCACCTTCCAGGAGATCCTGGACGAGAAATACACACCCGAGGCAGGCATGAAGAAGGCGCAGACGGAGATCGAAAAGATCTTGGCGCCGTTCCAGAAGTAGGGTCCGGTATCGCGCGGGAACGTCGGGGGCAGCGAGCAAATCGCGCAATGCGATTGCGCCCTGCCCCCGGTTCGCCTGTAATAGACATGGAACATCCGTGGAGACAGCGAAGGTCGATGACTTCCTGGACCATTGGAGGAATGAGCCATGCGAACGAAAGCGAACCTGTTGCTTCTCATGCTGGCCGGGTTGGTGACCCTGGCGATTCTGCCGTTTGACGGTGCAGTCGCTGCCGATGCGTGCTCGAACCGCGGAACGCTGGATACCATGTACTGCGACGAGAACAAAGACCTCGTCGCGGATCCCCCGAAGGACAAGTCCCAGTGGAAGGACCCGGGAACCCTTGTTTTCACGTATACGCCCGTCGAGGATCCGGCCGTCTACCGCAAGCTCTTCGAACCGTTCATGGAGCACCTGAGCAAGGTGACCGGCAAGAAGGTCGTCTATTACTCCGTCCACTCCAACGCCGCCCAGGTCGAGGCCATGCGCTCCGGGCGATTGCACATCGCGGGCTTCTCGACGGGGCCGACGATGTACGCCGTGAACCTCGCTGGTGCGGTTCCCTTCGCCTGCCGGGGCTACCAGGACAAGTTCGAGGCGTACAACCTCATTGTCATCGTGAAGAGCAGCAGCCCGTTCCAAAAGGTGGCGGACCTGAAGGACAAGCGGGTGGCGCATACCTCGCCCAGTTCCAACTCCGGCAACCTGGCCCCGCGGGCGCTTCTGCCCGCCGAGGGACTGGCCCCCGACAAAGACTACAAAGTTCTCTACTCGGGGAAGCACGATCAATCCATTCTGGGCGTGAACAGCGGCGACTACGACGCGGCCATGGTTGCCTCGGATGTCTTCGACCGGATGGTGAACCGCGGGACGGTGAAGGGTCCCGACTTCCGGATCATCTACCGCAGCCAGCCGTTCCCGACGTCGTCGTATACCTACGCGCACGATCTTCACCCGGACCTGGCGGCGAAGGTCCTAGACGGGTTCCTCAAGTACTCGTTCCCTCCGGAAATGTCCAAGGCCCTCGAGGGCACGACCCGATTCTTCCCCATCACCTACCAGAAGCAGTGGGATGTGGTCCGGAAGGTCGCGGATGCGGTGGGCGAAAAGTTCACCGTCGAGACGCTCAAATCGCTCAAGTAGTCCCGCCGAGGGCCCCGGTCTCCGGGCGGAGGCCGGGGCCCTCGGCACGCACCCCGGGAGCTTCCGTGAATCCAGTCACGCTCGATATCCGGGATCTGACAAAGGCCTATACCCGCCACGAGCCGGTCTTGCGAGGCGTCACCGTGACCCTGGACTCGGAAGGGATCACGGCCGTCATCGGTCCGTCGGGCGCGGGGAAGAGCACGCTGCTGCGTTGCATCAATCGGCTGGTCGAGCCTTCGTCCGGCCAGGTCCTTTTCAAGGGGGTCGACCTGACCAGGCTCCACGGCCAGGCGCTCCGCGAAGCGCGCCGCCGCATCGGCATGGTGTTTCAGGAGTTCAACCTCGTCGAGCGCCTGAGCGTGATCGAGAACCTGCTTAGCGGCCGCTTGGGTTATCTGGCGCCCTGGCGGGCCTGGCTGCGCAAGTTCTCCGAGTCGGATATCCAGCGGGCTTTCGACCTGCTGGAGCGGCTGGGTCTGGGGGATTTCGGGGCGAAGCGGGCGGACGCGCTCTCGGGTGGTCAACGCCAGCGAGTCGGGATCGGCCGGGCCCTGATGCAGGATCCAGAGCTGCTCCTGGCCGACGAGCCGACGTCCTCGCTGGACCCCAAGACGTCGGTGGAGATCATGGAGACCATGGCGGGTTTGGCGCGGGAGCGGCACATCCCGGTGATCGTGAACATGCACGACGTGGCCCTGGCCCAGCGCTTTGCCGACCGGATGATCGGGATGACCGACGGCCGCATCGTCTTCGACGGCGCCCCAGATCGCCTCACGACCGAGGTCCTCGCTTCGATCTACGGGGGCGAAGCATGGATGCACTGACCAGGCGGGCACTGGGCACTGTACCCCGCCCCGCGGACTGGGGCGCCAGGCTGCGTTGGTTAGCGGACCGGCACGGCGGTAGGGTCGCGGTCATCCTGGTCGTGGCGTACACCTTGTATGCCAGTTCAGTCCTGGGATTCACTCCGGCGAGGTTCTGGGTCGGATTGACGCACGGGGGCGTTTTCCTCGGGCGCCTGTTTCCGCCGGACTTCGCCACTCGTTGGAGTGACATCCAGTTCGACATGCTGGAAAGCGTGGAGATCGCGGTTCTGGCGTCGGTCGTGGGCATCGCGGCGTCGCTGCCCATGGGTCTGTTGGGGGCGCGGAACCTGATGCCGGCGTGGATCACCTGGCCCGTGCGGGGCGTCATCAGCGTCTGTCGGTCTTTCCACCCGGTCATCGTCGGCATCGTCTTTGTCAAGGCCATCGGGTTCGGGCCGCTCGCCGGCGTCCTCACCCTGGCCGTGGCCTCGGTCGGGTTCATCGGTAAGCTCTTCACGGAGGCGGTAGAGGAGATCTCGCTCAAGCAGGTCGAGGCCGTCCGCGCCACCGGGGCGTCGTTCCCGAATGTTCTCATCTTTGGCGTGTTGCCGCAGGTGACGGCGCGCTTCGTCGGCTTCAGCACGTACCAACTCGACAGCAACCTGCGTAACTCGACGATTCTGGGAATCGTGGGGGCAGGCGGAATCGGCGGTACCCTCTTTGCGGCGTTCCAGCGTTTCGACTACAACATCGTGTGCGCCATCGTGGTCATCATCGTGGCCCTGATCATGGTCGGAGAGATTGTCTCCGAGCAGGTTCGGAAGCTCTTTCAATGAGCCAGGTCGGCACTGGAATCGCGCGCGAGTGGCGCCGCTTCGCGCCCCGTGAGCGGATGGGGCGCAGTGCGGTCTACATCGCAACAGTCCTCGCCGTCGTGCTCTCGATCCGGAGCATCCAGATCATCCCCGAGTTTCTGCGCGACACGCCCGAGCAGATCGCCGACCTGTTAGTGCGCATGTGGCCCGTGGACTGGCGATTCTTGGTGAGCGCCGCAGTTGGGGCGATGATCGAGACGATTCACATTGCGACGCTGGGTACCCTGGCGACGCTGGTTCTGGCGTTCCCGCTCGGCGTGATGGCGGCTCGGAATATCGTGGCCAACCCTGCGGCACGCTTGGGAGCCAAGCTCCTTCTGGTCGCATCGCGATCGGTGAACTCGCTGGTCTGGGCGCTCTTCTTCGTGGCGGTCTTCGGGCCGGGCGCACTGGCTGGGACCGTGGCCATCACATTCCGCTCGATCGGCTTTGTCGGTAAGCTGCTAGGCGAAGCGCTAGAGGAGGCGGCGCCCGGTCCGATAGAGGCCATGGTGGCGGTTGGCGCCCCATGGCCAAGTGTTTTCTTGAAGGGTTACTGGCCACAGGTGAAACCAGCGTTTTTCTCCATCCTGCTCTTGCGCTGGGACATCAACGTGCGAGAATCATCGGTCCTTGGCCTGGTGGGTGCGGGGGGAATCGGCCTGGTGCTCGATTCGGCCATCAACGTCTTTCAGTGGCGCGCGGTCGCTGCTGTGCTGGTGATGATTCTGGTGGTGGTCCTGCTGGCAGAGGTGGCCGTCACATGGCTTCGGAAGCGGGTTATTTGACCGAGACGCAATGAGCTATGGACAGACCAACCCGTGAACCAAGAGACGAAGAAAGGAGAAGTGCGATGCGACGATGGATGGTGTTCTTGACGCTGGTCGGAGCGTTGGTGCTGTCGGCAGCCGCCGCAACCGCAGCCGACACAATGAACGCGTACTCGATCTGGCCGGAGAACTGGGCTCGGCCTATGTTCCAGGAGTTCGAAAAGGCCACGGGGATCAAGGTGAACTTCGTGCGGTTTTCCTCGGGCGAGGCCTTGGCCCGGGTCATCGCCGAGAAGAACAACCCGCGCGTGGACGTGCTGTTCGGCGGCCCGGTGGAGACGCACGCCGCCGGAATCAAGGAGGGCATCTTCGAGCCGTACAAGCCGCCGGCCTTTGCCGTGCTGCCGGCCCGGATGAAGCACGCCGAGGGGCAGTGGGTGGCCATCGCGGACGATCCGCTGGTCTTCATGAGCAACGCCAAATTCTTGACGGAGCATAACCTCAAGCCGCCGGCGTCGTGGGATGACCTGCTGAACCCGGCGTACAAGAACATGATCCAGATGGCCGACGCCCGCACGTCCGGAACGGCCGTCACGCGGATCTTCTCCATCCTGGAGGTTTTCGGGCGGGACGAGGAGAAGGCCTTCGCCTACATGAAGAAGCTTCGCCCGAACGTGCAGCTCTATACGAAGAGCGGCGGCGGCGGAACGCTGCCGGTAGGCCTGGGCCAGGCCGGGGCGGGCATCTTCTTCATCGTGGATGCGTTGGATACGAAGGCCAAGGGATACGACGTCGTGGTCAGCTTCCCGAAAGAGGGCATCGGGACAGCAGCCGAGGCCATCGCGCTGCTGAAAGGCGCCAAGAATCCCGCGCTGGGCAAAAAGCTCATCGACTGGGCGAGCTCGCCCGCCATGCAGTCGCTGTTCGCCACGTACAAGATCAACTTCGTGCCTGCCCACCCCGACGTGAAGGTCGAGGCCAACCTGGCCGAGGTCCTGAAGGGCGCCAAGGTCTTCCCGATTGACGACGCCTACGCCGGGGCCAACCGGAAGCGGATCGTGGAGCGGTGGATCAACGAGGTTCTCCCGGCGCAATAGCGGCACTCGCGTGCGGGGCCGACGGTCTCCATCGGCCCCCGCGGCCGTCACAGGATACTTTCCCGTGAACCAGACTCCTGCCAACAGCGCCCGGGCGGTGCGCCGCCTGTTCCAGGACCCGGCGCTCGTGACGAGCGTCGTGATTCTCTGGGTCTTGCTCGGCCTGTTCGTCCTGTACCCGCTGATCTGGTTGCTTCTCCGGACGTTCACGGAAGGTGGAACGCTCACCCTGGCGAACCTGCTCGCCATTCTCAAGGACCCGAACCATCGCCAGTCGTTTTGGAACAGCCTGCTGCTGGCGGCGCTGGTGGGGGTCGCAGGGACGGCCCTGGGGTTCTTCTTTGCCTTCACCGCGGTGCGGGCCAATCTCTCGAAGGCCTGGGGTACGGTCCTGGATGCGGCCTGCCTTCTTCCGCTGATCTCACCCCCGTTCACGACGGCCATCGCGATGATCTTCTCGTTCGGGCCGCGCGGCCTCATCACCTATCACCTGCTGGGAATCAAGGGATTCACTGTCTACGGTCTCGGAAGCACCTGGTTTTCGGAAACGCTCACCTTCTTCCCGATCGCGTACCTGACGTTGAAACCGATCCTCAGCGGCATCGACCCGAACGTCGAAGACATGGCCTTCAGCCTGGGGTCGTCGCGCTGGCGGGTTTTCTGGACGGTGACGCTTCCCCTAACCGTGCCGGGGCTCGCCAACGCGTTTCTCTTGCTGTTCGCCGCCTCCCTGGCGGACTTCGCCACGCCGTTGATCCTGGCGGGCAATCAGTTCCCCGTCTTGCCGACGCAGGCCTACCTGCAGATCACCGGACTCTTCGACCTGAAGGGCGGCGCGGTGCTGTCGTTCGTGCTGCTGGTCCCCGCCATGATCGTGTACCTGCTCCAGCGCTACTGGGTGAGCCGGAAGTCCTACGTCACGATCACGGGCAAGGTGGGGGCGCAGACCATGGTGAAGAGCGTGGCCCCCTGGGCGCGCTACCCCTTGCTTGCTGTGTGCCTCCTCATGGCCGGCGCCATTCTCTATTTCTATCTCCTGCTCTTCTATGCGTCGGTAGTGATGGCTCTGGGTGCGAACCACACCTGGACGCTGCAGCACTACCGCGTGATCTTCACCGAGGGGCTGAAGGCGATCCGCGACACCCTGGTCATCGCGGGGGCGGGCATGCCCCTGGGCGGGTTGTTCGGCATCTTAGTCGGTTACTTGGTGGTGAAGAAGGAATTCCCGGGACGACAGACCATGGAGGTCGTCTCCATGGTCAACTACTCGCTGCCCGGGACGATCGTGGGGATTGCCTACCTCATGGCGTTCAACGACCCGCCCATCGTGCTGACCGGGACGGCGCTGGTGATCGTGGCCTGCTACGTGTTTCGGTACAGCCCGACGGGGATCCGCGCGACGGTGGCGACGCTTCAACAGATCGATCCCAGCATCGAGGAGGCGTCGCAGAGCCTGGGCGCCGGGAGCGGCACGACGTTCCGCCGGATCACGCTGCCGCTGATCCTGCCGGCGTTCTTCGCCGGCCTGGGTGTGGTGTTCATCCGGTCCATGACTGCGATCAGCGCCACGATCTTCCTGGTGTCCATCAACTGGACGCTGATCACGGTCCGGATCCTGGAGAACATCACCGAGCTTTCACTGGGGCCGGCGGCAGCATTCTCGGTCCTGGTGGTGGTGATCGTGTTCGCGGTCATCGCGTTGATCGGTCTGGCGCTGCGGCGATTCCGCGCAGCGGGAGCGATCGAGGTGACGAGCATTCTGGGAGGCTGAGGTGAGCGCAGTCGGCATCCGCGTCGAGCACGTCTCGAAGCAGTTCTCCCATCGGGTGAAGGGGCTGGTGTACGCGGTCAAGGACGTCAGCCTGACAGTCCAACCCGGAGAGTTGCTCACCCTGCTGGGCCCATCCGGGTGCGGCAAGACAACCACGCTCCGGATGATCGCCGGGTTCGAGCGGCCCGATGCGGGCCGCGTGTTCATCGGGGAGCAGGACGTCACCGACCTCATGGCCAACCAACGCAATATCGGCTTTGTCTTCCAAAATTACGCCTTGTTTCCGCACCTGACCGTCTTCGAGAACGTCGCCTACGGGCTGCGGGTAAAGGGCATGGCCGAATCCGAGATCCGCACGGCGGTCCACAAGGTTCTGCAGATGGTGGGCCTCGCCGGCTACGACCGGCAGTTTCCGAACCAGTTGTCCGGAGGCGAGCAGCAGCGCGTGGCCTTGGCCCGCGCCACCGTCATCCGCCCGCGCGTCCTGCTCTTCGACGAGCCGCTGTCGAATCTGGACGCGAAACTCCGCGTCCACATGCGGCGCGAGCTACAGCAGCTGCAAAAGCAGCTCTCCATCACCGCGGTCTACGTCACGCACGACCAGGAAGAGGCGATGGCCATCTCCGACCGGATCGTGGTGATGAGCCAGGGGGCGATCGCCCAGGAGGGTACCGCGGAATCGCTCTACCGGCAGCCGGCCTCCGAGTTCGTGGCGCAGTTCATCGGGCGGACGAATCTGCTCACGGCGCGGGTGCTGAGCATCGAAGCCGACGGCACTGAGCTAGAGGTGCGTGGGATGCGGTTCCGGCTTTCGGGACAAAGCCCGCACGCGCAGCCGGGACGGTCCGTGCGCCTGGTAGTCCGGCCCGAGGTTCTGGGCCTCGACAGCCCAGATTGCACGACCGGTTTCCCAGGCACGGTGGCCTCGCGGATGTTTCTCGGGGAGAAAGTCGAGTACCACGTGCGCGTGGGCGAGGACCTCGTCCAGGTGACGAGCTACAATCCCCGGAATGTGTTTGCGCCCGGTGATGCGGTGACGGTCACACTGCCGACGGACGGGATCCCGCTCCTGCCGGGAGGAACGACATGACATACCGGCGACGGATCGCGCTGTTGGCCTGGACCGTAGCGTTCGCCATGATGCTGGTAGGCCTGCCGGCCCCTGGGCTGGGCCAGGTGCAGGAAGTTCACGGTGAGAATTCGAGCTTCCGCGGGAACGGTGTAGCGATGGTGTGGGTGGTCCTGCGGGGCACGAGCGAGGAGGACACGCAGGTCATCCTGCGCATCGCACCGGCCGGCGGAAACTACGTTGCCGTCAGCCTGGACGGTGTGGACCCCTTCAGCGGGCGACGCCAGGAGCTTCTCGCCGTGCAGCCTATGGCAAATCCGCTGGATACCCGCACCCCCCGCGCAACGTTCGCCGATCTGCCGCGACGGGAGATCCACTTCTACACGGCCGCCGACCGGAACGCCAGGCGGCCGAGGCTCACCGTCTATTTCATGGGGCTTCCGGACACGACGCCGGAATTCGCTTCCGATACGGCCCTGCAGCTTTATCTCGATGAGACGCTCGCGAAGCTGCTGGCCGCGAAAGGACGCACGCCATGACACGCCAAGAACTTGCCCGGCTTCTGGACCACTCCGTGCTGAAGCCGGAATCCACAGAGGCGGACATCATTGCCGGAGCCGATCTGGTGCGTCGCTGGGCCATCGGGTTCTACTGCGTCCAGCCGAGCTACGTTTCGGTCGCTGCTGGGGCGCTGGAAGGATCCGGCGCGCGCGTGGTCTCCGTGGTGGGTTTCCCTCACGGGTGTGCACGATCCGTGGCCAAGACCCAGGAGGCGACCCTGGCCGTCCAGGACGGTGCGTCCGAGGTGGACATGGTCCTGAACGTCGGCAAGTTGAAGTCCGGACGAAGCCAGGCGGTGGCCAGCGAGATCGCGCAGGTGGTTCGGGCCGTTCCGGGGACGCCGGTGAAGGTCATCCTGGAAACGTGCCTTCTGACCGACGAAGAGAAGGCGATCGCCTGCCGGCTGGTGCGGGACGCAGGCGCGGGGTTCGTGAAGACCTCGACCGGTTTCAATCCTCGCGGCGGGGCCACCGTCGCCGACGTGCGACTGATGCGCACTACGGTGGGCCCGGACTTCGGGGTCAAGGCCGCCGGGGGTATTCGGACGCTGGCGGACACCACGTCCATGCTGGAAGCCGGCGCCAATCGGATCGGCACGTCGGCGAGCGATTCCATCTTGCGGGCCCTGCCTGCCTGAAATGATTGCGGTTGCGCTGCTGTCGGCGATCCTACTCTTCTTGGCTGCGGCTGGATTCTGGCGGGCTCACCTGTACGAATTCCGGTGGGTTGTCGCTGTCTGCGTGGCCGGCTTGTGTGTTGCGGCTCGGCGAGACTCCCTGCTGTGGTTCGCGATCTGGCTCGCCATTCTGATCCTGTTCAATCCGCTATACCCGTTGCGATTCTCACGCGGCGCCATGCGGACCATGGAGGCCGTTGCCGGCATATGCCTGTTGGTCCGCGGCCTTTCGCGGGTTTGAC
>Ga0316622_100002801_pt1 | contig 12222 bp, 11 predicted proteins | sample OWC_Aug_OW2_C1_D_FD_207646 | JGI IMG/M metagenome (GOLD analysis project Ga0316622, IMG submission 207646) | Wetland soil microbial communities from Old Woman Creek delta, Ohio, United States - OWC_Aug_OW2_C1_D5_C | ecosystem: Environmental > Terrestrial > Soil > Wetlands | place: USA: Ohio... | reverse complement strand
AAACCGCCATGCGCCTGGGCCGAACGCGCTACATTCCATGGGCGATGATGGCTTCCGGCGTGCTCGCGTGGGTGGCGGGGTTCTCCAGCGTCTGGCCCGGGTGGCTCATGCTGCTTCTGTTGGCGCTGTATTTCATCGCGATCATGTCCGATTCCGCCGCACTGACAGCCGGGCTGGTGGAGGTTACCGCGCTGAATGCGCGCGGCGCGGCCATGGCGGTTTATTCGTTTGGTGGATTCGGGGCGGGTTTCCTGGCGCCGCTGGTATTCGGCGCCGTGCTGGATCTCGCCGGAGGCAAGACCGATCCCTCGGCCTGGGGACTCGCCTTTGGAAGCCTGGGCATCGGATGTTTCATCGCTTCGATCGTCGCGCGGTTTAAAAGCAAATCACGCCAACTTTGATTTGCGCTCCTAATCTGGAACCTTTCCATGGCCTATGAAATCCGTTTCACATGTTTGATTATCGGCGTCTATACCCAGTCTTCCGCGTAGTTCAGAAATTTCAACAACATATTGAAATTCCAAGTATTGGTTTCAAACGTCATGTTTGGCACTCTTGTTGCTCTACACCAGGCATATATGAGAGAACAGAGCCCCCATAGATCGCTTACAAAGAACTGCAGTGGTTTCACCCTGATCGAAATCATTGCCGTATTGGTTATCCTAAGCATCCTGGGGGCTATTATTGTTCCGAGAGTTGTCGCTGTTGACACCTTTGCTACTCAGAAGTCCTTTGAGTGGGCAATTAATGAGTTGAATGGTAGAGAGTGTATTACCTGGTCTAAGATTAAGACTTCGGACAGCAACTGGTTGGGGGATGAGCAACTGTTTGCCGAAATGGACACCGACCTGGGGCCTGAATACATCTGGAGTTCCAAAACTGCTGGAGGAGCAACATTGCACTTCAGAGGGCAGCAGGTTGGAATCGAAAGGATACCTTCGAATTATTCAAGATCCGGCACTTGGCGGATGAAATAGATTTTTTGGGTTGCAAAAAGCTCGGCTCAAACGGACAGTCGCAGCCAAGCACCGCTGAGATGGTTAATCCGGTTTATGCCGCCCCGCTTGGCCCGATCAGCTTTTCCAGCAGACGCTTGTAAAAAACATAGTTTTCAAACGGCACATCCGCCCGCACCCGGCCGTCGAGCATCGGGATGTAGCCCCCGTCGGCCAGCAGCGGCGGCACCTTCTCCTCGACCTCGCGCCGGATGGCGTCTTTGTCCTGGCGGAGGACATCCAGGTCGATCCCGCCGATCAGCCGCAGGTCGCGCCCGAACTCCCGCCGCAGATCCCGGTAGTCCATGGCCTGCGAGTTGGCCTCATAAGCCCACAGGCAGTTGAAGCCCCGCTCGATGATGGCCGGAAGCAGACGACGAGGGTTGGCCCAGGAAATGAAAATGATGGCCTCAACCCCGTGGCGGGCGAGCACCGCCAGCACGGGGTCATAGCTCGGCAGAACAATTTCGGCGTACATCCTGGGCGAGATCAAGGAGCCGCGGTTTTCGGCGATGGGCTCCGAAAAAAGGGCGGCGTCGACCTGGACGTCGCGGAGCACGCGTTCGGCCAATCGCGCGGCAAACTCGCCCTGGATTAGCATGGCCTCCTGGATCAGGGCCGGTTGGCAGCCGAGAATTTCGATCACCTCAATGAACCGACCCCAACCTTCTACTCCCATGGACAGAAACAGTCCGCGGTGCACATGCAGCATCACCACGTGCTCCCGGCGATGCCAGCCATGGGCCAGGCTGGGCCATTTCCGCGGCAGGCGGCGCGCGTCCTCTGGGTTGAGGCGGCGCCGCAGCCTTTCGAGCTCAGCCACCGAGGAGGGCCAGTGATGCAGACGGGGCAAAGGCTCAAGGTCCGGGTGGATCTCCTCGCGCTGGTCGTGTCGGAACCTTCGCTCAAAATCGGATTTGCCCTTCAAACCCTGCCGACGCCAGGCCAGCAGTACGTCGCTGCGGATGCCTTCCTCAAAATAGGGAACGCGGTCGACGGCACCGTAGCGCATGGTTTCAAGGAAACGGTCACGGCTGTTCATGTCGGACCCCCATGAGCGGTGAAAATGCAAAGGCATTTTACATGGGCCGGGGTCTTTTGAAAAGCGGCCGGCGGATGCCCGCTCGGAGCCGCGGCTGATCGGAACCAAAACTGCGCCGGCGCTGCTCAAGTTGAAATGGCCGGGGCTTTCTGGTAATCAGACCCACTTGTTTGAAGCAGCCGCCCAAACCGGTCCGAGACCAAAGGCTGTCGATAAAATGTGATGAGCCTGGCGGGGCTCCCGAGGAGGATCCTCTTGGAAGAAAAACAAATGACCCGCGAGGAGCTGGATGGCATGGCCGGCGAGTTCCGCTACGTCGTGACGGATGCCATCTGCCGCTCCGGCGTCGGGCACATCGGCGGGGTGATGAGCCTGGTGGAGATCGTCATCACCCTGTATTTCCGAATCATGAAGGTCAAGCCTGAGGATCCCGATTGGCCGGACCGCGACCGATTGGTGCTCTCCAAGGGCCACGCGGGGCCCATCGTTTACACGGCGCTGGCCTACAGGGGGTTTTTCCCGAAGGACTGGCTCACCACCATCAACCAGAACGGCACCCGGCTGCCCAGCCACATGGACCAGATCCTGACCCCCGGAGTCGAGATCACCGCCGGATCGCTCGGCCAGGGGCTTTCCTGCGCCTGCGGCATGGCGCTGGCCGCCAAGCACGACGGCCGGAAGCACCGCGTCTTCTGCATCATCGGCGACGGCGAAAGCGACGAGGGCCAGATCTGGGAGGCCGCCCTGTTCGCGGCCCACAACCGCCTGGACAACCTTGTGGTCATCTGCGACTACAACAAAATGCAGATCGACGGCCGCACCGAGGAGATCATGAACCTCGAGCCGCTGGTGGACAAGTGGCGCGCCTTCGGCTGGGAGACCTTCGAAATCAACGGCCACGACTGGGACGCCATCTACGACACCATACAAAAAGCCGTCACCGTCACCGGCCGCCCGGCCATGATCATCGCCCATACCATCAAAGGCAAGGGCAACCGCGAGACCGAGGGCCTGGTGGATTGCCACAACGTCAAGATCCCGGACGAGACCACCTACCAGCGCTTCATGTGCGGGTTGGAGTGCAAATTTGATCTTCCCTATTAAAGATTTTCATGCCCGCCAAGGGCATGAAAATCTTTAATAGTTTTCAATAATCCGGAAGGAAAACAAATGGGAAACTACCATGAGATGGAAATGCGCGTGGTGTACGCACAGACATTGAACGAGCTGATCGAGCGCAACCCCAACATTTACTGCCTGGAGGCCGATCTGGGCAAGGCGAGCGCCACCATACCCGAGGTCTCCCAACGCAACCCCCGCAACTACATCAACTCCGGGGTCCAGGAGGCGAACATGATCGGCGTGGGGGCCGGGCTGGCCAGGGAAGGCAAGATCCCTTTCTGCGCCACCTTCACCGCCTTCGCCACCCGCCGCTGCTACGACCAGCTTACCATCAGCGTGGCCTACGCCAACAACAACGTCAAAATCGTCGGCACTTCCCCCGGCATCACCCAGGGCCCCAACGGCGGCACCCACATGTGCTTCCAGGACCTGGCGATCATGCGCGCCATGCCCAACATGCATGTCTACAGCCCGGCGGATTCGAACGAGCTGCGGTCGGTCATGTTCTACATGGCCGCCAGCCAACAGCCTACCTACATGCAACTCGTGCGGCTGAAGATGCCCAAGCTCTTCGAGGAGGGGACCCCCTTCGACCCGAACCAGGCCAAGCGCCTGCACGCGGGGGAGGACGTGACCTTGGTGGCGACCGGCTTCATGACGCGTTTTGCCCTGGATGTCGTCCGGCAGCTGGCCGGCGAGGGCGTCAAGGTGGACTTGCTGCACTACCCGTCCGTCAAACCCTTCGATACCCAGACGCTCATCGATTCCGCCCGGAAAACCGGCGCCGTGGTCACGGTGGAAAATCAGAACATCATCGGCGGCCTGGGCAGCGCGGTCTGCGAGGTGCTGAGCGAACAGCACCCGGTGCGGGTCAAGCGCCTCGGCATCCCGGACCGGTTCGGCGAGGTGGCCGACCAGGACTACCTCTTCGCCAAGCACGGGTTCGGCCCGGAGCACATCGCCCGCGCCTGCCGCGAGCTATCAAATTCTAAGCCCTGAAGGGATGTTGGTCCGACAGGATCAGCAGGATTATCCGGATGAGCCTCTGCGCGACCCGTTTTAGCCTGCGGCAGGACGATTGACCAGGTAGATGCCGCTTCCCACCAGAACCAGCGCTATCAGGAGCATGCGCGTCACAGGCTCGTGCAGCAACAGCCCCCCGGCCAGCACACCGAAAAGCGGCGTCAGAAAGGTAAACGACGCCAGGCGCGAAGGCGGATAGCGGCGCAGCAGCCAAAACCAGGCGAGATAGGTAATGAACGCAACCCAGATAATCTGATAGACCAGACTGCCCATGATGAGGGGAGTCATTCGGGCGATACCGGCTTCGCCCTTGAGGAGCGATCCCAGCGGCAGGACCACCGCCGAAACCAGCAGTTGATAGAGAAGCGTTCGGCTCGCCGGGATCTGGGCCAGCGGGGTCGCCCGGATCATCACTGTGGTCGCCCCCCACAGGACGGCTGCCGCCGCCAGCATGCCGTCCCCCGTCAGCATGCGGATGCTGGGGTAGCTCAGCGACTCGCTGAATGCGACAACGATGCCGGCAAAGGCGCAGCAAAGGCCGATGACCTGAATCACTCGCAGCCGCTCGCCGGGGACAAAGAGCTGCGCACCCAGGGCGACCACAAAAGGTGAAATGTACAGAAAGATGACGGCGCGGGATGCATTGGTGAATTCGAGGCCCCAATAGATCAGGAGGAACTCTCCGGCAAAGAGGAACCCGGCCGCAATTCCCCATCCCAGCGTGCCGTCCTTTTTAAAAAAGGGCTCCCGACGCAGTGCCATCCAAAGCCAGAGCATAACCGCAGAGCCTGCCGATCGGATTCCGGCTTGGAGCAGGGGCGGAACGCCCGGGTTGGTCACCTTGATGGCGACCTGCTGCAGGCCCCAGCTGGCGCACAGGGCAACCAGCATCGCCACGGCGACAACGTCCAGAGCCTGCTTTCTGCTCGCCAACTCAGCTTCCACCGGGAAACCTGCTTCTGCGAAAAGACGGTTTGGGAGGCGTCCGCTCACCAGACGAATAACGTTATAGAATCCTCAAGTAAAGCCCCATCGTTTGGCGTTGACTTCAGGAGTCCACCGGGCAGTCGCTTTTGACCTTTGAGTCGTCTTTTGCGGCTTGCGCGGATTTTTCATCCCAGATCTTGATTAGATAATCCTTTTGCTCTTCAAATCGAAGCGCCTGCTCTTCAACCAGATCTTCCGCCTCCCGCGATGACATGTCCCGGCTCTGTCTCACGAAGGAAGCCACCCGGGCATAGTAGAGCGGCGTCATCATGTCGACCAACTTGCTGCGGTTGACGGTCCAGAGGCGATAGGTGGCCGCCAGTTCGTATAGGATTTTCACCCATGATTCCGTGGGGAGATGAAAGTCCTTGGCGTCCATGCCGGCGGTTTCGCAGATCTGCTTGAAGCTGGCCTCGTCGAAGATTTCGCGCCAGAGCGGGGATAGCTGATGGTAGCCGGTTTTAAAGAGATCGATCAGCAAATCGAGATTCACCTTCACGGGCTCGGGCTCCGAGGCGCCCTCGAACCCGAAGGTCTCCAGCAGCTCGCTGCCTTTGATGCCTTTCCAGTAACTTTCATAGCGTTCCATCAGGGAGAAAAGAGCCGAGAGCACTTGTCGAAACATCGGGCCCAAGTGCTGTCCCGGGTCCTTGACGTCGTGGATTTTGACCCCCAGGTTCGACTGGCAGATCCGGAACCCCTGGGTGATGGCGCTTGTCGTCATCCAGATGTCGATGCCGAAGCGCGCCACGTCCGTCAGCCACACATCCTGCTCCGAGTAGAATTTGGCCACATCCCGGGAGATGGCAAAATCGCCGCCGATGGGCTGCCGGATGCGCTTCCCGTAAAGAGCGCGGGTCAGGTTGTAAACGATGTTGTTGGTGATGGTGCCGTCGAACTTGTGGCGCATGTACACCGGCGCCACGAACTGATAACCCTTTTCCAGGACCGGGTCGATGAGGTACTTGACCCAGTCCGCCGTGATGCTGCGCAAATCCGAGTCCACCATGGCGCAGACCGAAACCTCGAGCCGGTTGGCGGCTTCGAACACGGACCGCAAGGCCGTGCCCTTTCCCGCCGGCCCCCGATAGATGGAGACGATCTTCTCCTGCCAGGGTTTGATCTGAAACTCCTTGGCCGCTTCCCGGGTGTCGTCGGTGGAGCCGCCGTCCGCAATGAAAATAACGCTGCGCTTCCCCTTGTAGTGTCTGGCCAAGCCATGGGTGATCATCTGGATCACGTGGGCAATGGTACTCTCGTTGTTGTAGCAGGGCACGCCGACGAGAATGTCCGCCGATTCGATCTCTTCGATGCGCTTTAAGGTGTAACCCCGCAGGGCGGTGTCGTAATGCATGTGCTTGCGACTCCTTTCCGTCGTTTCTGCCGATTTGATAAATCGTTTATAGCGGTTGTCAAACGTTTTTCTCTTTTCTGACAAGCGCTGCCGGAGATAGGGGGCGGTCGCGGGTTATGCCGGCGGCGCTTCCTGGCGCTGCCCCTCCCGGAAAAGATGGATTTTTTTCGGTGAGATCGCGATCTGGACCTGATCGCCGGGCTCCAAGCGGCGGTCCTTGGGAATCGAGAAGGCAATCCTTTCATCACCGAGGAAAGCGTGAACGATCCTCTCAGAACCCGCAGGGTTGACCAGATCAACCCGGGCGGACAGTGAAGCGTGCTCGGCCGCGACTTGAACGTCCTCGGGGCGGACGCCCAGCTCGGCATCGCCTTCCGGAATGACCGCCGGTCCCAAATCCAGTTCGAACCCCTGGCCTCGGAAACACACTCCGCCGTTCGTATGCAGGATCCGACCCTGGTAGAGGTTCATTTCCGGCGATCCGATAAACCGGGCGACAAATGTGCTCTGCGGCCGGTCGTAGATGCGTTCGGGCGTGTCGACCTGGTGGATGCAGCCCTCTCCCATGACCACCACCCGGTCGCCGAGGGTCATGGCCTCCACCTGGTCGTGGGTGACATAGATGACGGTGCCCCGGACCTGCTGGTGGAGGCGTTTCAGCTCAAGCCGCACGCTGGCCCTCAGGCGGGCATCGAGGTTGCTCAGGGGCTCGTCCAGGAGAAACAAGTTGGGCCGGCGGACGATGGCCCGGCCCATGGCGACCCGCTGCCGCTGGCCACCGGACAGATCCCGGGGCTTGCGGTCGAGCAGCTTCTCGATGCCGAGCAGCCGCGCCGCGCTCTCGACGCTCGCGCGGATCTCCGGTTTCGGGACTTTACGCATGCGCAAGCCGAAGCCCATGTTTTCGGCCACCGTCATGTGCGGGTAGAGCGCGTAGCTTTGGAACACCATGGCCACGTCCCGCTCGGCCGGGGTCAGGTGATCCACCGCCTGCCCGTCGAACAGGATCGAGCCCTGGTCCGGCGCCACCAGTCCGGCGATGACGGCCAGCAGCGTGCTTTTGCCGCAGCCGGAGGGACCCAGCAGGACACAGAACTCCCCCTCGCTGACCTCCAGGTCCACCCGGCGCAGCGCTTCCACCCGGCCGAATCGCTTGCCAATCCCCTGCAGGGTCAGAGATGCCATGACTATCCCTTCACGGCCCCGGCGGTCAATCCCCGCACCAGGTGCCGTTCAAACAATAGAAAAAGGAGCAGGATGGGCAGCGTTACCAGGACGGAGGCGGCCATCACCAGCTGCTTCGACAAATGAACGCTTTCGGAGAGCTGCACCACCCCGCGGGAAAGGGTGAACTTCTCCGGCGTGTCCAGGAACATGAACGCAAAGAGAAATTCATTCCATGCCATCATGAAAGCGTAGAGAGCCACCGTGGCCAAGGCGGGTGCGGACAGCGGAAGGACGATCCGCCAGATGACGCCCCAGCGGGTGCACCCGTCGGTCAGTCCGGCATATTCCAACTCCAGCGGCAAATTGCGGAAATAGCTGCGCAGCATGTAAAGCGCCACGGGCAGAGTCTGGGCGAGGTAGACGAGCACCAGGACATGCAGTGAATCCCGCAGTCCGAACTTGGCGAAGATGACGTACAACGGCACGACCAGGACAATGGCCGGGAACATGTAGATCACCAGAATACCATAGGACATGAAGCTTCGGCCCCTGAACTGCAGCCGGGTTGCGGCATAGGCGCCCGCGATGGCCAGCCCTAAGCAGAGAACCACCGTCGCTAGGGAGACGTAGGCGCTGTTGAGTATATATTCCGCGAAGCCGTGCTCAAAGAGGACTTCGCGGTAGGCGCTGAAGTCGATGCGGTGCAGGTCCAGCCCAAGGTTGGCCGGGTGAAACATGATCTCTTCAAGGGGTTTGAAGGAAGAGACCATCATCCAATAAAACGGAAAGAGCACCAGGACGAGGAAACCCAGCGTACCGGTGATCCTGACGATTCGCAGAACGCCCTTCTCGATCCGCTCGCGTCTCCGAAAATGCGAACTTTTCACGGATGAGACCCCGCGCTTCGGTTTTTCAAGCAACCCATGACCCTACTCCGCCTCTCTGAGGATCCAGCAGAAGTAGACCGTCAGGAAAGCCGACAGGATTCCGAAGAGAATGACGGCCGCCGCCGAACCGGCGCCGATGTTGAACTCGCCGAAGGCATAGTCGTAGATCCGAAGGGTGATGACCTCGGTTCCGGCCTGGCCGCGGGTCAGTAGAAAAATATCGTCGAACTTATTAATCGTCCAGATGAACCGGAAAAGGAAGAGAGTGGCCAGCACCGTTGCCAGCTGCGGCAGGGTGATGTGGATGAAGCGCTGCACGGGACTGGCGCCGTCCACGGCGGCGGCGTGATAGATCTCCTCGGGGATGCCTTGCAGCCGGGCCAGAATGAAGAGGAACGCGAAGGGGAAATAACGCCAGCCCTCGAAAAAAATGACGGCCAGAAGGGCCAGGGGCAGCCGCCACGTCTCACCCCACCCCGCGACCTCGATCCAGTGGCCGGTCAGAAAGGGGATGGGCGCCCGGATCAGGCCCTGTTCCAATGCCAGCCAGTTGACCACCCCCAGCTGCGGGTCCAGGATGAAGCTCCAAGTGAAGGTGACCGCCACCACCGGGGCGATATAGGGCGAGATCAGCAGGCCGCGCACGAAAGCGCGGCCGGGAAACTCCTCCCGGACCAGCAGGGCCGCCGCAAGCCCGAGCAGAATGGAGAGCGCACTGCCGCCCACGGTGTAGACGAGCGTCGTCAGGAGCACGGAGCCAAAGCCGGGATCGCTCAAAACCTGGCGGAAGTTGGCCAGTGTCAGATTGAACTCGAACAGCGAACGGCCGCGGAGATCGGCCAACAGAACCGGTTTCAGGCTGAGCCAGAAGTTCCAGACGACCGGAAAGGCCACCAAGGCCGCAACCACGGCAAAGGCCGGCAGCAGCATCCAAAAGGCCAGGCGCCGTTCGCGCTCCAGCAGTCTGTGCGTTGCGGTCCTCATTCCAGTGCTTTCACCCGCGTTTCCATCAGCTGGGCCGCCTGGGCCGCGTTGAGCTCGCCTTCCAGGAACCGCTTGAGGATTTCCGGAATGATTTTGGTGGCGTATATTTTCGCTACCAGGGCGCCCTTACCTTCCGAGAATCCCCAGCGGTCAGTGGCATCCACGCCGGCGATGAGGGCGCCGGCCACCTCCGCACCGTAATAATCCGAAATCTTGGCCTTGGTGGTCACGCCGAAATCGAGCTGTGTCCATCCCGTGATGAACCGGCGGGGATCCTCCGGTGTGCCGCGCCGCACCGGCAGTTTGCCCTCGGCGGCCATGGCCAGCCATTGCAGGTAACCCTCCGTCAGCAGAAAACGCACCCAGGCCTTAGCGGATTCGGGCTTGGCGTCCCGGGTGATGCCCAGGTAGTTGATCTGCCCGTATTGAGCGCTTCCGTTCGGACCCTGGATCGTCGTCACGAACCCGGTGTTTTTTGCCAGAAAGCCCGGGACGCCTCTGGCCGCGTCAGGGAGCACGGGCTGGTCGCGCCGCAGGCCGGAGAGCTCATCCAGGATAAACGGTGACCAGAAGATCATCGCGGCGCGGCCCGAGAGATAGTCCATGCGGGTGTGGAGCCAGTAGAGATTGCCAGGAGGCGAGAAACCGGCCAGCTTCTTGTAAAAATCGAGGGTTTCGATCATCGCGGCGGTGTTCAGACGAACCCGGCCGGCAGCATCGGTCAGCTTGACCCCGTTGGACAGCGCAATATGTTCGAAAACCTGCTGGGTGTAAGCTTGGCCAGGGTCCGTCCCGACTTCGCAGCCCCAGATCGACGGGGGGGCATGCAGGGCTTCGGCCGCTCTCAAGATGTGCTCCCAGCGATCCGGCGGCGGGAGCTTCTTTTCAGAGAACAGGTCCTTGCGATACAGGAGCAGTTGGCCCCAGCCGTCGGCCGGGACGGCCGCATAGCCGTCGGCGAACCGGACCAGATTCAGCGGCCCGGCGGCGAAAGTTTCCAGGCCCAGGGCGTGGATGATCTCGGTGGCGGAACGGGGGTCGAGGATCCCGGCCGCGCTCCAGCCGATAGTGAAATCGATGGGATGGAACACCACGTCGGGAAGCGAGTGAGCGGCATAGGCCGCGGTCACCCGCTCGGCCAGGAGATTCTCCTCGACCGGCACGACCCGCACGCCGACGCCTGTTTTACGGGTGAACGCATCGGCGATCTGTTTCTGGGTCGTCAGCCGGTCCTTTTCGACTTCGGTGGTCCAGAAGACAATTTCCGAGTCGGCGCCTGCCGCTGCCAGCCCGATAGGTGCCGCCAACAAGAAGCCGGCCAAAAGGACAAGGGTTTTTTTCACCGACAGGCCCTCCTTTTTTGGTTCTTCTTCCCATGCCGGTTGCGAACGGACGATGATTCGACACGCGGGGCGATCTTGGTGAGACCTGCGCCACACCGGCTTGCAGCTCACGAAAACCGATAAGCAAGAAACGGCACGGATTTCCTTACCTTACGAAAATTCTCCATCTTCCACAATGGTGAAGATCGGGGTTCAGGGCCTGGGACCGACAGTTTCGAAGCGTAGGGTGATAGAGTGGCCTTCAGGCTTTTAGGCCGGGCCCGGCGGGCCGGCAGTCCTCGAACGGTTTAGGAACAAGCCGATACGCTGTTGGGGTCGTTGAGGTTAAATGAATTGGGTAATCCGGCGCGGATGCTGACCGAGATTCCAGGCAGATGAAATCGGTGGTGAATCCAGGTTCGGCATCCGGTAAAAATCAAGCGATGGTGAGGTTCAATTCGTAGGTCGTATTTTGAGGCTGATGTCACTCAGCCGAGAGCTGCGCGAGCAGTGGCTCCCATCCGCACCGGCACCTTTGGATTGAGCGCGAACGCCACGGTTAGGTGAGCGTACGCTTTCTAACGGTCGGATCCTCAAGCGCTCAAGGCCTCGAGACGCCGCTTCGCCGCCTGACGCACATGCTCGTCCTTATCGTTTTGAATGACGCGCTTCAGCAGCTCTTTGTCGGTGCATTCCATGACGGCTTGCTCGCGAACTTTGGGATCGGACCGCGCAATCTTGGGGATGAAAAAATCGCTGAACTTCATCAGTGCCTCCTTTCGATGATTTAAGGGGTTTTGGGGTAGGCGGCCGAGACTGATTCAGAGACTATAACCAAGCTAATTTTGTTAGTCAACGATAATTGATTATATGCGTGCCTGCAAGCCTTGTCAAGCCATCATCTACTGAAGCTTTTTCGATCTGTAACGCGATCTCAAACTACTCCCCGCCCGCCTGCCATCCCATTTCTGTCAGCCTTTGGTAGGCTGCCTGGCCGCCGACATAGTAACAGCGGCAGCCGGCTGCATCGACCCAGATGTAAAGCGGCGGATTGCTGGAGCTGACGAGCAAGAGTTTCCGCTGTGGGACGCCAGCGATCTGATCGAGGTCCTCCTGCGAAACCGCGAGCTTCAAGGTAAACCCGGAAAACGCCAGCAACTCCTTTTGGTTGAAGGGGTCCGGCTTCTGGGAGGTCCCGGCGCAGCCGGCCAGTGCCAGGGCAACGGCCGCCACAATCATCATCGGTTTTTTCATAATAAGGCCCTCTTCATGTCATGAACCGCTTGGGGCAGCTCCGGCAGGGCAGTTCCGGTTCCCCGCAGGCGAGACGCTCGCGGAA
>Ga0316622_100002800_pt1 | contig 12229 bp, 10 predicted proteins | sample OWC_Aug_OW2_C1_D_FD_207646 | JGI IMG/M metagenome (GOLD analysis project Ga0316622, IMG submission 207646) | Wetland soil microbial communities from Old Woman Creek delta, Ohio, United States - OWC_Aug_OW2_C1_D5_C | ecosystem: Environmental > Terrestrial > Soil > Wetlands | place: USA: Ohio... | reverse complement strand
GCTGGTACCGTGAGAGGACAGCGGGCAGCAGGCAGGAGGCAGTGGGCAGCGAGCCAAAAACAAACAGAAGACGGTCAGGTTGCGATGCGCTCTGCACTCTGCCAGTTCCCGCCTGCCCGCTGCCAGCTTCCGCTACTCCGCCTTCTCTTTCACACCCTCCGCATCTCTCACATAACTCCGCATGCCCCAGAAGCAGAAAAGTGCCGCAAGGGCCAGGGCGCCCGGAGCGATCCAGAAGGCCGCGGACAGCCCCACGCGATCCGAAACCATGCCCACAATCGCGGGAGAGATAGCGTCTCCCAGCGCGTGGATGATGAAGATGTTCACCGCGTAGGCGGTGGCGCGCACCTCGGAACGGCTGACGTTGGCGATGATGGCATTGAGTGGCCCCGTGTTCAGGAAGATGAACACCTCCGCCAGGAAGATCGCCGCCAAGACCCATGTCCGATCGTCCAACAGGATCACCGCCGCCGCGCAGGGCACGCTCACGGCCAGCCCCACACCGGAGACCAGGAAGTAGGCAGTCGGCAACCGCGGCAGCAGTCGATCGCCCAACCACCCTCCCGCCATCGTTCCGCCGAGGCCGCTCACCAAGGTAAGCAGGCCGAAGACCAGATTCGCCTCCGCCAGTCCCATCCCCCGGATTCGCACGAGATACGTAGGAACCCAGGCTGCTAACCCGCCGACGGCGAACGTCATGGCGGTCATCGCCAGGCAATTCAACAGGTAGGTCTTGGTCCGAAGAAGCTCCAGGTAATCCGCCAGCCGGGGCGCCGCCGGTCGGACCGGGCCGCGCGCTGATGGGTCTGGTCCGCCGCGGGCGACGTCGGACAGTCGTCCGACAGTCCAGGCCAGCCACAGCCCCGGGATTCCCACGATGAAGAAGGCCGCTCGCCAACCGAATACCCGCTCAAACGCGCCTCCGAGCAGGTACCCCAGGGCGCTGCCCACGGGAATTGCCATCGAGAACAGCGCCAGGGCCCGACCACGGTGCGCGGGCTCGAACGCATCCGACAGCATGGCTGGGGCCACCGACCCATAGCTGGCTTCGCCGATCCCGACAAGCGCTCGACCCAGGAGGAGTTCCCCGTAGCTGCGAATCATCCCGGAGAACGCCGTGGCCGCGCTCCAGATCCCCACGCCCAATCCCATAAGTTGCGGGCGGGACCGCCGGTCCGCGAGGACGCCGAAGACCGGCGCCACAGACAAGTACACCCACATGAAGGCCGAGGCCAGCAGCCCCAACTGGGTGTCCGTGAGGTGCAGGTCGGCTTTGACCGCTGGGAACACCGAAAAGAGGATCTGACGATCGATATAGTTGAAGAGGTTCACCGCGAAAAGAAGCCAGAGGAGCCTCGATGCAGATTTCACCGCTGCCCCCCGTGGGTCGTCTTCAAGAAAAGCGAGCGAGTGCCCTGCCCCTCGCGGGGCGTGCCCACGACGTACAGGAACATCCCCCAGCCGGACACGATGGCGGCGGCGATATAGAGCGCCGTCATGCCGATGGCCTCGTACAGCAACCCTCCCAGGCTACTGCCCACGAGGCCGCCGACGCCGAACGTCACCGAGGCAAAGACTCCCTGGGCCGTGGTCCGGAGTCCGTCGGGCACCAGACTCTCCACGCTCTGCACCGCGGCCAGATAGAAGACCCCAAACGTGACCGCGTGCGTGAGTTGGATGGCCAGGAGGGGAACGGGGTCATGCGCGATGCTGGACAACAGCCAGCGGACCGGATGCGCGCTCAACCCAACGATCAACCAAGTCCGCGGCGCGGCCCAACGGCACATGCGGGGCCAGAGAAGCATCACAGCGAGTTCGCTCCCCGCTGCCAGCGCCCAGGCGGCCCCGGCGAATGCCCGGGAGAACCCCAGATGTTCCAGATGGATCGTATAGAACGTCCCATAGGGCCCGTAGCTCACCCAGGCCAAGCCCGTGGCCGCCACGAGCACCAGAAGACGCCGATCCTGCGTTGCCGCTAGAATCTCTTGCAGGCCTACCGGGTTCAGGCGGACCCGCTCCCGGCTCCTCCCCACCCAAGCCACCGCGCCACACGCCAGCATGGCCACAGCGACGCCGTACATCCCGATCCGCAGGCCGAGTCGGTCCATCACGGGACCGGCGCCTACCGCCGCGACAATGTACCCGATGGTTCCCCACAAGCGGATGGCCGCGTACCTCTGCGGGCGGTCCTTCAGGGCGCGCAGCGTCATGCTGTTGGCAAAGGGGATGAGCGGCGTTCGGAAGGCCGCCAAACAGAAGATCCCGACCGCGGCCGGGACGAAGCGCTGGGCGTTGGGGAGCGCGATCGCCGCGAACGCGGAGACCCAGGTAGACCAGAGGAAAATACGGTCACCCCGTCGGGTCACATCGGCGTACGCGGTCCAGAGAAACGGCGCCACCGTCGCCACAGCCGGCATGATGGCGTTGAGCAGGCCGATCTCGGCGGACGAGAGGCCGAATTCCCGCCACAAAGGGGTCAGAAAGGGCTCAAAGACGCCGACGGCGACGAAGTAGGCGAAATAATAGGCGGCGAGATACCGGGTATTCGTCAGCGCGCGCTCCCGAATGAGAAAGGGAGGTTCGACAGTTCGAGAGTTCGGCGGTTCGACGTTTCGGCAGTTCCACGGTACGGCGGTTCGGAAGAACTCAGCTGCGACAGCCATCCGAAAGAACAGCCGAACTCCCGGACGGTCGAACCGTCGACCCATTTCCCGCTACATGATGGGTCCCGGGTAGACCCGCGGGATCTCCACCGCTTCGCAGGAGACCTGCGTGACGCCGGGAACCTGCCGTGCCACATTGGCGGCGGCGTCCATCATGGCGGGACTGAAGACGACGCCCTTCAACGCCACCTGGCCCTGGTGTGCTACCACCTCGACATTGATGTTCTTGGTCAGCGGGTCCTTGGCGATGGCCGCCCGCACGCGGGCACCGAGGCTCAGGTCCCGAATTCGCAGCGCCGACTCCTCGGTGGGCTGGTAACGCGGATGCCGCGCCGCCGATACCAGCAGGTCAATATAAAACTGCCAGCTGTCCGTCTCCGTGTTGATCACCAGGTCGTAATTCTCGGGGAGCGTCCAGTCCAGGCCGAAGAGGTAATCGATGCGACCGGCCAGCTCGCGGTCATAGTTGCGCACCTTGTGGAGCGCCGCCTTGTGGTCCAGCTTCTCCCGCTCCATGATCCGACGCACCCGCACCTCGAAGGGCGCCATGATCCGTACCCGCAACGCGTGGCTCACGTTACGGAGGAAGAACGGTCCGCCCCGGCCCGCCGTGACCAAGTTGCCCTTTTCGGCGAACGAGTAGTACGCCGCTTCGATGAACGTCAGGTAGCGGCGTTTCTCCTCGTCGAAGCGCTCCCACAGCGACAAGTGGCGATCCGCCACGTCGGTGATCTTCTCCTCCGACACGTCGTGCACCCGAGCCGCGTGGAGCAGGATTTCGCGATCCACGTATTCAAAGCCCAGCGCCTTCGCGACGGCCGCCGCGACCTCGTACCCACCACTCCCCATTTCCCGGGAAATCGCCACGATCGTCATGGCTCGACCTCGTCAGGGACCCCACCAACGGAGCCCCGATGGAAAGAGAAACGGCTTCCGCCTACAACCCATCCAGACGCACGCCCAATGTTGTGACCCAGTCCCGCAGGATCCGGGCAGATCGAGGCCCCGTCGCCTGCGCGCAGACCCGTCGTTGATCGGCTCCCCGAGCCTCCAACCGAACGCGCAGGTGGTCCTGCGGCAGGTAGGCCAGCGCGCGCTCCGCCCACTCCACCGCGACGACGTACCTGGGGCCCACGTACTCGTCCCACCCGATGCCCGGCACCTCGTCCGCCGATCGCATCCGATAGAGATCGATGTGGGCGAGCCGCCACGGCCCACCGGCGTGGGCGCACGCGTACTCGTTCACGAGCGTGAAGCTCGGGCTGTGAACATCCTCCGGAGCACAGCCGAGACCCGCCGCGACTCCGCGGACGAACTGCGTCTTCCCGCTACCCAACTCCCCGAACAGAGCCACGACATCGCCCGGCCGCAACAGGCGCCCCAAGGCCTCCCCGGCTCGCAGGCTCTCCTCAGGCGACGGCGACTCCCAGGACCACTCGCAATCCGTCAACGTCAGGACTGTCACGGCACAGATACCATGCAACGCGCAGGACCGACCGAACGACCTCCCACGTTTGCCCGGAAGAGCCGCGCGCCAACCCGACGCGTCGGCACGTGGATAGTCACGCTGTTCGGCAGCTCTGCAACTCGGAAGGACAGACTCCAATCACCGAATGGCCCATTCGCGCAGCTGCCTAGTTGGCCAGTTGCCGAGTCGCCACATTCCTCACCGCAACATCCGCCTTGACGCGCCGGATGGCTTCGGGCACCCGCTCGAGCAGATCGCCGGCGAGCATCGCCTCTTGCCCGAGTCGTTCGGCCGCGAGGTCACCAGCCAGACCGTGAACGTAGGCTCCGGCGCGCGCCGCCAGGAGAGGCTCAACCCCCCGAGCGATCATGCCCGCAATCAGGCCCGTCAGGACGTCGCCCGTACCTCCTGTCCCCATTCCCGGATTCCCCGTCGGCACGATGGTGACCCCGCGCGTGGGATGTCCCACGAGTGTCCGGGCCATCTTGAGAACCAGGGTGAGACGGAGATCGGCAACAGTCTTCTGCACGAGCGGAATCCGGTCCCGCAGCACCACGTCGGACGGGACGCCAAGCAGCCGGGAGCACTCCCCCGGATGAGGCGTCAGCACGCGGGGACCGGCGGCACGGCGAAGGCAGTCGTCGGCCCCGGCGAGGGCGTTGATACCGTCCGCATCCACCACCAGAGGGATCGGAAGCCGCGTCACGAGCTCCCGAACAAGGACTTGCGTCGAGGGGTGCGTCCCTAACCCCGGACCGATGGCGACCGCGTCCTTTCCATGCGCCAGGCCGAGGAGCGCATCCAGAGCTTCCCGGGAGATGGTCCGCGCCTCGGTCTCCGGCACAGGCACGGTCATGGTCTCGGTCAGCTTGGTTTCCAGGATGTCATGAAGGCTGGCCGGGACGGCCAGCGTCACCAATCCGGCTCCCACCCGAAGCGCCCCGAGGGCGGCCAGGGCCGCCGCACCCGTCTTTCCCACCGATCCGGCGATGACGAGCACATGCCCAAAACTTCCCTTGTGCGCCGCCGCCGCCCGAGCCGGGAAGGCCGGCGCCACGTCGGCCGGCTCGAGGAGTCCCACATCCATCGGCGCGTCAGCCCAGAGGGTCCGGGGGATACCAATGTCCACCACGCGCAGCTCGCCGGCGTGGGCCGCGGCTGGGAAGAGCACCAGGCTCCGCTTCGGAAGCGCGAAGGTCACAGTCAGCGAGGCGCGGATGGCTGGCCCTGGTGGCTCGGGCTGATCCGCGCCCAGGCCGGAGGGGATGTCCACCGAGACCACGGGCCGCCCCGACCGGTTTAGGCACTCGATGGCGTCAGCCACCGAGCCGCGGGCGGGACCCTGAGCCCCGGTCCCCAAGAGCGCGTCCACCACCAGGTCGGCCGACCCGATCGCGTCCTGCACGGCCGACAGATCGCTCCCCGCGGCGATCTCGAGAGGGGACGCGCCCAGCTTGTCCAGGATATCCAGATTGGTCCGGGCATCCCCACGCACATCCTCGCGGTGGGCCAACAGGATCGTGCGCACGGAGACTCCGCGGCCCAGCAGTCGCCGCGCGATCACGAAGCCGTCGCCACCGTTATTCCCGCGCCCACAGAGCACCAGGACGCGGGACCGGGACGCCTCCGGGAAGGTTGCCAGCATCTCGCGAACGGTCTCCGCGCCCGCGTTCTCCATGAGGAGAAGAGACGGTATGCCGCACTCGTCGCCCGCCCGGCGATCCAGCTCGTGCATCTCTGCCGCAGTGGCAACCCGAATCATGGCACCTCAGGTCGGCGGCCGTTGTGGTTCGACGCGCCTGTTGTGATTGGCTCCACTCGTGCCTGGGCGCTTATCGGCCGTCGGTCGCCATGACCACGGCCAACGCGTACCCCCCGTCGTGCGACAGACTCACCAGGGTGTGCCGAATGCCCCGAGCGTCCGCCCGAGTCCGGGCAACCCCATCCAGATGGAGGCTCGGAGGCGTGTCTCCTCGGGATTGCACCTCAATATCCAACCAGTGGACCCCCAGGCTCCATCCGGTGCCGAGCGCCTTCATGGCGGCCTCCTTGGCAGCCAGGCGCGCCGCCAAGTGGATCGCTGGCCGCGCCCGCCGCAGACACTCGGCCCGCTCCGTCGGCGTGAAGACCCGTGCCAGGAACCGCTCGCCATGTCGGGATAGGAGCTCTTCGACGCGAGCGATGGCCACCAGGTCTGTGCCGAGCCCAAGGATCATCGGCCCGCACCGCTCTGCAAGAGCAGGCGCAACTCCCGGACGGCCTCGCCTATGCCGACCAGGGCCGCTCGGGCGATCAGACTGTGGCCAAGGTCCACCGCGGTGACTTCGGCGAGCTCGGCGACGGCCGCCGCGCTGTGATAGGCGAGGCCGCCCCCCGCGTGCACCACGAGGCCCAGGCGGTGAGCCGTCTTGACGGCATTCGTGAGCGCGTCAAACTCCGCCGCCCGGCTGGCGTCGTTGGCGGCCCAACAGAATCGCCCGGTATGCAGGAGAACAGCCCCCGCCCCCGCCCGTTGGACCGCCTTCACCTGGTTCGGCGAGGGATCCGCCAGGATGCCGACCAGGATGCCGCTCCCCTTGAGGGGCTCGATGAACGGGAGGAGCTCTTGCCGGCGGTCCTCCACGTCCAGTCCGCGTTCGGCACCCAGCCCTTCGCGCTCGCCCGGAATCAGCGTGACCACGTCGGGGCGAACCGCCAGCGCCAGCTTCAGGTACTCGTCCAGCGGCGGCATCCGAAGCAGCAGGGCGGTCCGGACGACCTCCCGCAGCAGCCGGACATCGCGCTCCTGAATCCCTCCGCGCTCTCTCCCGCAGGTGACGCGGACGCCCCCGGCCCCGGCCAGCTCGGCGAGGGCCGCGGCCACGACTGGGTCCGGATCGCGCGCGCCTCCGACATCGCGCAGCACGGCCAGTTGATCCAAACCGACCACGAGTGTCGTCATAGCATCACTCCGGTTCTCGGTCCATCTCGTCTCGTGGCGCCGATCGGTCAAGCCGTCGATTGGTCAAGAGCACGGACCCCGTCGCATCGATCGCGTTGCCATCCGACCCTGGACCAGTCGAACCATTGACGACTCGACTCCGTCTCACCCGATCGCCGCCTGGATCGCCGCGACGATATTCGCTGCCAACGCGCGAATCCTGCCTTCGTCGGGGCCTTCGATCATGACGCGCGCCAGCGGCTCCGTCCCCGAATAGCGTACCAGCACTCGTCCGCGACCTTCCAGGGCCGCCTCCGCGCTCTGAATCTCCCGCTGCACGGCGGGCAGCGTGGCCAGATCCTCCTTGCGACGGACCCGGACGTTCTGGAGCACCTGGGGGAACCGGCGCATGCACGCCGCCAGCTCGGACAGCCTCTTGCCCGCCCGGACCATCGCGGCCAGCACCTGCAACGCGGTGACGATCCCATCCCCCGTGGTGTTGTGCTCGGCGAAGATGACGTGCCCCGACTGCTCCCCGCCCAAGGCGTAGCCGCGGCGGAGCATCTCTTCCAGGACGTACCGGTCGCCCACGGCTGTGCGCACCAAGGCGATGCCGGCTTCCCGCAAGGCCACTTCGAGGCCGACGTTGCTCATCACCGTCGCGACCGCCGTGCGGGCCGGCAGCCGGCCGGCCGCCGCCAGGTCCAGGGCACACATCGCCAGAATCTGGTCTCCGTCCACCAACGAGCCTTGTTCGTCCACGGCCAGGACACGGTCGGCGTCTCCATCATGGGCAAACCCGGCGTGGGCCCGCTCCGCCACCACGACCCGCTGCAATTCCTCGGGGTGCAGGGAGCCGCACCCCGAATTGATGTTGATGCCGTCCGGAGTCACGTTGAGCGCCACGACGTCCGCGCCCAGCTCCCGCAACACGGTGGGCGAGACCCGGTACGCAGCGCCGTGCGCGCAATCCACGACGATCTTGAGCCCTCGCAGGCTCAGCCCCTTCGGAAACGAATTCTTGGCGAACTCGATGTAGCGCCCGACCGCATCTCCGACGCGGTAGGCTTTCCCGATCTCGTCGGCGGCCGGCCGGATGGGATCAATGGCCCCGGTGGAGATCATCTCCTCGATTTCGGCCTCCTTGGCGTCGGGCAGCTTCAACCCATCACCCGAGAAGAATTTGATCCCGTTGTCTTCGAAGGAGTTGTGGGAGGCCGAGATGACGACGCCCGCATCCGCCCGAAGGCTGCGCGTGATGTACGCGATGCCCGGGGTCGGCAACGGACCGACCAGGATCACGTCCACGCCCATGGACGTGATCCCCGCGGTGAGGGCGGTCTCCAGCATGTACCCGGTCAGGCGAGTATCCTTGCCGATCACGATGCTGCGGCGCGCGCCGGGCGCCTTGAAGAGGTACGCCACCGCCCGTCCCAGCTTCACCACAGTCTCCGGCGTCATGGGCTCCTGATTGGCAACCCCTCGCACTCCGTCGGTTCCAAACAAACCCGGCATGCCGTCCCTCCAATGTCAGCGCGTGCGCCGCCAAGTTGGCGTCCAACGCGGCGCAGCTCAGGATTTTTTCTGCTCGATGTCGACCTGAACGATGATCGAGACATTCTCCTCGACGCGGACGAGGCGTCCCACGGGCTCCAGCAGCACACGGGTGGAGAAGGAGGCCGTCTGTCCCGTCACGCTGATGGGCAGTGTCCGGACCCGGGTGATCCGCGTCAGCTCGCTTGTGGGTCCGACCATTCGCACGCGCGGTGGGTTGGAGGTCACCCGCCGCACGACATAGCCCTCCGGGGGGCTCCCCTCGACGCGCGGGCTGATCTCTACCTCCCGCTCGACCGCCCGCTCCAGGATGACGCGCACCCGACGCGGGCTCACCTCGACAACCTGGGTCCCTCGCGGGACGCGGACCAACTCCTCCCGAATCAGAATTATGTTCTCTCCCTCGACCAGCTTGACCGGCAACTCGCCCACCGCGATTTCGCGGGGCGTCACCGAGGTGACCAAGGTCTTCGGACCCCGCACACGAACCTCCAGCGTGTCCGTGGGATCGTTGACCAGGAACAGGTTCTGCGGCAGGTCGAGGTTCAGAGGAACGTTGACCGTCACCTCGACCTTCTGCTCCCCCAGTACCACGGCCCAAAGCAGCGCGGCCAGAAATAGCGACAGCAGTTTGAGCCCGAGGTTATGGAACACCCATGTCCGCATCGGCGTCTGGCCCCGCCCTTCCCGAGAGCCTGCTCTCGGCCTCTCCGCATATCGACGAAAACCTCACTTCACGAGGCTGCGCGTGGCGGCCGCCGTCCTGCTCTTGGTCCGGCCGAAACCCCGTTGCGGCGGTCCCAGCAATTGGCTCAGCTGCTGGCGGAGGACGCCGCCGTCCAGGTGGCGGCTGATCGCGCCGCCCACCACCAAGGAGATCGTCCCCGTCTCCTCGGAGACCACCACGGCAATGGCATCGCTTTCCTCGGTGACCCCGACCGCGGCCCGGTGCCGCGTGCCGAGATCCCGCGGCAGATCCGCGTTGATGCTGAGCGGCAGAAAACAGGAGGCGGCCACGATCCGGTCCTGGCTCAGGATGACCGCCCCGTCGTGCAGCGGGGAATAGGGGTAGAAGATGGACTCCAGCAGCCGGCGGGAGACCACGGCGTCCACCGGCGTCCCGGAATCCACGATGTCCGAGAGGCGGGAGTCCCGCTCCAGGACGATGATTGCGCCCACCTTCTTGGCCGCCAGGGCGGTGACCGCCCGCACGACCTCGTCGATCATGTGGGCCTCTTGGTACCGCCAGAACGCCCTGAGCAGGCTGCCCCGGCGGCCCATGCTGGCCAGGGCGCGGCGCAACTCGGGCTGGAACAAGATGATCACCAGCAGCAACCACACCGCGAGGAGATTGGAGAGCGCCCAGTTCACGGTCACCAGGCCGATGCGCAGCGAGACCCACGAGGCGGCGTACAGGAGCGCCAGCCCCAGCAGCATCTGAAAGGCGCGGGTCCCGCGCAGCGCCAGGATGATCTGGTAGATGGCGACGGCAACGATCAGGATGTCGAGGGCGTCGATCCACCGGAACTGGTGCCAGAGGCTGAACATCCCTCATCCCTCCCGAAGGGCAAGTCGGAGAGAAGCGGGAGCCACGCCGAACGCTGGAACCCATGGGCGGTGAGGGGTCGGGCAGGCATGACGGCGATATCGCCGGACGCCGGGAGGAGCCGCTGCGGCAAGAGAGGTCGGCCGGTCAATCCTCTCGCCCACCGCAGGAGGGAGGCGGGATTCGGCGGTGTGCGGCCTGCAGATTGACACGACCTCTCGGCGCATGGATATTCCGGGTGAATAGCACGCGAAGTTCCATCCGCAGAGGAGCCCACCGCCTGGCGCGCCCGCAGCGTCTAGGCTGCAGCCGCGGGCGCCGGGGATCCGGCTCCCCTCACGATCACGTCAATCTCGGGGCCGTCCAGCACCTCGCGCTCCAGGAGGGCCTCGGCGAGGTGGCGCAGGGTCTCCAGCCGCCGCTGCACCAGACCCTTGGCACGCTCGTAGTTGTCCATGACGATGCGGCGCACCTCGCGGTCGATCTCCATCGCCGTATGCTCACTGTAGTCCTGGTGCTGGGCGATCTCGCGACCGAGGAAGACCATCTCTTCCCGCTTGCCAAACTGGAGGGGGCCCATCGTTTCGCTCATGCCCCACTCGCACACCATCTTGCGGGCCAACTCGGTGGCCCGCTCGATGTCATTCATGGCCCCGGTGGTGATCTCGGGCTCCCCGAACATGATCTCCTCGGCGACCCGCCCGCCGTACAGGATGGCGATATCGTTCAGCAGGTACTCTTTGGAGTAGTTGTGCTTGTCCTCGGTTGGAAGCTGCTGGGTCACGCCCAGCGCCCGGCCCCGGGGAATGATGGTCACCTTGTGGATGGGATCCGTCCCCGGCAGCAGCTTCGCCACCAACGCGTGGCCGGCCTCGTGGTAGGCCGTAATCCGCCGCTCCTTGGCGCTGACCACGAGGCTCTTGCGTTCCACACCCATGAGCACCTTGTCCTTGGCGCTCTCGAAGTCCACCATGTCCACGAGCTTCTTGTTCGCCCGCGCCGCCAGCAGGGCCCCTTCGTTGACCAGGTTGGCCAGGTCCGCGCCGGAAAAACCCGGTGTCCCGCGCGCCAGCACCTGCAGGTCCACGTCGGGTCCCAGCGGGATCTTGCGCGTGTGGACCTTGAGGATTCCCTCGCGGCCCCTGACGTCCGGGCGCGCCACCACCACCTGTCGATCGAACCGGCCCGGGCGCAGCAGCGCGGGGTCCAGGACGTCGGGCCGGTTTGTTGCGGCAATCAGGATCACGCCATCATTCGACTCGAACCCGTCCATCTCGACGAGCAACTGGTTCAGCGTCTGCTCGCGCTCGTCGTGGCCGCCGCCCAGGCCGGCCCCGCGATGCCGGCCAACCGCGTCGATCTCGTCCATGAAGATGATGCAGGGCGCGTTCTTCTTTCCCTGTTCGAAGAGATCACGCACCCGCGAAGCGCCGACCCCCACGAACATCTCCACAAAATCCGAGCCCGAGATGGAGAAAAACGGCACATTGGCCTCGCCGGCAATGGCACGGGCCAACAGAGTCTTGCCCGTCCCGGGAGGCCCCATCAACAGCACGCCCTTCGGGATCCGCCCGCCCAATTTCTGGAATTTCTGCGGGTCCTTGAGGAACTCGATGATCTCCTGGAGCTCCTCCTTCGCCTCATCCACGCCGGCGACATCCGCAAAGGTGACCTTGTTCTGCTTGTCGGACAACAGGCGCGCTCGGCTCTTCCCGAACGAAAGGGCCTTGGCGCCGCCTCCCTGCATCTGCCGCATGAAGAAGATCCAGATGCCGAGAAACAGCAGCATGGGCAGCCAGGAGAGCAGGAAGGTCATGTACCAGGGCTGTCCCTCCGACGGCTTGGCGGTGATCTTCACCCCTTGCTTGCGCAGGAGCGGCAGCATGTCCTTGTCCTCGGGGGCGTAGCTTCGGAACACCGAGTTGTCGCTCAACCGCCCGGTGATATCGCTGCCGCGGAGCGTCACTTCCGCGACCTCCCCCCGCTCCACCTTGGACATAAAATCGCTGAAGATCAGCTCCTTCTGCATGGGCTGGGTCTGGTTGAAGATGTTGAAAACCAGCACCATGATGAGGCCG
>Ga0316622_100002799_pt1 | contig 12233 bp, 14 predicted proteins | sample OWC_Aug_OW2_C1_D_FD_207646 | JGI IMG/M metagenome (GOLD analysis project Ga0316622, IMG submission 207646) | Wetland soil microbial communities from Old Woman Creek delta, Ohio, United States - OWC_Aug_OW2_C1_D5_C | ecosystem: Environmental > Terrestrial > Soil > Wetlands | place: USA: Ohio... | reverse complement strand
ACCGCCGCGAACCTCTTCGACGCCCTCAAGGAAGGGTATTACGGCAAGTTCTAGATGAGGCCCGGCCCGCGCTGCATCGAGCGCGCGGGCGCCCCGCACGGAGTAAAGGCAAGCGATGAGCGCACACAAGATCGAAAAGAAGATCGTGAAGTACCGGGTCGTGAAGCCCGGCGAGAAGGAAAAGGCCGCCGAGGCCGAGGCCGGCAAGGGCGCGCAGCCGGTCGTCGACGCGCGCAGCCCGAACGTGATCTGGATGCACGAGAAGCTCGAGCGTCCGGAGGAGCTGATCGGCTCCACCTACAAGATCAAGACGCCGGTGTCCGACCACGCGATGTACGTGACCATCAACGACATCGTGCTGAACGAGGGCACGGTGCACGAGCAGCGCCGGCCGTTCGAGATCTTCATCAACTCGAAGAACCTCGACCACTACCAGTGGATCGTCGCGCTGACGCGGATCATCTCGGCGGTGTTCCGCAAGGGCGGCGACGTCACGTTCCTGGTCGAGGAACTGAAGGCCGTGTTCGACCCGCGCGGCGGCTACTGGCAGGCGGGCGGCAAGTTCATGCCCTCGATCATCGCCGAGCTCGGCTACGTGATCGAGAAGCACCTGCAGAAGATCGGCCTGCTGCGCTCGCCCGAGATGGACGAGCACCGCCTCAAGCTGATCGAGGACAAGCGCCGGGAGTACGAGGCCCAGCAGAAGCAGCAGGATGCGTTCGCCAAGAGCGACTACCCCCAGGGTGCGCAGCTTTGCCTCAAGTGCAGCACCGCCGCCGTCGTCATGATGGACGGGTGCATGACCTGCCTCAATTGCGGCGACTCCAAGTGCGGCTGAGCCGCTGACGAGCCGGTCGTTTGCGTGCGGGGCGGCCTCCTGGTCGCCCCGTTGCGTTTGCGGTCCCCCGTGCCAACGGTTCGCCGCAGTTACCCAACGGATCAGCTTTTTTCTGATAGGCGTCCGGCGTGGCCCGGTCCAGACTGCGCGCCTCGCGGTGCCGCGCGATCAGACGACTCTGGGGCGAGGTAGTAGGCCATGAAGGTATCCGAGCACAGCCTGCGCAACCCCGCCGCCGTCGCGGCCGCAGCGGCGATCGTCGTGCTGTTCGGCGTGCTCGCCATGCTGCGGCTGCCGATCCAGCTGCTGCCCGACACCCGGCAGCCCCAGCTGTTCGTCAACGCCCAGTGGCGCGAGGCGGCCCCCGCGGAGCTCGAGGAGGCGCTGATCGAGCCCATCGAGGAGGCGATGCGGGGCCTGCCCGGCCTCGTCGAGATGCGCTCCGAGTCGAACCGCGGGCGGGGTGGCGTGCAGCTGACCTTCGAGGTCGGCACCGACATGACGCGCGTCATGCTCGACGTCGTCTCGCGCCTCAACACGCTGCCGCCGCTGCCGCCCGACGCGGACGAACCGCAGGTATTCGGCGGCGACAACTTCCAGACCCAGAACGCAGCCTCGTTGCTGGTCCGGCCGATCGAGGGGCATTCGGTGCCGGACATCGCCGTGCAGTACCAGCAGCTGATGGAGGAGGTCGTCGAGCCGAGGCTCGCCCGGGTGCCCGGCGTGTCGCGCGTGAACCTCGAGGGCGGCAGGCCGCGCGAGGTGCAGGTCCGCTTCGATCCGCATCGACTGGCGGCGCTCGGCCTCTCGCCGCAGCGGCTCGCGCAGACGGTGATCGCGGCACGTGACGTCTCGGCCGGGTTTGCCAACGTCGGACGCCGGCAGTTCACGGTCCGCGTCACCGGACGCGAACCGGTCGAGGAACTGGGCAACCTCGTGGTCGGCTGGAGCGACGACCGCCCGCTGTACCTGCGCGATGTCGCCGACATCCGCACGGAGCACGTCGATGCCTTCTGGTTCTCGTTCCGCAGCGGTGTGCCCGCTTACTACATCACGGCGCAGCGAACCTCCGAATCGAACACCGTTGACGTCGTGGACGGCATCAAGGATGCGATCGCCGAGCTGAACGCCGGCCCGCTCGCCCAGGAAAAGCTGTATGCCGACCTCTCGTGGGACGCGAGCGTGTACGTGCGCCGCGCGATCGGCTTCGTCGAGGAGAGCCTGGCCATCGGCATCCTGCTCGCGGTCGGCGGCCTCTGGTACTTCCTGCGCGGGCCGCGCGCGCTGCTGGTCATCGGCGCCTCGATCCCGATCTCGCTCTTCTTCGCGATCATCACGCTGCAGCTGCTCGGGCGCACGCTGAACGTCGTCTCGCTCGCGGGCCTCGCCTTCTCGACCGGGATCGTCATCGACGCGGCGCTCATCGTCCAGGGCAACGTCCTGCGCTTCCTGCAGGAGGGGCGTGACGCCTGGTCGGCGACGGTCGAGGGCGCCGCAGAAGTGCTGCCGGCATTGCTTGCCTCGATGCTGACGAGCGTCGCCATCTTCCTGCCGATCCTGTTCATGGAGGGCCTCGAAGGCCAGTTGTTCAAGGACCTCGCGATCACGATGTCGGTGTCCCATGCGGCCTCGCTGCTCGTCGCCATGACAGTGATCCCGGCGGCGAACCGCTGGGCGCTCGCGCGTGGCGTCCCGGCGGACCAGCACGCGCACTGGTGGCACGCGATGACGGAGTTCGCAATGCGGCTGACCGACAGGCCCGCGGCGAGGCTCGGCTGGATCGGCGGCATCACCGCGGCGAGCTTCCTGGTGATCTGGTTGCTCGCGCCGAAGGTGGATTACCTGCCCGTCGCGCAGACGGACCTCATCTGGAACCAGATGCGGCTGCCGCCCGGCGGCAACATCGAGACCGCGCGGGCCGAACTGGCACCGGTCGTCATCGAGCGCCTGCGACCGTACCTCGAGGGCACGAAGCAGCCGAAGGTGAAGTACTACAACTTCTCGGCCTTCGGCGGGACCGGTGGCGTTGCCGTCGTGTACCCCGAGGATCCGCGCGACATCGGTGAAATGGTGCGCCTGCTGCGCGAAGAGATCATGGTCGGCTTCCCGGACACGCAGGTGTTCGTGCAGCGCGGCTCACTGCTCAACGTCGACGGCGACAACGCGCGCGAGATCCGCCTCGACTTCCAGGGCGCCGACCTCGGCGCACTCATGAGCTCCGCCCGGGTCGCCGTGGACGAAATCCCGAAGGCGATTCCGCAGACCTATCCGCAGGCGTTTCCGGGCCTGGAACTGGACCAGCCCGAGCTGCAACTGGTGCCGGACGAATGGCGGATCGCGCGATCGGGCCTGACGCGCGCCGAGGTTTCCTCAGCGATCCGCTCGTTCACGGGGGGGCTGTGGGCGGGCGAGTACTTCGACGGCAACGACCGCCTCGACATCATCGTCAAGTCGGACGAATGGCATGTGCCGGAGGAACTCGCGGAACTGCCGATCGTGACGCCCACGGCCGGCGTGCAGACGGTGGGCGAGCTCACCGAACTGCGGCAGACCGTAGGGCCGTCCCAGCTGGTCCGCATCAACGGCCACCGCACCGTCAGCGTGAATTTCGAGCCGCCGGAGGACATGACGCTCGACGAGGCCCTCGACATCCTGCACCGCGAGGTCGAACCGAAGGTGCGCGCCGCGATGGCTCCCAAGGTGCGGCTGACCTACGCGGGCTCGGTCAACGACCTGCACCAGGCGCTGCGCGCGATGGGACAGAACTTCCTGCTCGCGCTCGTGATCCTGTTCGCGCTGATGGCGGCACTGTTCCGTTCGATGCGGGACAGCCTGCTGGTCATGGTCGTCATACCCGTCTCGGTGGCGGGAGGGATCCTCGCGCTGCGGGCGCTCGGGCTGGTCGGCTTCCAGGCACTGGACCTGCTGACGATGATCGGCTTCATCATCCTGCTCGGCCTGGTGGTCAACGCGGCGATCCTGCTCGTGGACCAGACGCGGGCACGCGAGCGCAACGGCATCGCGCGGCGGCAGGCTGTCGCGGAAGCGCTCGAAACCCGTGCACGCCCGATCGTGCTCTCGACGCTGACCGCCGTGCTCGGCATGGCTCCCCTGATCGCCATGCCGGGACTTGGTGCGGAGATCTATCGCGGACTCGCCGCGGTCGTCGCAGGCGGGATGACGGTGGGTACGCTGTTCACCTGGATCCTGATGCCGAGCCTGCTGCGGCTCGGCGAGCGCGCCGGACAGGAATTTACGGCTACGGCGGCCGATGCGCAGGCCACTGCATGAGCAAACCCATGAACGAACGCCAGCCAGCTTGTTTCTCCCCGGCCAGCGCGCCGACTGTCGTCGCAGCAGCGCTCGCCGCATGGCTTTCGCTCGCGGCTCCGCAGGCCCTTGCGCAGCAGGACCGGCCGTCGCCAGTGCAGGTGGCGCACGCCGAAGTGAGGCAGCTCGCGCCGTCGGTACACGCCACGGGGATCGTCCGCTCCCGCGCGGCGGCGGACCTCGCGGCTTCGGTGGCGGGCACGCTGCAGTGGGTTGCTGAGCCTGGGACAGCCGTGTCGCCGGGCCAGCTGGTGGCGCGGCTCGACACGCGGGAACTTGCGCTCGCGCGTGCGGAGCAGGCTGCGCGGGTGAAGCGGGCGGAGGTGAACCTCCAGGCGCTCGAGCGGGAGCTCACACGGCTGCGCGCCTCGGGCAATGCGGTGTCGCGCTTCAACGTGGACCAGGCGCAGTCGAATCGCGACCTCGCCGAGGCCGACCTGCAGGTGGCGAGGGCGCTGCTCGCACAGACCGACGACCAACTCGGACGGTCACGCCTGACGGCTCCGTTTGCCGGCGTCGTGTCGGACAGAGTCCGGCGCGCGGGTGAGGAGGTGGGACGCGGCGAAGTCATCGCGCGCATCGTCAACCCGGATGAACTGGAGATCCGCCTGTTCGTTCCGCTGCGCCACGTCCGCGCGGTGCAGCCGGGGCATACCGTGCAGGTCAAGGCGGACCAGCGCGAGTTCACGGCCACGGTGAGCACCATCGTGCCCGCGGGCGATCCACGCACCCAGTCGTTCGAGGTCCTGGTCAAGGCGCCACCCGTAGATGGCCTGCTGGCGGCGGGCAACACCGTGCAGGTTCGCCTGCCGCTCGGGGAGCCGCAGCGGCGGCTGTCGGTGCCGCGCGACGCGCTGATCATCCGCGCCGAGGGCCTGTACATCGTGCGCATCAACGGGCAGCAGCGGGCCGAGCGCGTGCCCGTCAAGGCGGGCGTGGCCGACGGTGACTGGATCGCGGTCGACGGGTCGGTGCGGGCGGGCGACAGCGTCGTCGTGAGGGGCGGTGAATCCCTGCGGGGCAACGAGAAACTCGACGTCGTGGGCGTCCTCGAGCAGGAGACCAGGCGGGCCGAACTCGACCGCGACAAGTCAGGCGCGTGAGCGCTGACACAGCAAATCGTCGCGCGACGTTATAATTTCGCGCAATGGCACGTCTTGCACCGCACCTTTTCCCCGCCCTGGTCCTCGCGGCTCTCGCCACGGCCGTCGTACCCGCCTGCGACGCTGCGGCCCAGGGATTCAATTCCGTCTCGAGCGCGGCGCCGACCGTGTCGCCAGTTGGTACCCAGCCATTCGGGTCGGTGTCTTCCGCGACCTCGGTCTCGCCAGCCTCGTTGCAGGGTGCGCCGGCCGGCGTGACGCGCACCCCCGAACCTGCGCCGCCAGCCCCGGTGGCGACGACCGCCTCGCTGGGCTCCGTCGACGCCCGGCCCTCTGCGCCGCAGGGCTTCAGCTCGATCTCGGGCGCTGCGCCGAGCCTGCCGGTTGCCGCCGCTGCATCAGGCGCGGGGCCCAGTCCGGCCGGCTCGGCTTCGTCCGAACTGGCCGACAAGGTGCTCGTCGACAAGAGCGAGCGGCGGCTGTACCTGCTGCGTGGATCGCGAGTGATTGCCGAATACCCGATCAAGCTCGGCCTCAATCCTTACGGTCACAAGCAGCGTGAAGGGGACTTCCGCACGCCCGAGGGCAAGTACACGCTGGTGCGTCGCAATCCCGAGAGCGAGTTCTACCTGTCGATCCAGGTCTCCTATCCGAACCGCGAGGACGCCGCAGTCGCGAAAGAGAACGGCCATGCACCCGGCGGCCTGATCATGATCCATGGCCAGCCGAACGTGCCGAAGCGATCTCCGGAGTTCTATGCGAACCGCGACTGGACCGACGGCTGCATCGCACTCAGCAATTCCGACATGATCGACGTCTGGCAGCGCACGACCCTCGGCATCCCGATCGAGATCCGTCGCTGATGATGAACCGAGCCGAGGTGGCCATTCCGGCTGCGCCGGAGGACACCGACGCGGTCGATGCCCGCGTCTCGCCGACGGGCAGTCTCGAGAACCTCTCCCAGCAGGAGGTCGACCGTCTCCTCGACTCCTCGCGCGGCGGCCTCTACTCGCTGTATCGCCGCTGCTCGCTCGCAGTGCTCAACAGCGGTGGCGAGACTGACGACGCCCGCGCGATCTTCGACCGCTACGCGGACTTCGACATCGGGATCATGCGGCAGGCGTGGGGCGTCAAGCTCGAGTTGCACAATGCCCCGGCAGCCGCCTTCGTCGACGGCCGCATGATCCGCGGCATCCAGGAGCACCTGTTCGCCGTCCTGCGCGACATCCTCTACATCCACGGCGAGGTGTACGAGCACGGCAGCATCGAGCTGCTCGAATCGCATGGCATCACCAATGCGGTCTATCGCGTGCTGCGCAACGCCGGGCTGCTCGTGCCGCGCGTGCGGCCCGACATCGTGGTGTGCTGGGGCGGCCACTCGATCAACCGCGACGAATACGACTACACGAAGAAGGTGGGTTACCAGCTCGGGTTGCGCGGCATGAACGTCTGCACGGGCTGCGGGCCGGGCGCGATGAAGGGACCGATGAAGGGCGCCACGATCGGGCACGCCAAGCAGCGCATCAAGGCAGGGCGGTACATCGGCCTCACCGAGCCCGGCATCGTCGCGGCGGAGCCACCGAACGCGATCGTCAACCAGCTGGCGATCCTGCCCGACATCGAGAAGCGCCTCGAGGCATTCGTGCGCGTCGGGCACGGCATCGTGGTGTTTCCGGGCGGCGCGGGCACTGCGGAGGAAATCCTCTACCTCGTCGGCATCCTGCTCGACCCGCAGAACGAGCCGCAGCCATTCCCGGTCGTATTCACCGGCCCGCGCGGCAGCGAGGACTATTTCCGGCAGATCGACGCTTTCCTCGCCAGCACGCTCGGCGAGCGCGCCCGGCGCTGTTACCGGATCATCGTCGACGATCCGGAAGAAGTCGCCCGCGAAATGCTGCGCGGCATGGGCACGGTGCGCGAGTTCCGCCGGCGAGAAAGCGACGCCTACAACTTCAACTGGCTGCTGCGCATCCCGCACGAGCTGCAGAAGCCGTTCGAGCCGACGCACCAGGCCATGGCGGCGCTCAACCTGCGCCGGGATGCGCCGCCGCACGAGCTGGCGGCCGAACTCCGCCGCGCCTTCTCGGGCATCGTCGCCGGCAACGTCAAGGAGAGCGGACTGCGACTGATCGACGAGCACGGGCCGTTCGAGTTGCGTGGCGACCCGGAACTGCTGCGGCCACTCGACGCGCTGCTGGCCTCGTTCGCGCGCCAGCGCCGCATGAAGCTGTCCGGTGAATACCGGCCCTGCTATCGCATCGTGGCCTGATCGCGGGGACCATCGTGGCTTCCGCCGCGAACTTGTGACCCAGTACCGGACGCAGGTCGCGCGCGGGCGTAGCTTGGCCTCGCCATGGCTCAAGCGAAGAATCTCGATGACTGACAGCAAGACGGACGTGCCTGGCGGCCCCCGCCTGCGCGCTGACGGATTGAAAGCCGAACGCCCGGGTCCGGCCCGCGAGGCCAGCCAGCGGCGCACGGCTACCAAGTTCGGCGCGGCGACCGACGGCTGGGATGCGTACAACTCCTGGCTCGACCGTGTGCGCCAGCCCGCACCGCCCTCTCGCCAGGCCGTCGTGGCCAAGTCGCTCTACAGCGTCTCGAGCTACAAGAACTGGGCCGACAAGGCGCGCAGCGCCTTCGACAAGGCGAAGTAACCCGAGCCTGCGCCACCGGCGGACGTGCGGGCAGGGCGGAGTCACGTCACCGGCTGGCTCGTTTTGGCTTAAAATCTCAGCTGGATCCCATGGAACGACTGCTCAAATGGCTGGACGACTTCGACGACCTGGCGGCCATGTTCCGCGTGTCGGCGCCGGCAGTCGTGGTGACGGCCCTGCTGGTCATCGCCTTCGTCGTCGCAGTGGGGGCCATGTTCGTGCTCGGGCCACCGGACCTGCACGCCGCTCCATAGGCCCGGAGCCTCTGCAATGACTGACTCGAAAGAGAAGCGCCCGCCCGGCGCGGCTGAACTGCGCGCGAAACTCACTGACGACGAATTCCGGATCACCCAGCACAAGGGGACGGAACGCGCGTTTACGGGGCGCTACCTCCATAACAAGGACAAGGGCGTGTATGCGTGCGTCGTATGCGACGCGGAACTTTTCGCGTCCGACACCAAGTACGACTCGGGATCCGGCTGGCCGTCGTTCTGGTTGCCGCTGGCCGGCGATCGAATCGCGACACACGTGGACGCGAGCCACGGCATGCTGCGCACCGAGATCACCTGCGCGAATTGCGGCGCCCACCTCGGGCACGTATTCGAGGACGGCCCGCAACCGACTGGCCTGCGTTACTGCGTGAATTCAGCTTCGCTCGATTTCAAGAAGGCTGCCGACAAATGAATCGCCTCGCTTCCCGCGTGGCTGCTGCGGCAGCTTCGATCACGCTTGCGCTGGGCCTCGGCGGATGCAGTCGTGAGCCACTGTCGCCCGCGTCGCCCGCGAACCGCGTCGACCGGCTGCAGGTCACGGACCTGGTGGCGGGGCAGGGTGCCGAAGCGACGACAGGCTCCAGGGTGACCGTGCATTACACCGGCTGGCTCTACGAGTCAGGCCGTCCGGATGCCAAGGGCCAGGAATTCGACAGCTCGCGCACGGGTGGCAAGCCGTTCACGTTCGGGTTGGGGGCAGGCCAGGTGATCGCCGGATGGGACCAGGGAGTCGCGGGGATGCGTGTCGGTGGCCAGCGCCGACTGGTCATCCCTGCCGCGCTGGCCTACGGCGACAGCGGCGCGGGCGGAGTCATCCCGCCCGGCGCAACCCTGGTGTTCGACGTCGAACTGCTCGACGTCCAGCCTGCCGGCTGACCCGCGTTCACTTCACCGCGGGGTTCAGCGAATAAGTCCCCGTGAGCCGCGCTTCGGCCAGCACGTGCGGGGCGATCGCGTCCCTGACCTGCGGCCCGGTGAACTCGCCGTCGACCGGGCAACGCGCCAGGTCGACCGCGTAGAGCGTGAAGTGATAGTGATGCAGCAGCGTGTCGTTCCACGGCGGGCAGGGCCCGTCGTAGCCGAAGTACTTCCCGTCCATGTCGGCATCGCCCGCAAACCAGAGCGTGTAGTCGTTCAGGCCCTGGCGTGAGCCCGCCGGGCCGCGCGGTTCGCGCTTGCCCCGGGCCGTGATCCCGTCCGACGCGGAGCCCGCGAGGATCTCGGTGACCGAAGGTGGCAGGTCCACGAGCACCCAGTGATGGAAATTCGTGCGCGGCAGGTCGGCCGGCACGATCCTGCCTTCCTTGTTGACGTCGTCGGGTCGCGTCGGCACGTCGGTGTCCACGCACAGCAGCACCAGCGATTTTGCAGTCGAAGGCACGCCGGTCCAGCGCAGGTGCGGATTGCGGTTTGCGGCCATGCGGACGTGCTGCGCGGGATCTGGCCCGCAGAAGGCAAACTCCTCGGGGATGCGCTGGCCGTGGGCGAAACTCGACGACATCAGGTGCACGAGCTCTCTCCTTGCGGGACTCCGTTGGGCCGATTCTGCCACGGTCGAAGTCGACCGGCAGGGATCTGGCAAACTGCGGTTCCGACGCCGCAATCGAGGCACCAGTGCCTGCCGTGACCACGCATGCCGAGCCATTCCGCCCGCCGGTGCCGCAGGCTGCCGTAATCACCGGTCCCGCAGGGGACCTCGAGGCGCGCATCGAGGATCCGGTGCCGGCCGGAGAGCCGCGCTCGGCCGTCGGCGTCGTCTGCCACCCGCATCCGCTCCACGGCGGCACGATGCAGAACAAGGTCGTGCACACGGTGGCGCGTGCGATGCAGGAGGCCGGGGCCGCCACGGTACGGTTCAACTTCCGGGGCGTGGGGCAAAGCGGCGGCCGTTACGCGGCGGGGGCCGGTGAGGTCGATGATGCGGCTGCGGTGATCGAGTGGACGCGTCGCCATTTCGACTGCGATGCGCTCTGGCTCGCCGGATTCTCGTTCGGCGCAGCGGTGGCGCTGCAGGTTGCGGCGCGCGAGGCACGGCCGCAACGCCTGGTCACGATTGCGCCGCCGGTCGGCAGGATCATTACGGATCCCATTGCCCGGCCTGGCTGTCCGTGGCTAATCGTGCAGGGCGACCACGACGAACTGGTCGATTGCGCCTCAGTCAGGAAATGGGCCGGGACCTACGCGCCGGCGCCGGAACTGCTGGTCATCGAAGGCGCTGAGCACTTTTTCCACGGCAAGCTGACTGAGTTGCGCGAAGGCATCCTCAGGTTCCTGCGCCGGTAGCCGCGCAGGCTGCGCAAGCAAAAACGCCGGAGCGCTTGGGCGCCCCGGCGTTCGTAGCGAATAACGCTGCGAGTGAGCTGCGATCAGCTCAGTTCACGAACCCCTTGAGGTTCTTCAGCGGCATCACGCGGACCTTCTTGCTGGCGGGCTTGGCCTTGAAGACCATCTTTTCGCCGGTGAAGGGATTGATGCCTTCGCGCGCCTTGGTGGCGGGCTTCTTCACGACCTTCATTTTCGCGAGGCCCGGCAGGGTGAACAGGCCGTGGCTCTTCAGGCTCTTCTTGATCACGCCGTTCAGGGAATCGAACACCGAGCTGACCTGCTTCTTCGACAGGCCCGTGTCCTTGGAGATGTGCGCAAGGATGTCGGACTTCGTCGGTGCAGAGCTCTTCTTGGCTGCCATCTTGATGTGTCTCCTAGTAGTGCGGGCCGCTGGCCCCGGTTAGTCTATCGGCGCGCGAAAAATAGCACGAAAACTAGGCTTGTGAACGCATCCAGGCAGATTTTTGCCGTTTTTTTTAGTGCCGCAGCGATTCAGTCCGCGTAGAACTCGCGCTTGAACTGCACGGAATGGCGTTCGCCGCCCGAGCCCGGCGTGGCGTCGATGTCGAAAACGAGGATCTCGTTGCCACTGATGCCGACCTCACCGATGAAGTAGATCGACGAGCCTTCCTGCACGCGGCGCATCTGGAGGTCCTTGAGCTGCCCGTTCAGGTTTCTCGCCGCGGCCTTCACCTCGCCGTCGACCGGCGTGGTCCTGCCGTCTGCGTCCTTGGCGAGCAGCGAGACGTTGAGCAGCACGCGGTTGCCGCTGCGCTCGATGCCGTAGGCGCGAGCCACCTCCGGCGTGAGTTCGTCGGTGCGCACGGCGTTGTAGTGCATCTCGAAATTGCCGAAATTCTGCGAGGTCGCCTCGGCATCGCGGGCCTCCGGGGCGCGGTTGTCGGACTCGGGTCCGCAGCCCAGCAGCAGGATCGAGCTGGCAAGGACGATCGCGCCGAGGCGGCGGACGCGGGCACGGGCCCGGGTCCCGGGGGTTCGGCTCACTGCGTGATGCTCAGTCATTTTAGTTTCCTCCCGGTCGGTCGATGGAGCGCGCAAGAGGCAGCGGTGCGGGACCAACTATAGACCCGGGTGGTGCGCGCGCACCACGGCGCGTCTGGCCGCCAGGCCGTACGACAATGCCGCTTCAGGGTTCCAGTGCGCGCTGCAATGCAACAGGAATGGCCGGCAGGCCGTGCAGGCGCAGACGCTTGTCGCGCCCCGTCTGGCCTTTCTCCAGCGTCACGCGCGACTTGGGTATCCCGCAGCTGTCGGAGACGAATTCCACGAGGGCCGCATTGGCGCGTCCGTCGACCGGAGGCGCGTTCAGGCGGACGCGCAGCCGATCACCCATGAGCCCGGCGAACTCCGTGCGGGAAGCGCGCGGCTGGACGCGGACGTCGAGCAGCCAGTCTTCGCCGTCGCGGCGCAACGCCGGCATGCGGGGCGGCGCCGGCTAGCGCAATTGCGCTAACAGCGCGCCGAGCAGGAGCATCGCAACCAGCACGGACAGGTCGAGTCCCCCGAGCGGCGGGATCACCCGTCGAATCGGCGCCAGCAGCGGTTCGCAGATCCGCCCCAGGACATGGGCGACGGGGCTGTGGGCCGCGGCCGCGAACCAGCTGAGGAGCGCGTAGGCCAGGAGCGCGTAGAAGTAGAACTGCAGCACCATGATCAGCAGGTTGTAGAGACCGCCGATGACCACGCT